>OATG01000952.1_pt1 | contig 25812 bp, 28 predicted proteins | sample 1516581 | NCBI WGS metagenome assembly OATG01 (sample SAMEA2579930, study PRJEB22360) | human gut metagenome | biome: human gut; feature: human-associated habitat; material: faeces | place: Denmark | collected 2008/2010
CTGACGATACAAAAATTTATTATTTTTTATTGTCCTCTTGACAGGGAGCACACCAGGATTTAACTTTACTTGATCGTTTTTTATTTGCTGAAGTTATGGAAGACGCAGAAACTTTTGAAAACGTATTATCTATTATTCTTGGCCAAGACATATCCATTAAAGGACATCCTCAATCCGAACATGAAAAGCGTACATCGCCTTTAAAACGTCAGGTGCGCCTTGATGTATGGGCTGAGGATGATACGGATGCTGTATACAATATAGAAGCACAAAAGGAAAATACCAAAAATCTTCCTCACAGAAGTCGTTTTTATCAGGCATTAATTGATTCGAAACTTCTGGACCCGGGAGAGATAGATTTTTCAAAGATGAAAGATTGTTATTCTATTATTATTGCACCTTTTGATCTTTTTGGGGAAGGATTATATCAATATACTTTTCAAATGAACTGCAATGAAACTGGTCAACCTTTAAACGATGGTGCTATACGTATTTTTCTAAATACTCATGGTCAAAATCCCGAAGATATCAGTTCCGAATTAAAAGAACTTTTATACTATATGGAACATACTACCGAAGATATCTTTTGCTCTACACCACGCCTTCAGGAAATAAAAAAACATGTCAATATCGTAAAATCCAGCGAAGAGATTGGAGTGAAATATATGCAGGAATGGGAAGAAAAAATTCTTGAGAAACGAAAAGCACGTGCTGAGGGACTTGCTGAGGGACGTGCTGAAGGACTTGCTGAGGGAGATTACTTTCGATTAATACAACAAATCAAGAAAAAAATTGAAAAATCCAAGAATTTAATTCAAATTGCTGATGAATTAGAAGAAACACCTGAAAATATTGAGTCTTTATATCATTGCATCAAAGATCATTTTACTTTGGAAAATAAAGATATCTATAAACTTTATAAAGATTGTAATTAGAATAGGATTTCGATGCCTGAAATCATCAATCATGGAAGAATACCTGCAGCTGATCTACTGCAGGTATTCTTCCATGATCTTCTTTGTATTATTGACCACGTATCCACTTCCGCCTCGTTTCTTCACGTTTTCTGTCATGGATACCAGTTCCAATGCTTCCCTATTGTTTGTTGCTGGCATTATGGTCACAAACCAGCCGATTTCTGTTCCTTTTGTGTCTGTCTGTGATTGTTTGATCTCTGCAGTTCCTGTCTTTCCTCGAAGATCTACCCCTTCTATGTTCGCTGCGTGTCCCGTACCAGAGGGATCTCTGATTACTTGTCGCATAGCTTCATTTACGGTATTCACAGCTTGTTTGGTAAATATAGTTTCCTTTAATACTTGTTTTTTTGATCCGTTTTCTTTGACCAGATACGGTTTCAGCATATTACCATTATTAGAAAATGCTGTGTAGATTGCTGCCATATGTACCGGGTTTACCATCATTTTCCCCTGTCCATATCCACTGTCAGCTAACTGAATATCAGAAGTAAATCCTTCACTTCCATAGGATGAAGCGTTTAGTCCAAATGTAAATTTCAAACTTTCTCCAAAACCTAAGTTGTCAAGCTGATCCTTCAAGGTATCTTTTCCTATCTTCAGGGCTGCTTTTGCAAAATAAATATTGTCAGAATAGATCATTGCATTTTGCAGATTATGCCCATTATAATCGTGCAATGTTGTTACGTAATAACCACCCCAGCTTTTATCCTTCTGCCAGCGTTTTCCACTGTTTCCAAAGTCATCATTTGCACGAAATTTATTCTGGCTTAGTCCGATCGCTGCTATGATCGGTTTGATGGATGATCCTGGTGCAAATGTTGCTTTAAAGCGATTTTGCATTGGCAGTCTTTGATCGCTATTGATCACATTCCATTTCTTCTGGCTCATTCCTAAGATAAATGCCTGTGCATCATAAGACGGAGTACTTACAAGTGCCTTGACCTCTCCTGTTGAAGGATTCAATGCAACATGAGCACTTTTATCATTTTTATACTGTTCGTAAATAGCCTTTTGCAAACTACTGTTGATCGTTGTTGTTAAATCCTTTCCATCTGTCTGAGATCTAACCGCCAGTGACTGTTTTTTCTGTCCATTAGAATCTTCTATGTATATCTCTAAGCCATTCATGCCAGAAAGCTGCTCATCATATAATTTCTCAAGTCCTGCTTTTCCTTCGCCATTTTGTATATAACCGATAAGATGTGCTGCTGCCTCTCCAAGTGGATAGATTCTCCCAGTTTCTGTGGAAACAATGATCCCTTTCACATCGAGAAGATCTTCTGAATATTCTTTTAATTTGATCAATGGTACAAAAGAATCATCCGTCACCCATTTTTGATCAAGTTTCTTCTGAATCTCTTCTTTGGATAATCCTAATTTCTTTGCCGCAAGTTTTACGGAATTACCGTCCATCTTCCCAGGAACAAATCCTACAGAATAGATCTTACCCTGTACAGCAAGTGCATTTCCCTGTGCATCTTTGATCTTTCCTCTTTTGGCATATAAAGTTTTTACTCTGACTTTGTCTTCTGCTCCTAATTGCGGAAAAATAACGGAGTCATCCCAATCTATGCGATATCTATGATTTTCTTTGACAAAATCTGTACGGTTATTATAGGCAATAATTCCAGCATTTGTCTGCATTTTTACGTGATATGTCACGGTTGTTGATCTCTTCTTTGAAGTTACATCAGCATCGATCGTTTGGACCCCGATTCCCTTATAAATATTTTTATTTCTCTTGATAAATTCTTCTTTTGAAATACTTTTTTGGCTTTCTTCATTCAAAAGATCGTACATCTTTTCATACTTTCCATCTTCTGCATATGACATATATTTTAATAATGTGTCACCTGGATTCATCGCAATATTATTCTTATAGAATAATACAGCTCCCGCAGCTGCGATCACCAGTGCGACTCCTATTGCTGCCTTCTTTGCTATACTTCTTCTATCTTCCATATGATACTACCTCTTTCTGATTCCTACCTTGATCTGTATTATTTTATTTAATCGTAGAGATCTTTTCTCCTGTTTTCAAAGACAGGATTGGCTGTTCTTATATTTTGAATCTGTTCTTTATCTATCTGTGCATAGAGCAGCTCTTCCTTTTCTTCTCCTAAATACAATCTGGTTCCATCTGGTGCAAATCCAGTACTTCTTCCCATGTAATGTTCCTTACTGTAATGACAACATCCTAAAACATACATCTCATTTTCAATAGCTCTTGCCCGAAGAAGTGTCTCCCACTGCATAAATTTTCCTTTACCCTTAACCCATGCCGCTGGATACAACATGACCTGAGTTCCAGATAATGCTTCATATCTTGCAAGTTCCGGAAATCTGAGATCATAACAGATTCCAAGTCCGATCACACCTGCAGGTGTCTTAATCGGTGTAAACAAACAATCCCCCTTAAGCGTATTCATTGATTCATTCCATTTATATGCATTAAACAAATGTGTCTTTTTATAATCAGACACAAGTTCTCCCAGGTCATTCAGGATTACCATTGTATTGTAGTTTTTTGTTTCATCCACAGTCTGTTCATTCATCCCAAAAATGATCCACATCTTAAACTCTTTTGCAAGCATCTTCATTGCCTGTACAAATTCGCCATGCAAGCTTTGTGCCTTTTTTGTATAGTTGTGTTCAGCATCCGGATAATAATTCATGAAATATTCTGGAAAAATGATCATAACTGCCTCTTCTTCTGTTGCTTTCTTTATATATTGTTTTGCTTTTTCTATATTTTCTCTCCAGTTTCCGGAAGATGTTGTCTGTGCGACCGCTATTTTATCCATGAAATTTTATCCCCTTTCCAGTCTCTAGAATACCATATTTCGGGCTTTTTTTGTACCGTTATTAACTTTCTTTAAATTTTTTGTAAAAAAAAATAAAAAAAATTAAAAATAATGCTTGCATTTCTTAAAACATTCGTATATAATAAATCTTGCGTTAAGGAAGCGCAGTAAAAACAACATAATTTAAGCGTGATTAGCTCAGTTGGTAGAGCACCTGACTCTTAATCAGGGTGTCGAGGGTTCGAACCCCTCATCGCGTACTAAAGCACTGTTTTTGGTTGATTTTGTAGCCGGGGATGGTGTTTTTCTTTTATTTAAATCTTATATTGTCTTGTAACTGATCTTGGAAACGTCTATAATAGATGATATTACTGATTAACTATCATTCTAAGAGGAGTCTCAAATGCCAAGCAACCACAAATTCGAATCGAATAAAAAGTATTTTACGATTTCTATCTATACCATTGCTGTTATCCTGATCGGATGTGTGATCTTCCGCTTTATAACACAATGGTCTAATACAAGCAAACTGATCTCTCAATTATGGGAAATCTTATTTCCATTTTTTATGGGATTTCTGATTGCCTATATTTTAAACCCTGTTGTAGCTTTCTTTCAAAGAAATGTATCAATAAAACTTTTAAAGAAGAAATCTGCCAGTACACAGCGTGGACTCGCCATTTTGATCAGTTATCTTGTCATGGTTGGTTTTATCATTGTATGTCTTCGATTTATCATTCCACAGTTATATGACAGTATTCGTGAACTATCCCTGATGATTCCCGATATTTATAAATCGATAATGTCGATTTTTGAACATTATCGTGAGAACAGCACAGATATGTTTCCTGGTCAGATTGCCGATATGATCGAGACAAAGACATTACCAAAGCTTTTCGAACTGACCAACAATCTTCTGACCAATATCGTCCCTATGCTTTATGAGGCTTCCATGTCTTTTGCCAAGGGATTATTTAACCTGTTTATCGCATTTATTGTTTCTATTTATATGACAATCGATAAATTTATTTTAAAAAATGCTGGAAAACGATTGGTTCTTGCAATCTTTAATGAAAATTTCTCTTATCGTGTACTTCGCACTTTAAAAGATTGTCATAATATTTTTTCTGGTTTCATTATCGGAAAATCCATTGATTCTCTGATCATTGGTTTACTGGCTTTTGTTGCGATGACTATTTTAAAACTTCCTTATACCGTATTGATCAGTGTTATTATCGGTGTCACAAATATGATTCCTTATTTTGGACCGATCATTGGTGCAGTTCCCGGTGCTTTTATTCTTTTTATCGTAAGCCCGACGAAGTGCCTGATCTTTATTATCATGGTTTTTGTCCTGCAGCAGTTTGACGGTCTGATCCTTGGACCTAAGATCCTTGGAGAATCTACCGGAGTTCGTCCACTACTGATTTTATTTTCCATCACTGTCGGTGGCGCTTATTTCGGTCCACTTGGAATGTTCCTTGGAGTTCCGTTTTTTGCTACAGTTCAATTTTTGATCGGAAACTGGGTGGATTATCGATTGTATAAGAAGAATATTAAGTTAGAAAAAGAAGCTTAACATAATAAGAGGATTGACTCATATGATATTTGTGAGTCAATCCTCTTTTATTGTTATTGATTCGCTATCTGTTCTGCCAGATCATTTAAATATACCCAACGGTCCATCTTTTCATTCAAAGCTTCTTCTGTCTTTTCTTTTTGCTGCGTAAGCTCTGCTAATTTACCAGAATTCGTTGCATTTTCTATGATTTCTTCATCTAACTGTTCTATTTTTTCCTCCAGTTTCGCAATATCATCATCAATCGTTTCAAATTCTTTTTGTTCTTTGTATGTAAACTTGAGCTTCTTTTGGTGTTCTTTCTGGAATTTCTTTCCATTATTTTCTTTTTTCTCTGGTTTACTTTTCTCTTGTTTCGCAATTGGCTTTACTTTCTCCAGATAATCCGTATAACCGCCTTCGTACTGTTTTAAATGTCCACCTTCTTCAAACGCAAAGATCCTGTTTACAATACGATCAAGAAAATATCGGTCATGAGATACTGTGATCACGATTCCTGCGAACGTATCCAGATAATCTTCTAAGATCGTTAATGTCTGGATGTCAAGGTCGTTGGTCGGCTCATCGAGGATCAGAACATTTGGTGCTTCCATCAATACTTTTAATAAGTAGAGACGTCTCTGTTCTCCTCCAGAAAGTTTATCAAGCGGTGTGTATTGAAGTTCTGGCGGGAACAGGAAACGGTCTAGCATCTGGGATGCACTTGCCTGCCCTTTCGTTGTCTGGATGTATTCTGCGACATTTCTGATATAATCAATGACACGGATATCTCCTGTCATATCTTCATTTTCCTGTGCAAAATACCCGATCTTTACGGTGTCACCGATCGTAATGTTTCCTTCGTCCGGCTTTAAGATTCCCATGATCATCTTCATCAAAGTTGATTTTCCACAGCCATTTGATCCGATAAATCCAATCCTGTCATCTCTTAATACGATGTAAGAGAAATCATTGATCAGATGTTTGTCACCAAATCCTTTGGAAATGTGTTCTAACTCGATCGTTGTCTTTCCAAGACGGCTGCTGATCGAATCCATCTCAACATTTTGCTGCATGGATGGACCTTTGGCATTCTTAAGTTCTTCAAAACGTTCCGTTCTGGCTCTCTGTCTCGTTCCTCTCGCTTTGATTCCCTGTTTCATCCATTCCATTTCCACGCGGAGTAAACTCTGGCGCTTACGTTCTGTCGCTAGTTCCATCTCTTCGCGCTGGACTTTTAACTCTACGAATCCAGAATAGTTGGTATCGTATTCGTAAAGCTTTCCTTTGTCGATCTCTACGATCTTATTCGTTACACGATCTAAGAAATAACGGTCATGGGTTACCATGATCAATACACCTCTAAAGCTGTTTAAGAATTCTTCCAGCCATAGAACCATATCGTTATCTAAGTGGTTGGTTGGCTCATCAAGGATCAGTACTTCGGTTGGATCTACTAAAGTTCTTGCGAGTGCAACTCTCTTCTTCTGGCCTCCAGATAAATGATTACATCCTTCATCAAAATCATAGATTCCAAGTTTTGTGAGGATCGTTTTTGCTTCACTCTCTGTCTTCCAGTCCTGATGTTCTTTTCCATCCATCACATATTCAAGAATGCTTTGTCTCTTCGGAAATTCTGGATTCTGTGGAAGATAAGATACACGGATTCCATTTCCACAGATAATCTGTCCTTTGTCTGGCTCGTTGATCTTGGCAATGATCTTTAATAATGTAGTCTTTCCTGTACCGTTGACCCCGATCACACCAATCTTATCGCCACTGTGGATTCCAAGAGATACGTCATCAAAAATGACTTTCTCTCCATAAATTTTGCTGATATGTTCAATATTTAATATATTCATCTTACTACTTTGCCTGATCGATCGCTTCGACTAATTCTTCTTTGGATACTGCTCCGATCAGTTTTGCCTTAACCTCTCCATCTTTGATCACTAAAAATGTTGGAACTGACATGATCTTGTACTGTGCTACGATATCAACATTCTGATCGATATCAAGTTTTCCGACTTTTACAGTTCCTTCATATTCTTCAGCTAATTGTGCTACCACCGGTGCCATCATCTTACAAGGTCCGCACCATGTTGCAAACATATCTACTAATACTGGCACATCACTTTTTAATACTTCTTCTTCAAAATTATCACTTGTAAATGTATATTCCATAATAATTCACCTATCCTTTGCTATTTATTTAAACATCGTTTTGCTTCGTCTAGTGACTGAAAAAATTGACAGACCCATCTGTTCATACATGGATGCAAATATAGAAACAACTGGATCTTGCATCGAAACTTTCCTTGTTTCATGATTATATTACCACTTTTTGTTTATTTTATGCAATCCTTTTACTTGGCATGACGATATGCTACTAAACGGCAGATTGGATTTCCTTTGGCTGAGAATTTCTCCTCGTATTCTGTCATGACATTTCCTTCATTATATTCGCTGTGATGAAGATCGTATGTGTGATTTTCCAGGATCCATCCTGCTTCTTCTACCTGCTCTAAGGAGAAATCAAATAAGTCTTTGTTATCTGTCTTAAACATCACTCTTCCTTCTGGTGTCAGGATATTATCATATCGTTCTAAAAATCTTGTAGATGTCAATCTTCTCTTTGCATGACGGTCTTTTGGCCATGGATCAGAGAAGTTTAAATAAATCCTGTCTACTTCATCTTTGTCAAACACTTCTTCGATATTCTCTGCATCCATACGGATCAAACGAAGGTTGTCCTGTTCAAAATCTTCTAATTTCTCTACAGCTCTTACTAAGACACTTGAATATTTTTCGATTCCAATATAGTTTACTTCTGGATTTCTTCTTGCCATTTCTATGATAAACTGTCCTTTTCCCATTCCTACTTCGATGTGGATTGGGTGGTCATTTTGAAATACTTCATGCCATTTTCCTTTCATCTGCTCTGGCTGCTGGATGGAAAACTGATTTTCTATGATCGTCTCTCTCGCTCCTGGTACATTTCTTAAACGCATTTATATTCATCTCCTTTATCTTTTTCTCGAATCTTTGTTGATTATATCATAGACGATGGGTATAATAAAGAAAAAGTATGCGGCCTTAAAAAGGCTTAGGATCTGCACTTCAAGGAGGAAATGCCCATGGAAATCGAAAGAAAATTTATCGTCCACAACTTACCTGATAATCTGGATTCTTATCCACACTCTGAGATCGAACAGGGCTATCTTTGCATGGAGCCTGTCATTCGTATCCGCAGGATGAATAAGCAGTATTTCTTGACTTTTAAGAGTAAGGGATTGATGGCTAGAACCGAGCATGAATTTCCGCTTGATAAGGCAGCTTATGAACATCTGCTTCCGAAGGTGGATGGGATTTTAATTTCTAAGACTCGTTATAAGATTCCGGATGAACATGGATTTATTATTGAGCTGGATGTCTTTCATGGAGAATATGAGGGGCTTGTAATGGCTGAGGTGGAATTTCCTAGTGAGGAAGTCGCTGTAGAGTATGAAGGGCCTGAATGGTTTGATGATGAGGTTACGTTTGATTCCCGGTATCAGAATAATAATTTGGCGAATAAATAATTGTTTGTCATAATCTTTGACGTATATAAGAGATATAAAATAAATAAAAGGTGGCTAAACACGAATTTCATTGACGGATTTTTTACAAAACGCTTGTTCGCAAACTTTCCTTGCGAAACTCGCTTCGCTCAGACATCGCACCAAGTTTGCTGCGATTTTGTAAAAAATCCTATGAAATTCTATCGTTTAGCTACCCTTTATTTATTTTATATCTCTTATATACGTTGAAGGGTATTGGTAATAACTATGTATTATTTACTTTAGTTTCTTTAGAATTATAAATTGGAGGTAAAGTGATATGAAACGAATTCAGAAAGCATGTCTTACACAAACAGTTGTTTTCTCTAATCATAATGGGGAGACTACTGCTTATGCGCGTAAATTGATCGAGGAGGAATATGAAAAATACATAAAAAAATTAGATGTATCCAGAACTAAATATCAACTTTTATCAGAGCATAAGAATGATGATGGTTCTATCGTCATTGAGATCAAAAAGCAGTACAATAATTCTCCTGTTGGGGATTATCTGAATTAAGTTTAAATCTTTTAAAGGAACTCTATCGTTATGTATAAAAAAGGTGATTATGTCATAAAAATTCCTGAAGGTATTTGTGAAATTGAAGATGTTGGATGTCTTGATATGTCTGGCGTGAATAAAGATAAAGAATATTATGCATTAGCGCCGATCAATCAAAAAGGATCTAAGATATATATTCCTGTAGATAACGTTCATGGTCGAATCCGAAATATTATCAGTAAAGAGGATGCCATAGCATTTATAAAATCTATGCCGGATATTGATGAAAAAGATATTCAAAATGAGAAAATGCGTGAACAGGAATATAAGGCCGTAATATTAAGCGGTGATAATGAAAAGATTGCAAGTATTCTAAAATTAATATATAGCCGCAAGCAGGAACGTGCCGAACAGGGTAAAAAGCTTTCTTCTACTGATGAGAGGTATTTTAAATTAGCTGAATATATGCTTTTTTCCGAACTTTCGTTTGTGCTGAATGTTCCGAGAGAACATATAGAGCAGTACATTGCGGATATGATTGAGGCATAAATAATTTTATTATTAAAAGGACACTTTTGATTAAATTTCAAAAGTGTCCTTTTTTATCATTTATCTACCATGACTTTACATCGTTTCTTATAGCAGGCAATTCCGTAGTTTAATATTGTTTCGTATCCTTCTTCTTCTAATTTCTGATCGTAGTGTTTTTCTTTGATCTGTTTTAGTGCCTTTTCGCATGCTTTGCAGAAATCTTTTAAGCGGTTTTCGTCTTTTCTTGTGGTTTTCCCTGTTGGGTAAGGTAGCCTGTTGCGAAAAGTACACTCCAGAGATTTTCGATCGTGCTGTCTAGTTTGTTGTATATTAGTTCTAATCTGATTTCTTTCTGGATTGCTTTTCCTTCAATTAATTGTTCAATTTCTCTTCTTGTCTGTTAGTTTGCTTTCTCTATAAAGCGTTTTACAATATAATTTCCACTTGTATTGATCCAGTATGGCTGTGGTGTCGCATCTGGTTCTACTTTTAATGCTCTGCAGTGATTGATCACATCCCATGGGCAGTAGATATCTGTATTTCCGAAGCGGTAACCGTCATACCATTTCTTTGTTTGTTCAAAAATTTCAAAGAAATATTTGAACATACTCATATTTAAGGATTTTCCGAATCTTCTTGGTCTTGTGAATAGATTGACTAAACCATGTTCATTTAGTAATTGTTTTATCAATCCTGTTTTATCTACATAGTAATAGTTTTCTTTTATCATATCTTCGAAGTTTTCAATTCCGATTGTTGCATGAGGTTCCTTCCTTTCCGCATTTAATCTTACCTTTTGTTCATATTTTACTATCTGGTTATTTTATATGCAACGCAAAATAACACTTATCTTTAGAAATCAAATAAGAAGATATACCCATATTCCCATGACTATATCTTCTCAAAATTTTCTTTTATTCCATTGTATCTACAATTTCTCTCCGTCATGGCGAATGTGCTTGCCTACTTCATTTGCAAATAGTTGGACGGCGACGAGTAAAAGACAATCAGCCTAAAGAATAAGCTACCTTTGCCAAAACGGAATAGAAAAGCACCAGAGGGCCTAATCTCTGGTGCTTTTCGTTTGCCCTTACGGACTATTCATTTCATTCTGCCTACTGGCATTATAGCATACGCATTATGTAATACATTTGGAAACACATTCCAAATGTATTACATAACACACTTGTTAATTTCTTGTTAATAAATACAAAATACAATTGACAAGAAATTAAATATTTCATACGATATAGTTAGTTGCGAATAACTAATACTTAAGTGGAGGTAGGAATTAATGAAACAAATAATTAAAAAAGTGTTATCTATATATATGATATCTACATTGGTTTTATCTATGTTATTATCATCACTACAACGTGTATCTGCAGACGAATCAGAAAACATACCTAATTCACCTATTAAAGTTTTAGAAGAAAATATTTCTGATCAATCACTATATATAAAATATTATATGACGATTGATAATCAAAAATTTTTATACATTGAAAATTCAAAAATAGTCAATGGAGATTGGGTTACTAATACTTTAAAAACAAAAGTAGATGAAAATAATAATTTGATCAAATCTACTAAAGAAGAATATCAAACAAACTATCATATTTCTGATGAATCCATAGACAATATAGATAACAATGTGATGGCTCGTAGTACAACTAGTAGTTGGAAAAAACATACTGAAAAATTTTCATTATCAAAAACAAAATTAACCGTAGCCGCTGTTTCAATATTATTAATAGCAGCTACAGGTATTGGTGCGTCAGATGCCGCAGTTGTTGCTTTAAATTTAGTTTCTTATTGTATTGATCATTCAATGAATATACCATCTTATATTTATTTTAAAGGATTAAGATGTGTTAGTCGTTCTTCCGTTGGTAAAGTATATTTTCAATATAAAGGAAAATTATATTATGATAGCAAATTTAAAAAACCAATAGTAAATAAAACTTTAACTTGGTCAAGACGTTGGGGGCATTAGTAATGAAAAATTTATTTCACAATAAAAGAATAAGGCATTTTTTTATTGTTGATGGAAGTTACTTATTATTTAATTTAATATATTGTCTAGTATTCAAATATGACTTTATCACTATACACACAATTATAATGTTTATTTTTATGAATATTTGTTTGTTTATTGGAACTCAAGATGAAGAATAATAAAAAGATTCTAAGCAATCAATCTGCCTAGAATCTTTTTACACATATTCAAATAAATTTTATGCTTTCAATCCCTTACGAACTAACGCTCTCTTAAGTGCCAACTCTGCCCTTGCAATATCAATATCTGCGCTCTTAGCTTCGAGTCTCTTTCTTGCTCTCTCTTCCGCTTTCTTTGCACGTTCAACATCGATATCTTCCGGCCATTCTGCAACTTCTGCCAGGATACTCATGGTTGTTTCTGTGACTTCCAAAAATCCTTTTAATAATGCCGCTTTCTTCTTGGTTCCGTCTTCTTCTGTGATCGTTAGGACACCTGGTGCGATAATCATAGTCATCGGAATGTGTCTTGCGTAGATTCCGACTTCTCCTTCGGTTGTATTTAACTCAACAAATGTGACATCTCCTGTATAAAATGAGCGCTCTGGTGTAATGACTTCTAATTTCATTGTGTTTTCAGCCATAGGATCACCTACTTATTTCTTGCTGCAAAACGTTCTACAACTTCTTCGATGGTTCCTGCATTCAAGAACATTCCTTCTGGAATCTCATCGTGTTTTCCTTCTAAGATTTCTTTGAATCCCTGGATCGTATCACTTAAGGATACATACTGTCCTGGTTTTCCTGTAAACTGTTCAGCTACGAAGAATGGCTGAGATAAGAATCTCTGTACCTTTCTTGCGCGGTCTACGACCAGTTTCTCGTCTTCGGAAAGTTCATCCATACCTAAGATTGCAATGATATCCTGTAATTCTTTGTATTTTTGCAGAATCTCCTGAACACCACGAGCTACTTTGTAATGTTCTTCTCCAACGACTTTTGGATCCAGAATTCGGGATGTTGATTCCAATGGATCTACTGCTGGATAGATTCCCATCTCTGAGATCGCACGTGATAATACAGTTGTTGCATCCAGATGGGCAAAAGTTGTTGCTGGTGCCGGATCAGTTAAGTCATCGGCTGGCACATAGACTGCCTGTACGGATGTGATCGATCCATTCTTTGTGGATGTGATACGTTCCTGTAAGGCACCCATCTCTGTCTGCAGTGTTGGCTGGTAACCTACCGCACTTGGCACTCGTCCAAGTAAGGCAGATACCTCAGATCCTGCCTGTGTGAAACGGAAAATGTTGTCGATGAATAATAAGACGTCTTTTCCTCCACGATCACGGAAATCTTCTGCAATTGTAAGTCCTGTAAGACCAACTCTCATACGGGCTCCAGGTGGTTCGTTCATCTGTCCAAAGACCATGGCGGTCTTGTCGATAACACCTGATTCACTCATCTCTGTGTATAGATCATTTCCTTCACGAGTACGTTCTCCTACACCAGTGAATACAGAATATCCACCATGCTCTGTTGCGATATTTCGGATCAGCTCCTGGATCAGTACGGTTTTTCCTACTCCCGCACCACCGAACAGACCGATCTTTCCACCCTTCTGGTATGGGCATAGAAGGTCAACGACCTTGATCCCTGTTTCCAGAACTTCTGTCTCTGTAGATTGTTCTGAAAATTCCGGTGCTTTTCTGTGGATTGGTAAGCGGTTGGCTCCTTCTGGTGCCGGTTTATTATCAATAGGATCTCCCAGCACGTTAAAGATTCGTCCTAAGGTTGCCTCTCCTACAGGAACGGAGATCGGTCCGCCTGTAGCCTGTGCTTCCATTCCACGGACTAATCCGTCGGTTGGTCCCATTGCGATACATCTTACGGTGTCATCACCCAGGTGCTGTGCAACTTCAACGACTAATTTCCCGCCGTCTTTTGTCTGAATATCGATCGCATCATTGATCTCTGGTAGATTGTCACTGCCAAATTTGATATCCAGAACCGCACCGATGACCTGTGTGATCTTTCCTGTACGATTATCTGCCATGTTATTTCCTCCTGCTTCTTATATCGAGTCCATCACTTCAGGGCTTCTGCTCCTGAAATGATCTCTGTTAATTCTTGTGTGATCGCTCCCTGTCTTGCTCGGTTGTATGCAAGTTCTAAGTTTGAAATCATCTCTTCTGCATTACTTGTCGCAGAATCCATTGCCTGCATTCTGGCTCCATTTTCACTTGCTACAGATGTAACTAAGGCTCCATAGATCATGCTGCAGATATACTTTGGAATTAATAAAGAAAGTGCTTCTTCCGGCTCTGGCTCAAAATTCATTGGAGCCTTGCTTTCAGATTTCTCTTCATTTGCCTGCTGATCATTCTCAATTGGGAGTAATTTTACAAGTTTTGGTTCATGAACCACGGTATTTTTAAAATCTGTATATGCCAGATAGATCTCACCGATCTCTCCATCCTCAAAAGCTTTTAGAAGCTTCTCTCCTAAGATTCTGGCATCATCATAGACTGGCTCGTTGATCATCTCTGAATCATCAGAAACAATCTCATACCCACGATGTTTTAATGTATCCATCGCTTTATGTCCTACCGCATAGATCATGATATCTTCTTTGTTCATACCGCTGTCCCGGATCAGTTTCACAATATTGTTATTATATCCTCCTGCTAATCCACGGTTGGATGAAATGGTAATGATCCCTTTCTTTGTGGAACCATTTTCCTGTAAATACGGATGATTGATATTACCTGCTTTAGCAAGGATCGAGCTGATCGTCTCATACATCTTATTAAAGTATGCTTTTGACTCATCTGCACGCTGCTTGGCTCTCTGTAACTTTACCGTGGATACAAGTTTCATCGCTTTTGTGATCTGTCCGGTACTTTCGACGCTGGCTTTTCGTCTTTTAATATCAATTATCGATGCCATGACAGATCACCTTACTTTCTAAATGATTCTTTTGCTTCATTGATCGCTTTGATCAGTTTCTCTTCTGTCGCATCATCCATGACTTTCGTCTCGGCAATGCTTGTAAAGATCTCTGGATATTTTGTATCAATCAGTTCAAATAATTCTTTCTGAAAATCAAGAATCTGATCTACTGGCAGGTCTAAGAGATGTTTCTTGACTGCTGCATAAATGATCGCAACCTGTTTCTCAACTGGTAATGGCTGATACTGTGGCTGTTTTAAGATCTCTCTGATTCTCTCACCCTGATCTAATCGTTCTTTTGTATCATCGTCAAGCTCTGATCCAAACTGGGCAAATGCTGCCAGTTCTCGATACTGTGCAAGGTCTGTACGGATTGGTCCTGCGATCTTCTTCATTGCCTTGATCTGTGCAGATCCTCCAACTCGTGATACAGAAAGTCCGGCATTGATCGCTGGTCTGAAACCTGCATTAAACATCTCTGTTTCCAGATAGATCTGTCCATCTGTGATAGAAATAACGTTGGTTGGAATGTATGCAGATACATCACCTGCCTGTGTCTCGATGATCGGAAGGGCTGTTAATGATCCTCCACCTAATTCATCGGATAATCTGGCTGCACGCTCTAAAAGTCTTGAATGTAAATAGAATACATCTCCAGGATAAGCTTCACGTCCAGGTGGTCTGCGAAGAAGTAAGGAAAGTGTACGGTATGCAGTTGCATGTTTGCTTAAATCGTCATATACAACTAATACATCTTCTCCTCTCTCCATCCATTCTTCACCGATCGCACATCCTGCGTATGGTGCAATATACTGAAGCGGTGCTAATTCACTGGCTGTGGATGCTACGATCGTTGTATAATCCATCGCACCAAACTCTTCTAATGTCTTAACGATATTAGCAACTGTGGATGCTTTCTGGCCGATTGCCACATAAATACAGTGAACCCCCTGTCCTTTCTGATTAATGATCGTATCGATCGCGATCGCTGTCTTACCTGTCTGACGGTCTCCGATGATCAGCTCACGCTGTCCTCTTCCGATCGGTACCATCGCATCGATCGCTTTGATTCCTGTCTGGATCGGAGTATCTACGGATTTTCTTGAGATTACTCCTGACGCAACTCTTTCAATTGGACGATATTTATCTGTCTCGATCGGACCTTTATTGTCAATTGGCTGTCCTAATGAGTTTACGACACGTCCTGTCAGTTGATCTCCAACTGGCACTTCTACCACGCGGCCCGTTGTCTTGACAATATCGCCTTCGTTAATATTCTTTCGGTCACCTAAGAGAACTGCACCTACGTTGTCCTCTTCTAAGTTTAATACCATTCCATAAACTTCCCCTGGAAATTCGAGCAGTTCTCCCTGCATCGCTTTCTCTAATCCATGGATTCTGGCGATTCCATCGGCAACCTGTATTACCGTTCCAATATCAGAGGTTTCAAGCTTTGTTGAATATTGTTTGATCTGTTCTTTGATCACAGAACTGATCTCTTCTGGTCTTAAATTCATGGGGCTTATCTTCCTCCTGTTCTATAGTTGTATTTGTGACAGATATCTTCCCATCGAATCAAGCTTTGTACGAATGGAATTATCCACAATCCGATCATCCATACGAAGGATCAATCCACCGATGATGTCTTTATCTGTCTCATAAGTCACCTCTAACTTCTGATATTCTGAAGAAGCAATGACTTTCTTTAAGATCTTGTCTTTTTGTTCTTGTGACAGCGGCATTGCTGACGTTACATGTAGGGCTCCGATTCCTAACTGACGTTTGATATTCGAAATGATGTAAGTAAAGATTCCATCAAATTCTTTAAAACGTCCTTTCTTGATGATGATCATCAAAAATCCTGTCATATCATCAGAAACCCGGCCATCAAAAACGTTCTTTGCTGCCTCCATCTTCTCTTCTTTTGTGATCTGGGGATGATTTAGGAAATTCACGAAATCTGTGTTGGAATCTAAGATTTCTTTGACAGCTTTCGCCTCTTCCAAAGCTTCTAAAAGATCGTCCTCATCTGTTTTCACAGAAATATAGGCATCCCCGTAAATCTTATCTACTCTTGAAGCCATGTCTTATCACCCATTTCCTGTAAGGTCTGATCAACGAAAGCATTCTGGTCTTTCTCATCCATCTGGTTCTGGATGAATTTGCCAGCCATTAAGACTGCCATCTTGACCATCTCCTGCTTCATCTGATCCTGTGCATTGATTCTTGCAAGCTCTGCCTCATGATTCGCACTTTCTATGATCCTTGCAGCTTCTTCTTTCGCTCCTGCAACGATCTCTTCCTCTCTCTTCAGTGCTTTCTTTCTGGCCTGTGCCATTAAGGCATCTGCTTCTTTTTCAACATTTTTTAGCTTATGATCGTATTCGGCTTTTAACTTTGCAGCTTCTGCCTGATCGGCTGCTGCCTGATCGATCTCATCTGCAATTCTGTTCTTACGGTCTTCTAAGATCTTGCGAACCGGTTCAAACAGAATATAGGAAAGCAGTGCAAACATGATGAACACTGCGATTCCCTGCATAATCACATCAAAGCCAAGCTGAATATCTAATCCAAATATTCTTCCGTCCACGCCTTGGCCTCCCTTCGGCTTGTTTTATTAAAGTTTTGCAAACAGTGGATTTGCATATAATAAGATCAAACCAATAACCAGACCATAAAGACCTGTTGTCTCTGCTACCGCCTGTCCAAGAAGCATGGTAGATGTGATATCACCTTTCGCTCCTGGATTACGTCCTACTGCTGCTGCACCCTGTCCTGCTGCGTATCCCTGTCCAACACCAGGTCCGATACCTGCAATCAGTGCAAGTCCTGCTCCGATCGCAGAACACCCTAATACAAATGCTTCACTTGAAATATTCATAGTTTTTTCCTCCTAAACTACATAAAATTTTGTCGCTAAAATTTAAGCTTCCCGCTTATCTGTGATAAATGTCATTGTCAGCATCGCAAATACAAATGTCTGGATCGCTCCTGAAAACAGATCAAAGTACATATGCAAGAATGCTGGAATACCTAGCTGCGCAAGCCATGGCAGCAATCCGTACCACAATGCCATCATGATCGTACCCGCCATAATATTTCCAAACAAACGAAGAGACATGGAAAGCGGTGTCGCAAACTCTCCGATCAGGTTAATTGGAAATAAGATTGGAATCGGTTTGAAAAGATCTGTAAATACATGTAATTTACTCGTCTTAAATGCACTGTACTGAATCAGTACAAACGTGATCAACGCTAACGCAAGCGTTGTCCCATAATCCGCTGTCGGTGGTCTTAAGCCAAATAATCCAGATGTATTTGCAAAAAAGATAAAGACCATGATCGTTCCAATGTAATTTACAAATGGACGCCAATGTCTTCCCATGCTTCCCTTTACCAGATTATCAAGCATCTCAACGATCATCTCCACAAAATTCTGAAGTCCTGACGGCTTCTCATCACCGTGAAGAACTGCATGTCTTGCGATCAACGCTAATACGATGATAAACACCATAACGATCAGCGTCGTCACATGCGTTGTCGTGATCCAGACCTTATGCCCGAAAAACTTCAGCGGGATCAGCCCATGCACCATAAAGTCAACGTCATCACCGGATGATGCTGCCAACATCATGGGGGCATTCATAATTCCCATGGCACAACCTCCTTTTTATTATATTTTCCATTTCTCCGATTTTCTCTTTCTCCATGTTAGAAACCCGGAAAATGTGATTCACGTTATTCTTGTAAAACTCTGCGCGTGATATGCTCGTGGATCGGTTTTTGTAAAAATGCTGCAAACTTACTGCTTAAGAATCCAACCAATGCAGCAATAAAAGCACTCATACTAAGTTTGATCATCACGTATAAAATAACCAATGTCGCTACATATCTTATCAACGCACTCTTGATCATATTCCGGCTTGCCTGATGAGTATCCATCTGTACGGACTTCTGGATGCTTACCATCATCGTTGTGATCATCACGAGAGCAAAGATCGTTCCCACAATAGCTCCGATCAGATATCTTAGATCACCTCTGGTTATTATCATACCCAAAATCGCAGATAACACTCCGCACAAAAGAATTCCGATCACAAGATCTAGGTATGTCTCGTCTAGCTGTCTTAATTTATCTCTCATCTTTATCCTCCATATCTTCCTGTTCCAGTATATTGTGAATCAGAGAATATACTCCTCTGATTCCTCCCATAATACCAAGAATCAGAAAAAGAAGAAATAGATTTGTGGAAAAATGTTTATCAATCCACATTCCGATCGCCATGCATAAAAAAACAGAAGTCAACATCGTAATTCCTATCTGAGTCACCAATGACAACATCTTGATCACTGGTCCATACTTATGCATAGATATTTCCTCCTTCTTGCGAAATCTTTTTACAAAAATTATTATAACATTTTTTACAAATGCAAACCACCATATTTTTTGTTTCTTATCTATTTTTGCCAAAAATAACCAGAGAAATTGAATTTTTCATCAATTTTTCTCTGGTTTCTTCTTATTAAATAGTTATTTATTTTTTTGAATAATTTTTTTCATTTTTGTGTGATCATTCCACCAATTTTTTATTAGTTTCCTATATTCTTTTATCACAATTTTCCTTTGATTCTTTGTGTTCATTGCACAAATAGTATCAAATATGGTAGACTATTTTTACATGACTTCAAATGAATAGGACACAAATAAAGGAGGGCAGATTTATGCCTCTTACATTAAATGAATTATATACACAAACCAAACATCAATACCATCTTTCCATGATCGCAGGTGAAACTGGGATCGATCATATCATGAACTGGGTTTATGTCTCTGAAGACAGTTCTACCCACAACTTTCTAAAGGGTGGAGAACTGATCATCACGACAGGGATCAACTGTCAGGATGAGGCTTCTCTTTATGATTTTATTGAAACGATGATCAAAAGCCATACTTGCGGGATGATCTTAAATACGGGAAAATATATTCTTTCCGAAGATATCACTGATTCTATTAAAGCATTGTGCAACAAACACAACTATCCATTGATCGAGATGCCTTGGAAAGTTCATATTTATGATATTACGAGAGATTATTATAATAAGATCTTTATGGATACACAGAAAGATACTTCGATCACGGATGCATTTTTATCTTTTATTGAAGAAGATTCCCTGCACCATTATGATGCTTTGCGAATTCTTGAAGACAATCATTTCGAGAAAGAAGATTGTTATGAGATTGCTTTAATGAAATGTAATAAGAAAGCGATCTCTGATGATCTTAAATTACGTCTGCTGTTTTTGATGGAAAGTTATATCAAACTAAACGATCTGGATATCCATATTGCTTTTTATAAGAATCATTTTTTGTTTGTTTTTCATGACATGGAAGAAGAATTGATTTATAACGAAATATTTTCTTTGATCTCTACACTGAAAAGTTCGTTTAAAAAAATGCAGATTTATGCAGGGATTGGAAGTTCTGTCCACACGCTTCGTGAGATTCGTGTAAGTTATCAACGTTCTCTGGCTGCTCTTGTTTATGCTGCGAATAATGGACAAGAAATTGCCCGGTTTGAGGAGATGGGATTCTTTCGAATTCTTCATTCTGTGAATGATAAAAATCTTTTGATGGCTTATCATGATGAGTATTTGAAGGATATTGAAGAATATGATGAGATTCATGATACGAATTACCTGGAGACTTTGCATCAGTATCTGCTTTGTAATGGGAGTATTCAGCATGTGGCTTCGAATATGTTTTGTCATCGAAATACCATTACTTATCGAATACGCGTGATCGAGGATCATTGGAATTTGAAGTTGGACGATACGGTGGAGAGATTTCATTTGATGACAGCGTTTTTTATCCGGGATTATTTGAATTTGTAGTTATCAATCATCTAAAAGATGTAAACCAACATAGTAAAACATCCACTCTTCTGTCTTGAAAATCTTAATTGTATACGGGAATGTCTTCAGGTATTCATAAAAACATAAAGGAAGATAGGTGTACGAAATGATAGAATTTCATAGGATTTTTTGCAAAATCGCAGCCAACACGGGCACTGTTTGAACGCAGTGAGTTGTGCAGGAGTGTTGGCGGATCAGCGTTTTGCAAAAAATCCGTCAATGAAATTCGTTTTTCGTACACCTATCTTTCTTTATATTTTTATGAATACTCGATACATTTCTGTCATACAACTTAAAATTTCTTGCTATTTTAACACACAAAGTCATCCATACCCCCGTCACTCCTATGATCCAGAATTCATTTCCTGCAAATGACAATGTAATGTCATTTTCCATAAACCAAGCTCCGCTTGTAATATAGAGATTTGTTGGGTTTAGCAGGCGTAATATAACATTCATAAATGTTACATTCGAATAGTAAGCACCTAGGAACAATGCCATGTTTAAGAGAATTAATATAGCAAATGAAAAATAACTGTTCCCTAGCAAGAATTGGATTGCGATCGTTGCTAGTGCGATCAACAGGATGATTCCAAGATATACGGTAAGTGTTAGAATCAAGTATTGTATCTGTGTTATTTTAAAGAATGTAACAAATGGATAAAACCATCCCGAATATCTTTTTTCTGCAACTAGTGTGGAGGCAACCGAGACATTCCATAGTCCTTTGAATGATACGCAGTAAAAAAAATAAATCCATGTAACACTGCATAGTATCGCTGAAAATAAAATTCCACTTAACGTCCCTGCAAAAGCTTTACAATCCATGATTCTCTTCCCAGTTCTGGTTGCATCTACAAGATCATTTGTCTTTTGCAGTCTCTCATAATCCATGATAAACAAAATACTGAGTGCCATCAAAAGACTCATTTCCACGATTAATTTTTTCCCTAACTTTGAATATAATAACGAATGGATCTCATAATACTGTCCTGGATAAAAAGCATCGTTATATTCTTTATCAGATTTGATCTCCTCCACTCTTTTTTGCAGATGCTCATAGTTATCTTTTACGAATTTCTTCATAAATCCCTTGGGGTGATACTGAAGCATTTCTTCTTTTTGTTTTAGGATCTTCGCCATATCAAGTTTGTCATACAAGTCGATATTTTCTTTGTAATATTCTTGATATGCCTCGGATAACTGCTTTCTTTCATTTCTATTTTTAGCTTGACGTGAGTGGTTTGTATCATCTGTTTTTTTGATAATGTCATGCATGATCACTAATTCTTTGGATGTATCCTTATTTCCTGCCTCATTGTAAATAATTAAACAATTCACAAGACAAAATATCACTGCCAATAACCAGAGTATAGGATTTTTCATGATCTTTTGAAGCTCTAATTTAAAAATTCTCATAAATCCACCTTTTTCCATCGCTTACTTCTGATCTTATAAAATATAAACATCACTATGAGCCATGTGGCGAGTGCATACAATTCCCAGTATGCCAGAACCTGATCATTTGTGATCAGAAAGAGCATATAATAAATTTTCCTCATAAGAAACATTATCACCCCACATACTGGAATTGAAACCGCAACAGCTCCCATATAATTTCCTATTGTTCTGCCGATAAAATCAATGATCACCACACTTGCGATTGCAAATAATAAGATCAGAGCCATATAAAATAACATATAAGTTCCAAAAGAAAGCTTATCACACCAGTAAGAATTTGATGCGATTCCCCAACTCTCACATCTCCAAAATACTGATAATCCCTTCAAATGCCAGATGATCCCATATACAGCCATTTGAAGAATTCCAACAAAGAGTGCAGCAAGTGCACTTGCTATCAATTGAATCTGATAAATCCTTCTTCCTGTTTTCGTCGTTGCCAGAATCGGGATAACCTGTCTTAAACGTTGTTTTAGCTGATATGGAATGATCAATGCAAAAAAACAGATCATGATCAAACCACCGATCGTTACCATATCTTCTTGCAAAATGTAGAACACTCCCTCATGTACTAACGATGTGTAATCTCTTTTTACCCTCTTTTCGATTGCCTTTTGATATAACTTCGTTCCATCAAAAAATCCATCTGCTTTTAATTCTTTATATTTTTTATCCGAAACTCCATATTCAGATCCTTGAAACTCTCTGATATGTTCTAAAGCTTGTATATCCAAAAAAATTTTTGATGTCTTATGATTATAAAACACATAATTTTCTAATATTTTATCAAGTTCTTTTTCCTGCTTTGATAAAGCTATTTTCTGACTAAGTTCTTCATACTTTTTATTAAAAATTTCATAATCCACAATCCCTCTTTTTGAAAGCTCTTGATCTTGCTTTATGATCTTTGCAAAATCTCTTTCTAATTCCTGATGTTTTTCCTGATATTGTTTTTCATCTTTTACTTTCCACTTTGGTCCCCATTCTTTTACTAGTTCTGCCGTAAATGGAATGTCATACTTTGTATTTGTTACCTGTCCTCCAGTTGGATATCGATATATTTGTGTAAATGTCATATAGTATAAAATAGAGAATATACATAATAACAGTATGATTCGAATATCCAATATTTTTTTACATTCATTGATTATGATCCGCATGTTATTTTTCCTCCCTGTAAGTGACTAAAAATACATCTTCAAGGTTTGGTGTACACGGTCTTGCATTATTATCTTCTTCCTCACTATAATATCGGACCATCATTTTTTCTGATTCCTGTCGCATGGATAAAATGATTCGTTTTTGTTCAAATTCTTGGATCTCGGATTCGTTGATCGATTTCTCAAATACCTTCCCCTCAAGCTCCTTGCAGATGTTTGGAACTGTATCATTTTTTAATAACTGTTTTTCTTTGATCATAATGACATGATTTGCAATAGATTCAATGTCTGATACGATATGCGTTGAAAGGATCACTATTCGATCCTTGGATAATACGGATAATATATTTCGAAACCTTACTCTCTCTTTTGGATCAAGTCCTGCAGTTGGTTCATCTAATACAAGAATTTTTGGATCATTTAACATTGCCTGTGCGATCCCTACACGCTGAATCATTCCACCAGAGAATTTTTTCATTTTCTTATTGAAGACATCGCTTAATCCTACTAACTCCAATAATTCTGGAATTTTTTCTCTTGCAGCTTCTTTGGAAATTCCTTTTAACGCTGCAAGATAATCAAGATACTGCGTTGGTGTATTATTTTTATAATATCCAAAATGCTGTGGCAAATAACCGATCACATCCCGGTATGTTTCTCCCATTTTATAAATATCCATTCCATCGTATAAAATCTCTCCGCTTGTCGGATACAAAAGTGTTGTGATCATTTTGATCAATGTCGTTTTCCCTGCACCATTTGGTGCGAGCATGGCATATAAACCATTTTCAAGTTCCAGATTAATATCTTCCACTGCTGTGAATTTTCCATAATCTTTTCTAATATGCGAAAGTGTAAGCATCCTTCTCCTCCATTCTTCCAACCAAAGTAAATAAAGCCACAAAACACACGATCATTGTTGCAATCTGAATTCCTAATGGAATATATTCAAAAAGAAATAAAATCTTTGTTTCCGGTAATCGCATGATCGCTGCAAAAAGTAATACCCATATTGCACCAAGACCCGCAAAGCACTTATAGTTATTCCATCTGTGATAAATGTATACAGCAATGATCGCAAAGACCAGCATACTTGAAACTCCAACAACTCCAACCGATAAGATTGCTTTCTCCCTAATCCCACTAAGGAATAAAAAGCTGGTATTCACCAGAGATAATACAACTGCTGTATAAAATAGACGAAGGCTCACAATATAATTCATCGAATAATACATCGTATTTCTTAATTCATTGATCTGCGTCTGTTCGTCCATATAGCAAGTAAAATAAGAAAACAACAGAAAGAAAACGGGCATTCCTAAAAAAGCTGCCCCAAATTGTCTGATTTCCTCCTCAAAGGAAAGTACTAATCCAAGACACACAGCAAAATAAATTATGAACGTCGCAAAAAATACAGAAAGATTTTTATAATAAATGACTCTTAATCCAGGTCCCAGATAAATCTTTTTCATTCTTTTTAGAAATGAAATCTTTTGAGGCATACCTTTTAAAATGATGTCTTCAATTTCATTTTGTATCTCTGACTGCAGCGGATAATGAACATCCATCTGTTCTACATAAAATTCCTGATTATTTTCTTTTTTCATTACTGATAGTCCACCTCGCTTTTTATTTGTCGTATCATTTTATAAAACCTTGATTTCACTGTATTTTCGGAAATATTTAATGTCTGCGATATGTCCTGAAAGGTCCTTTCTTCAAAACATTTCATATAAAAAATCTCCTGCCACTCCTGCTTATATAGCGAAACAATTTCCATAATTTGTTCTATCAACTCCTTATGGATGATCAACTCGGACAAATCCCTAATCGCTGTTCCTAAATTACTACTGTGAAGTTCCAGATTCTCATCTGTCATATCAATCTGTTCTTGTTTTAATGACAAACGATGTACCTTGCTTCGATAATGATCACATATCTTATTCGATGCGATTCTATACATCCATGTCCGAAATGAAGCCTTTTTATGATCAAACATTGTGATTTTTTGCAATATCTGTATAAAAATATCCTGTGTCAGATCTTTTGCAAGTTCTTCATTTCCTGTTTGCCGATATACATATGCATAGATTTCCTTGTAATAATATAAAATCAGTGCGTTGGCTGCCTCTTTATCTTGTTTTTTCTTTATTCTTTTGATCAACTTTTGTTCTATTAGCATGCATGCCACTCATTTCTTGGTTTTTTGTACTGTACATTATTATATACGGAATAATCCATTAGAAAGTTTTAATAATTAGGAAATTTCTTATGAAATAAATAAAATCGCTGCGCTATAGTCTGGTGTGCTCCCTGTCAAGAGGACAATAAAAAATAATAAATTTTTGTATCGTCAG
>OATG01000970.1_pt1 | contig 25507 bp, 18 predicted proteins | sample 1516581 | NCBI WGS metagenome assembly OATG01 (sample SAMEA2579930, study PRJEB22360) | human gut metagenome | biome: human gut; feature: human-associated habitat; material: faeces | place: Denmark | collected 2008/2010
TTGCGGATGTGGGGGGCGGCGGGGGGGCCCGTCAACGCCGCCGTGCCTCCCGTGCTGCGGCACGGAAACTCATTCCCCCGAAGCCGGAAACGCCGCCGCACAGGCACCTGCAAACGGGTCGGGAGACCCGCAAACGGAATACCCCCGCCGGAAACATTTCCGGCGGGGGTAATGCAAGGATCGGACTCGTCCGAACGTCCCCGTTATACACGTCGCACGCCGAACGGGCCTGCGACGGAACGGACGTTATTTATACTTGATCCACGGCGCGTTCTTGTCGAGCCAGTTCTTGACCTCGACCGCACGGTCGCTGTTGAGCGCATCGGCACCCAGATAGGCACCCCGCATGAACTCTTCGGGCGACTGACCGGGCCACAGCGAGACATAGAGTCCGGCCTTGTGCGCCAGATCGACCATCGCCTTCGACGTGCCCTCGATGCGGCAGCCCAACCGTTTGATGCCCATGTCGATCGCTTCGAGGATCGTCTCCTCGCAGATCGGCTTCGAAATAATCAGCAGCAGATCGACGTCGGGGTGGAGCGAACGCATCATTTTCAGCGCACGTTTGTCACTCGACGTGAACAGATAGAGCGAGTTGGCGGGTTTCTTGGCCATCACCGTGTTGTACACCTTCTCGCAGTACTCGCGCAGCCGCTCTTCGGGATAACTCTCGACCGGCTTCGTCTTCATTTCGAACTCGATGTATACGTTGTCCTTGTCGGCGAAGAAGTCCACCAGCTCGGGCAGGAAGATCAGGTCGTTGCCCTGGTTGGTCTTGACCTTGCGGATCTCGTCGGCCGTCATCGTCTCCACCACGCGCTTGCAGGGCGTCAGACGTGCCAGCGTCTCGTCGTGCGAGATCACCAGCTCGCCGTCGCGGGTCATGCGGATGTCGGTCTCGAAACCGCGCAGACCCGCATCGTAGGAGGCCTTGAAGGCCGGCAGCGTGTTCTCGTCGTACTCGAAACGGCTGCCCCGATGGGCGAAGAGCTGGATGACCTGTTCCTGCGCCAACGCCTCGGCGGCACCGGTGAGCGCCAATGCGCAGACACCCAATTTCAAAAAGAAGTTTTTCATAGGCTTATAAGGTTTTAGTTGGTTTCGGCAGCGTCGTGCTCATATCCGTCGCTCTTGGTGTTCCACATCGACAGCAGCACCAGGAATCCGAGCACGGCCATGGCGATCATCGTGATGAAGACCCAGCGCCAGCCGAAGTGGTCGGAGATGAAGCCGAAGCCCCAGCCCGAAACGACGACACTGACGTAGCTCACCATACCCACCACGCCGTTGGCCGTCGAAGCGGCCTTCTTCGTGGCGTGGTTCGACGCGATGACGCCGATGAGCGCCTGCGGGCCGTAGATGAAGAATCCCGCCACGGCGAGCATCATCAGCAGCACGACAGGATCGGTCGACTCCGGCAGGGCGAAGAAGAGCGAGATGAAGAGGATCACGCCCGCCATGCAGAAGACGCAGGTGCGCTGCGCGCGGCCCCCGAAGAATTTGTCGGAGATCCAACCCGCGAGCAGCATGCCCGTGATACCGCACACTTCGAAGATGGCGACCGTCCAGCCGGCCATGCTCGACGAGAGGCCGCGCGACTCCTGCAAGAAGGTCGGGCCCCAGTCGAGCACGGCGAAACGCACGATATAGACGAAGAAGTCGGCCACGGCCAACCCCCAGATCATGGGATTGAGGAAGACCTTCTTGCGCAGGAACGCCTTGAACTCCTCCGACGAATCGTGTTCGTCGAGCTGCGTCTTGGTGCCCTCCAATTCGGGCAGGCCGACCGACTTGGGCGTATCGCGCAACGTAACGATGATGAAGATCACGCCCAGCACCGCGATAGCAGCCGGAACCCAGAACGTCCACTGCCAGGCGCCGACATGCTGCAACGCATTGGTGACATAGGCTTCGGCCGAAGCGGCGTCCATCTTCTCGGTGATGCTCGCCGTATTCTCCACGACGCGCTGCCGCATCTCCGGATCGCCCGTCATATCCGTACCCGTGTGGCCCATCAGATACCCGCACAAGATCGCGATGATGAAGGCGCCGATCGAGTGCGAAGCGTTCCAGATCGACATCTTGGTCGCCAGCTCCTTGGGCGGAACCCAATGCGTGATCAGGCGGTTGCACGGCGGGAAGCCGCACCCCTGGAACATGTTGTTCAGAATCAGCAGCACGCCGAACAGGACGACCAGCGTATGGATGAACGTCGTCCCATAGGTCTGCCCCGTAATCCATGCGCAGATGATCGCACCGCAGCCGAAAATGAAGTTGATGACCGAACACACCGACAGGCCCGTCACCATGTGCCAGCGGCCGTTGGTGCGGTCCGCCAGTACGCCGTTGACGAATTTCGACACGCCGTAGATCAGCCCGACGAGGGTCATGATGACGCCGAAGGTCGTTTTCGAGATGCCGTACTCGGCCGTAAGACCGGGAATGGCGAAAGAGAAGTTCTTGCGAACGAAATAAAAAATGGCGTAACCGATCATCGTTCCGATGATCGTCCGCCACTGCCAGTATTTGAATCGTTTGGTCTGTTCCGCAGTCATAAGGCTCGTCGATTATGCGATTTCCCAAGCTCCGCCCTTACCGAAGACGCGGGCGACCAATTCATCGTAAATCCGTGCGCGTTTGGCCAGATCGAGCAGATTGATGCGCCAGCGCAACAACTGCGTGAAATCGACCATGCTGCGCAACTGCTCGCGCGAAACACCGATCTGCGAAGGATCGGTCGGCGCGCCCGCGGCGGCGAACAGCGCACGCATCTTCTCGAACGGATAGCACTGCGCCTGCAACCGTGCCTTGAAGGCGGGCCAGTTCTCCTTGACTCGCGTGAGTTGAACGCGAACCGTCTCGGCGTCGTTCCACTTCTTCGTGATCTCGGTATAACCCAGCTCCGGCACGGGGAAATCGCGGAACAGATCGAGCGCACGCCGCTGCTCCGCTTCGAGCGAGGGCCATGCGGCCACGCAGGCGTCGACATCGAGCGTCGAGAGATCCATCTTGAAGAACTCGTCGAAGAAGGCGCACATCGTGAGCGTACCGATCGCCACCTGGAAACCGTGCGACTGGAACTTGCCGTTGTAGCGATGGTGCGTCATGTCGAGCACGTGGCTGAACAGGTGTTCGGTGCACGACGCCGGACGGCTCGACTTGGCTACCTGCATCGCGATGCCGCTCAGCGTCAGACCGGCGAAGAGCGAAGCGATCGCTTCGGGTTTGCCGGCCGCCACCCCTTCGGGATCGGCGAGCATCGCATCCAGATCGTTCATGAAGACGTTCCACGCAGCGGGAATGATCGGCTCCGTACCGAACAGGTCGGCGATCATCCACTCGGCGCCGGCGGGTATCTTGGCCGCCAGATCGGCATAACCCGCCGCTGTCATCTCTTTCGGCGCGGCAGCCAGCACCCCCACGGCGGCCAGAATCACCAGCGGCGCATGGGTTTCGATATTGAGTTTGGCGCCGTCGCGCGACACCACTGCGCCCGACGACGAATAACCGTCGACCGAAGCGGCCGTAGCCACGCAAAGATAGGACTGACCGTGGTGGAACGACGCGAGTTTGCACAAGTCGTTGATGACGCCCGACCCGACGGCGACGGCGACGGCCCCCGTGCGGTCGAGCATCTCGTCGATCCGCTCCACATAGGGCCAGTCGGCATGAAACTCCTCCTCTTCAATAAGGAAACGCTCGCAGGGAATTCCCGCCTCGCGCATGGATGCGTCGACGGCTTCGCCGGCGGCTTTCCATGTATTGTTATCGGCGACGATGACGGCCTTCCGATTCGGAAAATACTCCTTAAAAAGAGCCGGAGCACGGTGAAGAACACCCTCGCCGAGTTCGAATGCTTTCGTATCGGTTGCGATTTTTAAAGCATCGAGAATACATTGCGTATTGTTCATTCGATTTAAGAGTTAGTAAGTTACTATTCCAAGACACAAAGTTACAAAAACCGCGTGGAATAGCAAGCTTTTAGCGTTATTTTTCCGACATTTATTTCCGGAAAGCCCTGTCCATCCTCCGGAAAGGCCGGCTACGTTCATCTTTCGGCGGATTTATCGGAAACGATAATACCCGCGCGCCCCTTTCGAAAATCGAAATAAATCGTAAACATACACTACTAAATTTCGAATCGGTTCCGATTCTGCAAATCCACATCCGGTCGGCCCGTACCGGAAGCACATGGCGGGACGGGAGAAATCGCGGCGGAATCCGCCCCGCCGTCAGATGCTCTCCGCAGTTCCGTTCTCTTCCACACGCCGCCGCCTGTCCGCACTGCGATCTCTCTGTCCATACCCAAGCGGACGCGGAAGCCCTTCCTCCGAGCCGTCACACCCCAAAGAGATGCGTGCCGAAGTCCCTGCCGAAACGAGACGCCGGACGCAACGCCCAACCACGCCGAGACCGCCGAACGCCGGCGTATTAAAGCGGATGCGTCCCGTGTCTCCGGTCGCGGAACGGTTCCGGACGGACGATGACCGCAACGCATTTTTTCCGCAAAATAGTTGCAACTTTAAAAGTTAAATTCTATTTTTGTAAAAGCATTCGAAAGAAAATAGAATTAAAACGAAATCGAATTCGATCGGAAGCGTACGGCAAACGCAGTCGGGAAACTCCGATAACCGCCTTGCGGACACGCAAGACCGTTGAAGGCCGGAAACGACAACCAGCAGACGCGACGGCGGATGCCGAAGCGGATTCCGGCCTGCCGGCACAAAAGACGTTATACCTAAATATATAAATAGATGAAAAATACGATGAAAGCGCTCAACCTCCATGCGGTCGGCGACCTGCGTTACGAGGATGTGCCCATGCCCGTGCGTCAGGCGGGAGAGGTGTTGCTCAAAGTGCACGCCTGCGGAATCTGCGGAAGCGATCTGCCGCGCGTCTTTACCAAAGGAACCTACCATTTCCCGACGATTCCCGGTCACGAATTCGCCGGGGAGATCGTCGAAGCCGACGACCCGTCGCTCGTCGGCCGTCGTGCCGCAGTCTTCCCGCTGCTGCCGTGCCGCAAATGCGAAGCCTGCCAGGTGGGAGAATACGCACAGTGCAGCGATTACGACTACTACGGCTCGCGGCGCGACGGCGCTTTCGCCGAATACATCGCCGTGAAGGAGTGGAACCTGGTCTTCTTCGACGACTCGCTCTCCTACGAGGAGGCCGCGATGTGCGAACCGGCCGCCGTAGCGCTTCACGCCATCGGTCAGGCGTCGGTCGGCATCGGCGACACCGTCGCCGTGTTCGGTGCAGGCCCGATCGGCATCATGCTGGGCCTGTGGGCCCGAACCGCCGGCGCGTTCCGCGTCATCCTGTGCGACATCGATCCGACCAAAGTCGAATTCGCGCGCAAACAGGGATTCGACGCCGTGAACTCGCGCGAGACCGATCCGGTGGAGTATATCCGCACGCAGACCGGCGGCCGGGGCGCCGACGCCTGCATCGAAGGAGCCGGCGTGGCGCAAACGTGGGAGCAGGCCCTCAAAGCGGTCAAAAGTTTCGGTACGGTCGTCTCGATGGGCAACCCCGCCGGCGACATGACCCTCACCCAGAAAGGCTACTGGGAGATCCTGCGCAAGCAGCTCACGCTGAAAGGGACATGGAACAGCAACTACAACGACGTCCGCAACGAATGGCGCACGGCGCTCGCGGCCATCGCGTCGCACCGCATCGACGTGCGTCCGCTCATCTCGCACCGCTTCCCGCTCTCGGAGGCAGACAAGGCGTTCGGCGTCATGCGTGAGCGCAAGGAGTTCTTCAACAAAGTAATGTTCATCAACCGATAGTATCACCGGCAGGGAGGTCGCAGCCCCCTTTCCGACCGCAGGAGGCGGACAACACTTCCGCAGGAAGCGGTCTCCGGCCCTCCCCGTCTGACGAAACCCGGCACCATCAACACCCAACGATTATGGCAAAAACCGAAAAACTGTTGCAACGCATCGCGGAGCTGGAACGCGAAACCGGCATCCGTCGCACTCTCTTCGCCGCCTGTCCCAATTCGACGGCGGTCATCAAGGCCGCCTTCCGTGCCGCCAAGCGCAACAACGCGCCGATCTATTTCGCCGCGACACTCAATCAGATCGATTGCGACGGCGGGTACACGGGGATGCGGCCCGACGAGTTCGTGAAGCTCGTGCGCATGGAGGCCGCCGCCGTCAACTTCGACGGAATCTATATCGTGGCCATCGACCACGGCGGTCCGTGGCTCAAAGACAAGCAGCGCACCGAGAAGTGGTCGACCGAGGCCGCGATGGACGGGGTGAAGCGCTCGTTCGAAGCGGCGCTGCTGGCGGGGTACGATCTGATCCACGTCGATCCGACGGTGGACATCAACGTACCGGCCGGCCAGACGATCGACATCCGTCTCGTGGCCGCCCGCACGGTGGAGCTGATCCGGCACTGTGAAACCTTCCGCCGTGCGAAGGGGCTGCCCGAAATCTCCTACGAGGTGGGAACCGAGGAGGTGCACGGCGGTCTGGCCGACGAACGGACGTTCGACACCTTCATCGCCGAACTCAAAGCGGGACTGGCGCGCGAAGGACTCTCCGACGTATGGCCCTGTTTCATCGTGGGCAAGGTGGGAACCGACCTCCACACGACCCTCTTCGACACGGAGGTAGCCCGCAGCCTCACAGCGAAAGTCCGTCCGCTGGGCAGCTACATCAAGGGACACTACACCGACGGCGTAAGCAATCCGCAGGACTACCCGCTGTGCGGCATGGGCGCCGCCAACGTCGGCCCGGAGTTCACGATGAGCGAATACGACGGATTGGCCGAACTGGAACGTACCGAACAGAAGCTCCTGGCCGAAGGACGTATCGCCATGCGTTCGCGCATCACCGAGACACTCGAACGACTGGTCGAAGCGTCGGGCCGCTGGAAGAAGTGGCTGCTGCCCGCCGAGGAAGGATCGGCATTCGGCGCACTGAGCGCCGAGCGCCGCACGTGGCTCGTCAAGACCGGCGGATTGCTTCCGGGCGCCGCCGGGGCCTCGCCAAGCCCGCCTGCCGCTACATCTGGCAGGAACCCGAAGCGCTCGTAGCGCGCCAACGGCTCTACGACAACCTGCGCCGTGTGGGAATGGACCCCGAAGAGGTGGTACTCGGCCGCATCGAACACGATATGGACAAGTATTTCTACGCATTCAATCTGGTCGACCTTAACAACCTGCTGTAATGAACGTAAAAGAACTGTTGAAAAAATGCCAGCGCGACCGGACGGCCGTGCTGGCGACCAATTTCTATAACTTCGAGACCCTCACGGCCGTCATGCAGGCTGCGCAGCGAATGCAGGCTCCCGTGCTGTTGCAGCTCACGCGCAGCTCGATCGACTATATGGGGCTCGAACAGGCCGTCGGAATGGGCCGCAGGGCGATCGCCGACTACGGCGTCGAAGGGTGGATTCATCTCGACCACGGCGGATCGGTCGAACTGGTCGAGCGGTGTCTCGATGCAGGATTCGACTCGGTGATGATCGATGCCAGCGAACGTCCGTTCGACGAGAACGTCTCGACGACCCGTCGGGTCGTCGAACTGGCACGCCCCTACGGCGTGAACGTCGAAGCGGAGCTGGGCTACGTCGCCAAACTGGGACAGGCGCAGGGCGGAGGCTTCACCACGCCCGAAGAGGCCGCACGGTTCGTCGAAGCGACCGGCGTCGATGCGCTGGCCGTGGCGATCGGTTCGGCCCACGGCTTCTACAAGCAGGCTCCGCGGCTCGACATCGAACGGCTGGCGCAGATCCATGCGGCGACCGACGCGGCGCTGGTGCTGCACGGCAGTTCGGGCATCCCCCACGACATGGTGCGCGAAGCGATCGCCAACGGCATCGTCAAGGTCAACCTCGCCACCGAGATCAAGGACAACTTCATGCGCGCGCTCAAAGGCGTACTGCTCGAAAGCGAGGAGATCGACCTGCGAAAGGTTTTCCCAAAAGCCGTGGCGCCGGTCGTGGAGCTGCTTTGCGAAAAATACCGCATGGTCGGCAGCAGCAAGGTGAAATAGACGGATAAAATTCGGGCGACGAACTGCTGAGCCGCCCTCCCAAACATCGCATAGCCCCCGCCGGGATTCGGCAGGGGCTATTCGTATTTTCCGACCTCCTCCGACAGCCTTCCTGTTACACCGCAGGCTTCCCTGCGGCATAAAAAAAGCGGCGCACCCGCGATGGTGCGCCGCAATCGAAAAAAGAATTCAAGCTGCTAATGAGCGAAACCGGCATAATCGGTCTGCAAAGCACTCGCTTCGTAGACATTGGTTTTCTTGCTGCCAGGAATCGTCTGCGTAGCACGAACCACCCAATTCTCCTCCTTAGCGGGATCGCCGCTCGGAGCCTCAATTTTCCAAAAATGCTGGAAGGATTTGTTCCATGTCGTCGTATTCTTACCGCATTCGTTGAAGAAGAACGATACGACACACATGTCTCTCGTACTTACGCGCGTCATCGGTGTCGACTGGCCGTTCTGGACGAACTCGACTTTCCAATACGAAGGATCATCGTTCCAGATCGAAACGACGAAGCAATCCTTCAACCCTGCAACACCGGGAGTACTGATACTACCGCCAATGCCGCCGCCCGTCCATGTGTAGGAGTAATTCTTCGATCCCGTATAGGTCGCATTGCCATCGTATACACGAAGTTGATAGCTCTCGGGCTGGTTGGTGGGTTTGGCTACCCAATTGTCAACGACATTGCCCTTGACCTCGTAGATGCTGTAACCGTTGGGGGCACCGTCGACATTCAGATTGCTCGACCACCAAGCGCCGCAGGCGCCGCCGTGAACATGCTCGTAAATAGGCAATCCGCTCTGGCACTTGTAGCCGGAGTGAATATAGTTCTGCGGATAATGCGTATGTCCGATCATGATATGCGCCTCCTTGAACTGAGTAAGCAATTGAAGTACCTCCGCATAATACTTATCCTTATTCACATTGGAACCGGTACCCGTACCGCCATTTCGGAAGGGGATATGCGCACAGAAGAAGACGATTTTGTCGGCTTTGTTCTCGACCAGATCCAAATCGGCTTTGAGCCAATTGTACTGCTGTTGCGAGAAACCCGCCTCATAAGTCCACGTAGACTGATTGGTAGTCGTACATACGACATTGTCCATCACGACGATATGCGCTTTACCGCGATTGAACGAGTAGTCGACCGGGCCGAAACGCTGGATGTAATTCGTCTGAGCCGTATAGGTATTCGCCTGTGTCGCATCGTGGTCGTGATTGCCCATGCAGTTGAAGATCGGCAGATAATCCGTCCCGATCTGCACGTTCGACATCGATTTTTTCATCGGATCCCACTGCACCGTATTGTCGAACGTAATATCGCCTAACGTAACGGCATAGGCATTCGTCCACTTACCGCTCTCCTGCGCACTTTTGAGTGTGGATTTGATATCGGGAATCGTCTCCGTTTCCCAACGAGTCACGTCAGCATCCGTCTTACACTGCGGATCCCCGATAGCGACAAACGTAAAATTCTCCTCGACAGCAGGAAGCGGCTCCAATTTAAAATCGTTGCGATTCTCCTTGTAGCGCTGAATCGTAGAGGTCGAATAGAACAGCGGCAACTTGGAAGAAGGATCGAGAGCCACCTTATAGTTCGCCGGAGTAACGTAATAGACATTGCGGCAATAACGGTTCGCCACGAGTCGGTAGTTACCGTCGGCATCCGTAGTAGTAAACGTATAGCCGTCCGTCACGGGAACGCCGGCAATACCTTTCCCCGTCGTAGCATCCGAGATCTGACCGACAAGGACCGTCTCACTGCTGGGAGGCGTAGGATCCGAGTCATCAGGATCGGAACTCGAACAAGCGGCTCCGCCCAGCAAAGCCACCGTCAAAAACAGATAATAAAACTTTCTTAACATATATAATCCTTTCTTATTTATGGATTTATTCTGAATCATTCCATTATTAATAAACGGAGCCATGAAGGACGAGCAATCTTTGGTTTTCAACCAAAGATTGCCCATCACTTACATTAATTTCTATTCACTCCGAGACCGGAATTACTGCTCCCAACCATAATTTTGGCCCAGCTTGGGATTCAACGACAACGCCGAGGTCGGAATCGGACGGACGTACATACGTTCGTCCCATCTCAAGGTAATCTGATAAACCAAGTAACCGTGATCTCCTTCCGAGAATTTCCATGCACGATCGGCAACATTTCCCGTAACCGAATAGTTATTGGGATCCGTCGTTCCCTTCTGGAACGTATAGTGATAACCGTTGTAATCGATACCGTTCTTTGCCTCGTCAGCCGTCAAATACAAACCTCTCCAGCCATCTTTCTGACCGTCTCTTTCTACAATAAGATTTGCACAATGCCAACGATAAAGATCATCGGTACGACGAGCCTCCAGCATCATTTCACATACACGCTCACGACGGATCTCGAGAATCGTATTCGAAAGAGTCGTCACTGCGGCACCTTCGGCCTTGCCATAATAGGACGCCAGCCACGGGTCGGCGACATATCCGGAATCTTCGGGATAAATATTCTTCACTCCTACACGTTCACGCAGAGCACCGATCGTTTCATTCCAGATACTTTTGTCCATCTCTCCCAACTCGGCCTTAGCTTCGGCATAGTTGAGCAGAACCTCACCCAAACGGAAAATAGGTACAGAGTTGTCGCCACGGCCCGTCACATAATTCTCTTCGAACTCTTGGTTCCATTTCATGAACATATATCCCGTATTGGTAAAAGTGAAATTCAACGGTTTAAGTCCTGTAACGCCACCTTTGACCCATTCATGCCCAGGCCCCTGTACCGTCCAAGCTAAACGCGGGTCGCGATCGGTAAATTCATCGTTGATACCAACCTGATCCGTATCGACCGGAGTTCCATCCGTCTTCAAATACATATGCATCAAAGGCTTCGTCGGAGATACTCGCTGCGATGCCGTAGCAGTATTGTAATGCAGCGTTAGATCATTCCACACGTTCAATCCGTCGCTCGACTTATACTCGCGATACCAAATCACTTCATTGATATCGCCCAAAGCCGACGTCGTAAACAAGGCATGATAGTCATTGTGCAACTTCAACCCTGCCTCCGTCATGATCGTATGAGCCGCATCGGCTGCTTCCCGCAAGAAATCGTCGGCAGTCTCATACTGATTGTTCCACGGCTGGTTCGTTGAGGGATTGACACGATGATATTTACGGAAGGTGCCCTCGTGAAGACAAACACGTGATTTGAAAGCCAAAGCAACCCAACGGTTAATGACATTTTTGTACTTCTTCGTATCGTCCGAACAATGCGTACAAGCGAAATTCAGATCCTCCAACACTTTGCTCATCACATATTCGCGATCGTCGCGGCCGGCATAGAGCAACGCATCGTCGACATCGAGCACATGATCTACCCATGGCACATTACTGAAATTCTTCACCTTAGCAAAATAGAACCATGCTCTCCAGAAACGTGCGACACCTTCATAATGGTTATAGACATCCTCGGAAACATTGCCTTGAGCACGTACCATGTCTCGCAACATGATGTTGACGCGACGAATACTACGCCAATCGCTGACATCCCAACCGCTCTGCTTGTCGGCACTCCAATCGGCAGAAGGCTTATAGAAGTCTGTCGAATTCTCACTGGCCGTCAAATCGGTATAGTTATCGCCCTCGCCGACAGTCGAAGCCGACGGGCAGTACGATTGCAGGAGACCGTTGCAGTACAGCTCCAAATCGGATTCATTCGTGAAGAAGAACTCTGCGGAGATTCTGTTTACCGGTTCGGCCGACAGAAAATCCTCACACGAAACACCCGTGAGTGCGACCGCCCCTATAGCAAATAATCTGATAATATTTTTCATAGTTTAACATTCATTAGAAAGTAACATTCAAACCGATCGTCCAAGTCTTCAGCATCGGATAGCTGTAACCCTGACCTACACCGCTCAAACCGCCGGTAGTATCATTGTAATCGCTATCGCCGAAACCGAGCATTTCAGGATCGAACATCTTGGTATGCTTGAACAGCGGCGAATGGGTAAAGATATTATCGCCCGATACATAAATCTTCAACTTTTCGATACGGATCTTACGGGTTAACTCCTGCGGGAACGTATAATCGATCGTGATGTTCTTGATACGCCAATACGATGCATCCTGCAAATAGTAATCGTTCTCATACGCCAAAGGACCGACGTTACGGTTGGCGGCATAAGCCACAGGGCGGGTATAATAAGCACCCGGATTGGTAACTCGCCAGTTGTCCGTACTATAATCCATGATTACCACATCCGTCGTATGGATCTTAGGCAGATAGCCGTAAGGACGGTTGTACATGCCCCAGAAGAAACCGGACTCGATCATCGGGTACCAGTCGCGCTTACCCACACCCTGCACGAAGACGCTCAAGCCGATACCATTCCAGTTGGCGGCCAGATTGATACCATACTGGTAACGGGGAGCCTGATTACCGATCACATCCAGATCGCCGTGATTGTCGAGCGTAGGACGCTGACCACCGCTCTCGATTTTGCCGTTACCGTCCATATCGATGAATTTCAAGTCACCGGCATAAGCACGATAGTTGCTACCGTTCTTATGGAAAGAGTCCACTACCCAATTGTCGGCTTCCTCGTTGGTCAGGAAATAACCGTCGGTACGGAATCCCCAAATATCGCCAAGCTCCTGTCCTTTATAGTAGTCGTAGATAAAGCCGTCGGCGTTATAATAATCCTTCACCCAAGTGCGGCTGTCCCAAACACTCACCTTCACGTTGTAGTTGAAAGGTTTGCCGCCGAGCTTGAAGCTGTCCCGCCATGAAAGCGAAGCCTCCCAACCTTTGGTCTTCAACGAACCGAAATTTCCCTTGGGCGAATCCTCGCCGAGAAGCTGCGGATAGTCGGGGCCGTTGATCAGCAGATCGTTGGTGTAGCGCCAGTAGTAGTCTCCGGAGAACGACAGGCGGTTACGGAGGAAATCCAGATCCAGACCGATGTCATAGGTCGTCACGGTCTCCCACGTCAGCGACTGTGGTACCATGACCGGCCAAGAGGTATAGCTGACCTGCTTGCCGTTAATCAAGATAGACGACTTCTCGATCGATTTGCTAGCGCTATTGCTCGTACGCATCAACTCCATGAACTGATACGGACTGATCGAAGCATTTCCCAACGAACCCACATTGGCGCGGATCTTGAAGTTATCCAACCAGTTGCGCGACCATTTCATCCACGGCTCTTCTGAAACACGCCAGCCGATCGAACCCGAAGGGAAGAAACCCCACTGCTGATTGGTCGGAAAGAGCGACGAACCGTCGTAACGCGCAGCGAACTCGAAAATATAACGGTTCAACAGCGTGTAGTTGATACGCCCGAAAATACCGACCATCGACTTGTCATAACCGCTGTCACTAACCGCATACTCTTCCGAATCCATCAACTCGAACGAAGGAATAGAGGGATAGAGAATGTTCTTACGCTGTAAATAGGTATTGCGATATTTCGTCTTTTCAATATTCCAGCCGCCGACGACGTTCAGGTTATGATTGTCACCCAACTTCGGCGTCCACGTAGCGACGATATTCGATGAGACATAATCGGTATCGTAAGTCCAATGCGACTTGTAGGAGTTTGCGTTGTACTCGTGCGGTGTACCTGGGGTCGTGTAACCCGTCTGCGTCGGCGATAGACGATCCTTCTTCGAGCGAATGGCCTTGTAGGTAAAATCGCCCGTGATCTTCAACACATCCTTGATCGGTTCGAGAGTCAACGTAGTGGTCGAGATCGCATCCATTTTGTTCTCCTCTTGGAACGCTTCATCCTTCGACCAGCCCTCATAACACAATGCGGCTGCGGCATAGGTCAACGTTCCATCTTCATTGTAGATCGGATAAACGGGTTGACCACGATGCTCGATCTGACGGTACAGAGGCATCGAACCGCTGACGACGAAGGGCTGATGATAATCGCGTTTGAAAATAGAAGTGTTATTGGCCAACGTAATCCATTTGTTGATCTTCACGTCGCCTTTGGCACGCAGGTTATAGGACTTGAAATCCTCCTTACCGATATTGTAGATACCGTCCTGCTGATAATAACGGCCTGACAGCACGAACGAAGTCCGTTCGCCGGCTCCCGATACGGTGATATTATGCGTCTGCGTATAGCTGTAATCCTTCAGGTAAATATCCAGCCAATTCGTGCTACCGTAGTATACCGTTTGATCAACACCTCCCAGATCCTTCAAATTACCGTACAATTTGCCGTAATTTTCATAGGAAGGATCCTCACGACGGCGATGAAACTCCTCTAGATAAGCCTGCGAGAAGCCGATCTCCTTATTGATCTCGCTCGGAAACTTACCGGAGGCTGTTGGAGTACGGGCATCGTTCTGAAAAAATTCGGCGAACCATTCCGACCATTCCAAACCGTCCGTCACAAGATTGTCCTCCCAGATTACCGTACGGCGATTGAGAGAAACCGAACCGTTATAGTTTACGGTAACCCGATCCTTTTTAGCAGCTTTGGTCGTTACCAGAATCACACCGAATGCGCCACGAGCGCCGTATACGGCAGCCGAAGCGGCATCCTTCAGCACGGAAATCGTCTCGACGTCTTCGGGATTGACCGTCGACAAGTCGCCCTCGACACCGTCGATAAGCACCAGTGCCGAACCGCCCTGACCGATCGAGTGTTTCACGCCGTTGCCGCCGCTACCCGACTCCGAACCATATTTTCGGGACTGAAACGACGTAGAGTTGCCGCGAACGTAAACCGAACCCGAATGCGACGGCTTACCGTCGGTCTGAATAATGTTCAGACCGGGAATCTGCCCCTGCAACGAACGGGTAATGCTGGCATTCGCACGTCCTTCGAGCGCTTCGCCGGAGAGGTTCTCGACAGCACCTACCAGCTGCGTTTTCTTCAGCGTACCGTAACCTACGACGACCACGTCGTCGATTTTCGTATTATCTTCTGCAATGGCAAAATTGACAGCCGAGCGATTGCCGACCGTAACTTCCTGAGATTTGTAACCGAAGAACGTACATACCAGCACGTCGGTCGGTTTGGCCTTGATGCGATACGAACCGTCCGCATCGGAAATGGTACCTACTGTCGTTCCTTTGACCATGATCGCCGCACCTGCAAGCGGGCTGTTGGTCGTAGCGTCGGTAACGGTACCAGAAATCGTTTGGCTCTGTGCGAAAACGCTCGATGATATGAGCATCATCAAACAAGCAAGAGCACACGTGAACACACCTCGCACAGCAAACTTTTTACTGGGGGGGGGAAGTAGTACGTGTTTCATTCTAATCTTCTTTAATTAGTTCCAACATTTTTAGTAATTTTCAGGCGTCCCTTTACCTAATTAATATAGGAAAACATCTGCCTGCCCTGAGGGCATTCAAACGGGGACGATTGCGAGTTTGGATTCTCTGAAAATAATCGAATAATGGTTTAAGGGAATGTTTGGATGGCTTTCTGGGTCGTCGTAATTTTCGTTTAGGTTGTTAAGTCAATGAATTAGGGGTTATTACTTATATTTTATACAAAAAACTTTTATGCAAATATAATAAATTTCGAATTCAAACAAATAAAATCGGATATTTTTTTACTCGAAACCAAAATTAATTCCGATCGCCCGACGAGGGGGGGGGTACAAAACAGCATAAATCACTGACAAATAACAAATTACCCCCCCCCTACATCTCCTTCAAAAAAGCCAATGCCTTAGAAACCAAAGACTTTCAATTTCTTTCAGTTTCCCAATCAGATTTTTTCGATTCACTTCGATTCCCGACACGGTTTTCCATCCGTCCGCATTTATGAAACTCGCCCGAAAATCCGGATGAAATTAAAAATTTCAGAAAAAAAGTTTGTTTTTGAAAAAAAAGATATATATTTGCATTGCAAGTTTGGAACAAAGGCGCGGACATCGATGTCCGGCCGACTCTTAGATAAATTGAATAATGTGGATTAAGGTTCGCTTGAGAAGTGAGACCTTGATTTATGTTATTTTGTGTTTATTATCTAACCAACAGTTCAAGACAAACTTATGAAAATCAATAAAATGCTTATAGCGGTTCTCGCTATGTTAGCAGTTGTTCTGAGTAGCTGTAAAGACGACGATCCGACGGTCGGTATCGATTCCGGCATGCCGGCACCGGCGATCTATTACGACGCCCAGGCTTCAACAGGTACGAATATCGGCGTATACTGGAACGCGCAGCAGGCGGCTTCGGCAGGAGCTACCTCATTTACCGTTCAACTTATCAAAACCAAGGACGGATCCTCTGACGTATATGACAACACGGTATCGCAGACGCTCAACGTATACGATTCAAGCGGACAGTTGACCGAGTTCACTACATTCACTGGACTCACCGAGGGCAGAATTTTCTATGTTCGTATCCGCGCGAACTATCCCCGCTCGGTCTTCTCCGAGTGGGTATTGGCGGCCGTCGACGAAGCGAATCCCAACACTCCGGCTCGTATCAAGGTCGGAACGGGTATTGTCGACGATGACGAGGAGGAGACCTCTTCCCTCAAAACCAAGATTGTGGCTGTCAGCGAATCGACAGCCGTAGTATCATGGTCGACCTGCAATTGGGCGAACAACAATACCGATGCAGGTTTTGCGTATAACATCGAACTTTTCAAGGACGCCGAATGCAAGAATCTCGAAGTTTCGTGGGCACTTGCAGCCAACTCCATCAAGCTCTCCACTTACGGCACTTCGTTCATCTTCTCCGGCTTGACTCCGGAAACATCCTACTATTTCCGCGTTACGAATACTACGGACAATATCGTCAGCGATCCGCTTGAAATCAAGACGAACGAGTCGAAATTCAAGGATCTGCCTGCGACGGCCAATCCGGGTGACATTATCCTCTATCAGGACTTCCACGAATTCCTCTGGGGCGGCGATCTGCTCAACAATGCCGCAGGTTACTCGAACGACGCCCGCAGCAGTGCCACGTCGATCGAGAAGGCTACCGGCGTCAATCCCGTTAGCGCAGACAAATTCTATCTCGCATCTGCCGATACCGAAATGGGGCTGTTCAATACACTCGGTAAAGCGATTCCCAACACCTCGCTTAAAGATTGGGGACAGCAATCCGAATCCGGCAACGCCGATAAACCCGGCATCCTACTGGCCCGTCCCGGTATGCTGAAAATGGGCGCAAGCAACTACCGCGGCGCAATCGTAACGCCTGAATTGAAGTGTCTGACGCAGCCTGCGACCATCGAAGTTACATTCAAAACAGCGGCTTACGACGACAATCAGAACGTCATCATCGAACTGCTCGACGGAACGACCAAAAGCGATTCGTACAGCTGGATCACCGCGACGAGCCAGTCGACCATCCAAACGGTCAATGCCGGTTCGAAAGGCGGCGGTTGGACTGAACACACGGTAACGATCTCGAACGTAACCTCCACGTCGCGTATCGCCATTGGCAGCGCCGATAAGGGCGAAGGCTCTGCACAGCACCGCTTCTACCTCGACGACATCCAGATCAAGCTCATCTCCTACGGAGAACTGAGCGCTCCCGATGCTCCTGTCAAGCCCGAACTCACCGCTACGGACAGAGCCATCACCGTGAAATGGGAGAAGGTCGCCCGTGCCGACGGTTATAAGGTAGAATACAAGGAGAGCAGCGCAGCCGATTGGATGGCAAGCGAGAAAACAAACGAACTGACCTACACGATCGAAGGGCTCAAATTCGAAACCGCTTACGATGTCCGCGTCGTCGCCCTGCTCGGCGAACTGGCTTCGGAACCTTCGGAAGTCGCTCAGATCACCACGCTGGCCGAGATCAAGCAGTTGGCTACTCCTCAGAACGTAACGCCGAAGCCGATTACGGCGTTGCGACGCTGACGTTCGATCCGGTCGTAGGTGCTACCGGTTATGAGGTTTATGCGAACGGTTCGCCCGAGAAACTCGTCGGTATGGTTACTTCCGCAGCTGACGCAGCCAAGGTGACCTACAAGGTAACCGGACTGGCATTCAACACCGCCTACACATTCCAGGTCAAGGCCGTTGCCGACGGTGTAACCGCATCCGAACTCTCCACGGCAACCGACGCGACCACAACGTCTGAAATCGTACAGGTCAAGAATAATGTCGGTCCTACGACCGCTACGGTCGCTTGGCGTAAGGATCTGGGTAAATATGAGACCAGCGTAGCAAGTCCCTACGACCAATACACGATTCAGATCGCTGATAACAGCGGAACCGTGATGGGGACGATCGATCTGAAATCAACCAACTTCGGAGGAGCTGCATCGACACTCGGGAAACATGAACAGGGCAACTTGAACCCCAGCCGTTTCACCTTCGGAGCATTGGAACCGGCCACGACCTACAAGGTTCGCGTGAAGAAACTCGGCGAAGACGATCTCCTCTACTCGCCGTGGTGCGAGGTTACGACCGAAGCAGCGCATGTCAAAGCAGCCAAGGAGGTTCTGTTCCAAGGCTTTGACGAGGCATGGTACGGTGGCGACGTGATGAATCTGGCCGGTGGAATGCGAGCTACGGGTGACAATACCAAAACGCCTGTTATGACGTGGGAAAGCTATATCGGCAATACGGACACCAACCGCTTGGCCGACGATACAGGCTCTACGGCCAGTACATTCTCAGGGGCCATTACCAAAGTCGCAACAAGCAGTCTCTATGGATGGGAGGTTGTACAGAATATCGCATTGCGTCCGGGCTATGCAAAATTCGGAGGCAGCAACAAACCCGGCATCCTGATTACGTGTGCGCTTGGCGACGAGATGCTGAATGCGACGACAGCCACGCCTTGCACCATCTCGTTCAAGGCCTGCCCCTATTCCGAATGGACCTCAAGTAAGGATACTTCTTGCGAAGCCCAAATCAGCATTATCGTCGTACATGCCGACGGCAGCGAAACGGTCGCTATCGAGAATTTCGATCCGATTACCGGCGGCAATCCGTTCGACTATGTATGGAAAGAAGGCTCGGTCAAGGGAGTGAATCTGCTTTCGACCGACAAGCTCAAGATCACGAGCAAGGACATCGGCAGCAACAAGTGTCGTTTCTGTTTCGACGATCTGTTGGTCGTAGCTGAGTAAGACCACACATAACTCTTCTCGATCGGCCGCCCATGAGGGCGGCCGATCTTGTTTTCAACCGAAATCGATAAGATAGGGTTTTGTTATTCCGAGCGCAACGCATCAGAACGAGGGAATCGACCGCTTTGGAGCCGCTCTTCGCAGGCCGCAGGCCTACACGACCGCACTGCGAAAAGCGCGGAGGAAGTGGCGGCGACGGCGCGAGCGCTCGGAGCGGGTGTGCGAAACAGCGTAGTCTTTCGTGCCCGCTCAGCGAGCGACGTCGACGGCACCCGCAGCTTTTCGCCGTGCTTGACTTTTTGGTACTTTTGGGTCAAGCCAAAAGTACGAAGAAAACTCAATCTGTGTGAGACTGCGGCACCGCGCGGACCGAAGCCTCCGCCCGCGGAGGCCCGCAAACACGAATGGCACGACTCCCATGGGCCGATCCTCACGCCGAAATCCGCTTTGCGGATTCCTCCTCAGGATGACAAAACGGCTATTTCGAAAAAGGAATGAGGTGCAACGTTCCCGAACGCCGAAAACAAATCGAGCAGAACCTCAGCAGAAGTCGACAGGAAACAGAAACAATATAAAAGAATTGCGGGGCTCATCCGAAGAAGTCCCCGCAACCGCTATCAATACATTACAACGTTTTCGTTAAGCTGAGCGCAAAGTCGCTGCTTGCGCGAACTTTGCCGAGGCGAGAAAACGAAGAGAAAACTCGACGTTTACTCCTCTGCTACGACCGTGAACTTGATCGTGGCCTTCACCTCGCGGTGCAACTTGGCCGAAGCCTCGTACTCGCCGACGTTCTTGATCGCCTCGACCGTAATCGTCTTGCGATCCAACTCGACGCCTTTGGCTGCCAGCGCCTCGGCCAGATCGGCTGCGGTCACCGAACCGAAGATCTTGCCCTCCTCGGCCTTCATCGCAATGGTGAGCGGCAGGTTGGCGATCTTCTCGGCCAGTGCCTGTGCGTCGGCCAGAATCTTGGCGTCCTTGTGGGCACGCTGTTTCAGGTTTTCGGCCAGCACCTTCTTCGCCGAAGCGGTCGCGGCCTTGGCATAACCCTGAGGAATCAAGTAGTTGTTCGCGTAACCGGGCTTCACGTTCACGATGTCGTTGGCGTAGCCCAGCTTCTCCATATCTTTCAAAAGAATCACTTCCATGTCTTGCTCCTCCTTGATTATTTCATACAATCGGTTACGAACGGCAGAATGGCGAGGTGACGCGCACGCTTAACGGCCTGTGCGACCTTCTTCTGGAACTTCTGCGAAGTACCCGTCAGGCGGCGGGGAAGGATCTTGCCCTGCTCGTTGAGGAACTTCTTCAGGAACTCGCCGTCCTTATAATCCACGTACTTGATGCCGAGTTTCTTGAAACGGCAGTACTTCTTCTTCTTCACGTCGACCGATACCGGATTGAGGTAACGGATCTCCGATGCCTGTGCTTTGTTCTCCTGTGCCATGGTTACTCCTCCTGCGTTTTGTTAGAAAGTTTTGCACGACGCTTCTCCGAATACTCGACAGCGTACTTGTCCTGCTTGAACGTCAAAAAGCGGATCACACGTTCGTCGCGGCGATACTGGGTCTCCAACGTGTTGATCAGAGAACCCTCGCCCGTGAACTCCACGAGGAAGTAGAAACCGGTGGTCTTGTTCTGAATCGGGTAAGCGAGCTTTTTGAGCCCCCACTTCTCCACATTCACGAGCTGACCGCCGTTCTCGGTGATGACACCTTGGAATTTGTCAGCCACCTCCTGAACCTGAGCCTCGGAGAGAACCGGCGTGACAATGAAAACGGTTTCGTAATTGTTCATAATGCTAAAAATTAATTAATTGCCAAATAGCGGGGCAAAGATAGCGATTTCCTGCGAATTATCAATACTCCGCAACGGATTATTTTCACTTTTCGCCGCCGCGCACCTCTTTTCCGGCCAGCAGGGCGTCGATCGCCTCCGTCGCCGCTTCGAACTGCGAGGGACGCGGTGCATCGCACGTCGCGAGCCGTCCGTCGGGCGCAATGAGCATATAGGTCGGAAAACCGGACAGGTCGTATTCGGCCAGCGTCAGCGAAGAAGCCGTATCGGGCAGGAAATAGTTCTCGCCCAGCCCCGTCAGACCGAATTCATCCAGAAATTCGATCCATGCCTTGCGACGCGATTGGAGGCACAGCGTGACGAAACGGACCTCGTCCGAGCCGGCGTAATGCTCGCGCAGGATCGGCATCGCCGTTTTCAACTCGCTGCGGCAAGGACCGCACCATGTCGAACAGAAATCGACGTAGAGCGCCTTCCCCGGATGACGGGCCGCCAACGTCGAGAGCAGCTCGCAGTCGGGCAACGTATCGATCCGTCCCGCCGCATCGCACCGCAGCACGCCGGAAAGCGGGACAGTGCTGAAAGCGGGACGTTCCGCCGCCCGTTCGCGCACCCGCGCCGCATAGGCCGGATCGAGGAACAATCCGGCCATCCGTTCGGCCGGCACCGCACCGTTCGCACGCATGCCTTCCATACAGCCGTAAAGCAGGTAATCGCGCAGTCCCCGGCCGATCTGCGGGTCGGCATCGAGCCGGGCCGCAACGGCCGCCAACGCTTCGGCCGGCGCTGCGCCCGACCGAACGGCCTCGATCTCGTCGGGACAAATCGCACCGAGATAATAGCTGATGCCGGCCGAATAGTTGATGACAGAGACCATATTGCGTTCCAGATCGAAGATGTCGAACATCGGATCGGTGAAGATCGCCCGCCATGCCGCCGGATCGAGGTCGTGGTTCCATATCTGCACCATATCGATGTCACGGGCCACCGCCTCGCGCACCTCGGCCGGAAGCCGGCGCGCGGAGAGCGAATCGGCGACGGCCTGCCGGTAACGCCGGTAGCTCGCCAGATACTCCTGCGGATCGCCCTCGACGGCGGGAGCCTGCTCGCACAGCCTTCTTTTCAGGCCGGCGACCGACGCAAGCGCATTGTTGGTCCGTGCATGGTCGCCCGAAAAACGGATCGCATCGGGATCACCGGCACGCATCCGCCCCGCGTCGATGGTCACATAGACCGAGTCGCCGGGGGAGACGATCAGATCGAAGAAATCGCCGTATACGCCGGTCATTCCGGTCGTATAGGCCGTTCGGAATACGAAATGGAAATCATTCGCTTCGGGCGAGACACGGGCTGCCATACGGCTTTTCAACGCGAAGGGATCTTCGGTATTGAACAGCACCGCCCCGGAAGCTCCCCCGGCGAGATTGACCACACGTCCCGCGATGACCGTACGCCGCGGAACGACGCCGTCCGGCCCGCAGGCAAAAAGCGGCAACAGCAGCAATGCCGCGAGCACGCGGCAGATCGGAATCGGTTTCATAGGCAAAGTTTCAGGCCGGAACACCGGCGGTTGGTGTGGTAAAAATAATGAAAAAAGTCCGAAAAACAAGTTTTCGGACTTTCATACGGTTCTTCCTTCGAAAAATCATCTGTGCGCATCCACCACCCGACAGATCCGGTCGAAGACCTCGTCCATCGAGCCGACGCCGTCGACCTCGAAATATTTGTTCTGCCTGGCGTAGTAGGCACCGACCACTTCGGTCTGCTCGCGATAGACCTTGATGCGGTTGCGGATGACATCCTCCGACGCATCGTCGGCACGGCCCGAATCCTTGCCGCGCAGCAGGATGCGGCGCACCAGCTCCTCTTCGGGGACATGCATGTCGACCATGAGCGTCACGCCCAGCCCGTGCCCGCCGAGAATCTTGTCGAACTCCTCGGCCTGAATCGTCGTGCGGGGAAAGCCGTCGAAGATATTGCCCGCCGCATCGCGGTGCTCGGCCACGTAGTTGGCGATCATCCCGATGACGACGGCATCGGGCGCCAGACGACCCGACTTGATATACTCCTCCATGCTGCGGCCCAGCTCGGTTCCGCGCGCGATCTCGGCGCGGATCACCTCGCCCGTCGAGACGTGGTTGATTCCGTAATGTTCCCTCAGACGCGACGCCTGCGTCCCCTTGCCGCAGCCCGGCGCCCCAAATAATACGATGTTCAGCATAGTTTGTGTTAGTTTTTTCACAACGGCAAAAATAATCTCTTTTTTCCGAAAACGGCAAAGTTCTTTAAAAATTATAATATCTCTGCCCCGCCGGACGGTGCGACGACGACCTTTCCCTTCGGAAAAGCGGCGGCAGGGCCGTTGTACGGACGTTCGATCCTCCCGTGGGATGACCGCCGAGCGGCTGCGGCGGACGGAACACGGAGAGCGAAGTTGCGAAACGGCAAAGTTTTCGCTACTTTTGTGCAAAATTCGATCGGAGGCATGGAACAGAACAAACGGACGCAGATCGCCGAATTGGGGGAATTCGGCCTTATCGACAAACTCACCGGCGCATTCGCCCCCCGCAACCGGACGACCCTGCGGGGCGTAGGCGACGACGCGGCCGTGATCGCCGCTTCGCGCAGCGAGGCGACGCTCGTCTCGACCGACCTGCTGATGGAAGGGATCGACTTCGACCTCACCTACTTCCCGCTCAAACATCTGGGCTACAAGACCGTCACCGTCGGCGCGAGCGACATCCTGGCGATGAACGCCCTGCCCGAACAACTGTTGCTGTCGCTCGGCGTGTCGTCGAAATTCTCGGTCGAGGCGTTGCAGGAGTTCTACGAGGGTGTCCGCCTGGCTTGCGAGGAGTTGAACATCGACCTGGCGGGAGGCGATACGACCGCTTCGGTGACGGGGCTGACCGTCAACGTCACGGCCATAGGCCGTGCCAGACGCAGTGACATCGTCTACCGCAACGGAGCCAAACCCAACGATCTGATCTGCATCACGGGAAATCTGGGCGCCGCCTATATGGGTCTCCAACTGCTCGAACGCGAGAAGCGCGTCCTGCACGACGTCGAAAATCCCGAACCGCAGTTCGCCGGCCACGAATACCTGCTCGAAAAATACCTGAAACCCCGCGCCCGCCGCGACGTGATCGCCGCGCTGGCCGAAGAGAAACTCCGCCCCACGGCGATGATCGACCTCTCGGACGGGCTGGCCAGCGACCTGATGCAGCTCTGCAAGGCTTCGGACTGCGGCGCGCGCATCTACCTGGAACGGATCCCGATCGCCCGGCAGACGCATCAGTTGGCCGAGGAGATGCACACCGACCCCGTGGTGGCAGCCCTCAACGGAGGGCAGGATCACGAGCTGCTCTTCACCGTGCCGCTCTCCATGCAGGAGCAGGTGATGCGGCTGGGCCTGGTCGACGTGATCGGACATATCACCCAGCCGGGCACGGGGTGCTATCTGGTAACGCCCGACGGCAGCGACATCCGCCTCAAAGCCCAGGGATTCAAAGAGGGAATCTGACCGCAGGCCCCTGCGCTCCGTTCAGTCGCAGGAGAACCGCAGATTCAGCCCCCGCGTAAAGAGACCCAGCTCCTCCTGCGAGGCTGGACGGCACGAAGTATATCCCGAGGGCAGCGGCGACCACAGTTCGAAGCCTCGGAGATCGCTCGAACAAACGGCCAGCAGCACTCCGCCCCGCCGGTCGTGCCGCTCGAAAATCCCCCACAATCCGCCCGAAGGAGCGGCCGCCGGAAAAAAGAGGTAGAGTCCGCCGGGTTCGAGCCGCGTAAAATCGTAAATCAACATCACACCTAATATGTTCGTAATGGTAAGCGGATGAATTTCCCCTTTCCCATTCAATATTCCAACCGGAGTGCCAACTTTTGGCAGAAATAAATCGTGCGGTTCGAAAAAATCACTATTTTTGTTCGGACAACACGCATTCCCGCCGTTTCGCAAGTCCGCCTTCCCGACGGCCGCCGCACCGACCGGCAGGAGCGCGCGCAGGAATGCCACCGAAAAGAGACGAACATGAAACAACCTTATATTCCGCAGCCGATCGACGTCAGCCGCATCGAACTGCCCGCCGCGCTGGCACCCCTCACCGAAGCGCTCGCGCGCAACGTCCACGAGGTATGGGCGGCGACCCGCATCGCCCAAGGCTGGCGTTTCGGACCCGAACGCAACGACGCCCGCAAGGAACACCCCTGCCTGATCCCCTACGAGGAACTGCCCGAAGAGGAACGCACCTACGACCGCCAGACGGCGCTCGAAACGCTGAAACTGATCGAACACCTCGGATTCGAAATCCGCAAACGCTAACCGAAAAACCGCCGCACCATGATCCGACGCCTGTGGAAAACCCTGAAACTCGGCTTCGACCGCTCCTTTTCGGGCGCCAGCTGGAAACAGATCACCTGGCTCTTCGGCATTCTGGCCCTCGTGCTGGGCTTCTCGCTCTGGATCAAAAGCTATTGCACAGCCGAGCTACACGACATGCGCATCCTCGAACTGCTGCTCGATCCCGGTTCGTTCGTGTTGCAGGATGGCGATCCGCTGGGTTATGAACGCCTGCCGCTGCTGGCGCTCACCTTCCTCGGCGCGATCTTCTTCACCGGAGGATT
>OATG01000975.1_pt1 | contig 25433 bp, 14 predicted proteins | sample 1516581 | NCBI WGS metagenome assembly OATG01 (sample SAMEA2579930, study PRJEB22360) | human gut metagenome | biome: human gut; feature: human-associated habitat; material: faeces | place: Denmark | collected 2008/2010
GCGCAAAGATATGGCGGCTAACAACTTATGTCAAGGCGGAAAATAGAATGGTTACCCTTATTCAGCAAATATTTAAATGCCAAAGAAAAGGTCTGCGCCGCATACGTCTTGTATACAATACTAAATGCCAGCTGGTTCCCCTCTTTCAGAGCCTTAACCAAAGCTTGGGCTTCATCCTGTGAGTATTTCTGGGACATCTTAATCATTTTAAATATGAAAATAAAAAACTTATTATATCAAGTCCTTATTTTCAAATATATTAATTCTTTCTGATATAGCATGAATCGCGAGCAACAAATAAAACAGGCCTCTTATTTATTTCACCAGTCTTTGATATTTGCTGAATAAAAAGGTGGAGAAGGATAATAATCCGTCAGTTGCTGAATGAATATCTTTTCGAACATCTTTCCGATCAGTTGCATTTACCCAACCTTCTTCTATTTCTTTTAATTCATCTTCAAGTTGTTTCTGATCCACCTCTACACCTTTCTCGGCCGCTTTGATGAATGTATTGATATACACCTCCCAGCGTTTTGCATAATAATCTCTTATCAGTCCTGCCCACGAACGGCTGGCATAATCGTTCAGGCTTCCCCCCCAAGTAGTAATCAAGTTGCGAGCGTTCTTTTCATAATAGTCTTTCAACTGGGGAGAATCCCCCATCTTCCGCGCATCATCAATCCATTTATCCAGCGAACAGTAAGGATGAAAGGCATTCAGTTTATCCAAATCATTCAATATCTCCTTCATTTTCTCGCCGCAAGCTTTCAAAGCCTGATAATCTTTAGCTTCAACCATCCTGTCAAACTCCATTTTCACGTCAAGAAAGTAGTTTCCAAGCACCTGTCTGCCTACAGTAATCAAATCCAGACGAAAAGCATCCCTCCGGTCAGAAGGTGCTTCGTTCAGTTTTCTCCAAACCTCTAGTAGTTCAACATTGCTGTACACATTACTTGTGCGTTTTTCACAGTTCTTATTCAATGCAGGGCGATACCCGGGTAAAGTACCCAATGTGCGCGGCACTTGTGCATAAATGTCATTGAATAATCGTTTCCAAGCATCGCGCACAGGCTGCGACACGCATCCCACATGCCTGTCAGCCAGACATTCAATCCATTTATCATCATCTACATTCAGATTCCATGCTTTCTCAAGAATGTATTCGTAGGGAAACTGCATCACATCCAATCCTTCCAGCGTAGAGCCGATTCCTTTAAGGTTACCTCCACCGTTAATGAGAGCATTCTCAAGTCGTTCGCCACTTTCTTTGACGTTACCTGTCAAAGTCGTGTTTCCCCCGAAATTGCCCAGATAACACCAAATATAGGGCTGATCATGAAAATGCTCTGTTCTTTTCCATAATTCAACATTTTCACAATGATAATCAAGTAATATCATTTTATTCTGTGGCACTCCTGTCAGCAAAGCCTTCATTCGCTCGGAAGTCCATTTATCTTTATCAAAATAAAACATCCACGTCATTTGCATCCATTGGGCTTTGGGATCGGCAGCCGTCAATGTAGCGTACATATCCGAAGCTATCTTCCGCAAATATTCGGGTTCGAAACTGGGCGGGTCAACCTCATTGAAAGGATCTAAACCGTAAACATGATCGGTTCCGAAAAGTTTTTTTTGTTCATCAAGAAATAATTTCTGAATTTTCGCAAACAAAGCATCGTTAGGGTTCAGAAAATTACAACGGTATGCATCAGCAAAGCCGGCCCATTTGCCCAAATGTTGAATATCGGCCTCGGGATAAATCCGTTTTAAATCGGCAGGTACATGTCCGGCAAAGGCTGGTAATACGGGCTTCATATTCAATTCACGCTCACGTGCGAGTATTTTTTTCTGCAAGCTTACCTGGTGTTCCAGCCATTCCATCGGCAACGGACCGTTCCAGCGATCTATGTTAGCCATCCGATGCCAGGGTAGATACGGCGGTCCCGTGAAGTAAGAGCGTATTTCGATGTCCGACATTCCCATTTTCGACCAGACTTTATACCACACAGCTTCCTGTCCGGTAATTGCCAAAGGCATATTTATACCATTAAGGGCCATCCAGTCAATAAAACGTTCCCATTCTTTCCATTGCCACCAAGGCATCGTGTAACCATACGTGCAGTAATTCAGGAAAAAACGAGTATCCACTCTCGCTTCCGAAATCACCTTCTCACCAACCATCGGCAATTCTTCAGGAATTTCAACGGCTATATCCGCATACCAAGACACTGTAGTGAGACAGTAATATTTCAAGTAATGGTTCAGTCCCATCGCCATTGAATTGGCGTTGTTTCCACCGATTACAATTTTATCTTTTACGGACTCTATCGTAAAGCAGTCTTTCTCTCCTTTTAACTTTTGAAACTGAAAACTCTCGATGTATGACGGTAGCAAACGTTTCAATAATGCTTCCGCAACAGCTACATCTTTGTCTTTAGCCTGAAGAGCCAACGACATAAGCAGCATAACCAGACACGTGTATACACTTTTTCTTTTCATTCTGATTTATAATTTTATATAGATTTTTCTTTTTAACAAAATATATCCCAACAGCCCATTGAACAACAGGAAAAATACACCGTACATAAATGAACCGAAGTAATTTCCGAATAACGGGTTAAGCAAATTATTGAATACAGCCGTATGGATATGCCAATGCACAAGCAATCCCCCGGCTATGCAACTAAACACATAAATTACAAGCGGATTCGCTCCAAATGCTTCGAAAAACGAAAACCACTTTTTATTCTGCTTCACATCAATGATATAGAGCAGCAATGCCAATGACAATGCCGCAATCCCACAAGTGAGCAAAACGAACGAAGGAGACCACAAACGCTTATTCAAAGGACAGGCATAGCTTAACAAATAGCCAGCAAACAACAGCGTGGTACCTATAAGAAATAGATTTAGCATCCGGCGGTCATTATCTTTAATGTCGATGATTATCTTTCCGCAAACAAAACCGATCATCACTTGAGATACAGCAGGAATCGTACTAAGTATCCCCTCGGGATCGACAAACTGGCGGCCCTGAAGATACATGTGGTTAGACCCTAAAATAGCCGAATCAACAATCCCGACGATATTATCCGCACTCTTTTCAAATCCGTTTCCAAATAACTGAAAAATAAAGTAGACAATCAGCAAGATAATAGCTAATGGCATAAAACGCTTATGCGGTATTGTCACGGCCAATAAGGCTGTAATACCATAACAAATCCCAAGCCGTTGCATAACTCCCATCAACCGGAGCTGACTCAAATCAAAATAGTTACCACTATCTATTGCTGTTATGAACCACTCCATAACCAGACCAATAAATATTAATAAGAGACTTCTTTTTATGATTTTCGCAATGGCCGGTCGACACTGGAAGTTATACTTACACAAGGAAATGTAGGTCGAAATACCCATCAGGAACATAAACATCGGAAATACCAGATCGGCCGGCGAAAAGCCATCCCACTTGGCATGTGCAAAAGCGGCAAAGTTATACCCGCACTTTCCTGTATTGTTGACCAAGATCATCCCGGCAACAGTAATACCCCGAAGTACATCAAGCGAAAGTAACCGTTTGTTCGGATTCATAATATTTGATTCTTTTAATTACTTATTATATATAAAATAGTCGTTCCGGCAGCTAACACTATCCCTATAAGCGATTCATAAGGTATCAGCTTCAGACGTTCCTTAAAATTGAGTTCGCATACGCCTCCTGTCGCATGAAAGAACGAACCATGTGGCAAATGGTCAAGAACTGTAGCTCCGGAATTAATCATAGCCGCTCCCCAAACTGCAGAAATGCCTATAGCCAATATCGTTTCAGCAAACGAAGAAGAAGCCAGTGTCGCTCCGGCTGTTTTAGTGTCCCCCCGGGTGTGGCCGATGCGGTAGCCGCCGACATCAACGCGCCTGATATAGGAGCAATCAATGCATCACTAATATGAGCATGATCTAATCCTGTAAGAATCCAGTCTTTCAAAGAAGAGTTCTTTATGATACCGGCAATAGTTCCGGTTCCTATCAACAGAATAGCTACCACAGACATCTTTTGCAGTCCATATTCTATACTCGGAAGAATGTTTTTCCATTGTTTCATACAGATAGCACCACATAAGCCACCTACCGGCAAAGCTATCAAAGGATCAATATTGATTCCTGCCGCAGGACGTAATGCCAATAAAACAATCGTAACAACAGGAGCAATCAGACTGGTTCTTAACGAGGGCAGATTTCTCTCTTCCTCTTTATCCTCTGTTTGCATCATCATTTTTTTGTTTTTTACCGATTGAGGCATCAGACGGACAATAACGAAAACAGTGAAAAACAAACCGACCACTGCCGGTAAAATATTGGCAAACATTACAGACGATAAATCCGCATTAAAATTTCCGGCTGCTATAATAGTGTTCGGGTTAGGTGATATGATATTTCCACACTTACCTCCCCCGATCATAGCAATAAGTAACACAGATGGAGACAAGTTCAGACGCTTGCCTATCGAAAGAGCCACCGGCGCAACGGTTATCACAGCCACATCAATAAATACGCCTACCGTACAAAGCAACATCGTTGCGAGTGCCAATGCCATAAATACCCGTTTTTCACCCATTTTGTTTATAATCGCATTGGAGATGACCGTGGTAGCTCCGGTTTGTATTAATATGCCTGACAAGACTCCGGCTGTCAGAATCCGCAATACCGCCGGGGTGACCTCTTTCACCCCTTCGGTCATTACCGTTACGGTCTCATTTAAAGATAGTCCTCCCAACAACCCTCCGACTATCGCTCCGATAATCAGACTGTATGTTGGAGAAAGCTTTCTTATGATTAACAGTATGGATAATGAAAGCCCGATTAATGCGCCTATCGCTGTCATTGAGTATTATTTAGTAAATTGTTTTATGATTCTCACCACCTGTCGCACCGTTCTCTCTATGTTTTCTTTCGTAAACTCCGGTCGCATCGCCTCTTCAAGTGTTACCGGAAAAGGTTGAATAGGCAGTACGGCAGTAAACCCCATCCTATTAAGCGCTTCGGTGGCTTCGACCGCTCCCCCCAGCGCTATCACCGGAACCTGACATTTCTCACCGACACGTAAAATTCCGTCCAGCGCCTTTCCCATACCAGTCTGGCGATCCAGTTTCCCCTCTCCGGTCAGTATCAGGTCTGCCTGTCGGACGACCTCTTCGAAACGAAGCGTTTTCAATATAACTTCTATTCCGGATTGCAATTCTGCATTCAAAAACGGAAGCAGGCCGCCTCCCATTCCTCCGGCTGCTCCAGCACCGGGAAGCTGCGATATATCCATATTTGTATATTCCTTTATCACCTGTGCATAATGCCGCAACCCATTGTCCAACTCTATCACTTGCAACATAGTTGCCCCTTTCTGGGGAGCATATACATAAGCCGCACCCTCTTTTCCAAAAAATGGATTACTAACATCACAGGCGATCGTAAAATGACTCTCCTTCAATGCCGGATTTAATTGGGAAATATCTATTTGATGAACTTTTATCAGATTTTCACCGACAGGCTCCAACTCACCGTTTCCGCTATCTAAAAAACGTGCACCTAAAGCCTTCAGCATACCTATTCCCGCATCATTCGTAGCACTTCCACCGATTCCGATAATGAATTCCCGACACCCGCGTTTTAATGCATCAGCAACCATCTCTCCAACTCCATAAGTCGTAGTCTTCATGGGGTTTCTCCGACTTGAATCGATTAATGGCAGACCGCAGGCCGAGGCCATTTCGATAATAGCCATCGCACCATTGTTTACGATGCCATACGATACATCGATTGGCTTCATGAATGGATCATGCACCCGACATGACACCGTTTGAGCATGAAGGGCAGAGCATAGAGCTTCTGTAGTCCCTTCGCCGCCATCAGCTATGGGGAAACGTATAATCTGACAGTCGGGTAATTCCTCCTGAATCGCTTTTTCGGCAGCTTTCGCTATCTCGAAAGAACCGACCGAACCTTTAAACGAGTCGAATGCCAATACAATCTTTTTCATAAAAGCTATCACTTATTTGTTTTCTCTATTAAACTCAATGCAGCCTCGACCGGATCATCAAACGGAGTCGTACTGTTGCTCCAGGGAGATGTGATCCATTGCTCCTCCCATTCTCGGATTTTATTCCGGTCTTTTGTGAAATAGAGCTGTATACGAGGAATATAGTAGTCTTTAATCAGCCCGCTCCAGAAACGGGCAGCATAATCTTCCTGAATACCACCCCAACTTGTAATCAAGCGTTTGGCATTTGCTTCATAAGCATCTTTTTCCTGAAGAGTTGTTCCGCTATTGCGTGCAAGCTCCACCCATTCTTCTAATCGATATAAAGGATGAGAAGCCAATAGCCTGTCAACGTCCATCAACAAATCAACAGTTTGTTGCAGATTACGTTGCGCTGCGAGAACACGATTCTCCGAATCATCTTTCAGGGCCTGCTTATAAAAATTTTCAGCTTTAGCCGCTACATAATACGAAACAAACTCTATGAGGTCGTTTCTGTATAATTCAGAGCTTTTCAGTTCGTCAGCGCAACTAGCATACAAACGTATAGCCTGCAAGTAATCATCACTAAGGTCGATTTTACTGATCCGCCGTTGATCGGGTACTACAGTTTGCCAGGTAAAACGGGGGTATGAATATAAAGAACTATATGCTGTTTTCCGAAAAAGTTTCCAAGCTTCCTCCATGGCATCGGGATATCCTCCATAACGGGCCTCGCAGTATATCTTCATCCAATCGTCCAGGTCGATACTATCCGATGACCATCCCATATCGGCTAACAGTTCGTAAACAACCTCATTGTTTTCGAGTCCTTCAGGGGCAGAACCGAACCCAATCAAGTTACCTTTATTTGCGGCACGTAACGCTTTGACCGAGGAACTAGCATACATATCCAAGTCTCCTGTCATGGTGTTTTTCCCACCAAAGTTGGGTACATAGCTGAATATCCATTTCTTTCCGTAAAACCCATCATGTACTTTCCATGTCTGCTCGGTGCTCCACACCCATTTCGGATAATCATTGCCCAAATCAATGATAATCATTTTATCATCAGGTACATTGCTTAACAAGGCTTTAAGCGATTCTTTATCCCAGAATGAATGTTGATATCCGAATGTCCATCCCTGTGTAACCCAAACGGCATCCGGGTTTCCGGCTGCAATTGATTTATAGATCGTTTCTCCATACTCGGCCAATAACTTATATTTCGCTTCTTTATCTTCCTTATCGATAGGCAATTCCATCTCGTTAAAACTATCCGAGAGATAATACGTATTTTCTCCAAACTCTTTTTCCCACTCTTCGACAAACAGTTTGCCTATCTCTTCGAAAAAAGGTGAATCCGGTGGCAATACATAGGCGTTGTACTCTTCATCAAAACCACCCCACCGCATGTGCCGGAATTGTGTGTCGGGATGTTTCTGGACGAATCCTTCCGGCACGAAACCTGCAAACGCGGGTGCTATGGGCTGCATACCCAACTCGCGCATACGGGTCAGGATTTGATGCTGCAAAGCGATTTGGTTCTGTTGCCAGGCATCAGATAAAGGACCGTCCCACTTGTTCAGATTGCCCATGCGATGCCAGGGAAGGTGTGCAGGGGCAGTGAAAAACTCACGGATTTCTTCTTTGTTCAATCCCATACGCAGCCATACCCGTTCCGCAATGGCTTCGCTGGCCACGGTAGCCAAGGGCATATTTACACCATAAAGAGCCATCCTGTCAATTTCCTTTTCCCAATGCTTCCAGTCCCAGTAAGGAGTAGTGTAGCCGAATGTACAAACATTAAGGAAATAGCGCAACTCATAAGGGGACACCTGTTCATACAATTCATAATCGGGCCACGGCATCACCGACGTTATGTGTTCACCGCTCCATGTTTTCATACTCTTGCAGGCCTCTTTCATGTACGTATGAAAAGCGTAACAGATAGCAACGGAGCTACTTCCCCTTAGGGTAAGCCGGCCGTCGCTTGCTATCACTTCGAATATATCTTTACCGTCGGATGGTTCGATATATTCAAAGTGGATAGACTGTGCTCTTTCCCCAATCTGACGTTCTATTAACTGTTTGGCGGGGGTGATAATATCCGTCTTAGGCTTGTGGCATGAGCAGAAAAAAAGCGTTGCTGAAATCAGTAAATACTTGATTATTGTATGTATCATAGAAAATCATAAATGTTATAAGTGAGTATCAATATTTTTTCTTCGATGCTTCTTTCACATATTCCAGTTCCGTAATAATCGGTAAATGGTCTGACAAAAGCGACTGAACAGTTTGCGTACTAATCACACGCCATCCTTTTTGCGGGTAAGCAAACAAGTAATCGATCTTAATCACAGGTTTCCATGCCGGCATTCCAAAATCATCGTTGCTTGCAGCAAACCAGCTATCCATACCACGTATTGCCTCGGAGTAATGACGCGCGTTGAAATCACCTCCCAAAATTACAGGATATTTATAATTTTTGAAATGCCCGGTAATAAATTTTATTTGCTCCGCCCTTGTTTCTTGAGAGTTGACGTCCAGATGCGTAGAGGTAAAAACAATGGTATCATTACCCATTTCGAATAATCCCTCCAGCATGGCCCGTCTCTCATGCTCTTTGACCGGATGGGGCAGCATTATCTTTTGGATAGAAATATATGGATATTTACTTAACATCCCAATACCGTAATAACCGGTAGAATAGTCAATCGTTTTTCCGTAAAGCCCAAACATCCCTGTATGATAGGCAAGTTCGGATATAAAATCCTTCCCCTTCTGATGCGGGGTACGCTTACGGTCTGTTTTGCTATCCACTTCCTGAAGCGCCACAAAATCAGGCTTGAAGGATTTGATGTGATGAGCAAGTTCCTCTAAAGATGCCAGTTCGCCAAATCTTAAATTATAGGTCATTACCCGCACCCGTAAAGTATCTTGCGCGTATGCAACACCCAAAGTCAGGCATAAAAACAATAATAAATATTTCTTCATTGAATACATGGTTTCTATTTTTTAATGATTACTTTTCCCAGCCCGGATTTTGTCCTAACAGAGGATTCTTCTGACGCTCGGGATTAGGCACGGGCCACAAATAATGTTTCGTTGCGTCGAAGTAGCGTGCTCCGCCTTCCGCAGTAGACTTTTCGTAGATAACATCACCAAACTCATCTACTCCGGTATCGGGATATGGGTTGGCGCCCAAATCGTTCATACAAACTTTCAGGCTGGGACCGGTGATGGCACGTCCAAAGCGAAGTTCGCCTTCACGCCAGCGCATCACATCGGCGTATCTTGTACCTTCACCTGCCAACTCAATGCGACGTTCTCTTCTCAATTCGGTTTCGAGATCCATCCCCCATGCGCTAAGTTCGTCAAGGTTCATACGATGCATATTCACACGATCTCTAAGTCTGTTGATGGAGTAATCAATCTGTGTTTGTGTCAGTTTCTTGCCTTGTAGTTCGAAAGTGGCTTCGGCATAAATCAGCAAGATTTCGGCAAAGCGGATGACATTGAGATTCCCATGTCCCCCCACACTTGAGCCGGCCAAATCAATATCGTTATACTTTTTCAGATAGAAACCTGTACGGCTATTTGCCCCTACACGGTTGTTATCTTGCAATGAAGCAAAACGAGGCAGATTAAATATCTCGTTGGCCTTATCCGTATCAGGGTCACCGTCATCTCCTCCCGGCCATTTGTCACCCGGAGCATATAAAGTCATCTTCATTCTAGGATCTCTGTTCTGGAAATAATCCACATAATGCTCTTCAGGCGACTTGTATAACGATGAGGTCTGCACACCGGTCTTTTTATAATATTCCAATCCGGTTTTTGCCGGTTTACCGTCTGTACACAGATAGGCATCCACTAATGACTTCGTTGGATTGAGGCGTATATAGTCTGTCGGACTGCAAGTTTCATTGGGTAGACTTTGTGTACGGATTTCGGGTACAAAAAGGCTATATACGATGGCTTCGATATTTTTCGGATCATTCTCGACATCCCCCTCGTGATGAAATAGTTTTTCGTATTCATACAGGCCATAGGGACTGTTTTCGATGATATATTCACTCGTTTTTGCAGCCAGTTCCCATCTTTCGTTTTGCAAGGCAATACGTGCCAATATGGCTAAAGCGCCCCAGCGGTCGAGTCTTCCCAGTTTGTCGCCTGTATACCTTTCTTCAGGCATGCGCTCTGCCGCCCATTTCAAATCCTCGACGAGCTGGTCAATGACTTTCTCTCTGGGAGTACGTTCGATATATGCATCTTCGGGCTGGATGACTTCTCCTACCCAAGGTACATCACCCCAAAATGTCGTGAGGTAAAAGTACATAAGCGCCCGGATGGTTTTTACTTCTGCGGCATAAACGTCCTTCTTATTTTGAGCTACCTGCGCTTTATTATAGTTGTCCAGAAAATTATTGCAGCGATAAATATAGCTATATGCTCCTGTCCAATAGGTAGTGAAGGGGAAGCCGTCAGTATAAGAGTGCTTGCCTCCCGAAACCTTACTTAGTCCACTAGTAATATTCCCCCACATAACAGTTTCGGCCGTCGATTCACTCCAATTCACGAGATAGTCTTTTTGTAAAGCTTCGTAACAGGGAGGCAAGGCATTTTTAAGCTGATCTTCATTTACCCAGAATGTTACATTGTCCGGCTCGTTAGGGTTCGTTCTATCCAGAAAATCGCTACATGAGGTAACTATACCAAAGAAAGCAATGATTAAAAAGTATTTTGAGTATTTCATCTTTATAGTCGTTTAATAGGTTAGAATGTTATTGATAATCCAAAAACATAGGTTTTTACTTGCGGATAGACATCTCCGCTGGTGGTCCTCACTTCAGGGTCATAAGCTCCGAAGTAATCGGTTTTAGTAAACAAGTTATCTGCCGAAGCATATACTCTAAGACTATTAATGCCAAGAGGTGCCACCATTCGGGCAGGAAAACGATAACCTATCTGAATATTCTTTAGGCGCAAGTACGATGCATCCTCTTTCCAGTAGTCACTGAAGAGCCTGTTGTGCTCCTGCGACTGATAAAGTCTGGGATAAGAAGCATTTGGATTCATAGGCGTCCATCTGTCAAGATGCTCTTTTTTAGGGATTGAGTAGTCATTGATAAACGCATGCCGAGCCTCATCCTCAAGGTAACCGGCAACTTTGCCTACGCCTTGCAAATAGAAACTGAAATCAATGCCTTTCCATTCTAAACCACCCTTGATTGCATAGGTGTAATGGGGCTCTTTCTCGCCAAACACGACTTTGTCGTAGTCATCAATTACCCCGTCGGGAGCGCCGTCAGGACCACTGATGTCCCGATACTTAATATCTCCGGGCTGTACAATGCCGTTTTGTGATGCAACAAGAGGAAATTTTGGTTTCTGGTACTTACCTGTAGTTGTATTCACTGATTCAAAGTCATACACTTGCGCCAACCCATCAGTCAGATAACCGTAGAAAGCACCTATCGGATCACCTACCCGACGATACGAACCGGAAGCCGTACTGGTCAGCGACTCCGGAGTTCCACCCAAATCGGTAATCTTATTACGGGCGTCCGACAGATTGAACCCGAGATTGTAATTTACACTTCCGATCTTATCACGCCATGAAAGATTAAGCTCCCATCCTTTGACATCAATCTTACCAAGATTGACATAACCTACGTTACTACTGGAAACCCCGACAATAGCCGGAACATCGGGACGAACCAATGCATCAATATTTTCTTTCTTATACCAATCAAAGTCCACATTCAGTCTATTGTTCAAAAAACTAAGGTCTACCCCGAAATTAAGCATGCGGATGGTTTCCCACTTGATGTCGGGATTACCGATTTTGTTTTGCCAAAGTCCCATAACAGGTGTATTAGAAGCTCCGATAGGATAAGACTCTTCGGTTATGATAGGTGACAAGTAAGGGTAGTAATTACCGGGAATGTTTTGATTTCCCAACTCACCCCAGGAAGCACGCAGCTTACCCGAGCTCAATACCGAAGTAGCGAACTCCATGAATTTTTCACGTGAAAAGTTCCATCCTGCCGAGAACGATGGGAAATATCCCCAACGATTGCCTTTGGCAAATCTTGAAGTTCCGTCGGCACGCAGGTTAGCTTCAAACAGGTATTTACCGTCAAAAGCATAGTTGACACGACCAAAGTAAGAACGCAAAGCCCACTCGTCTTTTGTTCCGCTATTCATAAAATTAATCATTCCGGCACTAATAACGTGAATATCCTCAACCATCACATTATCACGCGTAGCACCCAGTGTGCTTCTATTTTCCCACTCTTGCGAAAATCCCAACAATGCTCCCAACTCGTGGCGTCCTATGGTTTTATTAAAGTTCAGGGTGAATTGCAGCGTTTGGGTCATAACGTCAAGATGGCTTTGTGAGATATAGTCCTTGGCATCTTCATTTGCTTTCAACGGGCTACCGTCCGAGTAATAAGACAACATCTTCGGGTTAAACTCATCCACTTGGCGGGTATATATATTTGCAGAGTACTGCATACCTACGTTCAGTCCGTCTATAATTTTGAGATCTGCATTGAAAATACCATTGAGCACACGAGTTTTCCGTTCTTCCATTCCCGACTCATAGGCTACCTGCAAGGGGTTACGTACCGAACCGTACGACCAGTTCTCACTATCTACCATCCGGCCATTCTCATCAGGAATTTGCCACATGACGGGAAGTAACGGAGACATACGCTGTGACAGGCGGAATACTCCTGATGTGCCGCTATAACCTAAGTCCTTTTTATAGAAATCGACATAGCTCATCTGTCCGGTCAGTTTCAAACGATCATATACCTCCGTGTTTACACTGATACGCGCATTATGTCTTTTTGAACTATATCCGTCACCTACAACCAGTCCATCCTGATCCAGGAAACCATACGACATAAAAAATCCGGTTTTCTCACTTCCACCCCGTGCGCTCACATTATGCCCCGTTTGAAAAGCCCGGCTTTTGTATATTTCGTCAATCCAGTCAGTATTGGAATATTCGTTGGGGTACAATCCCGAATCATATTTATCGAAAGCCTCTTGTGTATAGGGCTTGGAAAATCCGGCAGCACTCATGGCTTCATTGGAGAGTTCCATGTATTCCCTTCCGTTAACAAGTTCGGGCAATGCTGTGGGAGTCTGGAATCCGGCATATCCGTTATATTGAAATACTACGCGCTCTTTCTTTTCTCCCTTTTTAGTCGTTACAAGAATAACACCGTTAGCGGCACGTGCTCCATAAATAGCTGATGAGGCGGCATCTTTCAGTACGGATACGCTTTCGATGTCCGAAGGATTCAATAAGTTGATGTCTCCCCCGGCTACTCCGTCAATCAAGATCAAAGGTGCTGTACTACTGTTAATAGTTCCCGTACCACGAATGTTGATGCTGGGCACAGCACCCGGCTGCCCCGAAGAGGAAACGATACTAACTCCAGGCAACAATCCTTGTAGCCCTGTAGTTACGTTAGTAATAGGTCGGTTCTCAATAGCCTCCGCTTTAACCATAGATACGGCACCTGTTACATTCACTTTCTTTTGCACGCCATAACCTACAACTACTACATCTTCCAGGCTGACAGCATTCTCTTTCATCACTACATTTACTGTCGTAGCTTTCGCTATGACGCTTTCTTCACGGTAGCCGACGTATGAGTACCGAAGTGTACTTCCATAGGGTACCTTGATGGAATACTGACCATTGATATCGGTGATTGTACCTGTAGTCGAGCCTTTTACTGATACAGTGGCTCCGATGATCGGTTCCGCATTCTCGTCAGTAACTTTACCTTTCACATACAGTTCCTTTTTCTCTCCTTGCGAATCAACAGGTTCAGTTTTATTTTGATATTCTTTATTATAAAATAAAATACTGTCATCCAGGAAACGGAACCCAATGTTAGTCCCTTTTAGCAAAAGAGTTAGCGCTTTGTTTACCTCTGTGTCTTTTACCTCCAATGACACTTTCCTACTCGTATCCACAAATTCTTTGCTATAGGCTACATGCATTGAAGCCTTCTCTGCTATCTGACTGATAGCCTCTTTAAGAGGAAGCTCTTTGATACTAACCGATATTTTTTGCTGTTGTGCATAAACAAAAGCAGTGACAAATATGCACATTAGGGTTACAATACACCTTCTGCCGGTGGATGAAAAAGGAGAATCTTTTTCCATAATATTAGTCTTTAAAGTTAATAGTTCAATATCTATTAGCTAATACACAAGAGATATTAAAAAGTATTACGACAAATAAGTTAATGAATATTAATTCGGGAAATATAGGAGAACTTGCCGGAAATCAATCCATACTTGATAAAAAAGAAAGAAAACACTTCAAAGGTATCGTTTTTAAAAGAAAATATAAAGGGGGATATCGTATTTTCTTATTTAATGCATAAATTAGTGTCTTTACCTGAAAAAGAATGAGCAACATCCACCTCACATATGAGTGATTCCACCAGAACCCGGCTCAATCTGAAAATTTTGGGGATTTGATTCAGGGCAATCACACCCTTAAAAATAGATTCATTCCGGTACGGAAATGAACTAAACAGTAGCTTCCAATAGTCAGTAAGAGATAACCTGTCTTAATACTGTATTTAGTTTCCTGGCTTTTATAAATAATAATTAGATCTGCACTTCAGTTTTCGTTCTACTTAAGTCGAACGATAGAACCACTTAAGTTGAACTATCGCTCCACTTAAGTGGAACGAAAACTCATTAGGGAACGAAGAAAATAATAGTTCTAAGAAGAATTACTAAAAACTGTATTGCGTTAGATTAGTCCTTGTAACTATGAATTTAGCTCAAAATAGTACCGGAATGAATCAATTTTTAGGGATGTGATTGCCCTGAATCAAATCCCCCCAATCCCCAAGAATTACAACTGAGCCCAGAACTCTTGATACTTATAAATTCATATAGTTGGTGTCAAAAGGCAATGGTGTCAAGTACGCCTGACAATGGAAATGAAGGCAACGGAGAAGGTGGAAATGAAGGCGGTGGTGAAGCACCAGATCCGGCAGCATAAGAAACGGTATTAATATGTAAAAAATCGGGCTTGACATTGTTCAAGCCCGATTTTTTCTATTATCTAAAATACTACTTTCTATCAGTTAACACCTTTATCGAATCCCGTTTTATAATATTAGGTTTCAAAAGAATCTCCGAATGAAGTTCTGTTTCTTCCAAAATCTTTTGCATCAACATTTTTACAGCAATAATACCAATATTCTCCAGTGATTGTGCAATACGAGTTATAGGAGGATTTAGATAGTCCAGATATAAGTTATCATCAAACGAAATGATAGACATATCTTGAGGAATTCTCACTTTATGCTCATTTAATGCTTTGACGGCTCCCAAAAGAATTGTACTACTTAACGCAAATATAGCAGTAGGTTTTGTAGTAGAGTTCAGAGCCAACTTAGTCTCAATATAACCATTCTGAATCGAGAACTCATTTCCTCTTATCATTGCGTTATCCTGATAACCAGCTTCGCGAAGCGCATCAAGATACCCGCGCACACGTTCCTTAGTCGTTATAGAAATATCCGGCCCCTGAATACAGAGAATCTTACTATGCCCCGATTCTAATAATAATTTCGTTGCCTGATAAGCTCCTACATAATTATCAGTAGCTACGTATGGCAAATTATGCTTCTCAAAATAGCGGTCAATTAGCACAATCGGAGTTTTAGTACTAATCTCCTCGAGTTTAGAAGGGTTTTCACCGGTTGGAACCAAAATAATCCCATCTATTTTACGCGATAGAAGCGAATCAATAGCTTTATTTTCCTGAACAGGATCTTCGAGGGTATCGATAAGCATGACAGTATAATTATAACGTTGTGCTTCACGGATGACAACACTTGCTATATTGGCAAAAAAAGGATTATCTATGTGTGGTACAAGAAGGCCTATAGTATATGTCGTGTTATTGCGCAAACTTTGCGCAACTATATCAGGCTGATAGTCCAATTCTTTAACGGACTGCAAAATAACCTCCTTAGCAGACTGGCTTATTCTATATTTCTCCGATTTCCCATTTAAGACCCTAGAAATCGTAGAGATAGAGTACCCAGTTTTCTTTGATACATCAATCAGAGTTTTCTTCATTACTGGTCGTTTTTTGCAAAAATAACATTTTATTTGAGAAAAAAGCAAGAAAAATATTTTGTTTTGAAAAAAATTTCTATATTTGCGCAAACGATTGCGCATCGTTTACGATTCAATTCGCCTTAATACTTAATACTCATTATATGGACACAAAGAAGAAAATCGTAGTGATAGGTAGTAGTAATACGGACATGGTTATCAAATCAGACCGTCTACCAAAACCAGGAGAAACAATTCTGGGAGGAAACTTCTTAATGAATCATGGCGGCAAAGGAGCTAACCAAGCCGTAGCTGCTGCAAGACTAGGAGGAGATGTCACTTTCATATGTAAAATAGGGAATGACATTTTTGGAAATGAAACCTTGGAAATGTTTCACAAAGAAAAGATCGACACTACTTATGTAGGAATTACCCCGCAGGAACCATCAGGAGTAGCTCTTATCAATGTCGACAAAAAAGGGGAAAACTGTATTGTTGTTGCTTCAGGAGCCAACGGGACTTTATCTACTGATGACATACAAAATGCAGAAACCGCCATCAAACAGGCATCCATCGTCATCATGCAGTTGGAAACTCCAATCAAGAGTGTCACTTATGCAGCCAAAATGGCGAAAAAAGATGGAATTACCGTTATATTAAATCCCGCCCCTGCCCCTACCCAACAACTGCCTGACGATTTATTAGCCAATGTTGACATTCTTATTCCTAATGTCACAGAGGCTGAAATCATCTCGGGAATGCACATTACAGATGATGAATCGGCAAAAGAAGCGATTCGTTATATTAGTTCGAAAGGCATAAAAACTGTCATTATTACGATGGGAGCCAAAGGAGCTCTCGCTTATGAAAACAATGAGTTTACCCACATTCCAGCCTTCAAGGTAGAAGCTGTAGACACAACCGCTGCCGGAGATACATTCTGCGGCGGACTGTGCGTAGCTCTGTCTGAGGGCAAAAATCTAAAAGATGCAATTATATTTGCAAGTAAAGCCTCTTCTATTTCTGTTACCAGAATGGGAGCACAAGTATCTATACCTTTGAGAAAAGAAATACAATAATCATCCTTAATTCTGTTATTATGATAAAACAATGTTCAATCCACGGTCTATTGACAAGTATGTTGTTAATAGTATTTTCTTTGATGAGCAATGATGCTATTGCCCAGAAGGCAATAAGAGGTACAGTCCTCGATGAAGCAAATGAACCCATTATCGGTGCCAGTGTCCTTGTTAAAGGTACAACAAATGGTTCTATTACAGGAGTTGATGGAACCTTCAATGTAAAAGCGAATCCTTCTGATGTATTGGTTATATCTTATGTAGGTTATGCAACTGTTGAACAACAAGTAGGAAATCAGACACAGCTTGTAATACACCTGCGCGAAGACTCGAAAGTGCTTAATGACGTTGTAGTAATCGGCTACGGCTCTACCACAAAGAAAGAGCTTACAGGATCGGTTACCAGCATGAAGAAAGATGACCTCAATCCCGGAACATTCACCAATGCTATGGGAATGTTGCAAGGAAAAGTGGCAGGATTACAAATTATCAACCCGAACGGTGCTGATCCGACAGCCAAATACGAAGTATTACTTCGCGGAACAAACACGCTTTCCGCAGGCCAAGGTCCATTAATTATTATTGATGGGGTGGCAGGTGCAGATATCAGAAATATCAATTTTCAGGAAGTGGAATCAATTGACGTATTAAAAGATGGTTCGGCAGCTGCTATTTATGGAACAAGAGGTACGAATGGAGTAATCATCGTCACAACTAAACGTGCAAGAAGTGGCAAAACGGAAGTTTCTTATGATGGACAACTCACCGTGGGAGTCGTTTCACGCAGAGCAAAACCTTTATCGGCAAGCGAATACAAATCTGTTATCAAGGAGTATCGCCCAGAATTGGAAAGTTATATCTTTGACAGTGATACCGATTGGTTTAAAGAAATTACGCAAACTCCGTTCAGCCATAAGCACAACTTGTCTATATCCGGAGGTTCCGAGAAGTTCTCACACCACACTTCTTTCAATTATGAAAAGAGCGATGGCTTGCAAAAGCATAATAGCTCCGAAAAGCTAATGGCACGTACCAATATTCGCCAGTCATTATTAGATAAATGGGTCGATTTGGATTATAACCTGAATATCATTCATCGCAAATACAGCCCTTCCTCTACAAGTGCTTTTATGCAGGCATTTACCCATAATCCAACAGAGCCTGTTTATGACGACAGCGATCCGGATGCCGGAGGATATAGCCGTATCAAAGCAATGGAATATTACAATCCGGTAGCGATCATTAACGAAAGGAACATGGAAAGTAAGAATGATAATTATGGTGCAAATATTCGTGCTACTCTAAACATATTGCCTATAAAAGGATTAAAATGGGAGAACTTTGTTTCATACGACAAGGAACAATATGAGACACGTGAATACTACACACATTATTATCCAAGTTTAATAGGAACAAACGGGCAAGCCTATATTGAAAACTATCAGGAAAACGATACACAATATGAGTCTACTTTAAATTACTCGAATATTTTCGGAAAACATTCCATTCAGGCATTACTCGGATATACATACCAGTATACTTACAGCACATCTGCATCCATGACAAATTCCGGTTTCGACTTCGATGACAACCAGACTCATAACATCGGAACAGGAACGAATCTAACTGAAGGCAAAGCCAGTATGTCATCCAATAAAGAAGATAATACATATATCGGATTCTTCGGACGTTTTATGTACAACTACGATGATAAATATCTTTTGTCTGCTTCACTACGTCGTGATGGCTCCAGCCGTTTCGGTGACAATAACAAATGGGGATGGTTCCCGGCTGTCAGCGTAGGTTGGCGTATAAATAAAGAGAAATTCCTCTCGAATGTCAAATGGATCGATGATTTAAAATTGAGAGCCGGATACGGAGTTACCGGTAACCAGGATTTCTCAAACTACAAATCTTTGATGATGATGACTACAGCCGGTAAATTCTATTACAATGGCCAATGGATCAATACTTATCAACCTGCGAGTAATGCAAATCCGGATCTAAAATGGGAGAAAAAAGCAGAGTTCAACGTTGGTGTTGATATGACAATGTTTGATAACCGCCTCTCGTTCACTTTCGATTATTACAAACGGACTACATCAAACTTGCTATATGACTACATCGTGCCAACACCTCCTTATGTATATAATACCTTGTTTACGAATGTTGGAAAAGTTACTAATGAAGGAGTTGAATTAACAATATCCGGTACACCTTTTAACACTAGAGACTTTACATGGAATACCTCACTTACCGTTTCGCACAATAAAAACAAATTGGTGAAATTCACCAATGATGAATTCACTAACGGAACATACAAAGTGGGATGGTCTACAAGTGCTGCCTGCTACACTCAACGTCTGATAGAAGGACAGTCATTGGGTACTTTCTATGGTCCTATATGGTTAGGAACTGATACAGATGGAAAAGATGTATTGCTAGGACAAAATGCAGACGGTTCCGTACCGGAAGAACAATGGGAAAAAATTGGCTGTGCTTATCCGGATGCCACTCTTAGCTGGAGTAATACCTTCAGATATAAGAAATTCGACTTGAGTTTCTCACTGCGTGCATCTATCGGCGGAGAAATTCTGAACAACTATGCGATGGAATATGAAAATCTAAGCAGCATCGGACTTAGAAATATCTCATCAAACTGGTTATCTCAAACGAATTTCACAAGTACGACCTATAAATATTCCTCCAAATATATAGAGGATGCTTCTTATTTAAAACTAGATAATGTTACCTTTGGATATACTTGGGATTTCACATCTAAAATGATAAAAAGACTAAGATTGTCTCTTACTGCACAGAATGTATTCTGTATCACCGGTTATTCTGGTGTCGACCCAGAAGTTGCCCTTTCCGGACTGGAACCCGGTATGGAAAGTTTGAGCTATTATCCGCGTACAACAGAATTTACTTTTGGAGTTAATATAGTATTCTAAAAAATAAGATTACCATGAAAAAGACAAATATAATATTAAGTTTCGTTATCTGTATATTATCATACGGATGTACCGATCTTAGCGAAACTGTATACACAGGAGTAGCGATGAATGACTTCTTTAAAAACGAGAAGGAACTGGTAGCCAATGCAGGTAGAGCATATACGAAATTACAAGGATACAATTCCGAACAAAGTTTATGGACACTGCTTTTACAAGCTTCTGATGAATGTGCTGTTCCCGCTTGTGGTGGTTCCTGGTACAGTAATGGACGTTATGAAGAAATCCAGACGAATAAAATTCCACCTGCAAATAAATTATTAACAAGGGGCTGGAACTGGATATTTAATGGTATTGCTGCATGTAATGAAATTATTTACGAAACGGAACTATCACCTATTCAGTTTGAAGGAAAAGAGAAGATTATAGCCGAAATGAAAATATTGCGTGCTTTCTACTATTACCAAGCCATTTCTTGTTGGGGAAACGTACCTTTCACAACTGACTACACAGAAACCGGATACCCGGAACAAAAAAGTCGTGAATATATTTTCAACTATCTGGAAAAAGAGATTAATGACAATATCGAGTTCCTAGACAGGGAGCCTTCAGATACTAATTATGGACGGGCCACACAAGCTGCCGCTTATTGCATTCTTGCGAAAATGTATCTGAATGCAGAAGCATGGTTCGGTACTCCAATGTATGACAAAGCAGAGAAAGCCTGTAAAGACATTATGGATATAGGTGCTTACAGCATTGAAGACTCTTATTCCACTAATTTTGATATTAAAAATGAAGATTCTAAGGAGAACATCTTTGTAATCCTGTATGACAGAGTATATACTAGCGGTGACAGTAACTCATTTTATTTGCATACGCTGACATTGGAAGCTGCATCACAAGCAACATTTAATATTCCGGCAGCCCCATGGTCGGGTTTTCTCTGCCAACCGGACTTTTTCCAAACATACGCAGAACAAGATCTTCGCAGAAGTCAGAGCTGGTTATACGGTCCTCAAGTAGACTTAAGCGGAAAGGATCTTGGTTTCGAATATACTCCTGTCTTCCCCGAAGAAAAATATTACAATAGCAACGGAGGACGTGGTACATACGACGGTGCACGCTGCTGGAAATGGCATTACCAGACTGATGGTTCTTTAAAAGAATATACAGTTAGTATGGACAACGACTTTGCCATCTTCCGTTATGCCGATGTGGTATTAATGTACGTAGAGGCTTTGGTACGACAAAACAGAACAAGTGAAGCTATCCAACTGGCAGACTTCAAGAAGATTCGTACAAGAGCAGGTCTTGATGCATATACCACAAGCCAATTGACGATTGATGAACTTTATGCAGAACGAGGCAGAGAACTGGCATGGGAAGGATGGCGCCATGAAGATATGATACGTTTCGGAAAATATCTGAAAAAATATTGGGCACACCCTGACCAAAGTTCAGAAACTTTTAGAAATGTATTTCCAATTCCTACGGATATTTTAAATGCAAATCCAAAATTATCTCAAAACAAAGATTATTAACCACAATTGGAAGGTTCACATAGAAAAGTGTACCTTCCAACAAATCAACCCTGATAAGTATGAAAAAACCAATCATCTTTTTACTTGTTTTAATTACTAACATCTTATTTATCTCTGCACAGAAAATTTCAAAGACAGAGTTAAAAGACAAAATAGCCGGAGCTTGGATCGGGCAAATGGTAGGAAACATATATGGACTTCCTTTTGAGAACAAGTTTGTAGATGAACCTGCCCCCGAATCCAGATTTCCATTCGGTTACACTAAAAACATAGATAAATTGCAGAAGTATAACGGTGCATTCTCTGATGATGATACTGATGTTGAGTATATCTACTTACTATTAATGGAGAAATATGGTGTAGAACCTACTTATGCTAATATGCGCGAAGGATGGATGTATCATATCCGTGACCGTGTATGGCTAGCCAATAGGGCTGCACTCGGATTAATGCATCTTGGATTCACCCCTCCGTTCACAGGTGACGAAAATCTGAATCCGCACTGGTATCAGATCGACCCTCAATTGATTAACGAGATATGGGCGTATACAGCACCGGGAATGATTTCGTATGCTGCAGGAAAAAGTGATTGGGCAGCCCGTATCACAAGCGATTCGTGGGCGGTATCTCCCACTGTTCTATACGGTGCAATGTACGCTGACGCCTTTTTCTGCAAGGATATCCGCAAGCTTATTACACGCGCTTTAAAAGAATTGCCAGCTGATGACAGATATGCGATAGCCGTAAAAGAGATGATTGCTTTATATGACAAATATCCTAAAGATTGGGTAAAAGCACGTCAAATCATGGCTAAAAAATATTACATAGATGAACCGGCCATGACAAAAACAATCTGGAATGCTAATCTGAACGGATTATGCGGGATTTTGGCTATGTTGTATGGCGAAGGAGATTTCCAACGGACATTGGATTTAAGCTGTGCAATGGGATTTGACTGCGATAATCAGGCAGCCACTATCTCCGGACTTCTAGGAGTAATGTATGGCGCAAAGTCTCTTCCCGAAAGTTTGACTAAACCTATCGAAGGATGGGAAAAACCCTTCAACGACCGGTATATCAATATCACCAGGTTTGATATGCCCGATGCTTCCATTGAAGACATGATTGAACGTACTTACAACAAAGCAATCGAACTGGTTTGCTCTAAAGGAGGAAAAGTGAAAGGTGATATGGTATATGTTAACCCTAAAGCACAATTCATTCCCCCGATGGAATTCTGTATCGGCCCGAATCCGGACTTGGAAATCGGACAGCCTACCGATTACTCATTTGCCTGCAGAACAAATGCTAATTTCAAATGGGAACTGGTAAAAGGTAAACTTCCGGCAGGAGTTACATTCCAAAACGGTAAACTGGCAGGAACTCCTACAGAAGCCGGCAAATATCCGATTACCCTTCAATTAAGCGCAAATAACAAGAACTCAATTACTAAAGACTTTGAGTTATTGGTTAAAACCAAGAATATAGCCCCCAAGGCTGACACTATTTACGCAAATATCCGCAAACTAAACGAAGAAGTACTCGATTCTTGCTGGATTACCTTTGGAAAACCGATGTACGCAACAAATGTAGAAGTAATTAATGACGGAGTCAAAGATGGCGTAGGATCTGTATTTTATTCATTAGCGGCCAAAAGTAATCTGCCTAAAATAGACTATTTCGGATACGGTTGGAAAGAAGAGCATAACATCAATATGATTGTTTTAGACATGGGCTGTCTGGAGGAATTCGGAGGATGGTTTACTTCTCTGAACATTCAATATCTTGGAAATGACGGACATTGGTATGACGTAGGTAAATTCAAATCAACTCCGGCACTTCCCGAAACTGATATTGTATTTTTCCAACCTCCGTTTGCACAATATGTTTTGGAATTCCCGGCAGTAAAAACCAAGGGAATACGCGTACTAATGGATGCAAAAGTGCAGGAACACTGGCATAAATACACAAAGAATGTATCATCATTCATCTCTATCACCGAACTAGGAGTTTACGAGAAATAAAGGAAGAGAAAAATGAGGAAAATAATTACGATATGTATTATAGGGCTTTTTACTCTCAACGTACAAGCCCAACCTGTAAAAACTTTAAAGTTATCTGATAAAGAACTTTTAGATAAGATTAAAGGAGGATGGGCCGGACAAACCATTGGTGTTGTTTTCGGAGCACCTACAGAGTTTAAGTTCACGGGAACTTATATTCAAGATTACCAGCCGATCCCCTGGGCGGAAGGTTACGTTAAATATTGGTGGGAAAAGAAGCCCGGATTGTTCGATGATATTTATAACGATTGCACGTTTGTTGAGGCATTTGATGAACTTGGCCTGGATTGTTCACAAGAAGAACTTGCCAAAAGATTTGCATTCGCTGATTATCATTTGGCCCATGCTAACCAAGCAGGCAGATATAATATCCGCCAAGGTATCATGCCACCGGCTTCCGGTCATTGGTTGAATAACCCACATGCAGACGATCTGGATTTCCAGATCGAAGCAGACTTCATTGGTCTGATGGCTCCGGCAATGCTACCGGAAGCATTGGATATCGCCTCCAGAGTAGGCCACATTATGAATAGCGGTGATGGTTTTTATGGTGGTGCTTTCGTAGCAGCTCTTTATAGCTCCGCTTTCTATGAAAAGAGTCCTGAAGCGATCCTAAAAACCGCAATCTCTGTCATACCTGAAGAGAGTACATTCCATCAATGTATTCAGGATGTAATCAATTTCCATTCTTTGCACCCGGACAACTGGAAAGATTGCTGGTACTTCCTGCAAGAAAAATGGAACTGTGATGTAGGATGTCCCAAAGGCGTATTTCTAAACTTTAATATTGACGCCAAGCTCAATTCCGCTTTCGTAGCATTAGCTATGCTCTACGGTAAAGGAGACTTCACCAACTCTGTCGATATTGCAACACGCTGCGGACAAGATTCTGACTGTAATCCGTCTACAGTTGGCGGTGTACTCGGCGTCATGTATGGGTATGATAAAATCCCTTCATTCTGGTTAAACCCTTTGAAAGAAGTAGAAGACTTTACATTTGAAGGAACGAATATGTCGTTGGCAAAAGCATACCAAATGAGTTTCGATCAAGCTAAACAACTCATAGTCAAAACAGGTGGAAAAGTATCTGGTGAGGAAATAGAAATTCCAATCAAAAAGGCGAATGTACTTCCTTTAGAACAAAATTTCGAAAACACCTATCCACTTTATAGAGAACGCAAAGACTGCTTCCTGACAGATACATTTGAATTTGATTTCAATGGTAACGGATTTGTTATCTGGGGCAACATTTGCTGCACAAGAAGTATTACTCCCGATTATATCAATCGTGTATCTACACGCCACATCGGTTCCGAGGTGTTCGGATTGGCAGAGCCCAATGACCCTTACGTTGCTAAAGTGGAAATATGGATTGACGGAGAACTGGACCATGTAGCAGCTTTACCCATGAGAAACACAGACCGCAAAGTAGAACCAGCCTGGAAATACCTCATGAAGGAAGGAAGACACCACGTTAAAATGAAATGGTTGAACCGCAAAAAAGACTACATTATTCGTATCAACGACATAATGTATTATTCAGAGAAAAAAGAACATGATAGATTTTACTTTAAATTCTTATCAATTTGATGGATTAATTTGAAAAACAAACGCTTATGGAAGTTCTGAAAAGTCTAAGGTAACGATTTGGAGATTGTGCT
>OATG01000986.1_pt1 | contig 25199 bp, 17 predicted proteins | sample 1516581 | NCBI WGS metagenome assembly OATG01 (sample SAMEA2579930, study PRJEB22360) | human gut metagenome | biome: human gut; feature: human-associated habitat; material: faeces | place: Denmark | collected 2008/2010
TTTGCTATCGGCTTCCTTCATCGATTCGTTGCCTCCTCGACTCTGCCGAGTTGCTAGTCCTTCCCGCGACCGGGTGGACAGTGGACTTTCACCACACAATCACACGTGCGCTGCCGGGCGCACCAGCAAAAGCGCCTTCAGCCGCATCGACTGAAGGCGCTTAAACTGAAATCTAAAAGATTTCAAAAATCACAAGCCTGACAGGCCGCTTCATCAGAACACGTAACGTGCGCCGACGGAGTAGTGATAGTCCTCCTGATAATCAGACCCGTTGGCACGCGTGAGCGACCCATAGAAGGAGAGGTTGTTCGTCGTGCTGAACTGCGCGCCGACCCCGTACGAGAACCAAGTGCCGCCCAGGTCTTCCTTGAGCTTCTGATCCTGTGCACCTGCTTTCGAAGCGGTGGCTTCTGTGTCGCCCAAGAAGTCATGGTTGACCGAAGCCGTCAGATAGATCGATCCGCGGTTATCAGCGAAGTTCGCGCCGGCCTGGAAGCCAATGCGGGCAATCAACGTATCGAAATCGTCCTGAGAAACCTTCATGCCGTTGCTGCCAGTGTAGTCGTCGCCGAATACACGGCCGTAGGCGAGCTCAGCCTGCGGCGTGACATAGAAGATCTGCGAAAGATCAAAGCGGTGACCAACCTCCGCGGACAAGCCAACCGTCGTGTTGTCATAGGAAGCCTTAAACGGCGTGACGGTTGATACATCAATATCGGTGCTGATCCGACCAACACGGCCGATCAAATCGAGATAGCTGCCGGTGGGAAGAACTGCCGTGCCGTAGACGGAAAGGGTGTAGCCGTCACTGTCAGCGCTGCCGTTCGAAAAGTCCGTTGAATTGTCGGTGTAGCCAAATGCGGCGCCGACAATCCACGTGTCACCCACCTTGGCATCACCGCCCACCTGAATCGTGTTGTTGGTGAACTTCGTGGAAACGGAGTCAGAAACCTTAGCGTCCGTACCGTAGACACGAGCCCAAGCACCCAGTGCACCGTTTTGGCTTCGCACGTCGCCCAGGCGTTCGCTCAAGTGATTGACTTCATAGCGCCACTGAGCAAGATTCGCAGCGTTGGCATGGGTCACTGCGGTCAAAGTCGGCGACAGACGTGAACCCTCATAGGAAACGTCACCCGTGGCGGCATCGTATTTCCAGGCACCCGTCATGTCGCTGGCTTCGCCGCCGACAAAGTTATCTTTGAGAGTTGAAGCTGCGCCGCCGCCGATGATTGAATCAAGCGCACCTGCGACTTTCTCCGCTGAACCCAGCTTTTCGGTGACAGAAGCGCCGGCTTCGAGCTTGAGATCGCCCGTCAGCGTTCCGACCGTTACGCCACCATTTTCAGTGGTATTGAAGGTGAGCTTTGAATTGGAGGCATCCAGAGTGCTGACATGGAAAGTGCCGGCGGTCTGATTGATATCCTGATTCTTAAATGTTGCACTTCCGGCGATGGTGACATTGCCGTTCAAGGTGGTGTTGGCGGTCTGTGAGTCAGTTTTGTTTGCCAGCGTCAGAGAGCTGCCTTTATCAAAATTGAGTGCGCTTTTATCGCCCGAAACGGTCAGACTGTCAGCCTTAATGGATGCCGTTCCGTTTTCACTGAGAACACCTTCTTCGCCGCCCGTAAATGTGGCATTCGCAGCTTCAGCGTTGAAAGTAATTCCGTGACCTGCTTCATTATTCAGCCATACAGCATTCTTGCCGCCGTTGACCACAAGTGAATTTTCGGCCGTAACGTCTAAAACAGAATCGCGGGAATTCTCAGTAGAACGATTGGAGCGAATGCCGTAAGTACCGCCGTCGATCGAAATGTTCTTAGCAGTAAACGATCCCTTGATAGATGACGTTCCCTGATAATCCGTTGTTTGATCAGTAACTGAAATGCCGGCTGATTGAGTGTACTTTGAGTCGGCTTTAATCACCAGATTGCCGACATCAACATCAATCGTAGGTTGGACAGTCGAAGCATCATTATCGTCACCGGCCATGACCATCAATTGAATAGCAGAATAAATCCGTTCCGGGTCCCCTTCCTGCGATCGATAGTTGTCCAGTATCAGCGTGTCAACTTCCTTGATGCTCAGACTTGAAGTGGACTGCATGTTAATGGCTTGACCGCCGTCCGTATAAAACGCAAGCGTTTTGATCCCGCTGAAGTCGAGTTTGCCGCCGCCCCAGGAGTTAATGGCCTGATCTCCCTGGAACCGCTTGTTCTGGGTGCCGAAATTGACTTGCTGAACGTCGGTCACAGCAAAAGCGCCTTTATAGCTTACTAAAATAGCAACATTATTAGCATCTTTTCCCGCTTGTCCGAAAAGTCTTTCTTCTGTTGAAAAATTGAGCTCGCTGAGTTTGCTGACCGTTAATGAACTGCCGTCACCCGTAAGGTAAACCAGCGAATTCGTTCCTGTGTCTTTATTGACAAAAGACAGGATATCGGCTGTGGGATTCTGACCTGTGTAAGTTTCAGCTGTTTTATTCGGGGATAAAAAGCCTTGCGTTCCAACAATGGCATCTGAAAGTGCGCCGTCAACAACCTTGTTTGACTCGTAGGTTAACAATGGCTCTGCGTTAACGTTACCGGCTGCCATGCCAAAGGCACTGGCTATAGCTCCGATAACGGCAAGATGTACTGTTTTAAATTGAAGCACCTGCATCGTAAACCTCCAATAGGATGCTTAAAGTGCATTGCAATTTATATCTATCCCCCCCCCCCCTCACCGCGCAGAAAAAGAAATGCCCGTTTATCAAAACTAAAACAAAAGTAAATATTGAAATGTATTTAACGTGCAACGGGTATACCTTTAATTGCCGGTATTCATTTACATTGTGTAATCTTAACGTTTATAAAATAGGTTTTAAAAAGCACATAAAAATAAGTAGGAGATTTGATATTATTAAAGTAAACAAATAAAGCAATCTGAGAGAAGTCATTCGGTTCGACAGGAGTACATCAGAACCTGACTTCGATGACCCCGAAGAGAAAACACAGAATTCGCCATGCCTACCACCAACACTGCACATCTCGATCTTGACCGGATCGATCTGCGCATACTGCGTTTAGTCCTCATTCTGAGCAATACACAGTCCCTCACGAAGACTGCAGCAGCGATGAAACTCTCCGTTTCGCAGGCCTCCCGACTGCTTGCTGACGCGAGGGCTATTTTCGGAACCGAAATTTTCAGCCGGCATGGCCCGCAGATGGTGCCGTCTCCCCAGCTTCTGGAGCTGCTGCCGCGCCTGCAAAATGTTTTTAAAGCGCTGGATTCACTTCTAGGCGGTGCATCCACACTCAATATTCTTGAAAGCAGTGAAGTCATCCGCATTGCTGCCGTCGACAACACGGCCATGGTCTTTATCATGCCGTTCCTCAAGGAACTTCATCAGCGCGCGCCGAAGCTCGGTATCGAGATCGTGCCGTTGGGCAATCAGTCAGCTGCCGGATTGGGATCCGGTGCGGTTGACTTCATGTATGCCTGCGATCCGCATCTGCCTGCAGATCCCTCGCTGCGTCAGCGTCTGCTGCTTGCTGCTCCCCACTGTGTTTTGGTTCGCAAAGATCACCCGCTTTGCGAGGTGCCTGACGGCATCGTCGGCCCAGAGGAGCTGGCTCGATATCCGATGGTGATTCCTACAGTGAGTCAGCCGTCGGGACTCAACGCCATGATCATGCCGTTTCATGAAATTTCTTCGCAGCGGTTTCTCCAATCGCCGTTCTTTTTGGCCAACGCATGGTCGCTTTTAGATTCTGACGGCTACACCATTCATCCCATTCCGCTCGCCGAAATTTTGACGGAACGGCTGCCCCTCGCTGCATTGAAGCCAAAAGATATTGTGATTCCGCCGTGGGTGCCGCATCTCTATTGGAGCGTGCGCACCGATGCAGATCCGCTCCGGCAGTGGGTGCGTTCTTTCCTAATTAGCTGCGCCAGACAGCGATGGAGCCGGTATTGTTCTGACGATGAAGCGGGGTGGCGCGAAGCCATGGCTTCGCTTGAAGCCGCTTCAATCTGCTCGGTGTGCAGCGAGTAGGGTGAACACGCTATTTCAAAAAAATACGCAGTTCATAAAGGGACAGCACTGCCGTTCGCCGATCAGCAGCGTCTTTCTAAACATGAAAGCCGATGTTGCAAGCCGTGCGTGTCGATAGCGGAAATTCGACAATTTTTACACTTTGTTTGGTTTTCTAAACTTTGATTCATTCCGGAACATTGTTTCCGGCAGCGTTATCGGATCAATTAAAGAGAAACAAATGAAGAAGATTGTCCCAATCTGTGCAGCCGTCGCTGCGGCTGCCATGATGCTGTCCATTTCAACCCCCGCCATGGCTATGGGCGGCCCATCGGGTCCTCACGTTACGTATCCGGTGCAGGGCAACATTGGCGAAGTGATTGTCAATCCGTACAAAGTGGCACCGCTCACTGCTGTCATCCGTGACGCTGGCTACGATCTTTCGGATGTCACCGTCCGCATCGTGCCGAAGACGAACGGTCAGGAGATTACTTATAAAGTTTCCCGCACAGAATTGAAGACACACGCCGGCATTCCGGTTTTCGGTCTCTATCCGGATTGGCAGAACACCGTCGAAGTGAGCTACACGCGCACGTTCCAGGGCAAGTCTGAAAAGTTCAAAGATACCTATCGGTTTTATGTGCCGAGCGTGTATACAGTTTCAACCGGCATGCCCAATCAGGTAAAGCCTTTTGAAGTCAAGCCCGTCCATGTTGATCCGGATTTTTCCGATCGCCTCTACCTCATCAATTCGCAGCTCATGAGCACCATGCCTGTTGGCAGCCGCTTCGTTTGGAACAACCCGTCCGGCGGCGCGGTGGAATGGGCCTTTAATTCCAATATCGGCATCATCGACACGAAGGGCGAAGTCCGCTGGTGGCTCCTGGATCAGGAGATCGGCGACAATGAGAATCCCTGGAAATCGGGATACTTCATGGGGTTCCAGCAGACCAAGGATGGCGCGCTCACCTGGGGCTACGGCCAGAACTACTGCAAGTACGATCTCATCGGCCGCAAGGTATATGACCGTCGTCTGCCGTCGGGTTATTCGGATTTCTCGCATTCCTTTGACAACGCACAGAACGGACATTCCTTCCTGCGCGTCGGTTCTGCAGACTACCGCCGTGCCGACGGCCGACGCGTTCATACCGTTCGCGACGTTATCGTAGAAATTGATCAGGACGGCCGCGTCGTTGACGATTTCCGCCTGATGGAAATTCTCGATCCGTACCGCGACAACGTCATCAAGACGCTTGATCAGGGCGCAGTGTGTCTCAATATTGATGCCTCCAAGGCCGGTCAGACCATCAGCGCCGCTGAACTTGCCGAAATGGATAAAAGCGACAACTTCGGTGACGTTGTGGGTGTCGGCGCAGGCCGCAACTGGGCCCACGTCAATTCCGTCGATTACGATCCGACGGATGACTCGATCATCATTTCGTCCCGCCACCAGTCCGCCGCCATCAAGATTGGCCGCGATAAGAAAGTGAAGTGGATTCTCGGCGCCCCGGACGGCTGGAAGAAGGGCTGGGCAGAAAAAGTTCTGCAGCCTGTTGATAAAGACGGCAAGCCTATCAAGTGCGAGAACGGTAAGTGCGAAGGCAACTTTGACTGGACATGGACGCAGCACACGGCCTACCGCATCGACGAAATGTCTGATGCGGATACCCTGATTCTGTCGGTCTTCGACAACGGCGACGGCCGTGGTCTGGAGCAGCCCGCACTCGCCGAAGAGAAGTACACCCGCGGGGTGATCTACAAGATCGATCAGAAGAAGATGACCGTGCAGCAGCTCTGGGAAGTGGGCAAGGACCTTGGCCACGAATATTTCAGCCCGGTGACCGGCATCACGAAGTACATGGCCGACAAAAACTCCGTCGTAGTGTTCTATTCCACTGCAGGTCTTCTCGGCCCGTCTGCCGGTCCCAACGTCAAGGAAGAACCGGCTCATCCGTATCTCACGGAATACCGCTGGGGTGAAACGAAGCCGGCTGTTGAACTGAAAATCAACTCGGTCATGGGCTACCAGGCATTCCCGATCAGCGTTGAACAAGCCTTCACGCACTAATCCGCCGTCGCGCTGAGACGCTCGATCCTCAACACATTTCGTTTCGAGAAATCGCAAGAGGGTCAACGCGTTTTCGCATAACCGCATCTGAAGCCGGAAGCTGATGAATTCACCAGCATCACTCGGCTTCAGATGAACAGCCTGATTTTTTTTTGCAGCCTGCGGACAAGACCAACTCCGCAGGGAATAAAGGAGCTCACAAATGAAACTCAAGCCTATCAGTAAGGCCATTTTGGCCGCCGCTGCCGCAACCAGCATCATGCCGTTTGCCGCTCAAGCAGCCGACGTCAATGTGTACGGCCTGGTTGCCACCGGTCTTTACTACCAAAAGACTGAAGGAGCCGACAACGGCAATGTCGGTATGGCGCAATACAAGCAGACGCCGACCGATTCGCACTTCGGCATTACCGGCCGAGAAGATTTGGGCAACGGTCTTTATGTGGGGTTTCAGCTCGAAAACGGCTACAGCACTGATTCGGGCGCCATGTGGGAAAACAACCGTCTTTTCAATCGCGTAGCTCGTCTTTATGCGGGCAACAGTCAGATTGAAGTTTCAATGGGCCGAATTTCAACCTTCACGTGTGCTTCCGATCCGTATTCGGTCTTCCGCAAGCTCCGCGCGAATATGACGGCGTCCGGACTGCCCGGCATGGCACCGGCCACCATGGTCTTCAACGTGGGTGAAATGGACAATGCCATCGCTTTCCGTACGAACGGCGACGACGGATTCTTCGTTCAGGGCTTTTATTCCAATGGTTCGAGCAGCGAAGAAACTGAATACGGCTGGTCCAACAACAATCATGTGATTCAAGCCGCCTTCGGGTGGACGGGGCAGTCACTTCGTATCGGTACAGTGCTCAACTGGGAGCGTCCCAGCCATCATACTGACGGCACGAAACCTCGCAAAAACGAAACGACCGGCATTCATATCCTCGGGAGCTACGATTTCGGCGGTCCGGCTGTTTCAGCCATTTTCTATAAAGGCAGCAATGATTGGCGAATCGGCGGCGCGCCGGACATGGACAATATGATTAAAGGCGTCGGCGGATTGACGAATTACGCAGATTCCGAAGACGGCATGGACCTGACTGTCGGTTTCGTGAGCGTGGGTTATCCCATGGGAGCGCATTTTTTCAGCGCAGGTCTGGGCATCATTAACGCAGATTGGAAGGGCATTTCAACCAACATGAAGGAAACGAAGGGCACGGCTTATCAGGCTTCGCTCATGTACTACTACAACCTTTCCAAGCGCACGCAACTTTATTCGGGCGTCTCATATTCTGACGGCGACAAGCTGCTCGATACGGTTGACCGCTTCAATCAGATCTTCGGAACGGTCGGTCTGCAGCACCGCTTCTAATTGTTTTTTGCGGGAGAGAGCCAAGGCGCTTTTGCGGTGTTTGGCTCTTTCGCCTTAGAAACCTTGGGAGGGAAGGCTGCGCATAAAAAGGCGTTGACGGTTTAAAGGGACTGATGAGATTTCAGAGCATTTCGTCATTTCCGAGCATGATCTTTGAGCCGCCAACGCCGTTATCTTTCACGAACTGGGCTGATGCACCGCAGCGATGCATCAGCCCATTTTTCATACAGCAATCTGCTTTAAGCTGCCCGGCGCTTCCATTTGAGCAGGAAGGCCGAGTTGATAATGACAAGCACCGAGCCGGCATTGTGCACCAGTGCGCCGAAGACCGGATTGAGAATGCCCAGCATCGCCAGAATGATCGCGATGAAGTTCAAAATCATCGAGAAACTCATGTTCACCTTGATGGTTGTCAGCATGCGCTTAGAGAGCGCAATGAGGTGCGGCAGCTCTTTGACATCGTCATCGACGAGCACAATGTCAGCAGCATCCACGGCAATGTCGCTCCCAATACCGCCCATGGCAACGCCGACATTGGCTTTCTTCAGAGCAGGGGCATCATTGATGCCGTCGCCGATCATGCAGACGTTTTCCAGACGCTTTTGATAGGTGCTGATCCAGTTCAATTTGTCTGCAGGACGGCAGTTGGCGTGTACGTCGCGAATGCCGAGTTCCCCGGCAATGGCTTGTGCGGCGCTGTGATGATCGCCGGTCAAGAGCACGGGCGAAACGTGGAGCCCTTCAAGAGCTCTAATCATTTGAGCCGCTTCATTTCGAACGGTATCGGCGAGCGCTGCGTAGCCGACCATTTTCTGATCGACGGCAATATAAACAATCGTGTGGCCTTGACTGAGATGCGTTTGAACAGCAGCTTCAGCTTCTTCGGGCACTGCACCGCCGTGTTCAGCAAGGAGCTCCCGGCTGCCGGCCAATACGGCATGACCATTAACTGAAGCACTGACGCCTCGGCCCGGCAGCATTTCAAAAGCTTCACACGGATCAATGGCGGCTCTGACATCGCTCTTAAAGCACCGCACTACCGCTTTGCCGAGCGGGTGTTCGGAGAATTGTTCTGCAGCAGCACAGACGGCATAAAGGTCATCCGCAGTGAAATCTGCAGAAATCGATTCAACATGCACCACTTTGGGCGCTCCGTAAGTGAGCGTCCCTGTTTTATCGAAAGTAATCTTGGTAACTGCAGCCAGGCGTTCAAGCGCGTCGCCTTCACGGACGAGAAAACCGTGTTTCGTTGCGTTCCCAATGGCAGCCATGATGGCCGTCGGCGTCGCCAGAACCAATGCGCAAGGACAAAAAACGACGAGAATCGTCACCGCTCGGATAATTTCGCCGGTGAAAAACCAAGTCAAAGCGGCAGAGGTTAGGGCGATGACGACGATCCAAGTGGCCCAGCGATCCGCAATACCGACAATCTTGGCTTTGCCGGCATCAGCCGACTGAACCAAACGAATCATGCGCTGAATGGAGCTGTCTTCGCCCACTTTGGCAGCACGCATGTCAAAAGCACCGAATTGATTGACTGTACCGCTCGAGACTTCGTCGCCGGGCTCTTTGTCAACAGGAAGCGATTCACCGGTCATAACGGCTTGGTTTACGGATGTATGACCGGAGATGATCACGCCGTCAACCGGAATCGTCTCCCCGGGCAGAACACGGAGGAGATCCCCCACTTTAACGGCTTCGGCCGGCACGATCTGCTCGTTCTCAGGGGTGATTAACCGAGCTTTCTGAGGTGAGAGATGCACGAGCTTTTCAATGCCGGCACGAGCTTTGGCAACTGTGAGTTCTTCGAGGAGGCTCCCGAGCTGCATAATGAACGCCACTTCGCCTGCAGCGAAATCTTCTCCAATGATGACCGAGGCGATTAGGGCAAGGGATACCAAAAGGTCCGCTTTGATATCGAATTTCGTAATGATGCCGATGAAGGCTTCGGTGACAATCGGCACGCCGCAGAGGATGATGGCTACCCAGGCAGCGGAGAAGGGAAGCGGAGCGTCAAAAAGACTTAATAAGAGGGCAACGCCCGAAATAATGAGAAAGGCGATGTCGCGTTTCATGCCGCCGAGCCCGAGAAGATATTCAAGGCCATCGACGAGTTTGCTGACGAAGTATTTCATGACTGCAGACGGATGTGGTTTACCGTGTTTTCGACCTCGTTTAGGCTGACCGAAAACCCGTTTCGATATACCCCCACGGGTATTCGTTTCGTACGCATGATACCTATAGGGGTACTGGTACGCAAGTGAAATCGAGCGGTTCCTATCTGCAAATCCGGCAGCTGCCAAAAAAAAAGCGGCAAATTGCCGCTCATTTCATCGGGAGGTTCGTCCGTCAAACCAACATGCCGTTAAGTCATGTTGGCGAAGCGTTCGACCGCCTTGGTAAAACTGTCAATGGTTCTGTCGGCATCACCATGTTCAATGCCGTCACGCACACAGTGTTTGATATGTCCCTCAAGAACAACGCGGCCGCAGCCGTGCAGTGCTGACTTGGCAGCATTGATTTGGGTGAGGACATCTTCGCAGGGGACATCTTCATCAATCATGCGGTCAATGGCCTGGACTTGACCCAGAATTTTTTTCAGGCGGCGATGCAGATTTTCTGCATCCATACACTGACGCATCGAAGCTCTCCGTTTTATTTGAAAAAAATGAAGCTGTATGAGCACCGTAAGGACGACAGTATAAATCTTCATACGGATGAGAAAATCGGATGAAATCTTCATTATTCAACATAACGTCTATTATGTTGAATAATATTTTGACCAAATCACATGTATTGAGCACCTGCCGAAAACTGCATGTATGAATACGAGTTAGCTTGGTGCGCAAACGGCGGCGCGCCTTGCGCATCGTATAAACTTACGTTTTTTGCAGTTTGGATCAGTTCGCGCGGCTTATAGCGCAGAACTGAGGTGCTTCATCGTTGGGTTTCATACCGACTCCGCTGCTTCAAACACCTGCCGGCATCCGTATGGAATGACGGCAGGCATATGCGGGATGCGGATACCCTCGACATCCATCCTGCAGAAACAATTAAAAGGATACGGCATGGAACAACGACAAACCTGGAGCAGTCGTCTGACCTATATTCTGACCGTAGCGGGCGCTACGATTGGATTCGGCGCAACTTGGCGCTTCCCCTATCTCGTTGGTCAGAACGGCGGCGGTGCCTACGTCCTGATGTTCATTTTGGTGATGCTTTTTGTGGGCATTCCCATCATCCTCGTCGAAAATGTCATTGGCCGCCGCGGGCAGGCCAACAGTATCGACGCCTTTCTGCCTGATGGCTCTAAATACTCTCCGCTCTGGAAGTTCTTCGGCTACACAGGCATTCTGGGTGCATTCGGCATCTTGTCCTACTACATGCCGTTAGGCGGCTGGGTCATAACCTATATCTACCACCTGATCCTTGGACTTTTTGGCATAGAGGGCGGTCTTGACCTTTCCTCCCCAGTCACCAAAGAGCTGACGAGCACCTTCTACCACGCCAATATTGAGCAAGCCCCTCTCATGATCACCATCTGCACAGCCGTCTTTGTGCTGATCAACTGGGTGATTCTCCGCAAGGGCATTATCGCGGGCATTGAAAGATCGGTGAAATTCTTAATGCCGCTGCTTTTTCTCTGCCTCATCGTGATGGTTGCCCGCAATCTAACGCTTGACGGCGCTTGGGAAGGCGTTCGCTTTTATCTGATGCCCGACTTCAGCAAGCTTTCGGGCAAGCTCCTCCTTGACGTGCTCGGGCAGGTGTTCTTTGCACTCTCCCTTGGTTTCGGCGTCATGATCACCCTTTCGAGTCATCTCAAGAAAGATGAAAGCATGGTGAAGACCGCCGTCATTACCGGCATCATCAACACGCTGATCGCCATTCTGGCTGGCTTCATGATTTTCCCGTCGCTTTTCAGCGCCGGCCTGAGCCCGGATTCCGGTCCTTCGCTCGTCTTTAAGACGCTTCCCATTGCCTTCTCGCACATGGCTTTTGGGAATTTCTTCGCTATTGTGTTCTTCCTGCTGCTCGTCGTTGCCGCCCTGACTACCTCCATTACCATCTATCAGGTCATCATCTCGGTGCTGCATGAAAAGTTCGGCTTCCTCTACGTCAATGCCATCAACACTGCATTGATCTTCACTTTCATCTTCGGCAACCTTCCCTGCATTCTGAGCGACGGACCGCTCGCCGATGTTCGAATACTGAATCGCTCCGTCTTCGATGCCTATGACTTCATTTCCGGCAACATCTGTTTTGTCGTGACAGCACTCGGCGCTGCGGTTTATGTCGGCTGGGTCATGAAGAATCGGGCGCTCGATGAAATTACCAACGGCGGGAAGCTCCATGGTTCCGTTTACAATATTTGGTACCAGTTTGTCCGCTTTGTGATTCCGGTGGTCATTCTTGCGATCTTCATTTACGGCTTGATTCCGCTCTTCTCATAAAGAGATTGGGACCCGCGCTGCTGATGAAGCATGCAGCTTGTTCCTTAACAGCTTCTCAGAGCTCGTTTGCTTTGCGGCAGACGAGCTCTTTAGTTTGTAATGCCGGGAGCGCATAGCGGATGGTGAAAGAGCTGGGCACATTTGCGGCATGCGGGCATAGAGCCATTCTGTGCATTAAGTCGTTGCATTTCTCATGAACTTAGGCACTACGCCTTAGCTCATCAGCAGATATGATTCTGCGCCAGCCGAACAGCTGTTCCAATGATCAAAACAAACATTGCGCCGCGAGCCTATGCCCTTAAGCGGCCGCTGAAGACCATGACCCCGATGACCGCCGCCAGCCGCCCCAAATTATGGAGAAACGACATTACAGGACTGCGCGCGTTGGCGGTTCTGCCTGTACTGATCTTCCACGCTTTTCCGTCTCTGATACCCGGGGGCTTCTTTGGTGTGGATGTCTTTTTTGTCATCTCCGGCTATCTGATTTCCGGAATCATTTTCCGCGGCATAGCGAGCAGCTCATTTAGCTACCTTGAGTTCTATGAGAAGCGCATCAAGCGCATTATTCCCAACCTCATTTTGCTGCTCACTTTTGTGGCTGCAGCGGGCTGGTTCATTCTTCTCCCAGATGAATATGCCAATTTGGGGATGCACATTGATGCAAGCACTCTCTTCATTCAAAATTTCCAGCTTCTCAGTGAAATTGGCTATTTCACGGAAGATGCACTTCGCAAACCCCTGCTCCACCTTTGGAGCCTGGCCATTGAAGAACAGTTCTACATTGTTTTTCCGCTCATCTGTACGCTGATCTGGCGCTTAAGCCGTTCTGTGAAGATGATTGGCATCGCTGCTGCTCTCATTGCATTGGGTTCACTCGCAGCCTGCCTCTCCTCTTCGGATCGCAATTTTGCCTTCTACTTCCCATTGACTCGCTTTTGGGAATTAGGTGCCGGCATTCTTTTGTCTTATTCTGAAACCTTCATTGGGTTCAGTACGTCGCATTTTTCCCAAAATGTCCGCAATGGGCTGTCCATCGCCGGCATCCTGATGATCGTCCTTCCGATGGCGTTCGTTACTGAGAGCGCAGCGCATCCCGGACTTATCACGCTGATTCCGGTTCTCGGTGCTGTTCTGATCATCGCGGCTGAACCCGATGCCTTTTTCAACCGTACGCTTCTTTGCTGGCGTCCGATGACCTTTGTCGGGCTGATCAGCTATTCACTTTATCTCTGGCACTGGCCGCTCTTGGCTTATCTCTTTATCGCCGTGCCGGATGCAACGCCCTCCGTATTGATTGCCGCATTGGCGCTGAGTTTTGTCATTGCCGCGCTCGTATATTTTTATGTCGAAAATCCTATTCGCCGATGCCGCAATTCCGGCAAAGCCGTTCTTCTTCTATTGGCTGGCTTAGTCTTAATGCTGGCACTCGGAGAGACTATTCGCCAAACTGACGGATTCCCTCAGCGCCCGCTTAAATTTGAGGACAAGGTGATCTCTGTTCGTGCAGAGAATGAATGGGATGGCTTTGAAAAGGCCCCCAGATTCAAATATGAGGGCGTGGATATTGCCACCCCCAACCCCAATGCATTCCCGTCATTGATTTTCATTGGCGACTCTCATATGGCGCAGTACTATCTGCGCGCTCAGCGGCTTAGTGAACGCGAGCATGTCAACTTCGGCATGATTGCCAAAGCCGGATGGTTCCTTTTCAATGACCAACGCATGGGGGACTATGCCCGTGCAGTGAAGGCGATTGTTGCAGACAAGCGTGTACACACGCTCGTCATCGGCAGCATGTGGGGCGGAAAAATTAAAGAGGAAGAGTTTTACCAGGTGGCCGCAACGGTCCGTCCGCTGCTCGAGACCCGGAAAGACCTGAAGGTCTATGTAATGCTGGATTACCCTTGGACGCCAAATGTCGGCGGCCAGCAAGGCATCTACGATCCTTTGAAGCACGTCAACCGTATTACGGGCGACGCTGTCGGTATGGTGCAGCCATTCCCAGCAGCCGATGACTGGAAGCGCGGCAATGAAGAAATCCAAAGAATTCTTGGTGACGCTGCTGAATATATAGACCCCACCCCTATTGTCTGCCCAGGTCAGAAATGCAATCTGCAGGCTTGGTATCGGGATGACGATCACCTGCAGCCCAAACGCATCGAAGCCGACGGCATCTGGGTAGACCGCATCTTTGAGCATGCTGCGGCTGCCGAATCCAAAGAGCGGAGCCGATGATTCAGGTCGAAGGCTGTGCGGCCATCTTTTGAATCGATGAGAATCAGCAAAAATCAAAGGAACCTCTTAGGGCTTGAGTGTTCACATACTTTGACGGAACGCAGACTCATTCGTTCTGCGTTCCGTCCAATTCTGCAGAAGCTTGAGGAGCTGCGGCCTGCCATAGAACCGCTTCTCATCAAACCTTCAATTCATCAGAAATTGCAGGCATCCAAGCGGCAGTCTCAACCCCGTGCCGCCCGATCGGGCTGTCGAAGGGGCTTAAGACCGGATTTTGATTAGCCAACAATCCTGCATTAATGCGCTAAGCACAAACCCTGATTAGGCGATGCCAAAATGAAAGCGCCATGAAATGGCGCATAACACATCAATCGTTTACTCCATTCAACACGATAAAGAGTCACGTTAATTTATTGGTTTACCGATTAAAGATGTACAACGCTTGATTTTTAACAAAGGTGCGTAGGTAAGTAAACGTTAACTAATTTACGAATCTAAACATACAAAGTTCTTTCCGTATAATCGATAACAATTCTCGTTCTAATTCTCAACGAAAGGACCTTGCTAATGAAGCCCTTCCGCCTTACCCGCCGTGCGCTTGGCAGCGCTGTCTGCATGACGCTCCTCGCTGGTACTGTTCTTTTTACTTCGCCGACGCCTGTTCACGCAGCAGCTCAGGGTAAAGACACTCTGGTATTCGTCAATTACCGTGATCTTCGCGATCTGAATCCGCACCTCTATGCCGGCGAAATGTTCGCTCAGGAAATGGTGTTTGAAGGGCTCGTCACCCTTGGCAATGACGGCAAGTATCACGGAGCAGTAGCCGAAAGCTGGGACATCTCGCCCGACGGCCGCGTGTACACCTTCAAAATTCGCCCGAATCTGAAGTTCACCGACGGCCACGTGCTTGACGCCTATGCTGTCAAGGCGAACTTTGATGCGCTGATTGACAACAAAACGCGTCACTCCTGGCTTGAAATGATGCGTCTTCTTGAAGGCGTAGAAGCGCCGGATGCCAACACGTTCGTTATTAAGATGAAGGAAGCCTACTACCCGATGCTCACGGAGCTTGCGGTTACACGCCCCTTTGCTTTTGTTTCGCCCAACGTCATGAAGGACGGCAAGACCAAGAACGGTCTTACCGCCTTTATCGGTTCCGGTCCCTATGTGCTGAAGGAGCATGTGGTTGACGAATACTCCGTCTTTGAAGCCAATCCGGACTACTGGGGCAAAAAACCCGCCATTAAGCGCATCGTCGTGAAGGTCATTCCAGACAATCAGACGCGTATTCTGGCGCTGGAAAAAGGCGAAATCGACCTCATCTGGGGCAAGAACATGATCGATGCTGACGCGCTCAACAAGTACCGCGACAGCAAGAAGTTCTCGATTGCCGTTTCTTCGCCCACTTCAACCCGTCAGATCATTCTCAATACCACCAACGATATCCTCAAGGACAAGAAGATCCGCACGGCCATTCAGCATGCGACGAACAAGTCGGTGATCTCACAGGGCGTCTTCCACGGCTTTGAGCCGGGCGCTGACACGCTCTATTCGACTTCGATTCCGTACTGCGATATCGATCTGAAGCCCTATAAGTACGACATGAAGGAAGCGGCCAAACTGATTGAAGAAGCCGGCTACAAGCGTGACGGCAAGCGCGCGCCTGCCGTCAAAGACGGGAAGCCCTTGGCGCTTGGGCTGCTTTACAACTCCAATTCTGTTTCTGAAAAGACGATTGCTGAATACCTCCAGAGCGAATTCGGCAAGCTCGGCATGCAGATCTCAATCCGCGGCGAAGAAGAACAGTCCTATCGCGACAACATGAAGAACGGCAAGTTCGACATGGTCTTCAATATCTGCTGGGGAACGCCCTATGATCCGCAGTCTTCGCTCGCTGCAATGCGTCAGCGTGTCTACGGCGACTATGAGGCTCAGCTCGGTCTCCCTGACAAGCATGAAATCGACGCAGCCATCACCAAGATCCTGACGAGTACGGATGAAAAAGAGCGCCGCGAACTCTATCGCTACGTGCTCACGCATTTGCACGAGGACGCGGTCTATCTGCCGATTTCATTCGAAACCAACAAAGCGCTTTTCAATGCTGAACTGGGCGGCGTCGGCTTCCTCTCGAACCAATACGAGATTCCTTTCGCCGACATGTATTGGAAGTAACCGCTTCTGATGCCGCAGGGGCTCGAACGCATGCATGCAGGGTCGAGCCCCTATTCGACTGCGCCGTTCCATTTATGGAAGTTTGGCGCCGGGGATTTGTCTTTCTATGCGCCAATACATCATCCGACGACTGTTGGCAACGATTCCGCTGCTCTTCGTCATCTCGTTTTTCTGCTTCATCTTTATCAATCTCATCCCGTCAGATCCGGCGGAAGTTGCGCTCCGCGTAAGACAGACGCCCGTCATTACGCCCGAAGCCATCGCGCAGGTCCGTGCGGAATTGGGCCTGGACCGGCCGTTTTTCGCGCGTTATGTCGACTGGGTTTGGAATTGCCTTCAGGGCGATTTCGGCGTGAGCTACACCAATCCGTCCCGCACAGTGCTGGGCGAACTCGGCCGCTGTCTGCCGGCCACCCTGTCACTTGCGGGCCTTTCCTTGGTCTATGTGATCGTGCTGAGCCTCCCCATCGGCTTTCTTTCTGCCGTCTATAAAGACAGCTGGTTTGACCGCATCATGCGCGGCATCGTCTTTGCGACAACGGCCATGCCCGCTTACTGGGTGGGTCTGCTCCTCATCTGGTTCGTCTCCATCAAGCTCGATTTGCTGCCGACGAGCGGCTCGGGCACTTTTGCCCATTTGATCCTGCCTGCCTTTACGGTGGCGCTAACCTACATTTCGACCTATATCCGCCTGATCCGCAACAACATGCTCGAAAACATGCGTGAAGACTATGTGCTTTACGCACGCGTCCGCGGACTCAAGGAAGGTTCGATTCTCGTCAAACACGTGCTCAAGAATTCGCTCCAGTCGTGCGTGACCGCCATCGGCATGTCGATTCCGCAGCTGATTGCCGGCACGATCGTTGTGGAAAACGTATTTGCCTGGCCCGGTCTCGGCAAACTCTGCATCACGTCGATCTTCAATCGCGACTACCCGGTCATTCAAGCCTATGTGCTCATGATGGGCGTGCTCTTCGTGATCTTCAACCTCCTCTTCGACATCATCCAGTGCGCGGTCGATCCGCGTCTGCGCAAACAGGAGACGGCCTGAAATGCTTAGAGTTTTTCTGCGCAATCCGGTCACGCAGTTCTGCCTGGTCGTGATTCTGCTTACGGTCTTTGCGGGCGTCTTCGCGCCATTGCTTGCGCCGCATGACCCGTATGAAAACAATATTCTGATGAAGTTCGCTTCACCTTCATGGGAATATCCGCTCGGCACCGATCAGCTCGGCCGCTGCGTTTTCTCACGCATGCTTTACGGTATTCGTCCAACCTTTTTCCTGTCGCTCCTCACCATGGCCGGCACGATTGGGCTGGGACTGCTGATGGGGGTTTTGGCAGGCTACTTCCGCGGACCGATTGATGAATTCATCATGCGCGTGGTCGACGTGATGCTCTCCTTCCCGTCGCAAATCATGATTCTCGCCGTGGTGGCGCTCATGGGCGTGAACATTGAGAACGTCATCATCGCCAATATCTTCATCAAATGGGCTTGGTACGCCCGAATGATCCGAACGGCCGTCGTGAAGTACACCGAATCGAACTTTATTCTGTACTCCAAGTCCATCGGTTCTGGGAATTACTTCATTCTCACGCATCACATGCTGCCCTGCATTGCTGCCGAACTTGCCGTTCTCGCGAGTCTCGACACGGGCTGGGCCATTCTGAACATCTCCACGCTCTCCTTCCTCGGTCTCGGCGTTCAGGCACCGATGCCGGAATGGGGCGCGATGCTCAACGAAGCCAAGAACGTCATGATCTCCAATCCCGAACAGATGCTCGTTCCGGGCATTGCCGTCGTCGTGCTCGTCGGCGCCTTCAACCTCTTGGGCGACAGCCTTCGCGACGCCCTTGATCCCAAGGAGGTTCGTCTCTGATGTCTCAGCAGTCTGTTCTTGACGTACAGGATCTGTACGTCACCTTCCATCAAGATAAGAAGTCCGCCGAACTCGTCAAAGGCGTCAGTTTTTCCGTAGCGCCCGGGGAGTGTCTCGGCATTCTCGGCGAATCGGGCTCAGGCAAATCCATGACCGCCAAGGCCATGCTGGGACTTCTCGACCGTTCGTTTGAAGTTCGCGGCAAGGTGTTCTTTCAGGGAGAAAGCCTTCTGGAGAAAGATGCCGATGCACTGCGCCGTCTTCGCGGCTCACGGATCTGCATGGTGCTCCAGAACCCCATGAGCTGCTTTGATCCGCTCTACCGCATCGGCGCTCAGATGGCAGAAACCTTTGAGGAACATACGGACTGGAGCAGCGCCGAAATTCGGACCAAATCGATCGAAGTGCTTAAACTCATGAAGATCCGTGACCCGGAGGATGTGCTGCGCAAATATCCGCATCAGATGTCGGGCGGCATGCTCCAGCGCGTGATGATCGGTCTCGCGCTTGCTCTGAAGCCGTCCCTCATCATCTGCGACGAGCCGACAACGGCCATCGATTCCATCAGTCAGTACGCCATCATGCAGGAGTTTCTGCGCATTAAAACGTCCCGCAGTGCTGCGATGATCTTCATCTCGCATGATCTCGGCGTGCTCTCGCTCATTTCGGACAAGCTCGTCGTCATGCATCGCGGCCTTGCCGTTGAGCGCGGTCTGCCCGAAGAAATCTTTGAGCATGCGAAGGACCCCTATACGCGCGAACTCATCGATCAGCATCTCTCAGTCATGTCGACCTTCAGCCGGGCTATTCGAGGAGAAAAAGTTCATGCTGCTTGAAGCAAAAGACATCCGCGTTTCATTCCGCAAGGAAAATCAGACGCGGCTCTTCGGCCGTGAACGTCAGGAAGTGCTCCACGGCCTTTCGATCGACCTCAAGGAAGGTGAATGCCTTGGCATCATCGGCGAATCGGGTTCGGGCAAATCAACTTTCGGACGTGTCCTCTGCGGACTGCTTGCGCCCGACTCCGGCACGGTTCGTCTCGACGGGCTCGATCTCTACGGCCGCCCGCCGCGTGTCGACAAAGCGCGCATTCAGTCGAGCATTTCCATTGTTTTTCAGGATTACACCACTTCGGCCAATCCGCGCTTTCGCGTACAGGGCATTATTGGGGAATCCTTCCGCGCCCTGCGCCTGAAGGGTGCAAACATCAGCCGAGAAACTCAGCGCAAGGAAACCATTGAACTCCTTGAACGCGTCGGTCTCGACGAAAGCTTTCTCACCCGCTATCCGCATGAGCTTTCGGGCGGCCAGCTCCAGCGCGTGTGCATTGCCCGCGCCGTCGCTCTGAAGCCCCGCTTCATTCTGCTCGATGAAGCAATTAGTTCTCTCGATGCGGCAACGCAGATTCAAGTAATGGACCTTCTGAAGGATCTGCGGCGTGAACTGAATCTCAGCTACGTCTTCATTACCCACGACTTGACCGCCATTACCTATTTTTGCGACCGCGTGCGGTTCCTGCACAACGGCAGCTTTGTAGAAGCCGTTGATGATATGAGCAGAATCGGCGACATCCGCAATGCTTACGCCCGCGATCTGCTGCGAGCTGTGATGGGCATCGGCATTCACGGCGCTCCGGATCCGGAAGCCGAAGCCCGCATGGAGCGAGATGAAGAAATCGGCACGCCGCACGGTGATGTGATGCACGTTCAGGGACAAGTTCTTTATTGACCATTGCGAGGAAAAACCCACAATGATTGAATTGTTTGAAATCGAGGGCGGCGTCACGCTGCGCGGATACCGTACATCGGGGAGCCGCCCGGGACCCCATGTGCTGATCACGGCCGGCATACACGGCAGTGAATATCCCGGCATTTTGGCCGCCAGAAAACTCAGAGCCTTTCTGTCGCAGGCCGATATTGCCGGGACAGTCACGGTCCTGCCGCTCTGCAATCCAACTGCTTTAAAGGAACGCACCAAAGCGATCTTCCCCGAAGACGGGAAGAACCTTAACCGCATGTTCCCCGGTAACCCGGAAGGTTCTGCGTCGGAAAAGACGGCTTGGGCGATCACCCAGCTCCAAGACGAAGCAGACTTCTACATTGACCTGCACGGCGGGGATCTCTTTGAAAAACTCACTCCCTATGTTTACGTGCCCGGCAATTGTGCGCCTGAGGTGACCACAACGGCTCGTGCCGCAGCCCAGGTGCTCAGTGTACCGGTCCGGGTTTTGTCACAGGCATCCACCGGCGCCTACAACAGTGCTGCGCTTCGCGGCACGCCTTCCATTCTCATCGAGCGCGGCGCCTGCGGGCTCTGGGAGCCCGAAGAAGTAGAAGCCTACTTTGAAGATCTCAAGGCGCTCTTCGCGCACCTTGGCATTATTGACGGCAAAGCGCCGGTTAATACTGCCCAGCGTGAGGCACCGTTTGCGACCTATCTGTCGCATTCGGAGTTTGGTCTTTGGTTCCCGCGCGTCAAGGCGGGCGATGATGTCCTCAAGGGTGACCTGCTTGGGCATCTCGAGGATTTCGATGGCGCGGTGCTCGCGCAGATTCATACCCCGCATGACGGGCGCATTCTCTATATGACTGCAACGCTTTCTGCTCCGGCCGGTTGCGATTTGGTCGCCCTGGGATAAAGCATTCCGTCTGAAAACACCTCTGCGCGGTACTTCAGTCCGCGGAGAAACCCCAAATGCCGTCGTCAGCCAAACGTTCAAACCGCTGACGACGGCGTTTCGTTCTTATGGGCAAACACCCCTGCCGGTCTCTGCGTCATTCGTCAAAGCTTTGCATAGTCTTCGTCTGAAACGGGTTCGAGCCATTCGTTTGACGAGCCTTCGGCCGGAACTTCAATGGCAATATGGGCGAAAGACGAATCTTTTGCCGCACCGTGCCAGTGCTTTACTTCCGGCGGAATATTGACAACATCGCCCGGCTTCAGTGAGCGGGGAGGTTCGCCGTACGCCTGATACCAGCCGCGGCCGGCCGTAACGAGCAGAATTTGTCCGCCTTTATGATGCACGTGCCAGTTGTTGCGGCAGCCCGCCTCGAAAGTGACATTAGACTATGCATGGTGGGGCCCGCCCCCCGCGAAAGTGACATTAGCCGTCACTAAACGCTCGACGGTGAGCATTTTGAGCCAGCTGCGGCCGGAGAAATATTGACTGTAAGCATTATTGGGATTGCCGAGCCCAAAGATACCCGGATTGATATTTTGTTCGTTCATGGCGTAACCAGAAGATTTTCGCAATTAGCAATAGATCTGCAGGGCAAAGAGTTGCTTTGCTGCAAACCGCAGAAGTGATCCCGCGATCTGAATGATCGGATGCGCTTCATGCTGATTTTTGATCAAATCTTTCAGAACGACTGCTCAATTCCGAGCAAGGTATTGCCTATTACGATCAGAACTTGGAATGCGATGATTCATCTCTTCGCCGCTCAGCCGATCATCCGTTATTGATAAAAGGTTGATTTTGATTGAACAACTGATCATTCATCCTTTCCGTTTCGACTTTGCGGACGGCTTGCCATGAGGCCGGAAACCTCGCCTAAATGCTTATGCCGATGAAGCGGCGCATCCTATTTCTTTAAACCGACATCCCCCTTCTCTAACGCCGTCGCGGTTCAGTCATTAGTAAATCTGAGAAGGAGTGCCGAGGTTCATTCCTCGGCAAAACCAGCTGCCAAATCGTATCGAGAGACAGTTTGAGCGTGCCGTGAACAGGAATAAAAAAAGCGGAACTTCACCCAAGGAAGTTCCGCTTTTGGTCATGCTGCAGAAAATCAGAGTTCTTCAGCAGAGCGATCCGCATAGGTGCGGAAGTCATCAAGCTTGGCGCCGGCGTTGATGGCGGCGATGAGCCACTTCGGCTTGCGGCCGCGGCCCGTCCAGGTATTGCCGTCGGCATCGCGGTACTTGACCATACGGCCGTCGTCGTCCTGTTCGCCCGGAGCGGGGACGGTGATGTCGTCCGTCGTAAGATGGTACGTGCGGATCATGACCTTAACGCGTTCCACAACCTGCTTCTTAATCGCAGCGCGGCGAGCATCCAGGGCACGCTGTTCTTCTTCAATCTGGGTCAGTTCATTTACGAATTTATCATCGGACATATTATTCTCCGAAAAAATGGGAAAAAGTCTTGTTGGAACGAATAATACCAAATTTAATCTCAAAAGCAATATCTGACTTGAGAAAAAAGTTATTCAAACTCGTGTTCGATCAGACTGTTTAGACATATCGAGAAAGAGAATATTGTGATGCAATGGGATGAAGAATTCTTATTGAGCAGGTTTTGTAAGCAAGAATACTAAGATCAAAGCTGAAGACGGCGCAGAGAACCGCAAGCGATTGAACCATTGTGAGCTGCAGAAAGATTCAATCTGAAGTACTTGGCCGAATGAATGCCTTATGCCGCGCTGCGTTTGACTTAAAGTTCCTTTTGCCCTGAATATTTACGTTGTTACTGCCGCACAACAAGACTTAGCGGGAGTACTTGCTCTCAAAGCAAGACTTTTCGTGCCGCAATTGCATACAATTTCATAAAACGAAAGTTGTATTTGCCGTCAATGCATCTCGATTGGTATCGAAAAACATGCCGCTTCACTATGAACTCTCTGATCTGCGCCTTCTTTTGATTCTCATGCGTACGCGCAGTTTGTCAGCGAGCGGAGAAGCGGCACATTTGACAACTTCAGCCGTCAGTCTTCGCCTCCGGAAACTCGAAGACGGCATCGGCGCGCAGCTTTTCACGCGGACCGGGAAAGGACTCGTGCCGACTGAAGCCGGAACCGCATTGGCCGAAGCTGCAGTGCCCATTCTTGCAGAAGCGGCGGCGCTCGACGCACGATTAAATCCCTTTTCAAAGCATGATCCGGAGCCGCTTCGCATCTTTTCAAACAGCACAGGGCTGCAGAATTTTCTCTGCCGAATCGCGGCCGATTATCTGCGCGAAAATTCAAGTTTCCGCGCCGTATTAACTGAACAGCGAAGTTCATTGACGCCTGAGGCAGTGCTCACCGGTGAAGCCGATTTGGGACTCATCGGCGGAATTCGGGAACTTTCGCCGGCCTATCGGACGAAGCTCGAACTCGTTCAATTTGTCGAAGATCGCCATGTGGTGATTCTCCCGAGAGACTCCAGCGCGGCTCAGCAGTTTAAAAATCGGCCGATTCTATTTGCCGAGCTCCTCAATCTTCGATTTGCTGCACTCACTGACGCGAGTCCAATGACCGCAGCCATGAAAGAGCGTGCATTGGCCGCAGGCTTTCGCTTTGAACCGATTATTGAGGCCCCTTCCTTTAGTCTGCTGGTTGAACTGGTGGCTCGAGGGCCGCTCGCGGCAGTCGTTCCTGCGTCGGCTGTTCCGCCAAACGCACCGGTAGAAGTGCGCGAGCTGGAGGACAGCTGGGCGGCACGCCCGCTTGCTTTCGTATTGCCTAAAGCGCGCCCAGCTTTGCCTTCAGCAATTGATTTTGTCGAATTCGCATTGCGTACTCAAAAAAGATAAGCATCATTGCGTCACCATTTGTATACCAATAAGGGCATAAAGAATACCTCAACGCGCCATTGAGTATCTCTCAACGCATCTGACGCTCGCGAGGCGGATACTGTCGGGCAGATTCAATGCATCCAACACCGCCCTATGACCGAGTGCGGCCGCGGATGCAGCATTTCGACAAAATGCTCGGCCACATTCCGAGCACACCCTCAAGGAGAAATTCTTTATGAAGCGCACTTTCATTGCCGCCGCCCTGGCACTTTCCGTCGGCGCAGCTTTTGCCAATCCCGATGCCGTTGTGATTGGTGCCGGCGGAGCTGGACTTTCCGCAGCCGTTACGCTCCACGACCTTGGGCGCGAAGTGGTGGTTTTGGAAAAGATGCCGATGATCGGCGGCAATACAGTGCGTGCCGAGGGCGGCATCAATGCCGCGGAAACGCCGCAGCAGAAAAAGGCCGGCATCCCCGACACGATCGATCAGTTCTATGCCGATACGATGAAGGGCGGCCACAACCTCAATGACCCTGCGCTGGTGCGCACGCTGACGACGCATGCGAAGGACGCCGTCGCTTGGCTCGTTTCACTGGGTGCTGACCTCAATACCGTTGGGCGCGCGGGCGGCGCCAAGTATCCCCGCGCTCACCGTCCGACAGACGGCTCCGCCATCGGCCCGGAAGTCATCCGTGTGCTCTGGAAGGCCGCCAAAGACCGCAAGATGGACGTCCGCACGCAGACGCGAGCTACCGAAATCATTATGAAGGACGGCCGCGTAGCGGGCGTCAAAGCCACGACCAAGGACGGCAAGGTCTATACGATTGATGCCAAGGCCGTGGTGCTCGCCACCGGCGGCTTCGGCGCCAATCAGGATATGCTCGTCAAGTATCAGCCCAAACTCAAGGGTTATGCGACGACCAATCAGCCCGGCGCAACGGGCGACGGCATTATCCTGGCCGAACATGCCGGCGCAGCGCTCGTCGATATGAAGCAGATTCAGGCGCATCCGACGGCTGCGCCGGACGGCACGCTGATTTCTGAAAGCGTGCGCGGCGACGGCGGCATTTTGATCAACGCCGAAGGCAAGCGCTTCACCAATGAGCTCCTCACGCGCGATGTGGTTTCGGCCGCTGAACTTAAGCAGCCCGGCCGCTTCGCCTGGGTCTTCTGGGATGATGCTACCCGCAAGTCCGCCAAGCTCATGGACTCCTACATTTCGATGGGTCTGGCCGTCAAGGGCAATACCGTCGCCGAAATCGCCAAGGCGATGAACGTGCCGGCGGCAGAGCTAGAAGTCACGCTCAAGGCTTATGCGGCCGGGAAAGCTGCGGGCAAGGATGCGTTCGGCCGTGCTGATATGCCGCAGGCTATGCAGACCGCCCCGTTCTTTGCCGTCAAGGTTCAGCCGGCCGTTCACCACACGATGGGCGGCGTGAAGATCGATACCAAGGCCGAGGTGCTTAATCCTGCCGGTCACACGATCCCGGGTCTCTTTGCGGCCGGTGAAGTCACGGGTGGCGTCCATGG
>OATG01000994.1_pt1 | contig 25005 bp, 42 predicted proteins | sample 1516581 | NCBI WGS metagenome assembly OATG01 (sample SAMEA2579930, study PRJEB22360) | human gut metagenome | biome: human gut; feature: human-associated habitat; material: faeces | place: Denmark | collected 2008/2010
GAAAATAAGACCTGCCTGCATTGCGGGAAATTGATAACCATAAAGGTGGAATAACGGTATGCGGCGGCTTGCTGGTGCAGGGCACTCCTTATAAATGTTCACTTTTTTTGTGGATATTCCAAAGAAAGCATTATATTTGCGATTGAAAACTATACGACACGATGTTTATAGAGTTCGACAAAGAGTATTTGCGGGAATTGTTCGAGCAGGGACGCACGGGCGACAAAAAGCACCGATACCAACCCGAGGTAATACGAGGGTATTATAAATGCGTTATGCTGCTGAAACGGTCGGCGAACGTGGAGGAGCTATACCGGATCAACTCGTTAAATTACGAGGTTCTGCAAGGCGACAAAGCTGGTATTTCGTCCGTCCGTATCAATCGCAAATACCGCCTCGAATTTACCGTAAGGGAGGTAATGAACGAACAGATAATAACCGTATGCCGATTGTTGGATATTAGTAACCACTACAAGCAATAGCGATATGGAAACTACGAAAAAGATTTACGCCCCGCATGAATTGATATGCGCCGAACCGATTCACCCCGGCGAGATGCTCAAAGACGAATTACAGGCGCGGGGCATATCGCAACGAAAATTCGCCGGTATTATCGGAATGCCTTACACGGCGTTTAACGAAATAATCAACGGCAAACGATCGATAACGACCGATACAGCATTGAAGATTGAGGCAGCAACAGGGATAACTGCGAATTTGTGGATAGGTTTGCAATCAGACTACAATATGCAGACCGCCCGCCGAGATACCCGTCTTTCTGCGGTATTGGAACAAATCCGCAAGGCAGTTGCCGTGTTATAGCTATGGGAAAGAAAACGGATCAGATAGACGCTCAAAGCCTCTACAAGGCGCACGCCCTGTTCGAGAGTGGCGATATAAACCGTATCGAAGTCGGAACCGTGGCAGGGCTGTGCGAAATACACCGCTATTTGTTCGGCGGGCTGTACGACTTTGCCGGAAAGATTCGGATGCTGAACATATCGAAGGGTGGATTCCGCTTTGCCAATGCCCTATACCTCGACGCAATATTGCCGGTTATCGAGCGGATGCCCGAAACGACATTCGAGGAAATAATCGCGAAATACGTCGAAATGAATATCGCCCACCCGTTCATGGAAGGTAACGGACGAGCCACCCGAATATGGCTTGATATGATGCTCAAAAAGCGACTCCGGCAGGTTGTCGACTGGCGCAAGGTGGACAAAGATTTATATTTGCAGGCAATGGAACGCAGCCCGATCAACGACTTGGAGCTGCGTACGCTGCTCGGCGGGGCTTTGACCGACCGCACGGAAGATCGGGAGGTTATTTTCAAGGGTATCGAACAATCGTACTATTACGAGGGGTACGAGGCATAACACAATAACCCTAATGATATGGAACTGCACCCCATCCAAAGCAAGATTTACGAAATCCGCGGTCAGCGGGTAATGTTGGACCGCGATTTGGCGGAATTGTACCAAGTAACAACGAGCGCCCTCAATCAAGCGGTAAAGCGTAATATCGAACGCTTTCCGCCCGACTTCATGTTTCAACTCACGGACACCGAAACTGAAAATTGGAAGTCACAAATTGTGATAACCAATTCTATTACGATGGGTTTACGTCGTAATCCCTATGCGTTTACCGAGCAAGGCGTTTCTATGCTGTCTGCGGTTTTGAAAAGTTCTGTTGCCGTACAAGTAAGTATTGCCATTATGCGGGCATTTGTGGCGATGCGCAACTACATCATGACCACGACGACAGTAACGGCAGAGCTGGCCGAAATTCGGGCAAAACTGGCATTGTTGGAACGGGCCGACGCCGACAATGCCGAGGCTATCAGCGACCTATCAGAGGATATGCGTAAGGAGCTCGATAACATCTATAACGCCATTGCGGCCTTGTCGGTCAAATTGCCGCAGGCCCACAAGACCGGACAGCCGATAGGGTTTAAACGATCAGACACGGAGAAATGACTCATACAAAGGAAGTACGACGAACGGCGGAGCCTGCGAGGTTTCCACCGTTCGTTTGTTTGTTGTGCCGAAAGTTCCTATGTTTGCAAAAACATTACAGATTATGGGTATATCAAATTTAATATGCCGTTTTTGTGCATATATAGAGCGAAGAAAGCGTTTGCGGCTTGTTTATGTCATCCTTAAAAACCCTAATGCTGATCCGGGGCTGATAGAGAGCTATTTGCAAGCCGTAGATAAAGCAATTATTAAAGATTAAGGCAGTATTACGGGGATAGTAAATGAAACTTTGTTGAAAGTTTTTTCATTTGTCGTATCCATGGATTTAACCCCAATTCCGGCAGAACCGAAAAATACCCCTATTTCACTTCTGCCTGCCACAGTTTCATTATCAGTCAATGCAATTTCAAAATTGACAAGGGATGTGGATACATACGATCCATGCGGATTGGAATTTGTATTTTGCTATTCGTGATTATCGCGTTGATTGTGTATTTGATCTATCTTATTTGTTTTTGGGGTAAGGCTAATATTGAATTGACTGGCGATACTTAATATTGGATTATAAACAATGTTCTGTGTAGAATATTGAATCGAGATGGATTAAAGTAATTTACTGATTTTTTGCGTTGCAATCCGAATCCAATTGACTATAAAGTTTAAAATACTGTTGAGATATTTTTTTTATTTCAGAAAGCGTTATTTTTCCTTCTTTCTTTTTTTGAAGACAATTTTGCAATGCTACAATAGCACTTTTTAATGTAATATTCTGCACACGGCCTACCAATTTCCCACATTTATTTATGTATTCTTGTTTAATAGAGGTCATTGGAATTTCAGGTAATGATTCTATTGTATCTGCTATTACCTTAATTGTTTTTGTTTGTGCATAATCTTTACAACTAATTTTTATATATTTATATAGTGCATCGAATATGTAATCGAGTGATTTTTCTTTTTTGTTATCTTGAAAATTGACAAATGCTCGTAACATTAAATTTTCGGCTTCCATGTATATTTTGAATGCAGATATATCATCTTGTATTTTTGAAGCAGATTGTTCAATATTATTTATTTTGTCTATTTTATCCTTTATGTCTATTGTTTGCCATATTTGCCAACCAACAGCGAAAACTATTAAAAGGCTTATTACACTAATACACGCAGATATAAAAGTATTAGGCTCAATGATTGAGAATTGAAATATATTTATTACATGAAATAATATATGAATTAGGGCAACTATTAATGCAAACAAAGCAATATAGATTGCATATTTATTAAGTTTTTGCATATTATTTCTCAATAAATCTTGCCACAATCTTTATCAACTCTCCATTCTGCCGCATCACTTCGGAATTTTGCTTGATGATGTCGGAATTCTGCCGTATGATCTCCGAATTTTGTCCAAGAATGGTTTTATGTTCATTTTCCCTGCTTTCAAAAAGGGCGTAAAATTTTTCGAGAATATTTGCATCTATTCCCGAATTTGGAGATGTTGAGGTCAACATTTCGCCCTCGCCAGTCAATATCCACCGAGTTGAAAATTGAGGATATTTGATAGCTATTTTCTTCAATATATCAGCTCCGAGACGATCGCCAAATCCTGCGAAAGCTCCGGTCGTCAGTCCGCAAGCCCTTTCAAATTCTCTTCCTGATATACCTAAATATTTGGTAATAAGCAGTAAGCGATCTTTTAGCGTTTTCATTGATAAAAATTTATATCAAAATATTTGCAAATGATAAAAATAATTATCATATTTGCACTGTAATTCAATCATTGTATGGCAAATTTAATCACAAATAGCGAAAAATCAAGAGGTCGCAGTGTTAAACTCTCTATTCTACCCTTTGAAGGGTATCTGCAAAGCATCAGCGATCCACTTGAAAGACGGGTGCTTATTGACGAGTGTAAGCATGCTATCGGCACTACGAGCGACACAACTATATACTTCTATCGTATCGGTCGTCGCCGCCCTGACATTCTTAAACGTCGCGAGATAGCCAAGATCATCCGTCGTCACTCGGGCGACAGCAGCTATACCGCCGACAACCTCTTTCCAGTGGAGTTTTACGAATAGATATAGTCATGATAGTATTATGCATCATATTGGTGTTGATCGCCATTTTATCGCTCATTATCTGCGTGCTTGCATTGCGTGCCATATATCGTCAATACGAGCAAAAAAGCAATCCTATCCTTATCGCACAAGGGGTATTGCTCGTACTGCTCAATATGATTAACTGTGCTTGCGAGGTAGCGAGCCTAAATAAGGTATTTCAATAAAAACACTCGATATAGCTTATGCAAACGCTTCGCAGCATAGAGTTTTTCAACGATCCCGAGGGTGGGGTAATGGTACGCGATACCGAAGGCGTCCATACTTACCAGCCCGAAGACAAGATGCTGACAGGGGCATTGTTTACCCGCATCGAGACCGAATATCCGAAAGCATTCAAGGCTCTCGCCGAGATTTACCGCAAGAGCCGTGCGAACGTGAACTACTACCGGTTCCTGATCTGCCACCGTTTTATTCGCTGCAATTTCGGGAGATTGGACAACAGGCAGGACATCGACGGGATGGGGCGCTTCACCTTCGAGGATGTGAGTTGTCCGATCAAAGGCGAATGCAAGTATGCCGGCATTATATGCAGCCCCGAGTTCGATACCCGATTGACCGAGCGGCAGAAGGAAGTGATGAAACTCTATATGGAGGGGATGGGCGATGAAGAGATCGCGGATATGCTTTACATATCGCCCGAGACGGTGCGCACAACGAAGCGCGACGCCTTCCGTAAGGCTGGGGTACATTCGTTGGCTGAGTTCGCAATCCAATACAAGGATAAGTTATGAAAACTCCGTGGCGATGGTGGCGGGAATACTAAGGGAAGAAGGTGAGTGCCAAAATGAGAAGCGGATTCGATCGGGCTACCCAATCATTTCATTGCCTTGCTGATGCTATGAAAGAAGCCACAAAAGAATATAAATCATTAAACCTAAATACAACAATGGAAGATTTACTTAGCTGCGACGGCCGGAGGTTCCGGTGCAAAATTACAGGTACGCCCGTTGAAGGCAGGGTCAGAGTAGAAGGCGACAGAGTTTATCTCTGCCAAAATAAACGTGATGGCAACGACGCAGACGACAAGCTTGGCTATAAGTACAGCTGGGAAGTGACATTAGGTATTGAACAAGAGCATGTTACGGAATTTAAGATTCTACCTCCCGACACAGCCGAAGAGATCGAAGCCTACAAGGATTGGCAGGTGGGGGATCGACTCAGAAAAAAAGACGGATTATCCCGAACTATAGAGGTTATCTTCCGCTGCGGAGAACTCGTAGTGGGCAAATTTATCGATACAGGGAGAGCATTAACTAACTACACCTGCGACGAGCTATACGAGGATGGTTACCGCCTCATTGTCGACCCTGCTCCTGAGGAGGAGATCGTCGAGGTGACGATGGACGAGATTGCCGGAAAGATGGGTGTGCCGGTCGAGCGGCTGCGCGTGAAGAAAGAGAAGTAAATATGTAGAACTGCTCAAAGCCGAAAAGTTGAAAACGGTAGAATTGACAGGGAAGTACGGAAAGACAACGACATCCGGAGTCAAGATTTAGTAAAGGTTCGCGTGCCTTTAATGCGTGGTATTATCCATAAGCACTTTGTTCCTCGCTGTCCTCCGTGAATCTCACAGCAGGATGACGGTCGGGAAAGACCGGGCAAATGGTGTAGTGACGGAATGGTAGACGACACAAAAAGGTGGGCTGATAGTGGTCGGGCAATGCAAGTTGCGGAGGACGCTCCTCGGAAAGCAGCCGTGCAGGTTCGAATCCTGCCTACACCACAACGATAGCCACCCTATGAGGTGAGGGGTTCGATCGCTGGCAATACAACCCCAGCTCGCAAGGCAGAAAGCGATCCGGCAGTCGGAGCCGCACCATTCCGACCGACGCCTGCAACGTATCTGCACTATGTGCCGCCATTGAGAAGATGCGGCCGCGAGTAAGCAAATAGCCGAAATGCGCGAAAGACCGGCACAGGCTCCGAAGCTGCGACGACATGAGCGGCGAGGATCACCGGGACAAATAAGCGCATTATTATGCCCGGACGGCTTTGATCGGCTTTCCGGGCTCAATTGCGGGCTTACGCACACGTTCTTTCAGGGTTAGAAGTTTTGTTATTCCGCGTAAAGCCCGCTTTTTGCCCTGCGGCATCGACCGTGCCTTTGATGGCGACAGGGCGCAAACCTTAAAACCTTATACATATGGATAAATCAAAACCAAATGAACCGCAGCGTCACATTCGGGATTACCTTATGCAAGGCGGTACGCTGACGGTTCAACAGGCATTCCGGCGGTTCCATACGACGGAATTACGGAAGGTCGTCACCCGTTTGCGTCGCAAGGGCGATGCGATTGTCTCCCGTTGGACGGATGGCCAATCGATAGATGGACGTCGATCGCGTTATAAAGTATATTACATGATTCGAACAGACAACATCTCATAGCTATGAAAGAAAAAACTTTTTTCGGATTCGACGTTACGCCGCGCGGGGTGTATCGTAAGGAGATTTCGCGCCTTCGTGACGAAGTGGGGTATCAACAGAAACGGGCCGACATGCTCTATTCCCGCAATCTGGATATGAACGACAAGTTGAAGCGGGCGATGGAGACTATCCATAGACTCGAAGCGAAGCTGGCGTCGCATGATCGAGAGCGAGATAAGCAAGGGCGATTTAAGAAATCGCAGAAAGGTATCTAAACCTATCGCAAGGTAATTCGCCATATTATTAGATTAATCAGCCTGTCGTCCGCTGTGAAGCACGCGGCGGGTGGCCGCACGAGTCGAAGCCCTGCGCAAGATGCGTGGGAGAGTGGTAGGTTCGGGCGGCTTTTATGGATGCATAGCTCAGCAGGTCAGAGCAGCCGGCTCATAACCGGACGATCGGAGGTTCGAATCCTCCTGCGTCCACGGGGAGTTTTGAAGATGTCTCCCTGTTTAAGAACACGAAATCCGAATCCGCTGTTATGGTAATGGCGGTGCCGGCGCCGGCCCCTGCGAAAGTGGGGTATTTTTGGATAACGACAAAAACAAAAGATATGGAGCAAGAGAATTTTAAATCCATTGATGCGGTGAGCCGTATATTCGAGATGTCGCAACTTTGGCTGCATCAGTTGCGAATATGCGGTTTCGTCGGTACTCGATTCTCCCGTAATGGGAAAGGCAAACCCGTTGCATTGTATAATGTGGATGATGTTCATGAATGGATCGAAGGGCATCGAGAAACGTATCAGACACGCAAGGCGATGGGGCGGTACGACATCGTTACAAAGACAACGGTAAGTGCTGTTGAATAGACGATATTGTCATAGACGTGTAGCGTAATGGTAGCGCATCAGACTTTGATTCTGAATGTGGCGGTTCGAATCCGCCCGCGTCCACAAATTAAGTTAAACAACCAAGTTTATGAAACAACTGACCAAAGAACAGGCTATCGCTTTTTTCGATAGCAAGTGTTATGAAACATGGACGCCGGAGCAGATTGTAGATTTCCAATTATTTCAAGATAGACTCTGTATGCCGTTCGATGTATTCCATGCGGCGATTGAAAAGGTATTGGGCCGTCCAGTGTTTACGCATGAGTTCGCGTTTCGAGATAGGCTTATAAAGGAGTGTAGGGGCGATAGGCCCGCGCCGATGTTGGATGAAATCATAAGTTTGATTCCCGAAGAAAAGCAAGTCGCTATTTTTGTAGAATAAGAAAGCGGAGTGTCCTACCACTCCACGACGGAAAGAGCGTTAAGCTACGCTATCTACTGGTACCCAAATCATAAAGACTTTCGCCTTCTTGGGATAAATGATTTTCCCGTTTTTTTGATGTACTTGCAGAAAACAGGCTTGCACAACTTTCCGTTTTTGAATTCAAACGCAGACATGGAGTCACACCTCCTTTCTTTTTTGGTTAAAAACCCTAAAAAATCTTGCGTCCTACCGCAAGATAAAACCCGGTAGTAGGATACCAGGTTCTTTAACTTGAATGGACAGGTTTCTGAAAGCAGTAATAGACCACTGTAAAGGGGTTACTGTTTTGGAAACTCCTACAAACGGAGGTACCCAATCAATCAAATTCGGCAGAGAGGGTGATATGTATCGACTGGTGCTTAAATCAAATGCTCCGAAAGCCGAAGAGCTTCAAGCATGGGTATGTGATGAAGTTCTCCCCACGCTCCGTAAGACCGGCACCTACACAATGGTAATGCCGAGGAATTACGCGGAATCCCTGCGTCAGTTGGCCGATACGGTAGAGGAGAAAGAAAAAATCCAACTTCAGTTAGAGAAAAAGACCGAGCAGCTCGACGAGGCAAAAGATTGGTTCTCGATCAAGCGTTGGGCAAAGGAACACGGTATTAACTGGCGAAAGGTTTCGTGGCGAGCTCTGAAAGCTATATCGGCAGAACACGGGCTTGAAGTTAAAAAGATATTCGATGGGAACTATGGGGAAGTGAATCTTTACCATCGTAAGGCATTTGCCATCTTGTATGGCAAATAACGTTCATAATATTTTAAGTGTTCGGCGGGGCTAATAACCCCGCTTTTTTTCATATTTTTTTGCAGTTTCAAAATGAATCGCTATATTTGCATTTGCCAAACAGCTGCATTACGCAGATAACAAGTACATACAAAGCTCATTTGGGCGTGTTCTCGTAGCACTTCTACTCTGCGTAGTTGTGGTTGTTTGGCGACAATAGAGGGCACGCCCTCTTTTTATACTATAACCAAACTTGTGTTCTACAATGCCAAACAACAACACAAGCGTTCAATCCGTGAAGAATAGTAACGGTAACGCACCAGCTTTCGACAAACTCACGAAAGCCGAACTCATCGAACTTCTTTCTGGGGACATCAAGGCTCCCATTACACCCGCAGAGCTATACCGCTGTGCCGTGTCCATTGTTGCCAAGTGGTGCAACGAGGTTATTGCCGACCGTTATGCGTCGATGTTCGACGTCACGAACGGCCTCGAATCACTGGAAAAACTCTACAAAAACCGATAGTCATGGATTCATTCGAATTGAAGCCCGCGCCTCTCTGGAAGAGAGTGGCCGGTTATTTCTGGTGCATGTGGTATAAACGAGTCCATACTCAGCGTCGCAAACGCGATCTGTTCCTCTATCGAGAGCGCAAACGTCTCTCCGAACCGCAAGTGTTATGGCCGAGCTTGTGATCCTTGTTCTTTTCTCGTGTGCGATCCTGGCCGCCTACGGGTTTGCGGCCGCGCACCGTGATAGCTTCGATAAACTCTTCGACAAACTATTCAATGAGCACTAAGATGAACCAGACCTATTCAATCCCGCTATCGAAGACCGATATATACGACATCTATCCTTCGAAATTGGGGCGGTCGCACGATTATACGACATCGATAACCCTTACAGTTGCAAGATCTATCTTCAATGATCTGCGCGAGCAGGTCGGTCAGACCAGCAGGGGCGACTACGACGGCGAGAGAGTCGAGACCGATTTCGACCTCTATCATGTGGAAGCGGTTCGCCACTACGAGGTGTGTAAAGATGTCGATGGATCCGGCGCTCCTCTGCTGGACATCCGCCGAGACGATATAGAAATCGTCAGCGTGATGGATTTCGACTACGGAGATATGTCGTTTCCGGCGATTGTCGACAAACTCAACTACTACGGAAAACATAACAATCTATAAAATGAAAACACGCATTGAGGTGAAGAGCCGTGCCACGGGCAAGGTCATCGCCAGCCACGAGGAGAACCGCCGCATGACGGCCAAGGAGATCGAGAAAGCCAAACGGGACTGCCTGCGCAATCTCGATTTGGCCAAAGTCACGGCACCGGAAGTAACATACATAAAAGATTAGTATATGGAGATGAACAGGGAATTACAGACACTGAACAGCGAACAACTCCGCCAGCTGTCACTCCCGCTTCCGGCGGAGGCCGTCACGCCGCACCCGACGAAAAAGTTTCTCTCGTCGATCAAGTCCATCTACGTCACGGAACGCTTAAACGAAGTATTCGGTGTCGGACGCTGGCGCATCGAGACGGATGTCGTGGAAAAGCAGGAACGCATGGTCGTCGTGAAGCTGAAATTTACGATCCCGGATTACGGCATCTACTACGAGTGCTACGGCGGCAATGACAATCCGGATCTGGGAGATGCCTACAAGGGCGCCACGACGGACGCCATTACGAAAGTGGCTTCGTGGCTGGGAATCGGAGCCGACGTTTTCAAGGGGAAGTACACGAATGGCAAATTCCAGGTGGCTGCACAGAATACCAAGCCGGCACAACCGGCTACTCCCGACCCGATCAGCTTCACCCCAGCCGGGCGGGCAGCTCCGAAGAAACGGATCACGGCCGATATGCTGAACGATCCGGTCTTGCGCGATCAGTTCATGCGCTGGGCGTACAAGGGCAGTACGACGATCAAAGACCCGACGAAATTCGATGTCATCGCCTTCCTTCGTCGCACTTACGATGCGGACGATACGACGGCGGTAGTCTTCGCCAAATTTTACGACGAATATCTAAACAGTAAACAGCAGAAAAGATGAACACGCAGCCGATATTGATACGCGAGACGAGCAGCCCCACAGAGCTGGCGAAGCTCGCCGTCGACGCCGTTACCCGTGGAGACGTCGATCCGCTCGTCGCTTACGAGAATATATCCCGCATGGAGAAGGCGATCGAGCTGTTCAAGAAGTCCGAAGAGGTGCGCGACATTACGTTGCGCGAACTGGCTAAATACGGACACGGGAAAACATCCTCGGACTGTACGATCGAAGAGGTGGAGGCTGGCGTCAAGTACGACTACTCGGGCTGTAATTGCCATGCTTTGGACGACTTGTACAAAATGCGCGATGCGGTCATGGCCGACATCAAGGAGAAGGAGAAGATATTGCGGGCGTTGCCAGCCTCCGGCCTGACGGATCCCGCCACGGGCGAAATCTTCTATCCTCCTGCGCGAAGCAGTAAGACGACACTTAAAGTAACCTTCAAAAAACGATAGCAATGGCAGATTTTATCAATGTATCGCTCTGCGTGAGCGATATTCCCAGAGACAAAATTTTCGTCGCCGAAAACGGCAAGAAGTACATTTCGATATGCGTTTCGGAGCTTCGCCAGCCGGATCAGTACGAGAATACGCACTGCGTATTCATCCGTCAGAGCAAAGAGGAGCGCGAACGAAAAGACGCGCGCACATATGTCGGCCGAGGCAAGTCGGTTATCTTCCGTCCTGCGGAACCTACGCCGGATCAAGTCTCCGATTTGCCCGTAGCGGATAATACGGATGATCTTCCCTTCTGACGATGGATATGCGGATTACCGATGCGGAGGCGCGGGAAGCGCTCCGCATCCTCCGCGTCCTGTCCCGCATCCGCGGGCATACGTTGCTGACCGCAAAGGAATGGGATGCGTTACGCCGCGGAAGGTTGTTATTGAAGAAAATAAACAAACGTCATGACAAGGATCGAACAGATACGCAGGGAGGCGCGAGACATCCAGAATCTTCTTGAATGCACGACTTTTTCCGACATCGATTCGATGGTGGGGCGGCTGGATCAACTGGGTGTATATTATGCTCGCAGCGGGGCGTTGCTTAGCGAGGTGGTCGGGATGCGCGATGCAGCTGTGGCCAAGCTGCTTCACGACGAGAAAGAGACTATTCTCAGCCTTTCCCCGTCGCTTGCGAACAAACTGATCGGCAGTGCGTCTTCCGAGCTGAATGCCCTTGAAAAGTGGCTGGATCGGATCAATGCGGCGTGCAAGCACCAATGCGACAACCTTCGCACGATGATAAGTTTCGAGAAAGAGAGGATGCGGTTATGAAAAAAGATGGTTTCATACTATATAAGTCGTTCTACGCTCCTGTATCATCGCTTTCGGACGCACAACTCGGACGTCTTTTTCGAGCGATCTTTCGCTACCGTATAGACGGTATCTCGGAGGTGGAATCCGATATTCAAATGGCGTTCAATTTCTTCAAATCACAGATGGATAACGAGGATGAGAAATATTCGCAAATCGTTGAACAACGGAGGATTGCGGGCCGTATGGGTGGCCGCCCACGAAAAGACGAAAAAGCAAAAAAAGCAAATGCTTACAAAAAAAGCATTTGCAAGCAAAAAAAGCACATAGGAGAGGATAGGAAAGGAAAGGATATTATTACCAGTATTTCTACTGGCGTAGAAAATACTGGAGTAGTTGCTGAAGATATTTTACCTGATCCGGTAGAAGACCAAAACGCGTGCGTGCGCGAGGAAAAAGCCAAGACGATCGATCCTGCTCATAAAGCCGAGTTCGATCGTTCCGCTGCCGAGTTCGACAATCCTGCCATAGAAGCCGAGATTGTCGATCCTGCTGAATCTGCCGCATCGCACAAAACATGGAAAGAGGATTACGAGACGTATCTATGCGAGTTGCGCAAGGCCTATAAGACGCTCCTACGGGATGACGCATGGATTTCGACGCAGCAGCGCTACAATCCGAACTTGAATATTCCCCTGACGCTTGAAAAAGCCTGTACGACCTTCTGGGCGACAGAAGCCGGATGGCAACACAAAAAACGACAGCGAGCTAAAACGATCGATTGGCGTAGAACCCTGACGAATTCTATTTCTCAACCGCAAAACAAAGTTTACAATGACAACAGAGCTCGCACAGCAACAACCCCAAGCGGCGGAGTTAGCAACGGTTTCAAGCGCAGTATTCTTGAAACGTTACTCGGTAGCGGCAGTGCAACGTGAATTACGCAAAACCCAAACGGCGATTGCTTGCGCGACATCTTGTACCCCGGTATTGGCAACCATGCGCAAAATGTATGGGGAACGTTGGACGGCGGCGTACATCGCGCTATGGATCGTCAATGTGCAGGATTTCTTCAACGTTTCGGGCAAGATGAACGATGCGCAGGTAGAAGAGACGGCCTACATGATTCTTGACGATTTCTGGGCGCTTAATGTAGCAGACATTCATCTTGTGTTCAGCAGAGCGAAAAAGGGCTACTATGGCCAGCTCTACGGGCGTATCGACGGATCACTGATCTACGACTGGTTTCGATCCTATTTCGAGGAGCGATGCGATGCCTGCGAGAATCGGACTATTCGCCAAAGCGAAAATGCTCGGAGCGATAATCCGGTTACAGATGATCGTGCTACGGAATTTATTCAGAAACTAATCCAAAATAAACGGATAGACCATGAGGCGCGTTGAATCTCGTTTACAACAGTCGTTCGTCCGCTGGTTCCGGATGCAATATCCGTCCTATGCACTATGTCTGACGAGTGTTCCGAACGGCGGACTCCGGAGTAAGACCGAAGCCGCAATTATGAAGGCCGAAGGTATGACGGCCGGTGCTGCGGATTTGCTTCTGCTCGTGCCGAGGGGCAAATACGGATCGCTCGGTTTGGAGTTCAAGACACAAGTAAAGGGTAGTCGTCAGAGTGCCGTACAGAGAAGATGGCAAGAGTCCTTTGAGGCTGCGGGGAACAAATATGTTGTAGTTCGCACGCTCGAAGATGCTATTTCTGCCGCAAATCAATACATGAATCCGGATAAACAAATTTACCACAATGGAATCAACGAAACAGATTAAAATCGAAATCCGCAACCGTTGGACGGGCTCGGTCGTATTTGAATACACGAAAGAGGGAAACACAATCACCGAAACGGTTTTGGAAGCTATTAGGCGCGGTGCTGACCTGCGCGATGCCAACCTGTGCGGTGCCAACCTGTGCGGTGCCAACCTGTACGGCGCCGACCTGTGCGGTGCTGACCTGCGCGATACCGCCCTGTACGGTGCCGACCTGCGCAGTGCCGACCTGCGCGGTGCCAACCTGTGCGATGCCAACCTGCGCGGTGCTGACCTGTACGGTGCCAACCTGCGCGGTGCCAACTTGTACGGTGCCAACTTGTACGGTGCCGACCTGCGCGGTGCCAACCTGTTCGGTGCCAAAGGATGTTATCTATCATGTCCGACTGAGGGTAGTTTCATCGGTTGGAAAAAAGCCTCTGGGCATATCGTAAAGTTACGGATTCCGGAAGATGCGCAACGCAGTTCGGCAGCAGGGAACAAATGTCGTTGCGATAAAGCATACGTCGAGGAGATTCAGAACATGGACGGCACCATGGCAACTGTGGATGCCGTTCGTTCCGACCATGACCAAAACTTCGTCTACACCGTCGGTGCCACAGTTGAAGTTCCGGATTTCGACGATAACAGGTGGAGCGAATGCGCACCGGGTATTCATTTCTTCATCGATCGCAGGGCAGCGGTAGAGTACTAAACGAGATAAAACCATGAAAGTCATCGTATCCTTTTCAGGCGGTAAGGACAGCCTTGCGGCGTTGCTTTGGACGCGGGAGCATATCACCAATAATTTCACGACGGTGTTCTGCGACACGGGCTGGGAACATCCGCTGACCTACGAATACATCAATCGGATCGCAGATAAACTGCACCTCGATCTGGTAACATTGAAGTCGAATAAGTACGACGGGATGGTCGATCTCGCGCGGCAGAAAAAGCGTTGGCCCTCTGCGCGGGCGCGGTTCTGCACAGAAGAACTTAAAACGAAGCCGATGATCGACTATGTACTCGACGAAGTAAAAGACAATATGCTGATAATTCAAGGCATTCGAGCGGCGGAATCATCGGCGCGGGCCAAAATGCAAGCCCAATGTACGTTTTTCAAGTACTATTTCGAGCCTTACGGTTATGACAAAAACGGCCGACCGAAACGACATTCCTATCGAGGCAAGGAGGTACGAGCATTTCGGGTGCAGTTCGCTGATGATCTGTTGCGGCCCGTGTTCGACTGGTCGGCACAGCAGGTGATAGATTATATCCTTGCCGCAGGGTTGGAGCCGAACCCGCTCTACCGGATGGGATACAAGCGTGTCGGGTGCTGGCCGTGCGTGATGGCTAACCAACGGGATATTCTCAATATATCCCGCCAATCGCCGGAACGGATAGATCACATCGCACAGCTCGAACAGGAGTTGCAAAACAAGGGTCGGCGCAGTTCCTCGTTTTTCGGCCCTGACAAAATTCCTGCCCATGCGATCGCCAGCAGTAACAAATACCCAGACATCCGCGATGTCGTGCACTATGTCGAGTGGCAGAACGCGACGGGCAGTTTGTTCGACGACGACACGGCCACGAGCTGCATGAGTTATTACGGATTATGCGAATGACCATGACCCACGCCTCCCTATTCAGCGGTATCGGCGGCTTCGACCTGGCGGCCGCGTGGGCCGGCTGGACGAACGTCTTCAACTGCGAGATCGACCCGTTCTGCCGGCGCGTATTGAAGTATCATTTTCCCGAATCGGAACAATATGAAGACATACGAACAACAGACTTTACCGTTTGGCGCGACCGCGTCGACGTACTCACCGGCGGTTTCCCGTGCCAGCCGTTCAGCCTCGCGGGCAAACGCAGGGGTACGGCCGACGACCGCTACCTCTGGCCCGCAATGCTCGGAGTTGTTCGGACTGTTCGACCGCGCTGGGTCGTGGGCGAGAACGTTCTCGGAATCGTTAATTGGTCGCAGGGAATGGTTTTCGAGCAGGTGTGCGCTGATTTGGAAGCGGCAGGATACGAGGTGCAAGCGTACCTTATACCAGCTGCGGGCGTCGGTGCTCCCCATCTGCGATACAGAACATGGTTTGTGCCCACCGTGGTGACGCAAGGGCTGAAAGTTCATGGCAAGAGCGGTTCGGAGCCATTGCCGCCGGCTCTACTGCCGACACCGGTCGCGTCGGATTGCGGGAGCGGGCGTGTGAACAGGAGCCTGTCGAAGGGTGCGACTGCTCGGCCGACGCTCGCGCTTGCAGCGCGGATGGGGCTGTTGTCGACGACGACGGCCTGCGATGCGAAAAACAATTCGTTTCCTCTCAGTCATGCGAAGCGGAAGAGCGGAGTCGTCCACGACGTCATGATTTCGCATCCGTCCCGAACTGGGAAGGGTTCCCGACTGAATCCCCGATATGTGGCCCGGATGATGGGCTTTCCGCCGGACTGGACGGAATTACCTTTCCGGCATGGTGCCGCGAGTCGATCAAAGCCTACGGCAACGCCATAGTCCCGCAGGTGGCGCTGCGGATTTTCGAAACGATAAATGAATACGAGAAGATATGACAAATCAAGTAACGAGCATCGAGCAGTCGAAGCGGCTGCTGGAACTGGGCGTGCCGGCCGAGAAAGCCAGTATGGCATGGGTGCCGGATTATAAATTCGATGGCCAAACAAGACGATTCGTTCCGACCGGCGCTTTCGATCTCTGCATTAAGCATCGCGTGTATAATGTAATTGGCGAGAAGATAATCCCTGCCTTCACGGTTGCAGACTTGCTCGAAATGTTGCCTGCGGGCATCACGTATGGCCGCTTGCACATTACACGCAGTTCTTATTCGAAAGGGGAAGATTGGCGAGTTTTCTACAAACGGGTTGGAGTATCAAAAGGGAGCATCATATCTTTTGGCGGTCACCCATTAATAGGACCTGCGTGCAACATGATTGAGTGGGTAGTGTCGAACGGTTACAAGTTGAATGTATGAAAAAGATCATGTTCAACGACCGCTACGGCTTGACGCAGGCGGTCATCGAGGGCCGAAAGACCATGACGAGGCGGCTGGAATTCGACGACAAGCTTCAAAAAATAATCGCCGATTCCGATTCGTATTATTATGACGACGGATACCTCGTATTCGCCACTCAGGGTGTAGATATTCATCATGTGAAAACCCGCTACAAGATTGGTGAACTCATTGCCATTGCGGAAAGCTATTTCTATGTCAGAAATATTGTCGTCGGCCAAGAGTATAATGATAGGCTATGCAAAGCGTATAGAATAGAACATACAGATGATGTTGTTAAGCTTGCAGGGTGGAGCAACAAGGAGTTTGTCCGTGCAGACCTTATGCCGCACCGAATCCGCATCACCGGAATCAAGTGCGAACGGTTGCAGGATATTTCGGATGAGGATTGCATGAAGGAGGGGGTCTTAGGGGATGTAGAGTACGACAAATACGAAGTTTATGGCCTTTTTGGAAATAGCGATGACGGGTTTGACACTCCCCGCGAAGCCTTCGCTTCGCTGATCGACAAGATATCCAGCTGCGGAACGTGGGCGCACAATCCGTGGGTCGTGGTCTACGAGTTCGAATTGGTAAAATAGGAAGGATATGAGATTTTTTAGAATATGTATAGAGAAGTGCGAATGTACTGATGGACGACGCATTATAGCAAGAAGGCGATATTTGGAGGTGTACTTGTTCGGCCGATGGTTCGAACTGTTCAAAAAGATAGGGAAGTGCAGAGGATGCAATCTGCTACTTTAAGAAATAGCGAGATTCTGGCAAAATCTCGAAATAATTACAAAAAAATGGAGACTATGAGAGAAATTAAATTCAGAGGCAAGCGCCTCGACAACGATATACAAACTGGCCCTGCTGATGGCTGGGTAACAGGATTCTACTATCAAGGCCTTTGCGAAGGCGAGGTAAGGCATTTCATTGCATCGTGCCCCTGTGTATGGGAAGTCGATCCCGCTACCGTCGGCCAGTACACGGGGCTGAAAGACAAGAACACGAGGAAGGTCTATGAGGGCGACGTCCTTACCGACAAATTTGAAAGCGTCGGAGTTGTCAAATGGCAAAACGGATGTTTCGTCGTGAACTTCGGGGATGTTGATGTTTTTCAAATCTCCGATTGCTTTGATGATTCATATCAGATGTGGGTCATCGGGAATATCCACGACAACCCCGAAATGCTGAAAGGAGGTGAATGATGAAAAGCAAAGAAGCAAAAGAATTTATCGACGGGTGTATGGATCATCTCACGATGGAGATGACTGACCATGCCAAATGGCAACTTCGGGCTGCAATGACCCGTGCGGCCGAACTCGCCGAGCAGGATACCGAGCAGCAGATGCGGCAAAAAGCGGTAGAGGCATTCAAGTCCTCCTGCGAATACAAGGACGGTTGTGGCGGGATCGGCAGGGATTGCCACCCTGTACTGTGTGAAGATTTGGGATCATTTATCCAAAAACTAAACGAGATATGAAACTGAATAAAAACGAAGAGTGGATAATATCCTACCTGAAAGGTAAAGACTATGTGTCGCCGTTGGTAATCGGCAAGGCACATTCCCAAGCCTTTGGGTTTAGTGAGACACACCACAGCAGTTGGACTTCGCCTATCTGTTTGCGGCTGGTGAAAAAGGGGGTATTGCTGCGCAATGATAAGGGGCACTATAAACTGAACGAAATATGAAAACGATTAAAGAACGGGCAAAATCGTACGCGCGAAAAGTATGGCGCGGTGGGGTCAGAGATTTTGTCAGCCACAAGAAAGCAACTTAATTGGATTTCATCGCCGGTGCACAATCCGAACGGGAAGAATTGATCCGCTGGCGCAATTCGAAGGATTTACCCGAGCGTGACAAGGACGTGTTATTGAAAATACAACTTGTTGGGTATGACGAACCGATGTATTCCATTGGATATTGGAATGGCTCTTATTTCAGCAATACGCTCGGACATCACGGTGAAGTTATCGGCTGGCGGCCGATTTACGAAAACGAATAGAACGATGGGCATCTTGATTACACACGACGGCGTGACGAACGATAAGATCGCCAAAGCGCAGATCGAGGCCGTCGAACGAAAGCAGAACGAATACAAACTGATCGGGCAACTGGTTCGGGTACCCGGTCATACCCTCTATAAATTCAATACGGTTACACGGACAGCGCAGAGAGCGGAAGTGGAGGTGTCGGCCGATTCCTGATTGTCCTAAATAATGCTATCTCGCAATGATAGATTTTCGCACCTTGAAATAACACGAAAGATGAGTAAACAATACGAAGTGAAGATCGCGATTCCGGAGGGTTGCAGACTCGTAGGCTGCCGCACGGACGAAGATTGGGCGATCGTGGTCTTCGAGGATGCCTCGGGCCCGAATATCCGTCAGATCGGGTTTTGCAGGGAGCACACCGGAGAGGTGGAGGAGCAGGATTGTTTAGCGGACAAAATTAAATAGGAAATATAAAAAGAGGCGATCCCGAAAGATCACCCCTCACCCAAGAACAAAGGTAGTAATTAATTCGGGATTTGCAATGAAAGAGCAAAAAGAAAAACGTAGAGGAGGGGCGCGCGATGAATCAATCATCTACATAAACTTTACTCGCGCAAGTCTTACTAAATTGATTACTGATACTGAGAAACGGTTGGGAATATCTTATCCTTCAAATTCTCAGCCTGCTTTAATCTCTTCTGTCCGAGTAAGTGCTTTGCCAGTCTTGTGGCGGGCAGTAAAGAGAAAGATTTGAGAATATATCGACGGATGGCAACAGGGGTTGCCGTTATTTTAATTCAAGTATGGATGATATTTTATTAAAAGCTCTTAAAGAAGGGAGAGGAATATATGTGGTTTCGGGTAAGGATTTGCTTCGTTTCCACACTCAGGTAATGCTTGATGCTAAGAATGAAACAGAGTCTTTATTTATAGATCGAATGCTCAATACCAATGAAGCGGCTAAACTTCTTGCAACCACGCCGCGCACTTTACAAAGATGGGATAATGAAGGATACTTGAAGTCCATAAGAATTGGAGGCGTAAACAAGTGGCGTTATCGGGATATTATGCGGCTAATAAATGGAAAAGATGAATGCTCTAATCCATAAAATGGTGCAAGTGTGGTGCAAATATGCAAAATAAAAAAGACTAACAAGCTATATAATAGGTTGTTAGTCTTTTTTGACGTACCCCCTCAGGGGCTCGAACCCTGGACCCCAACATTAAGAGTGTCGTGCTCTACCAACTGAGCTAAAGAGGCATCAATCGTTATCCGATTGCGAATGCAAAGGTAGGAATAATTTTTTAATCTCCAAAAAACTTTCGAAAAAAATTACAGGTCGAGCCGGTCGCTGTTCCATTCGCCGCCCGATTCGGTGTAGATGACCGGCCGGTCGGGTTCCAACTCTTTCAGGCGCAAATAGCTCTCGTATAGGTTGATGCCGTTGGCCGACTCGCGGGCGAGCGAGAATGCGACGATCGACGGGTGACGCTTCACGGCGTGGTAGTGCTGTTGCGTGCGGTCGAGGTAGGCGTCGAGCCACTGCGGATCGTTCGACGGGTTGCCTCCCTCCTTGCGCGATAGTCCCGCGCGGCTCGTGTCGATCGGCAATTGGTCGACGACATAGAATCCCAGCGAATCGCAACGGTTCAGCAGCTCGCGTGAGAGGCGTCCCGCAGGCAGCCGCAGCGTGTTGTAACCCAATTTTCTGAGCGTATCCAGTTCGCCGCTCTGCGGTTCGGCCTCGAACTCCTTGACGCGCAGCTCGGCGGGTTCCCCGTTGACGAGCAGCCGCCCCTTGTCGGCCGCTACCGTGCGGAATCCGACCTTGACGGGGACGTATTCGTTGATCCGCCCTTCGAAACGTGTCTTCACGATCAGCGTGTAGAGGTTCGGCTGTCCGGCGCTCCACATCTGCGAACGGGGTACGACCTGCATGATGCGCACCGTATCCTCGCGGCGCATGTCGAGCGTGAGATCCTTGTAGCCGTCGAGCACCTTCGTCGAGTCGGGGGCGATGAGTTCGTAGTAGACGCGTGTGGTCTTGGGATTGAGCGAGTGGGTCTTCATGACGATACCTAGCCCCAGCACGCCGTTGTTGCCGTCGTCGGCGAGCGCAGCGTCGACCACGACGTCGCGCACGCGCATCTTGGGCTGGGCCATGACGTAGCATTCGCCCAATGCGGGATTGGCTTCGGGATTGCGCTGCAACGCATCGGCGACCGCCGGTGCGAAGAGCGTGACGGTCACCCGGTTTTTCCCTTCCGTGGCCAGACGGGTGATGTCGAAGTCGGCCGGCGTCGCGCCGTCCTGCACATATCCCGCACGTTTGCCGTTGACCGTCACCTCGTAGGACGATCCTGCCGAGGCCACGTGCAGGAAGAGTTCGCGGTCGATCCATGCGAAGGGCATGGTGAACTCGCCCGTGAGCAGACGCCCCGATTCGTTGCGCTCCTCCTGCCAGTCGGCGACCGGGCGCAGGTAGCGCGATGCGGCGCGGTCGAAGGTCAGCGCGTCGGACAGCGTGGAGTAGGCCACGATCTCGCTGCGGGGGGCGTCGCGGTCGATGGCCACCGTCGCGGGCGAGTCGTAGGACTGGGCGGCGGCGCCGAGCGTCGAAAAGAGGGCTGTGACGAGGGGAATGTATCGCATAATTCGTATATTTGTCCTGCGTAAAGTTACAAATTTTTTCGGAACACGATGTCTTCGTACCCCAAATTGAATTTTCCTGCGGTCAAATTGCGTGCCTCGCGGCGCGGCGAACGGACGCTCGTGTGGGACGATCTGCGGGCGATGTGGCTGGTGCTCACACCCGAAGAGTGGGTGCGCCGTCACCTGATCGCCTACCTCGAAACGGGGTGCGGCGCAGCCCGTCGGCGCATCGTGCAGGAGTATCCGGTGGCGATGAACGGTGCGCCGCAGCGGGCCGATGTGGTGGTGGTGGACGACGACGCGCAGCCGTTGGTGCTCTGCGAATGCAAAGCGCCCGAAATACCGATCGACCGGCATGTGCTGGCGCAGGCCGTGCGCTACAACTCGGTGCTCGGCGCCCGCTATCTGGTGCTGACCAACGGCCGGTCGCATTATTGTTACGAACTCGTAGAAGGCGAGTATCGCCAGTGCGACCGCTTCCCTTCGATCGGTTCCGGCATGGGCGACTGAGGCCGTGCGGCTACCTGCGTGTGGGCAGGAACCGTCGGGTGAGGAGCCTCCGTACCGGTTCGTCGTAGAGTTTCAGACACAGATAGGCCAGCAGCACCGACCCTGCGACGAGTGCCGCCGCGCCGGGCAGCGACTGCGCGAAGGTGAGTCCTTCGTTTTTCACCCATGCGTAATAGAGGTAGATGAAGGGGTAGTGCACCATGTAGAGCGGGTAGGAGATGTCCCCCAGAAATTTGCAGAGGCGGGCGGTCAGCCGGTCGGTCGTCCGGCCCGAGGCGCCGATATAGACGATGAGCGGGAAGAGCACGATGGCGCAGAAGGCGTCGTAGAGCCCGTTCATCCACAAATGTTCGCTTCCGCCGATGCGCGGCACGGCCGCTGCGGCGACGATTGCCAGACCGCTGATCCAGAAGGCGCCTCTGACAGCGACGGGTCTGAATACGCGCGACAGCAGCAGACCCGCCGAAAAGGCGAACAGCAGCCGCAGCGAACCGCCCACGATGTTGTCGCCCGTCAGCGCGAATCCCACGCAGATATCGCCGTAAGGCCCCCACAGGGCGAATGCAGCCAGTCCGCACCCCGCCAGCGCGACCCATGCGGCGAGTGCCCGAGTGGGGAGCCTGCGCAGGAGGAAGGCGTAGAGGAGGTTGCCGATATACTCGAAGAAGAGCGACCAGCTGGGGCCGTTGAGCGGATACATCTCGCCGACGCCCCGGATTTCGACGCCGGGCGTCGCGGGGATCATCAGTGCGTTCATCAGCGTGGCTGCGAGCAGCGCCGCGACCGTGACCTTCGAGACGTCCCACACGGAGCATCCCTGCGTGTAGAACATCGCAGCGCCGATGAGTGCGCCGATGACGACCATAGGTTGCAGGCGGATGAGACGGCGTTTGAGAAACTCGCCGACCGACATGCGCCGCCAGCGGTCGTCGTAGGCGTAACCGACGACGAAGCCCGAGAGGATGAAGAAGAAGTCGACGGCCAGATAGCCGTGGTTGATCCGCTGGTCGAGATGGCTCGTGGCGTAGGCTTCGAAGAGGTGGAAGCAGACGACGGTCAGCGCGGCTACGCCGCGCAGTCCGTCGAGGATGTCGTAGTGGGGTTTCGTGTCGGCGAATGCGGATGCCGAAATACGGGCTTCCGCCGTCTGCATCGGGTTTGTCATCGTTGGGGTTTTCGGGTTAGCGCCTGCAAATATACGGTGAATTCGCGAGTTTTCGGCTGCTTCGGCAGCCGGAATCGGTTATAGGGATAGCCTACGATGGTTATGGTTATTCCGATTCGCTCGATTGCGGTGGGTTCAGTATCAAAATCGGGTTCGAATTTTAAGAAGCGGCGGGGCATGACCGAGCGGAGGTCTCTTTTTTCGTTCAAAGCGTATTGTAGGCCTTCTCGGTATAGGCGGCGAAGGTTTCGCGGTAATTCTCGCCGATGGGAACGAAGTCGTTTTCGTCGGTCGAGAAGAAGATGCGCCCCTTGGCATAGCCGGCGATGCGGCGCAGGTTGACGATGTAGGAGCGGTGTACGCGCATGAAGGTGTCGGCGGGCAGCGCTGCTTCCATGTTTTTGAGCCGGTAGAGCGCGGTGAGCGTCTTGCCTTCGGTCGTGTGGATGCGCACGTATTCGCCCATGCTTTCCAGGTAGATGATGTTCTCGAATTTGACCAGCGAGACCATGTGGTCGGTCTTGATCGAGAGAAATTCGCGGCTGTCCTGCGGCAGCGAGATGCTTTCCGTCGTCTCTTCGGGATGTTCGCGGCGGCTGCGGATGAGCTCGGAGAGCGATTTGGCCCGCTGTGCGGCACGGTTGAACTCGTCGAAACCGAAGGGTTTGAGCAGGTAGTCGATCGCTTCGAGCTTGAATCCCTCGACGGCGTATTCGGAGTAGGCGGTCGTGAAGACGATCATCGGCCGCTGCTCCGCGGAGAGCGAGCGCACGAAATCGATGCCGCTGAGATCGGGCATGTTGATGTCGCAGAAGATCAGATCCACGGACTGTTCTTCGAGCGCGCGGGAGGCTTCGAGCGCGTTGCGGTATTCGCCCGCAAGTTCCAGAAAAGGAACGCGTGCGATGTAGGTGCGCAGCTGGCGCAGTGCGAGCGGTTCGTCGTCGATGGCGATGCATTTAATCATGGGAGGTAGCGGGGATGATGAGTTTGACACGATACATGTTGGGCCGGCGGGTGTCGATCGCGAGCGTGTGGCGGTTGGCGAAGATCAGCTGCAACCGCCGCCGGACGTTTTCCAGGCCGATGCCCGCGTCCTTTCCCGAGGGTTCGGCCGTATGACGGCTGTTGATGATGCTGTAATAGACCTTCCCGTCGATGTAGCGCACCCGGATGTGGATGAACGACGGCCGCGAATAGCTGATGCCGTGCTTGAAGGCGTTTTCGACGAAGACGATCAGCAGCAGCGGCGGTATGGTGACGTCGTGCGGCAGGTCGTTCGGGTAGTCGAACCGGATATCCACGTCTTCGGTGTAGCGGATGCGCATCAGTTTGATGTAGTTCTCCATGAACTGGATGTCCTTCTCGAGCGTAATGGCCTCGTGCCCCGATTCGTAGAGGACGTAACGCATCATCTTCGACAGCTCGATCACGGCGTCCTGCGCATAGGCGGCGTCGATGTCGATCAGCGAGTGGATGTTGTTAAGCGTGTTCATGAAGAAATGGGGGTTGATCTGGTATTTGAGATAGTCCATTTCGGCCTGGAGGTTCTGTCGTTTGAGCTCCTCCATGGCCTGCTCGTCGCGCAGCGACTGGTACATCATCTTGATGGCGGTGTTGGCGCAGGTCATGAAGAGTCCCAGCACGATGTTCCAGTAGACGGGCAGGTCGGTGAACGACGCGTGTTTGGCGCTGATGAGATGCTCCGGCGTGGCGAAGTCGCCCAGTATGCTGTCGAGCACGTCGACGCCGTAGAAGACCGCCGAGATGAAGAGCACGTCGACGACGACGTAACGCATGTACTGGTGGCGCTTGACGTAGCGCACGATGAAGGCGTTGTGGATGATGAAGATGAACAGATAGGGGGCGATCTGCTGCCATGCGATCAGGATGTTGGAGAGGCTGACGTGCACCTCGGACATCATCTTCGAGTTGAGGATGGGTACGAGCAGAATCGCCAGCCAGACCATGACGTAGAGCAGGTTTTCGCCGATTTTCTGTTTCTTGTAGTATTTCATGACGGTCAAAGATACGAATAAGCGAGAGCAATGTCAAATTTTATTTGAACATTGCCGAGCGGGAGTA
>OATG01001010.1_pt1 | contig 24655 bp, 19 predicted proteins | sample 1516581 | NCBI WGS metagenome assembly OATG01 (sample SAMEA2579930, study PRJEB22360) | human gut metagenome | biome: human gut; feature: human-associated habitat; material: faeces | place: Denmark | collected 2008/2010
TGCCTTAAATTTTATTATTTTAGGAATATCCCTCATTCATCATTTTATTGGAGTCTTCCGAATTTATAGGTTCCTTTTTTAATCACTTTTCCATCTTTATCTGTTTCTACAAAAGGACCATCCTTCTTTCCTTGTTTGAAAAAGCCATCGAAGCGATTACCATCTTTGTCGATTTGTACGCCTTGACCCTCTTCCAATCCATCAACGAACCCACCTTTATATTGCATACCAGCAACAGTTTTCAGAGTGCCTTGTCCATTGGGACGGTTATCTTTCCAGTCACCGTCATAAACATCGCCATTGCTCCATTTATAAACTCCTTTACCATCACGTTTATTATTTTTCCAGCTTCCTTCATACACAGCACCATTCGCCCAGGTAAAAGTACCTTTTCCGTCTTGCATGCCGTTCTTGAAATTACCTACATATTTATCACCGTTAGCATGGTAATAAACTCCTGGACCGGTTCGCTCACCTAAGAGATACGAGCCCTCATAACGGTCGCCCGTGTGAAAGTAATAAGTACCTTTTCCATGTTGAATATCATCCGCCCAGTCACCATCATATTTATCTCCATTGGTATACTCAAATACCCCTTTTCCGTGACGAACATCATCTTTCCAGTCTCCATCGTATTTACAGCCGTCATCCCAGTTCATGATACCTTTACCGTTCTTCTTATCATTTTTCCAGTGACCGGTATATTTGGCACCGTTTGCCCAAGTATATGTACCTTCGCCTTCACGTTTATCATTCACCCAATGACCTACATACAAATCACCGTTATGATAATACATAGTTCCTTCACCATGCTGATAATCCTGATACCACATACCGTCGTAACGGTTGTTATTCATAAAATAATAGATACCTTTTCCGTGCTGCTGGTCCTGGAACCACTGTCCTTCGTACTTTTCTCCGTCAGGGAACATATAAATTCCATATCCTTCACGTTTCCCTTTCACATATTCACCTTCAAAGACATCACCGTTTTTAAAAACCGTTTTTCCTTTTCCGTTCGGTTTTCGGCCTTTCATTTCTCCCGTATAGACACTACCATCTTTAAAAGTATAGTTGCCAATCTTTATTTCAGTAGAGAATGTATCTTTAATTTTTCCGAAAAATCCGCCTTTTTTTCCTTCATTTTCTTGTGCCATTACTCCCTCTTGTGCGAGGAGAGCCAATAAAAGTGTAGTATATAGATATTTCCTCATTGGTTTTAGTCGTTACTCATTTTAGAATTACAATTTGGACAAAGATACAATTTCTATCCCAAACGGCCCACTTTCGGAAAGCAAATTATGACAACTTTTTACCTGCAATGACCTCTTTTAATGTCTCTTTGCACAAATAGCGTTGTGCCAAATCTTGTATTTCTGCAGGAGTAACCTCGTTTACAGCCAGCAGAGAACGTGAAAAGTAGTCATCATCTAGATCGGAAGTAGCAATAAAGATCCATGCATCCGAAAGCGAGAAAGGAGACTCATAACTACGGCACATTTCGCCCAACATATAGTTGCGTACGATAGTCAATTCTTCCATCGACACAGGTTCCTGATGCAGACGGTCAATCTCATGATATACTTCCTGTATCAACGGTTCCACATATTCATTATCCGTTTCTGTCGAGATAGCCAGCAATCCGCTATCCGGATAAAACATGATTCCCGCTGAAATGCCATAAGTATACCCCTTTTCTTCACGGATATTAGACATCAGACGACTGCCGAAATAGCCTCCGAATAAAGTCATCAATACCCGGAGTTTCAGATAATCAGGATGGTTACGAGTGATGGTTGTATATCCCATCTTTACAGCACTCTGCATGGCATCCTCACGTTCTATAAAAATTCTCTTTTCGGGAACGGCAGTAAAAGGAAAGCTTAATTTCGATGCCGGCTGTTGATGTTGACCAAAAGAAGTGCCGAATGTATCCGTCACCCGGCTGATAATATCCTCCGTCACCTTGCCGGACAAGAATATAGAGCAATTGCCCGAATGGTAATACCGTTCATAAAATTCACGAAGCACTTCCGGAGTGATGGCATGATAATCTTCCTCCACCACTATTTTACCACATGGATGCTGTTCGCCATAAAGCGACTTCAACAGACTGCGATGTGCCAGGAAATCAACTTTGGAAGTATTGACCAGATATTGTTGGATATTGGTATCGAGGATAGTATGCAATTCTTTCTCCGGGAAAAGCGGTTCTTTAATCATGGATTCTACCACCTCCAATGTTTTCGCCAAATACTTATTCAACGAATAAACAGTGATGTATGCATACTCCGACGAGCTGGACAGTTCGAGCCACGAACCGTAGTAATCCAGTTTCTCGGCAATGGTGGCAGCCGTATATTTTGTCGTACCTTCGCGCAACATCCGGTTTGTAAACAAGGCTTGCAGTTTCTGCGACTGCTGCCAACGGGCTCCAGCGAAAAGCACATCCATGCGTACTACTTCCTGTTCACCCGCATTAATAACAGTCAATGGAATACCATTTGGCAATGTCATTCGGACGGGAGGAAGTATACGAAAATTTTTCAGGGTTTGTATTTCAGGTTGTATTTTACGATCCATACGATTAGATTCTATTCTTCAAAAACTCTTCTGCCCGTTCCAAGTCTTGCGGGGTATCGATTCCGATGGTTTCTACTTCACTAATGCCTACCTTTATCTTATATCCGTTCTCCAGCCAACGGAGCTGCTCCAAAGATTCAGCCAGTTCCAGAGAAGACTGCGGAAGCATGGTTATCTCTTTCAGCACATCTGTACGATAGGCATACAGTCCGATATGCTTGTAGTAGGTATGTCCCTTCAGCCAGTCCTGTTTCTCAGCATTACGCTGATAAGGAATAATGGAGCGGCTAAAATAAAGCGCGTTCCAGTTCTTATTGACTACCACTTTCGGTGAATTTACGTTTTCCAGTACAGCAAACGGTTCATCTGCAGTAAAAGGTTTCACCAGCGTGGCAATCTGCGTGGTTACATCTTCGAAACAAGCCTTTACCGCATCCAATTGTGAAGGCTGAATAAAAGGTTCATCTCCTTGTATATTGACCACGACATCAAAGTCACCTCCAATCTTTGTACAAGCTTCATAACAGCGATCCGTACCGCTTTTATGATGAACAGAAGTCATCACAACCTTACCTCCGAACGCCTTGACAGCAGCTTCAATACGCTCATCGTCCGTGGCTACATAAGCATCATCCAAAACGCCAGCCACTTGCTCATACACACGTTGTATAACAGTTTTTCCACCCAACATAGCCAACGGTTTTGCAGGAAAACGAGTGGATGCATAGCGGGCAGGTATAATTCCAAGAAATTTCATCTACTTAATAAATAATGAAGAATGGAAAGCTGATAATGACTGTTGTATATATCCCCTTTGCCAATCCTCCGGTTTTACTATTTTGTTATCATATAAAAGCATGTCAATGTCCAGACAAACTTTCTCCTCTTTTTTATCTTCCGGACGACGTCCGGACCTTTGTTCTATATCTTTCAGCATTTTCCTCACTACCTCTTCATCCTTATCGGAAAAGAACATAACCACTTGGTTGGAAAACAAGGCCGGATTCTTAAAAAATAAAGGTTCAGTTTCCAATTCGGGCGCAAAACATATAGAAGAGAACGATTCAGTCAGTTCCTGTCTGGCAAAAGTCAAATTCTCTTTCCTGTTGTAATTACTCCCTATGCAAACAATATACCTATGCATTAAAAAATAAGTATTTAAGTATTAGGTATTAAGTATTAAACATTAGATATTAGAGATATTACACCTACAGTTCAGTGCCCCAAACGCTACGGTTAATACTTAATACTTTATACTTAATACTTATTTCAGACTTAGTTAAAAAGATCGTCCAATCCTCCCTCTTCTATCACCTCTCCGTCCGGAGTTTCCGAACCGGCACACGGATCAAATCCTTCAGGAAGTTTGAATTTCTCCTGCTGGTCATATCCCAAAGTCGGGTCATCATACACTTTCTTCATATACAGTGCCCAAATAGGCAAAGCAGCAGCAGCTCCCTGTCCATAGGTCATTTTACCGAAGTGGATGTCACGTTCGTCACCACCTACCCAACAACCGGATACCAGCGAAGGAGTGAATCCCATAAACCAGGCATCAGAGTTATCATTGGTTGTACCTGTTTTTCCACCCATATCGGCGGTAATTCCATAACGACGAACACGTCCCCCCGTTCCTTCATTAATAACGGCACGCAACATAACCAGCATTTTGTAAGTGCTCGAAACACTTATCACTTCTTCCATTTGTGGTGCAAAAGTAGAAATAACATTACCATCACTATCCTCAATGCGGGTAACGAATAATGGAGCCACCCGGATTCCTTTATTGACAAAAGCCGAATATGCACTGACCATTTCACCAACAGAGATTTCACAAGGTCCCAGACAAAGCGAAACCACCGGGTCGATTGCTTTATTGCGTACACCGAAACTATGGATCAAGCGTACCAAATCATACGGGCTCAGTTTGCCCATCAGATAAGCAGAAATCCAGTTATCAGAATTAGCCAATCCCCACTTCAGAGTCACCATTTCCCCATAACGTTTATTGTTTGCATTACGAGGCGTCCAAGGAGTTCCATTCTCATCAATCAACGTTTGCTCTACGTGGCGTGTCTGATCACAAGGAGAAAAGCCATTTTCCATTGCTAATGTGTATAAATACGGTTTGATAGTAGAACCTACCTGACGACGTCCCACCATTGCCATATCATACTGGAAATATACATAATTCGGTCCGCCTACATAAGCCTTCACATGTCCGCTTACCGGATCCATCGACATGAATCCTGTCCGCAGGAAAGATTTGTAGTAACGGATGGAATCCATCGGTGTCATAATTGTATCTTTATCTCCTTTCCAGGAAAAGACGGTCATTTCTTCCGGGGTATCAAACGCTTTACGGATCTGCTGTTCCGAAGCTCCCGCCTCTTTCATAAGACGATAACGATCCGTCTGCTTCATTGCTTTCGTCAGCAACTCTTCTACTCGTTTTTCCGGTAGTGATCTTGCATACGGGGCATTTTTGCTTCCCTCTTTTTCTTTGAAGAATACAGGTTGCAAATAGTCACCCAAGTGTTCTTTTACGGCATCCTCTGCATATTGCTGCATACGTGAATTGATCGTCGTATAAATCTTCAATCCATCTGTATAGATGTTATAATTCGTACCGTCTTTCTTTTTATTTTTTGCACACCAACCATACAACGGGTTAGTTTCCCACGCGATAGAATCTTCGTAGAATTTTTGCATTTGCCAACCACGATAATCACTTTTTACCGGTTTCGGTGCTGTCATCACACCACGGAGATATTCGCGGAAATAGGTAGCCAATCCCTCTTTGTGGTCAACGCGGTTATATTTTAGTTTCAGCGGAAGAGCCTGCAAAGAATCACATTCTGCATCTGTGATATAACCAGCTTTACGCATCTGCTCAAGCACTACATTACGACGGCCACGCGAACGTTCGTTGAAACGAACCGGATTGTAAAGCGACGGATTCTTACACATACCAACCAGCGTAGCCGCTTCTTCAATCTTCAAATCCTTCGGTTCGCAGCCGAAATAGGTATGCGCAGCAGTTTTAATACCAACCGCATTATTCAGGAAATCAAATTTATTGAGATACATACTCAATATTTCCTCTTTGGTGTAGTAACGTTCAAGCTTCACCGCAATCACCCATTCAATCGGTTTCTGGAAAAGACGTTGCAGTGTATTTCTCGCCACATTCTCTGTAAACAACTGTTTGGCAAGCTGTTGCGACAAGGTGCTACCTCCACCTGCATTTTTCTGAAACATCAAACCACGTTTTACAAACGCACGAAACAATGCCTTGGCATCAATTCCTGAATGTTCGACAAAACGAACATCTTCCGTTGCAATAAGAGCATTGATAATACTAGGCGACAAATCCTTGTAAGCTGTGTACACCCGGTTTTCCTTACTGTAAGACCATGTACCAAGCACTTTTTCATCTTCAGAGAAAATCTCCGTTGCAAATTTATAACTCGGATTTTCAAGTTCCTCTACAGGAGGCATATAACCAATCCAACCCTTTGAGATAGAGACAAAGATGACAACAATAGCCAACACAATGACTGCCAGAAATATCCAAAGAGCCTTTATTATTTTTCGAATCATGTTTTTTCTTGCTTAAAATGACGCATTTAATTAAGGTACAAAGGTAGATAAAATCCGCTATTCAGCCAACGAGTTTGATTATAATTTCTATTTTGTTAAAATATGGAGCGGCACTCATAACAAATAGCACGAAACCAAAAAGAAAGAACGTTTGTTTGGGAAAGTAGCGGAAAGGAAGTATCTTTGTCTACACTTATTCAAAGTATATTCATATAAAAGGCATAAATTATGGAATATGTATTATCAGACAGGAAGTTGTTACCTTATGGTATGATGAACTTCGAGGACATCCGTTTGGACAATTATTATTACGTGGATAAAACCTCTTTCATCCCTTTGATAGAGCAGTCGGATCGTTTCTTCTTTTTTATCCGTCCGCGTCGATTCGGAAAAAGTCTGACCTTGAATATGCTTCAACATTATTATGACATACGTACCAAAGATAAGTTTGACGCTTTATTTGGCGACCTTTATATCGGAAAGCACCCTACGAAAGACCGTAATAGCTATCTAGTAATAAAATTAAATTTCTCAGGAATCAGTGGAGATTTACACAGCTACCGCAAAGGTCTGGACGAACATTGCAAAATCGTATTTGACTATTTCTGCGATGTTTATGCCGACTATTTACCCGAAGGAATCAAAGAAAAAATGAACGAAAAAGACGGGGCAGTCAGCCAATTCGAATATCTGTTTATGGAATGCGCTCGTGTAAATCAAAAGATTTATCTCTTCATTGATGAATATGACCATTTCACCAATACAATACTCTCTGATGTCGACAGCATGAACCGTTACACTGATGAGACACACAAAGAAGGTTATTTACGTGCCTTCTTCAATAAAATAAAATCCGGTACCGACTCCAGCATCAAACGTTGTTTCATCACTGGTGTCAGTCCCGTAACAATGGATGACTTGACCAGCGGCTTCAATATCGGCACTAATTACTCACTTTCATCAGAATTCAATGAAATGATGGGATTCACAGAAAGTGAAGTTCGCGAAATGTTAACTTATTATTCTAATACAAGGCATTTCAACCATACCATCGATGAGTTGATAGAAATTATGAAACCGTGGTATGATAATTACTGCTTTGCACAAGAATGTTATGGTCAAACCACTATGTACAATTCCAACATGGTGCTTTATTTCGTCAAAAACTACATCCGATACGGTGAAGTACCGAAGGACATGGTAGAAGACAACATCCGTATCGACTACGAGAAATTGCGTATGCTCATCCGCAAAGATAAAGAGTTTGCGCACGATGCTTCCATCATACAGACCTTAGTAAGTCAAGGATACATCACTGGAGAAGTGAAAAAAGGATTTCCAGCCGCCAGTATTATTGATCCAGACAACTTCATCAGCCTACTCTATTATTTTGGTATGCTTACTATTAATGGTACACATGAAGGAAAGTGCAAACTCACCATTCCTAATCAGGTAGTCCGCGAACAGCTTTACACCTATCTATTGAACACTTACAATGAAGCCAACTTAAGCTTCAATAATTATGAAAAAAATGAATTATCCAGTTCACTCGCTTATCGAGGTACATGGAAAGCATATTTTGATTATATAGCCGATTGCCTGAAGAGTTATGCCTCCCAGCGTGACAAACAAAAGGGAGAATTTTTCGTGCATGGTTTCACATTAGCCATGACTGCACAAAACCGATTCTACCGTCCCATTTCGGAGGCAGACACACAAGAGGGATATGCCGACATCTTCCTATCCCCATTATTGGATATTTATCCCGACATGAAACACAGCTATATAATCGAATTGAAATATGCCAAATACAAAGATTCAGAGAATCGTGTGGAAGAATTACGATTGGAAGGTATCGCCCAGACAAACCGTTATGCTGATACTGATACAGTGAAAAATGCAATTGGCACCACACAGTTGCATAAGATTGTAGTAGTGTATAAAGGAATGGAAATGAGAGTATGTGAAGAAGTATAATTCTCTAATTATATCTAAAACACAAACAGGCGGGATTTTTCCCGCCTGTTATTCATTCATAAATATACCTATTTATAAGATAATCAATTACAAGTTTGCTGCCTGTACACCGACCACTCCGGCAATTGCACCAGCAACAGCAATAATCACTTTCAAAATAATACTCCACGTTTTTTTCATAGACATTTTTCTTTTTTATTAAACACTAAATAAACACCCTAACCATCAATCATTAATTGACAATTCATTATGCGGCAGGATCCGGTGCTTCTCCGCTACCGCCACCTTCATTTCCTCCACCTTCTTCTCCGCCATCATCCGGTTTTTCAGGATCATTAGGAGAAATAGTCATATTAAGCTTCTTCAGATATTCATCCAAGCTAATCAAATCCAACTTCTCATCTGCACGGGTGGCAGTCTTTGTAACGCGCAGCTCTTTATTTGCTTGAAAAAAGATACGAACACTCTCTACACTTTTGGCATTAATATCCTTCGCCAGTTCAGCACCTTTCGAACGAGCAGTCAACATAAAGACACCCAAACCTTCAATATTCACAGACTTACCTTCCAGCAGCTGCTCCTTCATCTTTTCCACAAAATTTTGGATCACACTCTTGATATCACCGACAGACAACGAAGAACGATCCTGCATTTTCTGTGCAATATATTTCAGATTGACAGACTGACCTAAAGTGATCAGATGCGGATAATATCTCTTGGGAGAATTGGGAACACGCGGATCCGTCGGCCGCGTAATGACTTTGTAAATTACACTCATACTACGTTTTTTTAAAGATTTAAATTCAAGTTATTTATTCACGTTTCGTTGATCAACACTGCAAAGGTGTAGCTTTTATTCCGGATAGAAAAGAGAAAAGCTCCGTGTGGAGCTCTTTATATTTAGGTAATATAATAAATCATTATTAATCAACACTTTATCCCCATACCCCACAAACCATTAAATGTCTTAGAAACCAACAAAACAGTTGTTCATGTTAATACATAAAAAAAATATCAACGATCTTCACAGACAGTTGATATAATAGAAATCACATCGGATTTGCACCGACATGAGGGCGTTGATCAGGAATACACCGCTGTATATTTCCTGACCACAAAATGTAGGGTTCTTCATGTGTGTAGCATGAAGTTAGGGACCTACATATTCCATCTCACTTTTGTGTAAAGTATTAAAAGTACTCTATGACATTATTAACTTAAAATAGAGGTCATCAATGGATCTCATCTATGCATCCAGCATCGAAGTTTATTGACCATTATATTGGTTGGATTTACTATTCCTTGTCGTGAGTTTGTTCTCCATATCCATAACCGTAACCGTATCGTTTACCATAACCGTAATACTTGCCATATTTGCCATAACCGTAATAATAACCGTACTTTCTTCTCTTCAGATCCAAACCATTAATTACAGTACACAGCTTAGGTAATTTATTATTTTCAGCAAGTTCATTGATCAAAGTATACTCATTCTTGTGAGTATAATCTGCACGACAAACATAAACAGATAAATCAGCCACACGTCCTATCAGCAATGTATCAGTTACCATACCAACAGGAGCTGTATCTAAAATTACATAATCAAAATTCTTCTTGAGTGTTTCAATTGCTTTATCCAATCCATCGCGTGCCAACAATTCAGTCGGATTAGGAGGAACTGTTCCACCAGGAAGAATATACAAATTCTTGCTAACATCAGAGGGTTGTACCAAATCCATCAAATTCTTTTCCGGATTGGCCAAATATTGAGTTATACCCACTTCTTTTCTTGGAATATTAAATACCTTATTCAAACCCGGTTTACGAATATCCAAACCGACAATAATAACCTTTTTGCCTAATAAAGAAAGACTGATAGCAAGATTAGCAGAAATGAAAGATTTACCTTCACCACTAACTGTAGAAGTAACTAAAATCACTTTCTTATCATTTTCAAGCATAAATTGAAGATTCGTTCGGACATTGCGGAAGGTTTCGCTCATCAGGTTGTTTTGATTCTCAAACACAGCAATAGCTCCCAGCTTTTCATCTGTCAATGGGATATCACCGACAATAGGTACATTAGTCAGTTTTTCTACATCAGAACGTCCCTCAATCTTGAATTTGGTTAATTCAAGCAAATAAATAACTCCCACCGGAATTCCCACTCCTAACACTAAAGCGATCAGATAAATTACCTTACGTTTAGGAGATACAGGATCATCATCCGCTATAGCATCATCTATAATCTTTGCATTGTTGGCAGTAGCAGCCAAAGTTATAGCATTTTCCTCACGTTTTTGAAGGAGCATCAGATAAAGCCCGGCCTTTATCTCCTGCTGACGCGCAATACTCACAAACTCACGCTCCTGACCGGGTGCCTCACTGATGCGACGGGAATAACGATTCGCCTCACGATCCAAATCTGCCTTTGTGATAAATAATCCACGCAACACCCTGTCTAAAGAGACTTGTACATTCTCTTTCATTGCGCCGATGCTGGTATCCAAATTTATAATGGTAGGATTATTCTCCGTTGATGTACGTAACAAACGTTTCCTCTCAACAAGCACTTCATTATAACGATTGATGGCAGCCGCAAGATTCAAATCCTGCAATCCTATATTACTAGGCAGCACCTCATAACCTTCATTTTGCATATATTTTTGCAAATCCTGCAGCAAATTAATCTGAGTTTGATTCTCCACACGCTTCTTTTCATATTCCGCACTACCCGTCAAAGCTATTTGTGCATCACTAGTTAAATCTGTAATACCTGCTCCCCGTTTAAAACTCTCCAGATCCTTTTCCGTGCTACCCAGTTCTTTGGAAATAATACTAATACGTTCATTGATAAATTCTGCTGTTTTCTGTGCTACTTCATTCTTATCATTATTCGTATTGATATTGTACATCTCCAATAGCTTATTGATAAAATCCTTGCCGCGCTGTACATTTGAGTTTTTCAATGATATGACAGCCACAGAAGTGGTTTTGGAAGTAGGTTCAATAGTCATATTCTCACAATATGCTTTCGCCACAGCCAAAGGCTTATTAATTGTTGCCGTAATATTGCGTGTAGTCTTTTCTGAATCTGTAGTTTCTTCCAATGTTCTTTTAGAAGACAATATAGAATCCGGCGTCAGGAAAAAAGCCAATGTTCCTTTATCGGTAGGAAAAACAGCTGGCAACTTTTCGAAATGTTTTTGATATTCATCATTGCCTATCTTCACATTCACATCCATACTTCCTTGTGGTTGCAATGTCATCTCTACAATCATTGGCTCCTCCAACAAATCAGCCTCTTGTGGAGTCAAACTTACTTGTACAGGTGAAATATTATACATATTTTTGGAAGGGAATTCATCCTTATCTGTATAAAAGATATAAAGACCCAAGTCCTCAACCACCTCTTTGACAATAGTCTTAGAACGGAGAACTTCAATCTCGTTATCAATATTCTGTGAAGAGGAAACTAACCCGTCCAGACCTAGATTCTCCAGTCCAGTAAACATTCCGGCACCACCTCCTTTTTTATCATCCTTTATTAGAACCGTAGCGGAAATATTATATACGGGAGTGGATATATAAAGATAGATCCATGCCGCAATCAAACACGCTATAACCGCACCCACAAACCAAGGCCAGTGGATCAAATATTTAAACAATAGTTCTTTAACGTCTATATTTTCTTCCTTGGATTCTTTCGCTTCATTGAAATCTATTTCTTTCATTGCAAATCATTATTTTAAAATATTTACTAATAAGCTGACGATGGACACCAAGATAGAGGTAGCGGAGAACCAGAGACTGGTACTGTTACCTACATCTGAATTTCGAGCTTTTGCTTTATTAGGAGTTACATAAACAATATCATTCTGTTGTAACCAATAGTAAGGTGAAAGAATGGTTTCGGCATTATTCAAATTAAGGGTGACAATCCGCTGTTTACCGTTTGCATCCTCACGGATCAACTTCACATTGTCACGAAGACCGTATACCGTCATGTCACCAGCCATGGCCAATGCCTCCAACAGATTCACTTTTTCATTAGAGATAGTAAAAGTACCAGGTCGGGTAACTTCCCCAATAATAGATATTTTATAATTGACCATGCGCACCGTTACAATAGGTATTTCTTTCATATAAGGTTTCAGCTTATCTATTATCAACTGCTCCGCCTCTCTTTTAGTCAAACCACCCAATTTCAACTCCCCTAAAACCGGAAAATTTATGTTTCCGTTATTATCAACTAAATAAGCCTGCAATGTCGGTTGTGTAGTCACATAAGACGAATTGCTTGCAGCCATACCAGCATTACTGGCCACTGTCAAGTTAAAAGGTATTGCAAGTTCTGGGTTGGTACATGACACCACAATGGTCAATAAATCTTTCGGCATAATCCTGGCATCATAAAGCTTCTCCTGTTGTTCCACCTCGTTCACCACATCCACATCCTGAAAATAAGGTACTTTCTTATAAGACTGACAGGCAACCAATAAGAATGGTAACATCATCAGCCATAAATTTCTTTTGTTAAGTCTTCTCATCATAATTCTTAAATTCATAATTAAACGCCCTTTAATTCCTAATTTTTTATTATTACTTTTTTTGTTATTAATTGTTAACCCTATCAATACGCTTCTTTTTCTCCACGCACAGCATTATATACAGTCTTATACATAATATATAAGTCCAATAAAAATGTCCAATGCTCTATATACCAGATATCACGCTGAACACGACCCTCCATCTGCCAGAGCTCCTTCGTCTCACCACGATAACCCGTCACCTGCGCCCATCCTGTTATCCCAGGTTTTACAAAGTGACGAACCATAAACTTATTTATCAAGCTGGAATACTCTTCCGTATGTTTCAACATATGAGGGCGGGGACCTACGATAGACATATCACCTTTCAACACATTGATGAATTGTGGCAATTCATCTATACTAGTCTTTCTCATTATCTCTCCAATACGTGTTTTACGAGGATCATTTTCTGTAGCCTGAAGAGTATCACATTGCGTATTAACCTTCATCGAGCGGAACTTGTAACACCAGAATTCACGACCATCCTCACCACTGCGTTTCTGTTTGAAAAAGACAGGACCGGGAGAACTTAGCTTGATCGCGATTCCAAAGAATATATAGACGAATGGAAAAACTGTAACAAGAAATAGCCCTGAGCAAACAACATCAAAAGCACGCTTGATAATACGGTTCTCCAATGACTCTAATGGTTCGCAACGAATGGAAAGTACAGGAACATTACCCAATAACTCAAAATGCATCCTACGCTTCAAATAATTACGGACATTAGGAACACTAAAGAAACGAATTAGATGGTTCTCACAGTAATTAATGATGGGAACAATCTCCACACTACGCACAGAAGGAAGACTACAATAAAGCTGATCTATCTCTCCCGTATGTTTTTCTAAAAAACCATTCACCTCGTTCGGCTGCCCCAGATATGAAACATCCTGTGGATATCGGTCCGAAGGAAAATCTTCGAAATATCCCAGTATACGATAGCCGGATGTAGGATCATCCGTCATCGCATGATAAAGCTCCTGCATATTCTCATGACTCCCAACCAATACAACCTTGCGAACATTTCCTCCCCTTTTTCGATAAAGCTCTAGAAAGTGACGGAAAATTAGACGATAGCTGACAATAACAATTATTAAAGCGACATAAAATAATCCGAAATAACGGGAATGAGAAAAATGAAAATGAAAAACAAGCAACATACAAACCGAAAAAAAGACAAAAGGAACCATGTTACGTAAAACACGAATCATGATCTGTTCAGGACGAACCACAGGACGATGAAGAATAACCCCTGAATGCATATTACAAAGTAAATAGCACAGAGTGATAAGAGTCATTCCCTGAAAGATAGAACCGCAATGGATACACCAGAAATGAGTACCCAGAAACAAATTAAATCCCCATAAAAGCAGGTTCAGCAAAATAAGGTCTCCTAAGAGGACCAAAGATTTTAGGACTTTATTGAAACGTTGGACTTCCTGCATAGTAATAAACTATAAAAATTAAAACATATTTTCATATACAGAAACAACCTGTTCTGCTATTTTATCCCAGTTATATTCATCCATTGAATAATGGACAGGACAAAAATCCTGCACTAAATTCTTTTGTAGTTTTTCTTGTAATTGTTCCTCATTCCCCGTCTGAAAATAGCAATCAAAAGCCAGCCCTACTTCTAGGTTTGCAGGAATATCACTTACAATCACAGGAAGATCATAGCTCATCGCCTCTAATAGAGCAATAGGTAAACCCTCATGAGAAGACGGCAAAACAAAACAATGGGCATGGGTTAGCAATTCATGCAACTTTTTACCTTTAATAAAACCAGTCAGAACCACCCCATTCTCTTTTGCCAAAAACTTCAGTTTCCTTGAATAATCATCTTCAAAATCTGTATCTCCTGCAAGCACTAGTTTATAATTTTGTTGTTTTAAAGCTGCAAAAGCACGAATCAACTGATGAAAATTCTTTTCCGGTACAAATCGTCCCATTGCAAACACATATTTACAAGGTTCTATTCCTAATTCACATAAATAATCTATACTATCAATTTTGCCTGGCGTAGGCACTCCATTATAAATAAGATGACAATCCTTTCGACCATATTTGCGTACTAGAATATCATTAATGACTTCCGAAATAACAATCACTTCATTAGCAAACATACATCCCATCCATTCACCGGTTTTCAACATTACTTTAGCCGCCTTTCCCCATTTATCCCGGTCATAGTCGGGACCATGATGTGTGAAAACTACTTTCATACCCAGTAAACGCGCCAAAGGAGTCAGCAGTGCTGGACCAACGGCATGGATATGGACAATATCTGCATGTAGACTTTTAGCTTTCAAAATAGCTTTGAATGTATGAATGATAGCTTCGAATGATTTCTTTTTAGGAGTCTCAATATCCGTCAATTTAACACCCTTATATTCTTGAAGTGAATCATGTACATAGCTTTTACGACGGATTATAGTTATATCAATGCCTTTTTGTGCAATACGAGGGAAAAGCTCTTCGCTATGTGTTTCAACACCACCAAGGATATTAGGTATTCCCCGGGTGCCAGTTACCACGACTTTCATAATTTTAAAAACTCTCTCTTAAATCTCCCTGACAAGGATCCTGTCCTACATTATACCAACATTTATCCAAACATACAGACTTACCTTGCATACTAAGGAATTTATTTTTCAACGCCCATTTCAGTGGATGTTTAATATATTTATGCATCACCGGAGAAGCGGTACCTACCATCCAACAATTCTTCGGACATTTACAAACCATGGCACGTACTTGCTGCGCCTGCTCACTTTCCCAAATAGTCATAAAGTTTGGAGTTTCACGAATATTGCCCATTTTCTTCATCCAATATTTTTCTTCTAATCCATTACATGGATATACATCACCATAAGGTTCAATAAAGAAATTGGCAGACCCGGCTTCACATGGCAGCATACGACGACCTCCTTCTATATAATTGATCAGTCCCATATTAAAAAAAGCACGAAACCAGCTCTTCGGATGTTTCTCTTTCAATTGCCATTCTATCAACTGTTCAAAGTTTTTGCAGACTTCGTCTTTATTCGTTATCACATTATCGTCTTTGTGGAAATAATACGAATTATGAAAAGCAGCTGTAGCAAACTCCATCCCCAATGACTTACTCAATTGATAGAGTGAAAGCATGTCTTTTGAGTTATTATTGGATACCGTACATCCAAAACCGATGTCTTTTAATCCCATGTCTTTCAGCGTCAATAAAGTACGTAAACCTTTATCAAAGCCACCTGAATGTCCACGCAATTCATCATTCTTGCAACTTAATCCCTCGATAGATACACGAATACCAATATTCGGGAATTTTTTAGCCAATGCTACCACACGGTCTTCAAACCATCCAGATGTAGAAATCACAATACGATCCGTATGTTTATAGCATTCTTCAACAACCTTATCTAAATCCTCACGAATGAAAGGTTCACCACCAGTCAAATTTATAAATTTCAACTTCGGTAGCGTACGCAAGTCTTCTGGTTGTATCTCTTTACTCTTTTCTGTGGGATACTGCCACACATTACACATCTTACAACGCATTGGGCAACGATACGTCAAGATAATGCTCGCGTCCGTAGGACACGGAATACTATTTATAGACATAATATTTAGTTATTAATAATTTACACACAGATTCACTTTAACAATAAATCAGAAAAAATTTAACCTTACGAAAAAGCGCCTATTTAAAAGTCTAAATATGTTGTTTATTGGGAGATATTTTTCACATTCCAAGCTAGCTATTGACATAGAAAAACAGACTATTTATTGATCCAACCAAGTATGCGGATATCAGATTTTCATAATCTGTACACCCATCTATATAGGCTGTTAAGTGTTTCTTCAAGAAATTCCGCTCTTTCATCTTTTCACTGTTCTAGGACTTTCTGAAATCTAGTTCTCATATAGCCCACATATAATAGGCATGTTCTAATGATGCAAATTTTCATCATCTCGATATCTGTAAACGTTGTTAGCATTAGATTATAATGACACAGTCTTAGTATCACCCATAAAATCTATCAACCCCCTTCTGCTCGTATCGTCTTTCATTAGAAAAATACGGCTTTTATAAATATTTACATAACACATTATATGTATTATAAAATTAGACAAAGTCTAAACAACTATCTCTAAAATAGAGACAACATAATTGAGCTCTTACATTTTAAATAACAGAATGACGATTATTCAACAAGTATTTATTCTATTATCATAATTAATCAACCCTAAAGTACGCAGTTATATAATTAGATAATTTATTAATGATAATTGAAAATATAACAGTCAAAGACACAGTCAAAAGAATGAAACAGCCAGAAGATATAGTAATATTACTATACATTAGAACAATTATAACAGGACCATGAAGCAAATAAATTTCATAAGAAATTTTACCCAAATAGTTGCTTACTATATTTCCAAACTTCAAATGAGAACTCATACAAAAGGAAAAAGCAATTATTGATATTCCTAAAATGATTTTTATTAAATAGTCTCCCCAAAAATATACTGTTTTACATTCCAAATATATAACTCCCAACATAATTGATGCTAATCCACCTATAATTACCTTTTTTATATAATCATATTGGAATATTTTCACAACTAAATTCTTATACCTAGCCAACAAAATTCCATAAATCAATCCACAGAACTCTGTTTTCCAACCATAATTCAGTAAAAATAAAGATAAGCTAATTAATAATATAATCGTACATATAATAACATCTTGTTTCACACCTCCTACATATTCATTTGATTTTTGTTTAAAAAAACAATGAACTCCATAGAAAACAAGACAAAAGACTAAAAGCTGTACGACATATGGATTAACATATAATAAGGATAACCACTTAAAAGTTCTGATATTCAAAAAACTATATACAACAATTGATAATATATTGATTAATAAACAAGGTATTAATAATGAAATAAGCCTATTTCGCCAAAAATTCTTCAAATAATCTTTTTTTTTCAAGCATACAGTCATCCCATAAGCAGATATAAAAAAGAATAGAGTAACACATATATATGCAAAACTTCCAATCCCATCCTGTAACTTATTTTGGTACATTATAGGAATATGTACTAAGATGACAATTATAGAACATACTCCTTTTATAACAGTAGTGTAGTCTTTTGAAAGAAAAGAATCGTCAACAGTTTTATTTAATCTAATAGGTAATATAATTAAAAATAATCCTATTAATATAGTGAATGTTAATATATAGTTGATCATCTAAAATTTTTAATATATTGTTTTGCAATTCTATCCCAACTATATGCTTGTTCAATAATAGAAGTGGCACATATACTTTGTATTTTGTGTTCATTTTTATTCAAGATATAATACTTTATTTTATCAATAAAATCCTTAGCATCATCATAACAAATACAACCAGCCCTGCCATCATTAGGTAATTTTAAACCACAGTTTGAATCTACAAAAACAGGTGTTCCTGCAGACATTGCTTCCAAAATGACCAAACTAAATCCTTCTGAAGTAGAAGGAAAAACAAAAGCAGAAGCTATATTATAATATTCATTCAATTCAGCACCTGGCTTCAATTCTCCTAAATAAAGGACCTGATTTGTTATATTATTTTCACGAATAAAATCTTCAATAGTATTTTGATATTCAGGAGATATAATTCCGCCAGCATATATAAATATTAAATCGGGATTTTCTTTCATTAATGGCAAAAGCATTTTTATAGAAGTAAGTTGGCTCTTACGTTCACATACAGATCCCGCCTGAAAAAATATTTTTTTATTTTCTAATTTTAACCTTTCTAGAATGTTTATTTTTAAGCCATCACTCAATGGTCTATAAACATCTGTATTAACACCATTAGCTATTAATATTATCTTATTCATATTTACATCCAATTTCGAGGTTAAATGTTCCATGGTTTTTTCATTTAACACAAAAACTTTATCTGCACGTTGACAACAATATACCTCCTGAAAATAACGTTTGCGAATAATATCTTGAATTTGCGTCCATTCTCTTTGCCAAATATAACTATGATTAGTATATGAAATCAATGCATTACGTCGCAAAAAATCAGGAGTCAACTTCAAGAAGAAAAACAGATTGTATTGATTATGAAAGTGCAATATTATTTTGTCTCCTTTCCATTGTCTTAATAGTTTATGTAATTTAGCTGTCAATGATATCGAATACAAAACTCTTTTGAGTTTATGTATAATACCTAATTCTTTATCTGTTGAACTAAAAAATTGCGGCATATAAACCTCTTGAATTGGCAAATTACATAATAGACGTTTTCGGTCTTTAATATCAAAAATCGTCACATCAGAATTCAATTTTAACATGGATTTCGTCAATTCCTCTACAACTATCTCTGTGGCAGCTCCCATTCTTGCAGGAATGGAAGTATAACCAGTTCCTATTTCAATTATTCTCATACTATTTATAAAATAAATTATCAATCAATATTTTTATATCATGATCTTTTACATATTTTTCTACATCAGCCTCCGAATAACATAATTCATTCAAAGAGAGACCATTTATACATTCAGCAAGCTCTTCTGGTGTATTCGGACTATAATTTACCCCAAAACTTGGATATTTATACAAAAATTCTTCAAATGAGGGTACAGATGAAAGAACTGCTATTTTTTTAAAATGTACCACAGTTTCCAATACTCCACTCTGAAAAATTTCTTTATATGGTAAAAGAACTATTTGAACCTTTGAAAAGAGAAAATTCAATTCATCATCCAGAATATATCGATTAATGATCCTTAAACGCGAGTTATCCCTATATTTTTGTAACAAGTTACCTTTATCCAATCCAGCTATAATTATGTTAAATCTTTCATCAATTTTATCATATGCTTGTAACAGTATATCTACCCCTTTAGTAAGACTAATTTGACCAAAAAACAATAAATTAATTTTTTTATTATCTACCAAATTTATAACTTCATTGCAAATCTTACTTTCATCAAAACTGGTGGAAAAAGTATAATCAAAATGTGGATAATAAATATATTTTTTTTTATATCCCAAACAAATTTCTTTTAATTCAGCTTCCACCCTTCTAGAATGACAAATATATTTTTTCACAAATAAACGGTAAATTATTTTTTTTAAATTAATTCTTTTGTCTTTCGCACTCGTTGGAGTCAATTCATAAATATCATGTACTAACAAATACGTATTGTTATTAAATGAAAATATAATGAAGAATATAATATCTAAAAATCGTAGTCCAAAAGATTGATAAATAAAAAAAGAATGCTGATGAGAAAATCTAAAGTATAATAGTTTCCACCAATCAATAAAGAGAAAGAAAAATCTACGAATAATATTTCCATGATAATAATTATGTAACCTTAAACACGTTCTCTCATCTGAAAAATTAGAAATAATTGAAACTTGAACTTTTTCCTTTGCACATTTTTCCACAAAGGTTATATCATATAAATGCATTCCCGTTTCATTACCAATAGTATCAATTAGATAAATCATCGTCTAAAAATTAGTTTATGTACATATTTATTCAGCCCTACAAAACATAATATAAATGGCACCAATATTATCATCTTATGCATCTTTGCAAATTGATAAACATTCTTCCTCAAAAATATCATATCAACATTAACGGAAGCTAACCGAATCCTCTTAATATATCCAATAAAATTTATAATTATCAACTTCCATTTTTTTTCGTAATCTAAAACAGCCAATATCCATTCATAAAAATGAAGCAAAGAATTTAACTTACGCTCTTCAAATGCAGGACTTATATTAGGAGTTATATTCTCTATACTATTTCTCCAATAAACAGAATCACCTAAAATCGTTTTCATACCTCCATTTCTCATAAATTTTATCCATGAAGCATCATCACTTGTCCATGCCAAATCAAAATCCTGAAAACCATTTTCTTTCTCATATATTTCAAGTGAAAAAATATTTTCAACAACCATGCTAATCATTCGCCCCAACATTCTTTCCTTATAGAAAAAAAAAGAAGTGGTAATTTCAGGGAAACATGAAACCCTACCTGTTTCTAATCCCCTTCCATCAATTTCTCTTACATTAAAATGGTATATATCAAATTTATTTTTTTTAACCTCTTGAATAAATAACTCAACGCAACGTTCTCCCATAATATCATCATCAGAAAATAACCATACCCATTCTTCACCTTGAGTTAATTCGATACAACGTTTCCATTGCGCAACTAGATTTACTCCCCCAAGATTAGTATCAAAGTAATGATAAACAATATCTATATGATCTATATATTTTTGAACAATATCTCCTATTTCAGGACTACTACAATCATTCCCCACATACAATGTAAAATCTTTACATGTTTGTTTCGCAATTGACGCAATTGTACATTCAAAAAAGGTCACTTTATATGCAGGAATAACAATCGCTAATGTTTTCATTTTTTTATATCCACCAATATGTTCATCCATAATATTTTGATTTACTCACACCTTTTGTGAAGTTTTTTTTCTTTAAAATCCACAAGAGACACCTTCGATTCAATATTAAATAATATATAAGAAATTTCAAAAAAGTACATCATTTATTTACCCTTAAAAAAACAAATAATACAACATAATATAGATATATTATATATATTTACACTTGCAGTAACAAAATAAAGCCATTAAGATTTATAGCCAACTAAATTGAAATCAATTTTTATACAACAAAGCAAATAAACATCCTACCAATAATAATGTAGGAAATACACTGTTTAGTTCACCTGTCATATTAGAAAAGCATAAATACACAACAATAGTAGTCACACAAATTCCTGCTGTAAGATTATCCTTTTTTCGATATTGAAAAGCTTTATATAAAATAACTACATAAAATATAGCCCAAGAAAATAATCCAATAATACCACGTTCCAACAAAAGTCCCATTATTACCCCCTCAAGCCCTTTCAAATTATCATCGACCAGGGTTTCTGTTCCACCTTGCCAACCAAGATCTATCAAAAAGAAATCTTTACCCCGTCCAAAAAAAATATGATCTTGAATATAATAAAAAACTCGCATATACTGCAAAGATCTCATTTGCAGACTACTACCTTTAACTTTGCTATCAGTATCAAAAATGGTAAGTGAATTATCAACAATATCACGAACTGGTATTATCACAAGATAAGCCAAAACACCTAATACAAAAATGAATAAAACATATTTTAGACTTCGACTGGTACTATAAACAGTTGTTATAAAAGTAAATACAGCAATAATTGTACACAGAATAATAGTACGACATCCGCAAAAAATTATCCCAAACAAGCAACAGACAAAAACAATTCCAAAATGAAATTTACTCTCCATCTTACATTTAAAAACATAAAAATGCAGAAGTAGTAAAATGATACAAATATAACCATAATCAAAAGGGATTATAAACATAGATTGGACCCTAAATCTATCATCACTAGAATTCGAAAATTTAGCTCCTAAATCTTTTGTTATCGAATTCAAATCGGCTCCTTGATAGGCTATATCTATAAAATCGGCATGCAGAGTTATTAAATTAACTACACCTAAAAAAGTTAATATAAGTAATGCGTAAAATGTAACCTTTGCTATTGGTTTAATTGAGCTCATATTTTTAATCGAAACAAAGGCATATATTAAGACTAAATATTTAGAAGAAAATTCTACAATAAAAAGACGTATCCAACCTAAAGGGTCTCCAATATAATGCGGACTATTAACAATTAATAAAATAAGCACAATTAGCTCAAAGATGAGCAATCCCCAAAGATATGTTTTTTTTAACATTCGTGCATGCTTAATTAAATTAGGCATCTCCGATAACAAAAAGCATAAATTAAGCAATGAAACAGAACGCCCAATAGGCAACATACGAATAGCGATTTCTGTAAAACATATTGCTGCCAAAAATAATATTGCTATTTTATATTCTCTTCTTACAAAAAACATCAAAAAGCAAAGAAAGAAAATAATTATTTGAAAGAATAAATTCATATTAAAAAATTTACTATTTTATCAAATCACTTTTCTTTACTATACGAAAAACAAACAATAACAAAATGTATGGAATCAGCCAAGCAATTGTTTTAATGCCACAGAATAATAAAATAGAAAAACGGTTATCAAAAAAAATATATTTTAGAGTATTAAAGGGGAGAAAATTCACCAAATACAAAGTAACAAATCCTACTATGGTAGGAAACATAAAAGACATAAACATTTTGATTTTATTTAATAACAAAATCTTTTTATAGTAAAAAATATAATTCATTCCTATTACTAGAATTACATAAATAAAATAACCAACAATAGCAGATCCCACTCCTAATATTTTACAGAAAACAATATTCATAATCATTGATATTATGCACGCAACAGCCGATGTAATAACAAGAAGTTTGGTTTTTCCACATGCCAAAATCAAACTATTACCAGGTGTTGTGTGAATCTGAATTATAGCCGTAATACACCAAATAATCAACCATAAAGATAAATGAGAATATTCCTTTCCTACATATGCTGTCAAAAATTCCTCTGATGAAAAGATAAAAGGAATACACAATATATTAGCTAAAATAGATGTCAATCGAGTCCATTTATAAGCAAAAGATTCAATTTCACTTTGCTGCTTTCTAACTAACAATTCTGAAGAAGTGGGTAAAAAAATATTAGAAAATGTAAGCCCAATCATTATTACAAACATTGGAATAACTTCTAAAATTCGGAATTCAGCAACAACAGAAGCTCCATTTTCTGAAAAAATGCTCAACAGAATAGGGCGAGATTGAGTAGATGTCATTTGAAAAAGAGACAAGACAAATATCGATAGACTAAAGACCAAAATTGTTCTAAAATCACTCCAGTAGGTTGCTGGACGAATACATGAAATAAAAAAAGATTTCTTACATTTATATATATATGGAAGAAATAGAAAAGCAGAAATCAATGTCAACCAAAAGAAATAAACAGAAAGAGTTAGTTTAAAACATAAAACTATGCCAACCAAAGTCATTTTTAAAAGAACTTGGAAACATTGCATTTGCATAGTAAACGCTATTTGTTTATTAGCAATTAATAATTGATTAAAGGCCGTAGTAGACCAACTAAATATAGAAAAAAAAGCTATGACTAAAAGGCAAATACGAAGCTGTAAAAATTGTTCGTGAGTTACGGAGAATAAATTCTCACCATATATCGCCAAAATAGTCAATATTATACTATTTACAACAGCAATAATCAAATAAAATGTTATATTAGTTCTTGCAACCCTATCAATTAAATCATTTTTTTTCTCAACTCTCCATTGCGAGAAATACCTAACGGCACCTGTATTCATTCCCAAATCAAGTATATTCATATAAGCATTACATGCTGTCGCTATAGATAATATACCATATTCGGCTTTTCCATAAAGACCTAGTAAAAGAGGTATTGAAATAAATCCAAGTACAGCATTTAAAATCTTTGCAAGAGTACTCCAAAAAAACGAACTAATATAATAGTTAGATCTCATTTCAATAAATTCTCAAAAATTTGATATACTTCTCGTTTAAATGGCTCAAGATTCTTTTTTTTATTCTCAGCCATTTGATATAATTTTAGTAAACAATCCTCTGATGAAATTTCATTAGGTAAAATAATACAATCTGAAGCTCCAATCTGTTCCATAAAGGTTATAAATTTGCGTTGCTTATTTAAACATATAACAGATACACCTGCTCTATAAGCCAATATTAATCCATGGAGATTTTGTGATATTACCAATTTAGATTCTCCCAATATTTTCTGAAGTTCCAATGTATTTTGAGGTATCTGCAATACAACATCCAAATTTCGAGACTTTAATAAATTATAAAGAT
>OATG01001020.1_pt1 | contig 24510 bp, 20 predicted proteins | sample 1516581 | NCBI WGS metagenome assembly OATG01 (sample SAMEA2579930, study PRJEB22360) | human gut metagenome | biome: human gut; feature: human-associated habitat; material: faeces | place: Denmark | collected 2008/2010
CATACGCTTTACAGCACGTATTCGTAGTGGGGGGCGGTTTATAAACGCAGCCAAAAGCCGGGAATGATGGCGCCCGAAACCGAAATCCTGTTAATGAGCTGAATATCGTTTGAAAAATAGAGAGAATTCGTTAAATTGTCTTGAAATAAAATCAATATAGCGTTTCTTAGATGGGGCCATTTAGCGATAGATGCTGAAAAATAGATTCGGTTATGAAGAAAATATTTTGTTTAGTTTGTTTTTTCTTGGCTTTATTTTCGTTGAAAAGCATTGCTGACGTTCCTGAGGGAGCTATTCCGTTTGTTTTCGACGGACATCTGTATCTGCAATCGACCTTGAATGATACTATTCCCGTTACCCTTATTTACGATACCGGAGCTGACTTTCTCTATCTCGACGAAGATTATTTGAAACTCAATCATCTGCAAAACGCTTTCGGACGAAAAGGTAAGGCAACAATGGGAGGTGCGGGGAATGGCGAGCCTGAACGCATAGACATATTCATCGATCCGATTACAGTCCATTGCGGGGCGAGGGAATACCAAAACGAGATTACACCTATAATTAAGTTGCGTGATCTCCTCGGGAGGCACACTGACGGCTTGTTAGGTAATACTCATCTATTGATGAATCCTCTGGAAATCAATTTCAGCGAGAGCTATTTGCGCCAGTTAAAAGGACCGTTGTTAGCTGAACAGCTCGATAATTATGTAAAACTCGACGCTCGATTCGAGGATAACCGTATCGATGTAAAGGCGACGCTGCAAATCGACGATGAAAATAGCCTGGAGGGTTGGTTTAGAATGGATTTAGGGTGCGGCTCCACGATTATTCTCACGAATGAAACGGCGTCTGCATTTAATTTTATGGATGTGCCGAAGGCATATTTTTGCACACAGGCCGGAGGTATCGGCGGCGGTTCTGAGGAGGTTACGATAAGGGCTGCAAAATTCTTTATGGCCGATACGCTCGAAAATCTCGTGATAGATTACTCGCTCAATGAAAAGGGGGCATTATCGTCGGACAGACCCTATATAGGTATAATAGGTAATGAAATCTGGTCGCTCTACGACATTGTTTTGGATCCGGTAAGTTCTTCTGTATGGGTTAAACGCAATGAGAATCAGGGTACCTACGCCCAATCGTCGGTGACGCATATGGCTACTGTTGACCGTACGGATATTTGCGGTGGCTGGATTGTCAATGGCCTATATAAAGGAGGAGTCGCGGAGCAAGCCGGTATCGAAATCGGTGATATAATTGTAGCCATAAATAATCGTCCTGTCAAAGAAATAACCTGGGAAGAGCAACGAAAAGGTTTGGAACTTCAGGGAGAAACTACATATACCGTTCAAAAACCCGACGGTCAAATCGTTTCCTATACTTTGTTTATTGGTAAACAGATTATCTGACCCAACTATATCCCATATAGTCCGGAGTTTGCTGTTTCCAAAAAAATTGTGGAAAGGACGAGTATATGTCGATATGGAATCGGGACCGAGGACGATCGGTAAAGATGCCGCTCGCTGCCACGGGCCGGTTTGAATGTATGATCCATATTATTCGCCGAAAAACTCGCGGATAATTCCGTATGTTTTGTAAGTTTGGGGATAATTATGTGCGACTATGAAACATCCGGTAGATATTGATAATTGGAATCGTCGGGAGAACTATCTTTTTTTCCGGGATTTCGCCAATCCTTATTACAGTGTTACATCGCAGGTCGATGTAACGGAAGCGTATATTCGGGCGAAAGCGCTGGGTATCAAGTTTTCGCACTATGCGATGTACGCTTCGCTACGGGCTGTCAATTCCATTGAGGCATTGAGGTACAGGCAGGTCGATGGAAAGGTCTGGCTATATGATCGGATCAGGCTCAATACGGCGGTTGCGCGTGAGGATCACTCCTTTGCATCGGTTATCATTCCCTATAATGATACGCTGGAGGAGTTCGTCGCTGAAGCGCGAGGGATCATTGCAGCCGCGATGCGGGGCGAGGGAGATGCGTACGGAGCCGATTCCGAGAAGGACACGTTTGTTATAAGTGTGAATCCGTGGTATAGCTTCACAGGGTTACAGTTCCAGTTTCCGCAGAATGCAGGCGAGAATATCCCTTTGTCGGTATTCGGAAAGATAATGGTCGATATGCAGGGACGCCGTACGATGCCTGTGGCTGTAAGTTTCCATCATGGGTTTGTCGATGGTTATCAGGTGGGGCGTTATTGGGAGGCGTTCCAACATAATCTCGATACGCTCTCGATGTAAAATACACGATCCGATTTCGGCCGGAGTTTTAGTCGTTTTCACCGCTGTCCGCAGGGACAGGTAGGAACAACGGGGAACATTGAGGAGGCATATAAAGAATTATTTGGCATTATCATCCGTAAGTCGTATCTTGCGGCGGCCCGATTTTTTGAGAGATCTATTGTGGCATCGTGGGGCATTGTGGATTCATATTTGCCTGTCCGAAGGAGGCTTATGGTAGCTTATCCCTTGTAATGGGGATGGTTTTCTGTGGTTTTAGCCTGTTTCGGCGATTGTAGAATATGGATAATACGGCGATCTTTGTAACGTGAAAAGAGATAAGTGTTAATAGGGTTGATGAAAGGTTAGAGAAAAATTTTTGCCAAGAAATTTTATTTGTTAAAGATTGTGTGTGGAAAAGTCTGCTGGGAAGCAGACTTTTCTGTTTTTGGGTGCGAATATTTCGTATTGTCCATCGGGGGTATTGTTTTCGAAAGCCCGCGCAAGAGTACGAATACCGCAGAGTCGATATATTGGCCGGTCGCGGCCGAAAGTGAAAAAAGCCCCGGATGTTGCATCCGGGGCCTTTCTTTTGAAGGGCAGGTTTATTATTTGCCCATGTAGTTTTTCACGTAGTGGTGGTGCTGTCCGTAGCGCTCGAATGCTGCCCGGTCCAGGGATTCCTGGGCCGAAGGATCGGCGATCGAGATGATCAGCCGCGCACGCTCCTGCAGGCTTTTGCCGTAGAGATTGACGGCGCCGTTTTCGGTGACGAACCAGTGGATGTGGTTGCGGGTGGTTACCACGCCTGCGCCGCAGGTCAGTTCCGGAGCGATCTTCGAGATGCCTTTGTTGGTCACCGAAGGCATGGCGATAATCGCCTTGCCGCCTTTCGACAGCGAAGCGCCGTAGATGAAGTCTATCTGGCCGCCGACACCCGAATAGAATTTCGTACCCAGCGAATCGGCGCAAACCTGACCGGTGATATCCACCTGGAGTGCCGAGTTGATGGCCGTTACGCGGTCGTTCTTGGCGATGATGAACGGATCGTTGGTGTATCCCACGTCCATCATCAGTACGCCCGGGTTGTCGTCGATGAAGTCGTAAACCCGCTGCGAACCCATCAGGAAGGTGGAAACCATCTTGCCCTTGTCGATGTTCTTCGCTTCGCCGTTGATAACGCCCTTCTCCACCAGCGGGAGAACGCCGTCGGCGAACATTTCGGTATGGATACCCAGGTTCTTGTGGTTGCCGAGCTGTGCCAGAACCGCATTCGGAATAGCGCCGATACCCATCTGAAGCGTCGCACCGTCTTCGATCAGGGCCGCGCAGTGCTTGCCGATGCGGGTTTCGATCTCGTTGGGTTCGGTGAAATGTGCCTCTTCCAGCGGGGTATCGTCCTGTACGAAGAGGTCGATTTTCGACGAGTGGATCATTGCGTCGCCGAACGAACGGGGAACGTGCTTGTTCACCACTGCGATCACCGTACGAGCCGTTTCCACGGCTGCCAGGGTCGCATCGACCGAGGTGCCGAGCGAAACGTAGCCGTGTTTGTCGGGCGTCGATACCTGGATCATCGCTACGTCGCAAGGTACCGTGCCGCTGCGATAGAGCTTCTGGGTTTCGCTCAAAAAGATGGGAATGTAGTCCGCATAGCCGCTTTGCGTCACTTTGCGCACGTTCCCGCCCACGAAGAACGAGTCGAGCTGGAAGATGCCTTCGAACTGCGGATCGGCATAGGGAGCCGGCCCTTCCGTGTGCAGGTGGTGGATGTGCACATCCTTGAATTCGTGGTTGGCGCCGCGTTCGCACATGGCCTTAATCAGGCACTGGGGGGCCGAAGCGACCGAGCTGAGGTGAATATGGTCACCCGATTTGATGACTTTCACGGCTTCGGCTGCCGTTGTGAATTTAATCTGAGTGTTCATTTCTTTTTTCTTATTTTAGATAAGATTCCTTGCATTCGGTTAGTTGCGTTTTACCTCGACTTGCTCGTAACCTTCGATGACATCTCCTACGCGGATGTCGTTGAAGGATTCGATGTTCAGACCGCAGTCCTGGCCCGTGAGCACCTCCTTGACATCGTCCTTGAACCGTTTGAGCGAGCCGAGCTTGCCCGTGTAGATCACGATACCGTCGCGGATCACGCGGATCGGGGTGTGGCGGGTCAGCTTGCCTTCTCGGACGACGCATCCGGCGACGGTGCCGACTTTGGAAATTCGGAAGATCTCCATGACTTCCGCCGAGCAGACAATCTCTTCCTTCATCACCGGTTCGAGCATGCCTTCGATGGCATCCTTGATGTCGTTGATCGCATCGTAGATGATCGAATAGAGGCGGATTTCGATCTCCTCCTTTTCGGCGAGCTTGCGTGCCGATGCCGACGGACGGACCTGGAAGCCGACGATGATGGCATTCGAGGCCGCCGCCAACAGAACGTCCGATTCCGAAATCTGACCGACGGCCGAGTGGATCACATTCACCTGCACGGTCTCCTTCGAGAGCTTGATCAGCGAACCCGACATAGCCTCAACCGAACCATCGACATCGCCTTTTACGATGATATTCAGCTCCTTGAACGATCCGATGGCGATGCGGCGTCCGATTTCGTCGAGCGTCACGTGCTTCTGGGTCATGATGCCCTGGATACGCTGGAGTTGCTCGCGTTTGTTGGCGATTTCACGGGCCGAGCGGTCGTCCTCCATGACGTTGAACGTGTCGCCTGCCTGGGGAGCACCGTTCAGACCGAGCACCTGTACCGGCGTCGAAGGGCCAGCTTCGGTCACTTTTTGGCCGTTTTCGTTGAACATCGCTTTCACACGGCCCGTGTGTATGCCCGAAAGCATTACGTCGCCTATGTGCAGCGTACCGTTTTGTACGAGCACCGTAGCCACGTAACCGCGGCCCTTGTCGAGTGTCGATTCGATGACGGCTCCCGAAGCGCGGCGGTTCGGATTGGCCTTCAGGTCGAGCATTTCGGCTTCGAGCAGCACTTTTTCGAGCAGTTTGTCGAGATTCAGGCCCTTTTTGGCCGAAACTTCCTGATCCTGGTATTTGCCGCCCCACGACTCCACGAGGTAGTTCATCTGCGAAAGCTGCTCCTTGATGTGGTCGGGGTTGGCTGCGGGTTTGTCGATCTTGTTGATGGCGAAAACCATCGGGACGCCTGCTGCCTGGGCGTGGTTGATCGCCTCGACGGTCTGGGGCATCACGTTGTCGTCCGCCGCGACGATGATGATCGCTACGTCGGTGATTTTGGCACCACGGGCGCGCATGGCGGTGAAAGCCTCGTGGCCGGGGGTGTCGAGGAACGTGATTTTCTGGCCGTTCAGCTCTACACTGTAAGCACCGATGTGCTGGGTGATACCGCCCGCCTCACCTTCGATGACGTTGGTTTTGCGGATATTGTCCAGCAGCGAAGTCTTACCGTGATCGACGTGTCCCATGACGGTTACGATCGGCGGTCGCGGCACGAGGTCTTCCTCGCTGTCCTGTTCGTCGTCGCCGATGGCTTCCTGGATGTCCGCCGATACGAATTCGGTCTTGAAGCCGAACTCTTCGGCTACGACCACGAGCGCCTCGGCGTCGAGACGCTGGTTGATTGATACCATCAGGCCCAGGTTCATGCAGGCCGTGATGACCTCGGTCGCCGAAACGTTCATCATCGTAGCCAGCTCGGCTACGGTCACGAATTCGGTGACCTTCAGGATGGAGCGTTCCTGCTCTTCGCGCTGGAATTCTTCGTTCATGCGCTCGGCTACGGCTTCGCGTTTTTCCTTGCGGTATTTCGAACCTTTGCTCTTGGCGTTTTTCGACGTCAGGCGGGCCAGTGTATCTTTCACCTGCTTCGAAACCTCCTCGTCGCTGATTTCGGGCCGAACGACGGGCTTCGGAGCTTTGAGTTTGTCCTTGCGGGTCTTCTTGTTCTCTCCCGGACGGGGTTGGTTGGATTGCGGGCCTTGTCCGCGGCCGGGCTGTGCGGCGGATTTGCCGTTGCTGCCCGGCTTGGGGCTGCCTGCCGGCGTACGGGTCACGTCCACTTTCTCTTTACTCAGGCGTTTGCGTTTGTGGCGGTTGCCCGGTGTGAATCCCGATACGTCCATCGTGCCGAGTACCTGCGGGCCCGTGAGGGTCTGCACGGCGGGGCGGAAGATGTTGTCGCTCTTGGGCGCCGCTTCCGGTTCGGGTTTGGCTGCGGAAGCCGTTTCGGAGGCAGGGGGCGCCTCCCTTTTTGGAACAGACGCGTGCCGGCTGCGGTTTCGGAGCCGCAGCCTCCGGTACGGGCTCTGCCGCCGGTTTGCTTACCGGTTTCGGAGCCGGTTTGGGCTTGGGCGAAAGATCTATTTTGCCCAGAATTTTGGGCTGGGGCAGTTCGTCCTTGACGCTGATGACGTTGCTTTTGATAATTACCTCCTGCTCCTCTTCGCGCGTCTGTTTCTGTGCCTCTTCGAGGGTGATCGTAGCCTGCTTCTGGGAGATTCGCTCCCGGATGCTTTCCCGTTCGTTGCCGGTAATTCGGCTCCCGCCGAATTCCTTCTCCAGAACGGCATAGACGTCCGGTTCCACCAGCGTATTGGGCGAACCGTCGGTTTTTATACCCTTCTTTTGCAGGAAGTCCGTGATGGTATTCAATCCCACCTTGAACTCCTTGGCAACCTGGATAAGTCTTAATTTTCTTTCGTTACTCATATATCGGTTTTAATTTTTGTGCGATGGGACGGATTACTCCTCGAATTCCGCTTTCAGTATCTCGACGACTTTCTGTGCCTGTTCCAGCTCCAGGTCGGCACGGGCGGCGATCTCTTCGACGGGCAGTTCCAGCACGCTCTTGGCCGTGTCGCAGCCGCAGGCTTTCAGGGCGTCGATCACCCAGCCGTCGATCTCGTCGGCAAATTCGGTGAGTGCAACGTCTTCCTCCTCGATTTCGCGGTAAACATCGATATCGTAGCCGGTCAGCATCTTCGAAAGCCGGATGTTCAGGCCGCCCTTGCCGATGGCCAGCGATACCTGGTCGGGCTTGAGATAGACCGAAGCTGTCTTCTTCTCCTCGTCGATGGTGATGCTCGAAATCTTCGCGGGGTTCAGGGCACGCTGGATCATTAACTGCGGGTTGGTCGTGTAGTTTACCACGTCGATATTTTCATTGCGCAGCTCCTTGACGATCGAGTAGATGCGCGATCCCTTCATGCCGACGCAGGCACCGACCGGATCGATGCGTTCGTCGTAGGATTCGACGGCTACCTTGGCACGCTCGCCGGGGATGCGGACGATCTTCTTGAGGGTGATCAGACCGTCGAAAATTTCGGGGACCTCCTGCTCGAAGAGCCGTTCGAGGAACTGGTTGGCCGTGCGCGAAAGGATGATGCGCGGCTGGTTGTTGTTCATCTCGACGCTCTTGACGATCGCCTTGATCGTGTCGCCCTTGCGGTAATAGTCGTTGGGAATCTGCTCGGTCTTGGGCAGGATCAGCTCGTTGCCCTCGTCGTCGAGGATCAGCACCTCTTTCTTCCATACCTGATATACCTCGCCGGTGATGATCTCGCCGACCTTCTCCGAATATTTTTCGTAAAGGTTGGCCTTCTCCAGATCGAGGATGCGCGAAGCGAGATTCTGACGCAGCGACAGCACGGCCCGACGTCCGAACGATTCAAGTTTGATCGGATCGACGTATTCGTCGCCCACTTCGTAGGTCGGATCGATGGCCTTAACCTCCGATACGGCGATTTGCATGTTCGGATTCTCCACCGCGCCGTCCTCCACGACCGTACGGTTTCGCCAGATCTCCAGGTCGCCCTTTTCCGGGTTGATGATCACGTCGAAATTCTCGTCCGTCTCGAACTGCTTCTGAAGCGCGTGGCGGAAAACGTCCTCGAGGACTCCGATCATCGTGGCCTTGTCGATGTTTTTAAGCTCCTTGAACTCTGCGAAATTGCTGATAAGATTAAGATTATCCATTGGTTTTTTATCTTGTTTATTTTTGAATTTCCACTATTTGAAATCGAGGTATTCCTTCGTGTATTTGATCTCTGAGAAAGGGTAGCGGCGCGTAACCCGCACCGTCTGTTTCCGCTTTTTACCCTCTACGGCCTGCTTCTCCTCGTAGGAGAGGGTGAGTCCCTCCTGGTCCGCCTCGTCGAGCGTCGCCAGAATCTTCACGCCGCTTTTGAGCAGCACTTCGACCGGCTTGCCGATCAGTTTGCGGTATTGGCGGAGGTGCTTGAGTTCCGAGCCGATGCCTGCCGAAGCTACCGTGAGGGAGAAATCCTCCGTGTCGCGGTCGAATTCGGCCTCGATCGCGCGGCTCAGCTCCACGCAGGTTTCGATACCTACCGAGGTGTCGCTGTCGATCAGCAGTTCCACTTCGTTGGCGGGCGAACAGGTGCAATCCACTACGAACAGGTCGGTGCCGACGAGTTTGGCATTGGCTATTTCGGTGATTTTCGTACAATCGATCATATTTGCTGATGTTATCAATAAAGTCGTTTTCCGGTGCGGGCAGTTCGTGCAAATCCGGACATCTGTCCTTCCCCGGCGAAAACTTGAAGTTCGTTCAGTCGTTTTTGCGGCCGGCCCGGAGGCGTTCGGCTTTTTGACGAAAATGTAGGAAATCGTCGCTTCCCGTTCGTTTTCATCGTCTTGCGTCCTGCGTTTTCTTCGAACATTGCATCGCAAGGAGCACTATTCGCGCCCGAATCTTGTCCCTGTTGTAGCAGGAGCTGTAATCGGGTACCCGCATGGCCCGCAACTGCCGGTTTCTCCCGACGGAATGGGCATGCGAGGGCATGCGGGTCGAGAAAATCGTGCGGATGATTCGCCGGTCGGGAGCGGTGAATATATCTACGAAATAAGGGGACTTGCTCGTCCCCTTACCTCTCTATACCCGTTTACGCTACAAATATAGCGAATGTTTTCCTATTTTCAAACCTTTGTGTCGAAAAATTATTCGTCTTTTTCGTTGCTCTGAGAGTAGGGCTTGATAATGCCGCGCTGCGATTCGCGGATGAACCGGATGAGTCGGTCGCGTTCGGGACTTTGCGGAATCTGTTTTTCGACCTCCTCACAGCCGTTCAGGTAGTTCAGGCCGCTTTGGAAGAGGATGCGGCAGGCGTCGTGAATTTGTGAGATCGTTTCCGGCGTGAATCCGCGGCGGCTCAGACCGACGCGATTGACGCAGGCGAAACGTACCGGATCGTTGTTGCTGACGGTGATGAAGGGGGGAATGTCCTTGCCCACCAGCGCGCCGCCCTGAATCATCGTATGCTCTCCGATGCGGGTCCACTGATGTACGGCTACGTGGCCGCCGATAACGGCCCAATCGCCGACTTCGACCTCTCCGGCGAGCGATACGCGGTTGGCCATGACGCAGTGACTGCCTACCACGTCGTCGTGGGCGATATGCACGTAAGCCATAATCAGGTTGTGGCTGCCGACGACGGTCTTGCCCCGGGAGGCGGTGCCCCGGCTGATGGTGACGCATTCGCGGATTTCGTTGTAGTCGCCGATTTCTGCCGTCGTTTTTTCACCGACGAACTTCAGGTCCTGCGGGGTGCAGGCGATCGATGCGGCCGTATGGATCTTGCAGCCTTTGCCGATGCGGGCTCCGTCGTGGATCACGGCCCCGGGGCCGATCCAGCAGTCGTCGCCGATCACCACATCGCCGGCGATGTAGGCGAAAGGCTCCACCGTTACGTTCTTTCCGAGTTTCGCGTCGGGATGGATGTATGCCTGGTTGCTTATCATGTGCGGTTACTCTTTATTTTTAACGATCTGGGCCATCATCGTGGCTTCGCAGGCGAGCGTTTCGCCGACGAAGGCCTTGCCTTCGACTACGGCTACGCCTCGTCGGATGGGCTCCAGCAGTTGAACTTCGAAATGAAGGGTGTCGCCCGGAACCACCTTGCGCTTGAATTTTACGCCGTCGATCTTCATGAAATAAGTCGAGTAGTGCTCCGGATCAGGAATACTGCGTAATACCAGCATACCGCAACACTGCGCCATCGCTTCGACGATCAGCACACCCGGCATGACCGGCTCTTCGGGGAAATGTCCCACGAAGAATGGCTCGTTCATCGTGACGTTCTTGATGCCGGCTACCGTCGTGTCGTCGATGTAGAAGATGCGGTCCACCAGCAGGAACGGCGGACGGTGGGGCAGCATCCGCCGTATATCGTTGATGTCATAGACGGGCGGTTTGCGGCAGTCGTATTGGAAACGGGGCTTTTCGCCTTCGCGGCGGATGGTCCGTTTTACCTGTTTCATAAACTCCGTGTTGGCGAAATGGCCGGGACGAGTGGCCCATACGCGGCCCTTGATGCGTTTGCCCAGCAAGGCGAAGTCGCCCAGCAGGTCGAGGAGCTTGTGGCGGGCCAATTCGTTGTTGAAACGGAGCTCCAGGTTGTTCAGGTAGCCGCCCGTGATGCGGATATCCTGTTTGTTGAAAATTTTCTTGAGATGTTCGAGCTGATCGTCCGGGACGGGATTCTCCACGACGACGATCGCGTTGTCCAGGTCGCCGCCCTTGATCAGGTTCATCTTCATCAGAGGTTCCAGATCGTGCAGGAAGACAAAGGTGCGGCAGGGGGCGATCTTCGCGGCGTAATCGTCTTCGGGGTCGAATGTCGCATACTGGTTGCCGATCACCTTGGAGTTGTAGTCCACGTGCAGCGATACGGAAAATTCGTCGTCGGGGTAAAGGATGATGGCCACGCCTTTTTCCGGAATCGTATAGACCATTTTTTCGGTGACGTGGTAGTAGGTGCGTTCGGCTTCCTGAGGTTGCAGGCCGGTTTCGACGATCGTTTTCGCATATTCTTTGGCCGAACCGTCCATGATCGGAGTTTCACCGGCATCGACATCGATCGTGGCGTTGTCCACGCCCAGGGTCCAGAGGGCCGACATGATATGTTCGATGGTCGCAACGCGTGCGCCATCCTTTTCGATGGTCGTGCCCCGCGAGGTATCCGTGACATAGTCGCATAGGGCCGGAATTTCGGGTTTGCCTTCCAGGTCGATGCGGCGGAAAACGATGCCGCTGTTCTCCGGGGCGGGATGTACCGTCATCGTCACTTTGACGCCGGTGTGGAGGCCTGTACCTGAAAACGAGATCGGGGCTTTGAGGGTTTGTTGTTTGGCAGCCATAATCTGAATTTATTCAAATCGCAACATACATTCCCGCTGACTGCCGGGTCCCGACGTGTGTGGGGCCGACCGTCATTTTCGGAAATGTTTATCGCATTATTTGCGCGCAAATATAGGAAATATTATTCAAAAATCGTATTTTTGCCTAAATTATTGATAAACCGAAATTCCGTGGCATCACCCGACAGAACTCCTCGTCCTCCGAAATTGCAGCTTCCCTTCGAGCAGAAAAAAAACGATGCGGGAGAATGGGCTTACGACCATCGGATCGGATTGTGTGTCACGTTGATTGCCTATTTGGTGCTTGCGATCGCCTTTATGGTGGGAAAAATCGTCGTGGGGGCCAAACCTTCCGTGCAAGGCATAATCATTGATACGAAAACTTTAGCGGAGCTCGAGGCGGAGAAGATGCGTCTTGAACAGGAGGTACGGGCTCGCCAACAGGCGCAGGAAGGCGGCGATTGGCGGGATGTGCGCAACCAGTATTCCAACGAGAATGCGCTCGAGGAGCGGTCGCGTGACGACCGTGGCTCGATGTCCTCGTCGCTGAAAGAATCCGCCGAAGCGGTCGGCGAACGGATGCAGGCCAACCGGGACGCTTACGAGCAGGGATTGGCCGAGGAGCGTGCGATTCGGGAGCGTATGGGGCGCAGCGGCAAGGACGATCGGACACAGGACAGTCGGGCCAGGGGACGGGTCACGGTTTCCTTTTCGCTGACCGATCCCGTGCGGACGCGCCGTTATCTGGAGGTGCCGGCCTATCAGTGCGAGGGAGGCGGCGAAGTGGTCGTCGGTATTACGGTCAATCCTTCGGGAGAGGTCGTTGCTGCAAAAGTGGCCTCCGGAGGCGATGACTGTATGCGGGAGGCTGCGCTGGAAGCTGCACGTAACTCGCTTTTCAATATCGATGATTCGGCGCCTGCCCGACAGTCGGGAACGATTACTTACCTATTCATTCCTCAATAGGGTGCGGTGCCTGTCAGCGATTGTACGCGACAGGCATTTTTTGTAAATTTATATAAGGATTTCCTATGCATAATATCATTACGACCGAAAACATTCTGTTGATCGGAGCCTTGCTTCTTTTCGTCGCGGTAATGGCCGGCAAGGCGGCCTATCGTTTCGGCGCCCCGGCCTTGCTCTTTTTTCTGGGGGTCGGTATGCTGTTCGGTATCAATTTCATTTCGTTCCATTCTGTCGAAGCGACCCAGTTCGTAGGTATGATCGCTCTTTGTATCATCCTTTTCACGGGCGGTATGGATACCAAGTTTTCGGAAATACGACCGGTGATCGGACCGGGTATCGTACTGGCGACCGCCGGAGTCGTCATGACGGCGGTGATCGTAGCGGGTTTCGTCACGCTCATTGCCCCATGGGTCGGGCTGGCCGTATCGTTTCCTGCGGCGCTGCTGCTGGCCGCGACGATGTCTTCGACGGATTCGGCTTCGGTTTTCTCCATCCTGCGAAGCAAGAAACAGGGGCTGAACGAGAACCTGCGCCCTCTGCTGGAGCTGGAGAGCGGTTCGAATGACCCGATGGCGTACGTGCTGACCATTGTGCTGATTGGCGTATTGTCCGGCGGTGCGGAGGCCGTGAGCGTACCGATGAGTATCGTGAAATTCGTGATTCAGATGCTTCTCGGCGGTTTGATGGGGTATGCCATCGGTCGGATCGGCGTATGGACCATTAACCGCATTAACCTGAGCAACTATTCGCTTTACCCGGTGCTTTTGCTTGCCTTCGTTTTCTTTACCTTCTCGTTTACCGACCTGATCGGTGGCAACGGATATCTGGCCGTCTATCTGGCCGGTTTGGTCTTGGGGAATAATCAGCTGACGCAGAAGCGGTCGCTTACGATCTTCTTCGACGGCTTCACCTGGCTGGTGCAGATCGTGATGTTCCTTACGCTGGGTCTGCTCGTCAACCTCGACGAACTCTTGCAGCCCGACGTGCTGATGCTGGGATGCCTGGTCGGGGCTTTTATGATGTTCATTGCGCGTCCTATCACGGTGTTCGCCTGTATGATGCCTTTCCGCAAGTTTACGACCAAAGCCCGTCTTTATGTTTCCTGGGTCGGTCTGCGCGGTGCCGTGCCGATTATTTTTGCGACCTATCCTTTGCTGGCCGGTACGGAGGGGGCACGGCTGCTGTTCAACGTGGTTTTTCTGGTGACGATTCTCTCGCTGCTGGTACAGGGTACGACCGTGAGCTGGATGGCGAATCTGCTCGGACTCGGGTATGCCGAAAAGAGTCCTGCCTTCGGGGTCGATGTCCACGAAGATATTCCGTCGATATTTACCGAGGTCCTTGTCAATGAATCGATGCTTCAGGGGGGCGCTACGCTCAAGGAGATCAACCTGCCGGAGAATACGCTGGTGATGATGGTCTATCGTGACGGAGATTATTTCGTTCCACAGGGCAATACCGAACTGAAGGTCGGTGACAAGCTCTTGGTTATTTCAGACCGGGGCGAGGAGCTGGAGTCCACCTATAAGGATATGGGAGTCGATGAAGTGCTGAAACTTTGAGATATTTCCTGCAGATCGGTTCTCTCTGTTATCGAAACAAAAAAGCTGTCGTTTTCGACAGCTTTTTTGTTTCGAATATATCTTGAAGATTAGATCTCCCAAGTAGCGCCCGAGTGGAGCAGGTCGTCCACGCAGTGGATCTTGCTCTGGGCTTTCACCTCTTCCACCTGCTTTTCAACGGCCTGATCGTAAACGATTTCGTCCTCGACCGAACGGATTACACCGAGTGCGACCGGATAGTCGGGATATTTCATTGCGGCCAGCATCGAGTGCAGCGTCGTGTCTTTGGTGTGGGCGTCGTGCGTCAGGATCTTGTCCAGCGTATAGCCGTCCTGTCCGACCGTTACGACTTTCAGGCGCATATCCTCGAACACCAGACCTTTTTCGTTGTTGGCGCCGAAGAGCATCTTCTCGCCGTGGCGCAGCGTGATGGTGTGCTCCTGGCGGGTAGCCTTGTCTCCGGCGAAAGCCGCATGGGTCTTGTCGTTGAAGATCACGCAGTTTTGCAGAACTTCGGTGACCGACATACCCTGATGTTTCGCCGCTGCGATCAGACACTCTTTGGTCAGATTCACCTCCATGTCGATCGAACGGGCGAAGAAGGTGCCTTTCGCGCCGATCACCAGTTCGCCGGGGTTGAACGGCTTTTCGACCGTACCGTAGGGCGAGGTCTTGGTGATTTTGCCCAGCTTCGAGGTCGGCGAGTACTGACCTTTGGTCAGACCGTAGATCTCGTTGTTGAACAGGATCGCGTTGAGGTTGATGTTGCGGCGGATCGCGTGGATGAAGTGGTTGCCGCCGATGGCCAGCGAGTCGCCGTCGCCCGAGGTAACCCAAACGTTCAGACGCGGATTCGCAGTCTTCACACCCGTAGCGATGGCATTGGCGCGTCCGTGTACGGAGTGGAAGCCGAAGGTCTTCATATAGTAAATGAAGCGCGACGAGCAGCCGATGCCCGAGATGAACGTCGACTACGAATGCGGCGTATCGGTCTGGTCGGCAATTTCGGGCAGGGCCCGCTGTACGGCATTCAGAATTGCGTGGTCACCGCAGCCGGGACACCATCTTACTTCCTGGTCGCTTTTGAAGTCTGCCGGAGTATATTTGTAATCTGCCATGGCTTTATTTCAGTAAAGAGTGAAACTTGTTCGTGAGCTCGGTCACCGTGAACGGCTGGCCTTCGCACTTGTTGTACTGTTCGTAGTCGAATTGCTGCAATTTGCCGCGCAGGTAGTTGGCGAACTGTCCTTCGTTGAGCTCGCAAACCACGATCTTCTTGAAGCGCTTGAAGATGTCGGCGACGCCGTGCGGCAGCGGGTTGATGTAGTTGAAGTGGCAGAGCGAAACTTTCTTGCCTTCGGCACGCATTTTATCGACGGCATTCTGCAGGTGTCCGCGTGTACCGCCCCAACCTACTACGAGCAGATCGCCTTCCGGGTCGCCGTAAACCGTCTGGTGCGGGATGTAGTCGGCGATCTTGGCGATTTTCGCGGCACGCAGGTTCGTCATTTCCTGGTGATTCTGTGGGTCGATCGAGATACTGCCTTTCAGCTTGTCTTTCTCCAGTCCGCCTACACGGTGCTCCAGACCTGCTTTGCCGGGGAATGCCCAACTGCGTGCCAGCTTCTCGTTGCGGGCGTAGGGCATGAAAGGGCCTCCGTCCTCGGTTTTGTCGATGATCGGCGGGTTGATGGTCGGGTAATCCTTCATCGAAGGGATCTTCCACGGTTCGGAACCGTTGGCGATGAATCCGTCCGAGAGAAGCACTACCGGCGTCATGTGCTCCATGGCGATACGACCGGCCTCGAATGCGTAGTGGAAGCAGTCGCTCGGCATCGAGGCGGCGATGACCGCTACCGGGCTTTCTCCGTTGCGGCCGTAGAGGGCCTGCTGAAGGTCGCTCTGCTCGGTCTTGGTCGGAAGACCCGTCGAGGGGCCGCCGCGCTGTACGTCCACGACTACCAGCGGAAGCTCGGTCATCACGGCCAGACCCAATGCCTCGCTCTTGAGCGAAAGACCGGGACCCGACGTGGTCGTCACGGCGAAGTTACCGGCGAACGAAGCACCGATGGCCGTACAGATACCCGCGATTTCGTCTTCGGCCTGTACGGTTTTCACACCGAGGTCCTTACGTTTGGCGAGTTCCTCGAGAATGACGGTAGCCGGAGTGATGGGGTACGAACCGCAGAAGAGGGGCAGACCGCTCTTCTCGGATGCGGCGCAAAGACCCCATGCCGTTGCGACGTTACCGCTGATCGACCGGTAAGTGCCTTTCTCCATCTGGCCCGATGCGACGGTATATGTATTGGCGAACTGATGCGTGTTGGCGGCATAGTTGTAACCGGCGTCGATAGCGCGTTTGTTGGCTTCGGCTATAGCCGGATTTTTCTTCGCAAATTTTGAATCGAGGTAGTGTTTCGCATGATCCTCTGGACGGTTGTAGAGGTAGAAGCAGATACCCAGTGCGAACATGTTTTTGCACTTGACCATCGCTTTGTTGTCCAGACCGGAATCCGCCAAAGCCGCCTTGGTCATCTCCGTAATGTTCGGAACGACTACGTTGAAATCTTCCAGGTTCAGCTCCCGGATCGGGTCGAGCGTTGCGAAACCCGCTTTCCGAAGGTGCTCTTCGGTAATGGAGTCCTCGTCGAGGATTACCGTTGCACCCGGCTTGAGCCATTTGCGGTTCGCCTTCAGTGCCGCAGGGTTCATTGCGATCAGTACGTCGCAGAAGTCGCCCGGGTTGAGCTGTCTTTTGGCTCCGAAGTGCACCTGGAATCCGGATACACCCGCTACGGTACCTTGCGGGGCGCGGATTTCGGCGGGATAGTCGGGGAATGTCGAGATTCCGTTGCCGAGCAAGGCTGAAGTGTCGGAAAAGAGCGTGCCAGTAAGCTGCATGCCGTCACCGGAGTCGCCCGAAAAGCGGATCACGACATCTTGCAGCTCTTGTACCTTGTTTTCATTCATTGCTGTATGTGAATTAGTAATATAATAAGGTTGCTTTATTGGGTCGTTTTCTGTGGCCGGCACGGTTTCGATCGATTCGACCCTGCCTTCCTTTGTCGAAAACATTATAATATAATGCCACAAATATAACAAATATATTCCGGATAAAACTCACAAATCGTAATTAAAAAAATATTGTTTGGTTAAAACTTTGCTTTTTTTGTGCTTTTTGTAATTATAAATAGGAAGAAATCCCGGCTGCGGGCATCGCAACCGGAACATTTGGAACGCTGCACCGAAATCCGGTTTCGGGTACGGCCCGTAACGGCTCGCGCGATTTCGTGCTACCGGATCGAATTCATCCGGATACTGGCCTTGACCAGGGCGAGGGCCCGGATGCGGTCCACGGCCACCTCTTTGTCGGCGTGATGGGGGTTCTGACTGACGAGTTTCACGTACCCTTCCCGCTCGGATTTTTGGATGTATTTGACCGTGATGTACTCTTCGCCGTCGATGTCGATCGAGAGCAGGTACATGTCGCCCCAGAAGATGTCGCCGATATCCTTGAGCTGTTTGTAAAGTACGATGTCGCCGCTTTTGAGCAGCGGGTACATCGAGTCGCCCACGATATAGATGGCACCGTCGCACTTGGGCAGGTTGGGGATGTGGATGAAATTGACGGGCCGCGTCTGCGCGTGATCGGCGAAGAGCGGCACCAGGCCCGCCGTCCCTTCTATGGAGTAGAGGGGGACGCTTTGCAGCGGCAGCGTGTTGTCCGTGCGGTGCATGTAGGCGGTCAGATCGGGTTCGGCATTGAACATTTCCCCTTCTCCGCTGTCGAGCCAGTCCGGATTGACATTCAATTCTTGAACCAGGATGTTCTTGTTCCGGGACGAGAGCGCCGCCTTGCCCGTTTCGATCATCGAAAGGGCGGCCTTTCCGATGCCTAATCGTTGAGCTAACTGCTCTTGTGTCAGACCTATTGTCTTTCTCAATAGTTTTAAGCGATCCCCCGTCATATCGTATCAAAATTTTTTATGGTAAATATTTTGATTCTCTTGTATTAAATTCAAAAATTGAACTTATCTTTGTCTTGCAAAGTTAAACGATTTATTTTGTTTATGCAAAATTTTTATTGAACTAAATTCTTTTACGATGACCTATCCAATTATTCCGGAGTTATACGGTATCGTCGCTCGCAAGCTGTTGGATGAAATCGGGGAGAAGAGTTTCTATTCCGGTTCGTTTTCATTCGACTACGGTTCGAAAGAGTGTCGTTTCGTCGCCTCGATCGTAATCTATCGTTCGAAGGAGTGTCTGCCCGAAGGCGACGCCGATCGAATCGACGACCTGGTTCCCGTCTGGTGGGAATTCCATACATCCGACCAAGCGGGGGAACGCCCCAACGATTTCTCCTTTTCCGAGCTTAAGGAGTACCTCTTCTGATTCGACTCCGCAAGATCGCACATCCCATCCGGAGCGGCGCCTCCTGCGGTCTTTTTCCGAACACATTGTTCTTGGTTTTCGATACCCGCTGCAACGGGCGGTTCCGTTTTTCCGTTGTCGTTCGAAAAGTTGAACGCTGTTCTGCGATTGTCGGATGCGGCGATTCTGGAATCCGGCCGACCCGTGCGTATCGAAACCCTCCGCCTCCCTTCGGCAGCGCCGTGCCACCGGGCGGAGCTTAAAAACTACTGACCTATGAATATAGATGTATTGAAGGACTTGTCCCCCGCAGAACCGGCTTCTGCGGGGGATTTGCCTCCGTTCGGCCTGTTTGCCGCCGGAGTCTATCCCTTTCTGGAGTTCCGGTGGTTTCACGAGGCCTACTACCGCGTACTGGAAGCATTCGCCGCCGGGCGCGTCCGCCGGCTTATCGTCACCATGCCGCCCCAGCATGGCAAGAGCGTCGGGGCTTCGACCCTGCTGCCCGCCTACCTGTTGGGGCGCAATCCCGATCTGCGGATCGCCATCGCCTCCTATTCGGCTTCGTTGGCTTCGAAGTTCAACCGGCGCGTGCAGCGTATCATCGATTCGCCCGAATATGCGGCCTTTTTCCCGGAAACGACCATCAAGCGGGGAGCCAGGCCTCCGGAGTACCTGCGTACGGCTGATGAGGTGGAGATCATCGGTCACCGGGGCGGCCTGCTCTCTGTCGGCCGCGAGGGGGCGCTCACGGGCAACCGTGTGGACTGCTTCATTCTCGACGACCTTTACAAAGATGCGATGGAGGCCAATTCGCCCGTCGTGCGGGAGAACTGTTGGGAGTGGTACACCTCGGTCGTGAAGACCCGTATGCACAACTTCTCCGGCGAGTTGATCGTCTTCACGCGCTGGCACGAGGAGGATTTGATCGGCACGCTCTGCCGCCGGGAGCCTTTCGTCGAGTTCACCGACTGGGCGCAGCTCGATACGCTGCCGCCCGATACCTGGCTCTATTTGAACTTCGAAGCTCTCAAAACGCGTCCTCCGTCGCCGGTCGATCCCCGTGAACCGGGCGAAGCGCTCTGGGAGGAGCTTCACGGCGCGGAATTGCTGCGTGGTAAGCGGCGGCTCGATCCCGTGCGGTTCGAGTGTATGTATCAGGGGCGTCCTTCGGTGCGCGAAGGGCTGCTCTACGGGGATAATTTCCTGACTTACGAGGAGCTGCCCCGCGACATCGTGCGCCGGGCGAACTATACCGATACGGCCGATACGGGCGACGATTACCTCTGTTCGCTCTGTTATGTCGTCGATCCGGACGGGGTGATCTACGTTACCGATGCGGTTTATTCGCGCGAACCGATGGAGATGACCGAAGGACTGGTGGGAACGATGCTCCGCGAGTCGGGTACGCGTGCGGCACTGATCGAGAGTAACAACGGAGGCCGGGGATTTGCCCGCGCGGTGCAGGCTTTAGCGCCGCAGGTTCGTGTGGAGTGGTTTCACCAGTCCGCTAACAAGGAAGCCCGCATCCTCTCGAACGCAGCGACGGTGGTTCATACGGTACGTTTTCCCTGCGACTGGGCGCTGCGCTGGCCCGAATTGTATGCCCATCTGACCACTTACCGCTGGAAATTCCGTGCTAACCGCTGGCACGATGCCGCAGATGTGGTGACGGGCCTCGTCGAACGTGAAATCGCCGGGCGGGACACCCGTATTAAAAGCGTTAAATTTATGTAGGCGATAGATCGCGGTTCGTGTGTATTCGCGATTGAGGTTTGTGTGGTGCGGGAGAGAGAATCCGTTGGTGTGTCGTGGACGTGTTGATCAGTTCTGGTCTGAAATCTCTTTCGGTCCCGGTAGGGAAGGTGTTTTGGGAAGTTGAAAAACATACGAATTGTGCCGGCGACCGTCGGCCCGTCATTGCCTTTGTCACATAACGCTTTGGGTTAAAAGTCTTTGTAAAAATCGATTTTCATATAAAGGATAAGGAGGAGCAGGGCATAGAGCAGCGACCACCGATGATGATCGAGCATGTTTGCTACGGATGTATTTTGTGGTTATTGTATGCTATGACGAAGTACATCGTTGATAAAGAGATTAGTAGGACGATATTATGGAGCTTGGGGCGTGATTGTCGCTGTAAAAAAATGAGGCGATGACGAACTAAATCCTGATAAATCCTGGGGGATACACTAAATCGTATAATCAATCACCATGGCAAATATTGCCGAATAGGCGCTCTTTGAATAATTTTTTATATATTTATGTCGAATTGTTTTATTGGACGAACTGTTTTTAGGGGGATTTAATGATTTTCAGCTTATGAGAAGATTTTTATTTTGGTCTTTGTGTTTTTGCCTGTTGTTTCCTGTAGGGTTATCTTCTTGCGATGGCAGCGATTCGGCGGCGGTGATTTTTGGGGGAACGACCGGGAAGCTTACATGGACTTTGACGGAGGATGGTGTCCTGACGATTACCGGGGAGGGACCTATGCCCGATTATAGAGATGGAGGTACTTCGGAAACTCCGCCTTGGTATCCGCATGTGAACAGGATTTCCTCCTTGACGATTGGCGAAGGTGTGACCCGCATCGGAGATTATGCATTTATGTTATGCAGCTTTGTGACGAAAGTTGTTATTCCGGAAAGTGTGACAAGTATGGGAGATTGGGCTTTCTGGCATTGTCAGAGTTTGAAGCGTATCACCTTCCCTGACCGTATGGTGAGGTTCGGTGAATGGGCATTCTACGAGAATGAAAGTCTTCAGAGCGTCTGTATTCCCGAGGGGGTAACGACTATTCCGAGCAGCGCTTTTGCTCGATGTCATAATCTAACGTGTGTTATCATGCCGGGGAGTTTGCAAACTATTTGTGGCGGGGCTTTTTCGCAGTGTCATAAATTGACGGATGTAACTATTCCCGATGGCGTGACGGTGATTGAAACAGGAGCTTTTCCAAGTTGTAAACGGCATGATCCTACACGTGTTTTTAATGCGATAATCCAACTATCGGAGGCTAATGGGAATGAGGTAAATATTGTTTCATCTAATGAAAACTTTTCCGATGTGACAGGCCATTTTGTCCCATGCTATTTACCTGATGGGAAATCATTCTCAGATTTATCCGTCAAAGAAATATTAACAGCTATCTTTCATTTATGACAAGCCATAATAAAAATCACAAGACATGAAATCTTTGTTGTTACTTATAATATTAATGTTTCAGGCATTCATTTTACATGCTCAAACAGAAACCATTGATGGTTTTGAATTAGGAGGTAGTAGAATTACTGCGATTGGAGCCATTGGTCAAAAATCGGGATACAAATATCAAAATTCAAGCACCTATGATAATGGTGTAAAATGGATTGAATATGTAAGAGGCGATGTTCGAAAACCCCCACATTCTACTTATGATTTATATTTCATAGATGATAAATTGACCAAACTCGAATATTATACATCTGGATTCAACAGTAACATGGTTGAAGATATCAACATATCTTGATATGGCTGTCGTTACCTGTCTGGCCGTTATTCCGCCGGAGCTAGGGAAAGATAATTTCGGCCTTCCTGCTAAAATTCTTTATGTACCTGCCGGCAGTGTGGAGGTGTACAGGAAAAATGCTGTCTGGAGAGAGGCTTTTGAAACGATTGCGGCACTACCCTGATATTCCTGCCTGTGGGCGGGCGGTGCCGAGAACGAAATATCCCCGTACCCTGCAAAAGGGTACGGGGATATTTCGTTCTCGGAGTCGGCTGTTTCTCGAAGGATTATTTTTCCTGTGGGTCTTGCACTATTTCTTCGGCACGGCGGAGCGGATTGACAGGGGCTCCGAAGGTGAAGAGGCGACTTAACTGCACGACAAACCAAAGTTCGGAAGAGCGAATCGTTATCGTAACGCTCTTCCGGACTTTGGCTTTTAATGGCTTGCTTTCGGTCTTTTGTGGCGGTTTGCCCGACAGCATAGGGAACGGGTGGTTCGGTATTAAAGTGCTTGGGGCTGCGGCAAGAAATCTCTCAGTCTGTTCCGATCGAAAAGACGGAGCGGCGGAATCCATGCTGCAGACGACATCATCCTATGGAACGACTTGCGGCTCGGTCGTAAACCAACCGTTTTTCCCTGGCCGGATACGAAAATCGCGGGATTAAAACGGAGCGATAAAACGTTCGGGACGTTTATTTACAACAGTCGCATAATTTGACGGTTTACTCGTTTTCGCTCATCGTTTTCCCGAGCTCCGTGCCGCACGTGAAATCTCCTCTGCGGAGGGGAGAGGCCGCAATCGTAAATGTTCCCTTTGGCGGAGAATAACGACCGTTCCGACCGAAAGGTTTCGGAACCCGAAACATATCCGGAGTAAATCGGATGTAGGGTTCTAATTTATTATTCGTTTTCCGGGCTTTGCGGCCGGTCCGGACTGTTTATGCCGGAAGGTTTTGTATTCCGGCGCTCCCGAAGCATACGCTTACCTTTACCGACCGAGGCGACGTTGCCTCGGTTAAAATCATTTGTATTATGATAATAGGTTATTTACGCGTCAGCACGGGAAAACAGCATCTTGCCAACCAGCAGGATGAGATCCGGCGCTTCGCCGAAAGCAGAAAGCTTGTTGTCGATCATTGGGTGACGGAAGTCGTCAGTGGCAAGAAGAGCGAGCGAGACCGCAAGCTCGGCGGCCTGTTGCGCCGTCTTAAAAAGAACGATACGTTGATCGTGACGGAGATTTCGCGCCTGAGCCGAACGCTTACGGACATTATGGCGATTATGGGCAAATGCCTGGAGCGGGGAATCAACCTTTATACGACCAAGGAGGGCTATTCGTTCGACAATACGATCAACAGCAAGGTGCTGTGCTTCGCTTTCGGACTCGTCGCGGAGATTGAGCGCAATCTTATTTCGATGCGGACGCGCGAGGCACTGGCGCTGCGGCGTGCCGAGGGGATGGTCTTGGGACGCCGTTACGGAAGTTATACCAAACTGAACGTATTGATTGAAAATCGGCAAACCGTTATCGCAATGCTCGACCGGGGAAAGTCCATCGGCGATATTTGCAGACATTTCGGCCTTTCGCGGGATACGTTTGCCAAATTCAGGATGAAATACCCGTCGGTCCAGAAAGCTTTGGATAAGAAAGAACGACTTAGAATCAGTCGTTTTAAGAGCAGACGGTGCGATGTCTGAACAATATGCGGGAACTCCGGTGATCTGTATTCGGAGTTTCCGCATATTTTGTAAAAGAGCGCGGAGTTGTTTGGCCCTCCTTTCCCGATATTGTCGGTTAATCGTTGGTTAAATCGTTGGTTTATAGCTGCAAATATACATCATCTCTGCAATTTGTACAAGAATAATTTGTAATTATATTACAATTCAGATAATTATAATTATTTCTGTTTGTCGTCCTATGGTTTTATACCATGTATTATCCGTTTGAGGCGTTCAGTGGAACGATTAAATAGGATGGACGTTAGGATAACGTCCCGGTTTATTGTTGGTTAATAGTGTTTAATCGATGATAATTGAATGTCGAATGAAGAAAATCCTATTCTTTTTATTTGCTGCCGTATTAGCCGCAGGAGGCGTGGAGGCGCAGGAAGCGGTGGATTCCATGAAAATTTTTTATCGCCGTGGGTATCGTAATGTCGATCTGTCGTTTCGGGACAATCGGGCGCAGATGGAGCGTTTCTTGAATCTGACGGAAGCGGCACTGAAAAACGACCGGGTCGAAAAGGTCGTTATTCGCTCGTATGCTTCGCCGGACGGAACGGCAGAAGCCAACGAACGGCTGTCGGTCGGACGGGCGGAAGAGTTGAAGGCCTATCTGGTCCGCGAGGGGAACATACCCGCATCTTTGATCGAATATCACGCCGAAGGCATCGCGTGGGGAATGCTGCGGGAACAGGTCGCGGCTTCCGATATGGCGGGACGCGACGAAGTGTTGGATATTCTCGACCATACGCCGCTGTGGATTTACGACGACGATAATCGGATTGTCGATGGCCGGAAAAAGCAACTGATGGATTTGCAGGGCGGAAAACCGTATAATTATATGTTGGAGCACTTTTTCCCCGAACTTCGCAACAGCGTCAGCACCGTGCTCTATCTGCATATCGTGGCGCAGCAGGATAGCGAAACGGAGCCGGAGCCGATTGCGGTCGTTCCCTCCGAAGAGGAGCGGGTGCCGCAGCCGGGGCCCGAGCGGGGGCCGTGCGACACCCTCATACCCT
>OATG01001064.1_pt1 | contig 23678 bp, 13 predicted proteins | sample 1516581 | NCBI WGS metagenome assembly OATG01 (sample SAMEA2579930, study PRJEB22360) | human gut metagenome | biome: human gut; feature: human-associated habitat; material: faeces | place: Denmark | collected 2008/2010
GGGACAGTCTGAACGACTGTCCCGATCCGCTCGTTTTATCGGACAATCCGGAAGGTTTTGCCGCTCTTACAGACTCCGCAGACGAAGTATTTCAAAAAGGGATTTGCAGCGGAATCGCAGCCGCACAGCGACGGTCGCTGCGCCCGCAGGGCGATAAAAAAATGGGTAAGCTACTTATATCGCACCGCTACAACCGTATACCCTTGCTCAATTCCTTGCCTGGGGGATTCTACAGGAGCTGGTCGTATAAGACTTACCCGAGTGCAAAAGTAACTCTTTTTTCCAAAAGCGCAAAAAGAAAACGGAAAATTCGCAAAAAAGAGTCGCCGTGCGGCGCATCTGCATCCCGGAACAGAGGAAACGACAAGGGAAAGCAGCCGGACACCCGCGCCCCACGGCGTTCCGAGCGGAACGGGAGCGTTCGTATCTCGCCCGCCATTCGGGTGTCCCCGACGACCGCACGGCGCTTCGTGCGGGCCGAAGCCCTGCCCAGACAGGCGGCACCTCGGCAAAACCGCAAACTTCGTTTGCTTTTGCGCTCGGCTTGCACTATCTTTGTTCGAAAATTCCCCGGCAATGCGTCGCAAACTCATCATCGGCCTCTGCATCCTCGTCGTACTGCTCGCAGGCATCGGCATCTACCTCCGCAACGGTTTTTACGGAAACTGCGTACCGGAACGACGGTCGCTCTACGTGCGGTCGGGATCGGAGTACCGCACGCTCGAAGATTCGCTCGACGCCGCGATCGCACACACCGCCTTCTTCCGGTTCTACGCCCGCCATATCGAACTCGACCGGTCGTTCAAACCCGGGCACTACGTGCTGGAACCGGGAATGAACGTCGTACAAGTGGCACGTATGCTCAAACTGGGATTGCAGACGCCCGTGCGGGTGACGATCAATAACGTCCGCACCCCCGCACAGCTTGCCGGCAAGCTGGCGCGGCAGATCGAGGCCGACTCGGCGACGATCGTCGCCGCGCTGACCGATCCCGCGACAGCGAGGAAAGCGGGCTTCGATTCGGTGACGCTCTTTTCCATGTTCATCCCCGACACCTACGAATTCTATTGGACGGTTTCGCCGGCGCAGTTCATCGAACGGATGCGGCGCGAATACGACCGTTTCTGGACGCCGCAACGCGATGCGAAGCGCCAGCGCAGCGGATTGTCGCGCCTCGAAGTGATGACGCTCGCCTCGATCGTCTACGAGGAGACCCGCCAGAGCGACGAAATGCCCCGCATCGCGGGCGTCTACATCAACCGCCTACGCAAAGGCTGGCCCTTGCAGGCCGACCCGACGGTCAAATACGCCTTGCAGGAGTTCGGACTGCGGCGCATCCTGCACCGGCACCTGAAATATCCGTCGCCCTATAACACCTATATAAACAACGGCCTGCCGCCGTCGCCGATCTGTATGCCGGGACGCAACGCCATCGACGCCGTACTCGATTTCGAACGACACGATTACATGTTCTTCTGCGCACGCCCCACGTTCGACGGCTACCACAACTTCGCACGCACGCTCCGCGAACACAACGCCAATGCCCGCGCCTATTCGGCCGAGTTGAACCGCCGGAAGATAAGGTAATTCCTTCGAAAACAAGAAGACGGCACGCATCCGCCTCCGACCGGAAACCGTTTCTTCGACCGCATCCCAGCATCCGCCTTCGGCAAATTGCAGACAAGTTTGCTTTTGCCCTCGCTTATTCGTATCTTTGACTGCGTCTTAGATACTCCGTCTCGGCATAATCAAGCTAACGCTTGCTTCTGCGCTCGACTTTTCGTATCTTTGCCGACGTATGATCCTGCGCATCTATCCTCAGAATCCCGCCGAGCGGGAGATACGGCGTGTCGTCGAAGCCTTGGAGCGCGACGGCGTGGTCGTCTACCCCACCGATTCGGTCTACGCCTACGGCTGTTCGCTCCGCTCGGCACGCGGTCTGGAACGACTGCGCCAACTCAGCGGCAAACAGACCGGTGAGTTGAGCATCATCTGCGACGGCATCTCGCGGGCGGCGGAATACTGCCGGGTGGACAACGCCGCGTTCAAGATTCTCAAACGCAATCTGCCGGGAGCGATCACCTTCCTGCTCGACGCATCGTCGCGAATGCCCGACAAGGCGCTGCAACGCCGCAAGACGATCGGCGTGCGCATCCCCGACAATGCGATTCCGCGGGCGATCGTCGAACAGCTGGGGTGCCCGCTCATCACCGCATCGCTCAAAAGCGACGACGACGCGGAGTACATGACCGACCCCGAACTGATCCACGAACGTTACGGCCGCGAAGTGGCGCTGGTCGTGGACGGGGGATACGGTTTGATCGTGCCCACCACGGTGGTCGACCTCACGCAGGAAGAGCCCGAAATCGTGCGGCAGGGTGCGGCGGAACTCAACTGACGGACATAATGACACGATCCAATTCAATATGAACCAGACGAATTTTTGGAACGACGCCGCGAAGTACGGTGCCGTCATCGGCGGCGCATCGGCCGTCTGCTCGTTGCTGGGCGACGCCACGGGAGCGGGATTTTTCGGACTCATCGGACTGGCCCTCTACATCGGGCTGCTCTTATACTACACACGCAAACGGGCGACATCCCGCTCGACACGCGAGGAGGAGTACGGATACGGCAGGCGGTTGGGATTCATCGTCGCCATGGCGCTCTTCGTGGGCGTTATCAACGCCGCCTATACGATTCTGGCCAGCCGCATCCTCTTCACGGACAAATACGCCGAACTCTACGAACAATCGTTCGCGCTTCTCTCGAAAACGGGGTTGTATACCGGCGAAATGATCGCCCGAATGACCCAGATGGTGCAGTCGCCTCTTTGGATCACCTTCTCGTCGGTCGCCGGACAGGCCCTGCTCGGCCTGCTGTTCGGACTGGTGCTCGCCGCCCTCGCACAGCCCCGGCAACGATTCGACAACAATACGGAGGAGTAACCGGATGGAGAAGCGATTGGACATCTCGGTGGTCGTGCCGCTCTACAACGAGGAGGAGTCGCTCCCCGAACTGACGGCCTGGATCGACCGCGTAGCACGCGAAAACGGTCTCTCCTACGAAATCGTCTTCGTCGACGACGGCTCGACCGACGGCTCGTGGGAGACGCTCGAACGCCTCAAAGAACACTATCCCGCCCTGCGGGCGATCGGGTTCGCCCGCAACTACGGCAAGTCGGCCGCACTCTACTGCGGATTCGCTGCCGCCGAAGGCGACGTGGTTTTCACGATGGACGCCGACTTGCAGGACTCGCCCGACGAAATTCCCGACATGCGCCGCATGATCCTCGAAGAGGGCTACGACATGGTTTCGGGATGGAAACTCAAACGTCACGACCCGATCGGCAAACGCTGGCCCAGCAAATTCTTCAACTGGACGGCGCGCACCGTCTCGGGCATCAAACTCCACGACTTCAACTGCGGACTGAAAGCCTACCGCCGCAAGGTGGTCAAGTCGATCGAAGTCTACGGCGAGATGCACCGCTACATCCCGATCCTGGCCAAGGAGGCCGGATTCCGCCGCATCGGCGAGAAGGTAGTCTGCCACAGGGCGCGCAAATACGGCTCCTCGAAGTTCGGCATGGAACGCATGGTCAAGGGCTACCTGGACCTGATTACGGTCTCGTTCCTTTCGCATTTCGGCCGGTCGCCGATGTACTTTTTCGGCGGGTTGGGAACGCTCATGTTCCTGCTGGGCGGCTGCTCGACGATCTGGATCATCGCCGCCAAGCTCTACAAGCAGGCGCACGGCCTGCCGCTGCGGGCCGTCACCGAGCAGCCGCTCTTCTACCTTTCGATGCTTCTGGTCATCCTCGGCGTGCAGTTTTTCCTGGCCGGTTTCCTGGGCGAGCTGATCGACCGCAACGCCTCCGACCGCAACAAATACCTGATCGACAAGAATATCTGACAAACAGACGATTATGATACAACGTATTCAGACACTCTATCTGCTTCTGGCCGCAGGACTGGTAGCCTGCGCCGCGTTCCTGCCCCTGGCCTCGTTCGCCAGCGGCGGCGAAGAGTTCCGCCTTTACGCCTTCGGACTGCGGACTGCGGACGGCGAAACCGTGCAATCGACCCTCTACATGGGCATCCTGCTGGCATTGGCGTTGGTGCTGCCGCTGACGACGATCTTCCTGTTCAAGCGCCGTATGCTGCAATTCCGGCTCGGCGTGGTGGAGATGATCCTGCTGCTGGGCGCACAGATCGTAATGGGCATCTACTATTTTCTCAGCTATCGCCTCTTCTCTTCGTTCGAATTCCACGCCCAGAGCGTCAAACTGCCACTGGTGCTGCCGCTCATCGCCATGATCTTCACCTATCTGGCCGTCCGTGCCATTTTCCGGGACGAACTGATGATCCGTTCGATGGACCGCATCCGCTAAGAAAATATACGACCGTCTGCGATGCCGACCCCTTTCCCGACGGGTCGGCATCCGCTTTGTTTCCGCCTGAAAAGAAAAATCCGTCCGGAAAGAGCCAAAAAACATTACACTTTTTCATACTTTCAGCTAAAAATATATCGATTTTTAATTGGTTATTCCGATAAAAGACCATAACTTTGATTGAAAATCCACTTTATAAAACGGATACGAAAAGCCATAAAATCATATTCACACTTAATTCAAATTCATTATGAAGCAATTAAACATTTGGAAAACATCGTTTTACACGATGCTGGCGATCGCCTCCGGGGCGTTCACGGCATGTGTGGACGACGATGTCGACAAACAGGCTCCCACGCTGGAACTATCGGAGGAGGCCGTCGCCTTCACCGGAACGGCTACCGAAGACGCGACCGTTACGGTGAGGAGCAACCGTCAATGGACGGTCGCCTACGAGGACGAAGAGACCCAAAAGGAGTGGATGTATTTCAAAGTCTCCGGCAACGAGGTCTCCGAGGGCATCTACAACGGCGACGGTACGGTCAAGATCACCGTCGGCGAATCGGCGCAGCCCCACATGGGCCGTCTGATTTTCACGCTGAGCAACAGCTACGGCGAACTCTACCGGAAATACCTGACCGTCACGCAGGGCAACTACGTTCCCCCGACGGTCGGCGCCGTCGGCAAACTGGTCGAGTACATTCTGGGCAACAGCGACCTGAGCGGCGCCGTCGGCTCGGACAAGGCCATGCCGCTCCAATACAGCGAGTCGACGATCGAGGCGGTCATCCTGGCCAACGACGCGGCGGGCAACAACAACCGCAAACTCTACGTGGGCGACAACAACGGCCTCGAACGGTCGGCCATCGTTCTCTACGGTGCCGATTTCGCCATGGCCAACGACCCCGTAACGAAGTATCCCGCAGGCCGTAAGGTCACGCTCAATCTCGAAAACGCGAAATACTACGCATTCAACAACGTGCGCCAGCTGACCGACGTCGTCGTCACCGTAGGCGACGAAGAGGTCGAGCTGGTCGTTCCGTCGCTTTCGGTCGAAAAATTCAATACGGGCGACTATCAGGCGCAGTACGTGAAACTGAACAACATGACGCCCGCCCAGTCGTTCGTCGGCAAGCCGTGGACGGCAACCGAAAGCCAGTCGGTAACGCTCAACGACGCTTCGGGCAAGACACTGACCGTCTACATGAACAAGGCGCAGTTCGCCACCGGATTCGCCGACATGTACGTGGCCGACAAGACCGGCACGATCTACGGCGTGGCCGAAACCTATCGCGAAAACGCACAGCTCATCCCGACCAAAAAGGCCGATATCGCGGCTCTAAGCACGGATCAGGGGGGGGGTACGGATCCCGACCCGACGCCGGGCGACGCGATCTACTATGAATCCTTCGGTACGGCCGACGTATCGGACAAACCGCTTATCGCCGACTATACGGGCTGGGCGAAAACCGGTTCGGGTGCAGGCGAAGTCTCCTACACCGGCGAGGGCAAAATGTCGATCCGCACCAGCGGAAAACCCAGCGCCGGCTACGACGGTGCATCGGGCAAGAACAAAGCGTACTTCGGAACGGACAATCCCGCCTTAATCATCAACAAGATCAAACTCGACGGAGCACAGGATCTGCAACTTACTTTCGGCGCACAATATTCGAAAGCGATCGACTATGATGCCGGTCTCTACGACAACGAGTTCAAACCGGAGAAATTCCACCTCGCTCTGAGTGCCGACGGCACCAGCTGGACGACAGTCGAGTACACCTATGCACAGGCCGACGAGTTCTGGGTGTTCGCCACCTCGAAATTCAAGCTGAAAAACAAAGCGGCCTATCTCTACGTGAAATATGCAGTCGATGAAGAGTCGGGATTCGCTATCGACGACGTGACGCTCGCCGAAGGCGAAGGCGGCACCGAAATCGATCTGGGCGAAGGCGGCGAAGAACCCGAACCCACACCGGGCGAAGCGATCACGGTGAACGAACTCTACCGGCTCGCCGAAACGGTTACGGGCAAGGACAAGCTCGTGATCGACGCCGAAAACAATCGCACGCTCGAAGCGGTCGTCGTAACCGACGTCGACGGCGGCAATGTTTCGGCCAATAACCTGATGGTAATGACCGAAGGCGCGACACAAGCCAAGAACGGTATCCTGCTGTTCAGCAGCGGCCAATACACCAATCCCAAAGATCCCGCATTCCCGTTCAAGTCGGGCGACAAGGTTCGTTTCACGCTTGTGAAAGGATTGGCCAAAGTGGCTAATTTCTCGAACTGCTACGAGGTAACCTGCGAATCGAGCGATGCAGCCACGTGGCTGACGGCCGAAGTAATCGGCAAGGCGCAACTCACCCCTGTCCCGCTCACGTCGATCGACAATCTGATCGATTATCAGGGCATGCTCGTCACGGTCAAGAACGTCACTTCGCCCGCAACGGCCGGTAATTGGGCTGTGGGTACCACCACGTTCAAGGTCGGTTCGTCCGATCTGACCGTCTACGTGACACAGGACGCCGCCGGATTCGCAGGCAAGCAATACGCGGCTTCGAAAACGGGCGATCTGACCGGTTATGTCTCCTATAAAGGCGCCGTACAGCTTTGTCCGCGCAACATGACCGATGCAGCCGCCTTCGCCGAGGGCGGCACGGATCCCGAACCCGCGGATCCGGCGCACATCGTGCTCGATTTCTCGCGCGGAAAGGACATGGCGACACCCGCATTCCCCTACCACGATAAGGACGACTCCTCGTCCGCAACGGAGGGCACCTATACCATCGACGGCTACACCTATCATATCAAGGCCAGCGCCGACGGCAAGTTCTACTGGTTCTACAACAACTACAACGCCGAGACAAAACCCGAAACGGTTTACGAAGCCTTCTTCATCGGCACGACCGGCGCCTACATCGAACTGCCCGCCATCAGCGGCAAGGCGCTCTCGAAGGTCATCCTGACCGGCGCCAGCGGTGCTTCGGGCGACAGCGAAGCCGCGATCACGGACACGGCAGGCGCCGACATCGCCGGCGGCCTGTCGCAAGTAGTCGGCAAGGGCGAAGCAACCTACGACCTGAGCGGCACGGTAGCCAACACCTCCTACCGCATCACCGTCACGAAGAAAAACTGCCAGTTCGCCAAGATCGAACTCTTCTACGGCGAGGGAGGCGGCAGCACGCCCGTACAGCCCACGCTGAGCGTCAATCCGACCTCGCTGTCGTTCGCGGCGAAGGATCAGGCCAAGACGATCGCCTGCACCGTGGCCAACGCCGACGGTTACACGGTAGGCGCCTCGTCCTCCGACCCGGCCAACTTCGCCGCATCGGCAGCGGGCACGACCGTCACGGTCACCCCGACCGAGAACACCGGCAGCGCACGCAACGCCACGGTCACGGTCTATCTGACCAACGACGGCGGCGCGACCAAAGTCGCAGCGAAGACCGTCGCCGTCACGCAGGCTGCCGCCGGCGGCCAGCCAACCGAAGGGGGCTACACCAAGATCACCAAATCGGCCGACATCGTAGACGGCATGAGCGGATTCCTCGGTGCTCATGCGATCAAAACCAACGACACACCTCCGACGGATTATGGGTTGCAGTTGGTTACGGGATTTGCAACCTACGGCGTAGGTTACACAACCGAATACATCTATGACGAAACTTCGAAAGAGCTCTCCTTGAAAGACAGTGAAAATAAGTACGTCGCACAGGAGTTTACATTCGAGGCTACCACCGGAGGCTTCCATATCAAGCAGGGTGATAAGTATCTGATCGGTACAGGCATCATCGATAATAAAAAAGTCAAACAAGGACTTGCATTAGCCGATGCTCCAGCACAACCCTGGGTATTTACCGACGATGCGGAAGGGATGATTGCTACGACGAGCGCATCAGGAGAAATTGACGGTCAATCGTTCAATTATCCCCAAATTTATATGCTGTGCGCCACGACGGCAAAGAGTAATTTCATCCGCGCATACGTGGATTCCTCCTACGGAAAAGGTTTCTGGTTCTTCAAGAAAAACTGAGTTGACAACGATCGCCGGCGGGTAACGCCGCCGGCGATTTCTATCCGTTTCGAATGACTATGCAGACACACCTCCTCCGACAGTGGCTCCGACTCGCGGTCGCGGCCGTCGCAGTATTTTTCGCCGCCTGCGGCGACAGCGACGGCGATGCGGCGACAGCCCGTGTGGAGTCGTGCGAACTGGAACGGTCGTCGATCGTCGGCGGCCAGATCGCAAGCGGCGAGGAGACCGCTTCGCTGCGCGTGATCGTCGAGGTCTCCGGCAGCGGACAGCTGAACTACACGGCTACGATCACCAGCGGCGACTGGCTTTCGCTGAGCGCCCGCGACTTTTCGGCCGCAGGGCGGCAGCGGCAAGGGACGGTCGACAGCGGCGAAAATCTGCTGTTCTTCTACTACAAGGCCAACGCCTCGGCGCAAAGCCGCATAGCGACCTTCACGATCGCTTTCGACGACGGTTCGGCACCCTACGACTTCGAGCTGACGCAGCTGGCGCCCAATGCGACCGACAATCCCTACGACGTGCCGAAACAGTGGCCCGAGCTGCCTGCCGGCAAGGAGGAGACAGACTATATCTATGCGGCCCACTATGCCAAGATGAATCTGAAAACCGTGCGCAACTATTCGCTCTGCTTCGACAAGAAACTGCGCGTGGCGCATTGGGTGGCCTATCCGCTGCACGCTTCGTACATCGGATCGCTGGATCGCAGCGAAGCATGGGCGCCCGATCCGAAGATTCCGCAGCAGTGCCAGCCTGCGCTCTGGCTGGGCGGTTATCAGAACGGCAACGTCTACAACCGCGGTCACCAGATTCCGTCGAAAGACCGCACGACCGTCGAGGAGATGAACAAGCAGACGTTCTACGCATCGAACATGACGCCGCAGCGCGGCCAGTTCAACCAGAACATGTGGGCGGCGCTCGAAGCGAAAGTCCGCAGTTACGTCTGCCCGGATACGCTCTACGTCGTCACGGGATGTTATTTCGCCAACCTCGACGAATCGACGAAAGACAAGGCCGGAAACGTCTGTCCGGTTCCCACGAACTACTTCAAGGTGCTGTTGCGCACGCGCGACGGCGCGACCGGCAAGCGGATCGCCGACTGCAAGGCCTCGGAACTGAAAGCCATCGGATTCTGGGTCGCCAACGAAAACGGACAGCAGCTCGGCAGGCAACTTTGCCGCAGCGTAGCGGAGATCGAGAAAGAGACGGGATTTACCTTCTTCCCCGACGCCGACACCTCGGTCAAGGCACAGAACAGCCCCGAACAATGGGGATTTTAACCGCGTTTTCGACAAGCCGAGCGCAGCACCGGACGCCGTCCGAGCCATGCCGGGACGAGAAAACGAAGAATGAAATTCAACAATTCGAATCATGAGAAAGAAACTGATAATCACAGCGGTGCTGGCGTCGGTCATGGTGATGTGCTTCGCGCAGAAGCCCCACAAGATCATGTTCTACAACATGGAGAACTTCTTCGACACCATCGACGACCCCGAAACCAACGACGAAGAGTTCCTTCCCGACGGTGCGAAGCGGTGGAATACGGCCAAGTACGACAAGAAACTCCGCAACATGGAGCGCGTGTTGTTCGACATCGCCGCCATCGACCGCAACTATCCGGCGGTGATCGGCGTCTCGGAGATCGAGAACCGCTCGATCCTGGAAGACATCGCATCGACGCGCAAGCTCCTTCCGGCACGTTATGCGATCTGCCACTACGACTCGCCCGACCTGCGCGGCGTGGACGTGGCGTTCCTCTACCGTCCGGATGTCTTCAAACTCGAAGGCAGCGCCGACATCCCCGTGCGGATCGCCTCGCTGCCCAACTGGCGCACGCGCGGCATCGTGACGATGTGGGGAACGATCGACGACGAGCCCTTCCTCTTCATGGTCGCGCACTGGCCCTCGCGGCTGGGCGGGCAGGCGGCATCGGCCTTCAAGCGCAACGCCGCGGCCGACCAAATGCGTGCGATCGCCGACTCGGTGCTCAAAGTCAACCCCGCCACCAAGATCGTGGCCATGGGCGACTTCAACGACGATCCGACCGACGAGAGCGTCGAAGTCCATCTGGGCGCCAAGGCCAAAATCAAGGAGTTGCAGCCGGGCGATTTCTACACGCCCTTCGCCGACATGCTCAAAGCCGGTCTGGGAACGCTCGCCTACCGCGACGCATGGAACCTCTTCGACAATATCGTCGTTTCGGAGAACCTCGCTACCGGCTCCGCCGGCAAACTGAAACTCGTCAAGGACCCGTACAAAAAGACCAAATTCTACGGCAATATCTTCAAACCCTCCTACCTCATCCAGCAGGAGGGGCAGTATAAGGGTTATCCGCTGCGTACCTTCGTAGGCAACAATTTCCAGGGCGGATTCTCGGACCACCTGCCGGTATTCATCTACATTGCCAAATAAATCGATTCATTATGAAAATAAAGCATTTACTCACATTGCTTCTGACGATGGCGACGCTCCCTGCCCTCGCACAAGGCAGCGGCATCAAGGGAAAAGTCGTCTCTCGCGGCGACCGCGCGGCCATCGAGCAGGTGAAGATCACCCTCACCCCCGGCGAACGACAGGCGACCTCCGACGCCGAGGGGCGGTTCCGGTTCGACGACGTGGCTTCGGGCGACTACACCCTCACGTTCGAAGCCGACGAATACGAACCGCTCGAAATCAAGGTTCGCGTGGACAAGCTCACGAAAGACGTCCGTTCGATCGCGCTGATACCCGTCTATACCGAGGCGTTCGACGACTCGATCTTCGCGGAGTTCGACACCGAGACGGCCAACGACACGCAGTCGCTGCCCTCGTCGCTCTCCTCGTCGAAAGACGTCTTCAACAACATCGCCTCCTACAAGTTCGGCGAGATGCGTTTCAACCTGCGCGGTTACGATTCGCAGTACACCAACGTCTATTTCAACGGCATCCGCCTCAACGACGCCCTGACGGGCTACACGCCGTGGTCGCTGTGGAGCGGTCTGAACGACGCCACGCGCAATCAGGAGAATACCACCGGTTTGCAGGCCGCCGACTACGGACTGGGCGGCATCGGCGGGACGACCAACATCAACGCCACGGCCTCGCAGATCCGCAAGGGCCTGCGCGTGAGCCTGGTCAACGGCAATTCGATGTACCGTTTCCGTGCGATGGTCTCCTACGCCTCCGGTCTGCTCGACAATGGCTGGTCGTATGCCTTCTCCGTATCGACGCGACAGGGCGGCAACGACTGGGTCAACGGCATCTATTACAACTGCTTCGGCTACTACGGATCGGTGGAGAAACGCTTCAACGAGCGCAACCGGCTGGCGTTCACGATCCTCGGCGCTCCGACCGAGCGCGGAGCGCAGCAGGCTTCGACGCAGGAGGTCTACGACCTGGTCGGCAACAACTACTACAATCCCAACTGGGGTTATCAGGACGGCAAGAAACGCAACGCCCGCGTGCGCAACAACCACGAGCCGCTGATGGTCGTCAACTACACCAACACGCCCGACGACCGCACGAAGATCGACGCAGCGGCCTCGTTCCGCTTCGGTACGAACGGTTACTCGGCCCTCACGTGGAAGGGCGGTGCCGACCCGCGTCCCGACTACTACCGCAACCTGCCCAGCTACTACATGGCCAACAACCAGTTCTCGAATGCGGCCCAGATCGCCGAGCTGTGGCGTACGAGCTACGACACCCGTCAGATCAACTGGGACCGGCTCTACGACACCAACTACCGCGGCGAGATCGACGAAGGGACCTACGGCGCCGGACACCGCTCGAACTACATGATCGAGGAGCGCCACACCGACCAGCTCGACCTGAACCTCACGGCGCAGATCGCCCGCACGTTCCGCGACAATTCGCGCCTCGTCGCAGGCATCCTCTACCGCTGGAACCGCACCGAATACTACGACAAGGTGAAAGACCTGCTGGGCGGCGACTACTGGGTGGACATCGACAAGTTCGCCGAGCGCGACTTCGTGGGTGAGGAAGAGAAGCAGAACGACCTCCACTACTACTACGAGCACGGCCACGCCCGCCGCGTGGAGGAGGGCGACAAGTTCGGTTACGACTACTACGCCAACATCCGTCAGGCCAAACTGTGGGCGATGTACAACTTCAACATCGCCGGACTGGACGGCACGATCGGCGGAGAAGTGGGCCAGGTGACGATGTGGCGCGACGGCCGCTACATGAAGGGCACCTACCCCTCCAACTCGTTCGGCAACTCCGAGGCGCTCGACTACTTCACCTATCAGGCCAAACTGAACCTCGCCTACCGCTTCTCGGCGGCGCATTCCGTGGAATTCAATGCCGTGGCGTTGCAGAATGCCCCCACGTTCCAGAACTCCTTCATCTCGCCGCGTACGCGCAACGAGGTGACGCCGGGTCTCAAAGCCGAGAAAATCTGGGGCGTCGACGCATCGTACAACCTCAGCTACCGCGGCATCAAGGCGCGTCTGTCGGGTTACTACACCATGATCCACGACCAGACCGACATCATCTCCTACTACGACGACCTGCAATCGACGTTCGTCAACTTCGCCATCAGCGGCATCGACAAGAAGTTCTTCGGTCTGGAATTCGGTATGACCGTTCCGCTCTACATGGGTCTCAGCCTGAACGGGGCGGTAAGCGTCGGGCAGTACACCTACGACTCGAACCCCACGTTCGTACAGCTGGCCGACAACAGTTCGAAAATCCTCTCGGACGTCGACAGCAGCATCGTCTACTGGAAGGACATGCGCGTGGAGAGCACGCCGCAGACGGCCGTCAACGTCGGCCTGTCGTACCGCAGCGACAACAACTGGTTCGCATCGGCCGACCTGAATTTCTACGACAACAACTACCTGTCGATGAACCCGCTGTTCCGCACCGACGAGGTATTGCGCGCCGGAGCGACCAACGCCGAGACTGCCGAGATGATCCGCACGATGCGCGCACAGGAGAAATTCGACTCGGCCTTCGTACTCAATGCCAGCCTCGGCAAGAACTGGTACATCAAGCGCAACTACACGCTCGGTTTCAGCCTCGAAGTGAAGAACATCCTCAACAATCAGGATATCAAGACGGGCGGCTACGAGCAGATGCGTCTGAACAAGATCAAGGCCGACGAGTCGAACACCAGTCTGGTGACCTCCTACGAACGGTTCGATCCGAAATATTTCTACATGTTCGGGACGACCTATTACCTGAACGTCTATTTCCGTTTCTAACGGCTGACCATTTCGTCAAGCCGAGCGCAGAGCCGAACGAAGTCCGGGATATGCCGAGGCGGGAAATGGCACATGAAAACAAACGAATTAAAGAGCAAGAATTATGAACAACATCCTGAAAATAGCCCTGACGCTCGCCGTCGGAATCGTTCTGGCCGGTTGCTACAACGATTTCGACAATCCGGCGCCGGCAAAGGTCTACACGGACAAGGACTTCACGGAGACGGGCGCCGAGATCATTTCGATCAAGGACCTGAAAGCGAAATTCTACGAGAAATGGGGCCATGACGCCAACGGTCTCGGCCGCCGCGTGGTGATCGAGGACGACGTCGTCATCAAGGGCAAGGTCATCTCGTCCGACGCCGAGGGCAACGTCTACAAGTCGCTCTACATCTACGACGGCGAACAGGCCATCGAGCTGCGCCTCATGAACGACAATTACGTCAACTATCCGCTGGGACAGATCGTCTACGTCAAGGCGCAGGGGCTTTCGCTGGCCAGCTACCGCTATATGCTGAGTCTGGGTGCCGCGCCCGCGCTCGAACCGGACGGCACCTTCCCCAACGACACTCCAAGCGAGCACGATTTCTCGGCTTCGGGCAACTCGAACATTCCCACCACGGAGATGGTTCAGCAGTACGTCTACCGCGGCGAACTCGACACGATCACGGAGGCCGACGTCACGGTCGTCGACAAAGACAACTACAAGACCGTACTCAACGACGACCTGCTGGGCTGTCTGATCCGTTTCGAGGGGCTTCGCAGCAGCTACACGACCGTCGACAGCAACACCTACCCCAACTATCTGGAAAACGTCAACGGCGTCTACACCAACAAGTACTACCAGGACGAGGGGCTGCCGATCACGTGGGCCTACAATTACGACAACACCAAGTACTACGGCTCGTCGCTCTTCACCTACGAGACGACGCCCACGTCGCTCGAATCGGGCAGCTACGTCGTCCGCGTCAGCGGCTATGCACGGTTCGCCCTCAAAGAGCTGCCCGCCGACAACGCCATGGTGAACATTACGGCCATTTACACGAAATACTCGTCCCGCACGGGCGGGTTCATCACCTACCAGCTGCTCGTCAGCAGCTACAAGGACATCGAGGAACTGTAACTCCCGACGTCCGCTGTCAACCGAACCGGAAGCTTTCCAGCTTCCGGTTTTTTCGTTTTTCGGCCGAGAAGACCGTTCATCCCCATAGATTTTTAACAATCAGTACGGTTTTCGAAGCATTCGACAAGAAAAAAGTCGAAATTCGGAGCGAACGAAACGACTTTTTCAGTAACTTCGCAGTTGTATACAACACTTTAATTTCTACACACATGACTACTAATTACAAAACCCCGTTTCAGCAGGGGGGGGGAAATTACGAAGCCCCGGAGCTGACAATCGCAACCGTATCGATTGAAAAAGGATTCGCGGCCACGGAACCCAACTCCAACGCGCCGCTCGAAGACGAATCTTACGAGTAACCGAAAAAAGTTTCCCGTCATGAAAAGATTCGTCCAATTTCTGGGAGCCGCGACTCTGCTGCTCTCCTTTACCCAATGTTCGGAAGACGCGACGACCGACTCCGCACCTTCCGTACAAGGTTCCGTCAAACTGACCGCATCCATCAACGAAACCCGAACCGAACTCTCCGGCAACGACGTCCTCTGGAAATCGAACGACCGCCTCGGACTGTTCTGCGGTACGAAGTTCGTCAACGCACCCTTCACGACGACGGCCGGCGGCACCACTTCGGCCGATTTCACGGGCGATCCGACCGATCCCTCGGGTTCCGAGGCCGAGGTATTCTACGCCTACTATCCCTATTCCGCCCATGCGGTGCTGGAAGGCAGCGTCGTATCGGGACTCTCGATCCCCGCTGTGCAGACCTTCGCTACGAAAAGCTTCGCCACCGGACTCTGCCCGATGGCCACGTCGGGCGCCGATTACAGCCGTCTGGCGTTCCGCACGATAGGCACCGTACTCAAATTCCAGGTGACGGGGCAGAAGAACGTGACGAAAATCGAACTGACCGGCAACGACGGCGAAGCGCTGGCCGGCGATTACACGATCGATTTCGTCGGAGAGACCCCCGAAATGAAGTTCTCCGGTACGGAGACGACGCTTACGCTCACCTGCTCCGAACCGGTCGCGCTGAACGACGCCTCGGCGACGGAGTTTTATTTCGTGCTGCCGGCCGGCGTCGAGTTCACGAAGGGTATCACCGTAAAGGTATACACCGACGACAACGCCGAACCGATGGTCAAAGAGTACGCCTCACCGCTCACGACACGCCCCAACAAGCTCGTAACGGTCAAAGCGTTCACCTATTCGGTTCCCGTCACTTCGATCGAGGAAGCCAACGAAGCGTTGTCTAAGGGAACGTCGGGAGTGACGATCACCTCCACGACCGACCTGACGGCACCTTCGACCCTCGAAATTCCCAATGCGTTCGGACACGGAACCTCCACGTCGGTCGAGATCGAACAACCCGTTTCGACCGACCTGACGATCTCGGAGAAGACGACTTCGGACAAGGAGCTTCCCGAGACGCTTTCGGTGGAGATGGAGACCACGGCTTCGCTGATCGTCGACACGCCCAACCTGACCGTTTCGCTCGAAGGCTCCTATACGACCGTCGAAGCCACCACGGCCGAAAACACGCTGATCGTAGCCAAAAATACGGTCATCGAGACGCTGACCGTCAAAAAGGGAAACGTCAAGATCTACGGAACCGTCGGGGAGATCGTCAATGAAGGGACGGGCAAGATCATCCGCTGCATCGACGCCCAGGATGAGGTCGAACGCACGCTCGCCGACACCCGCTGCGACCATATCCTGATCGAGAAACCTGCCGGAACGCTCGATTTCGGCGGAGGGACGACGACCAAGCAGGTCTGCGTCGAAGCCAGCGTGACGATCGCCAACCTGATCGTATCGCCCGAAAAGGAGCACCCCGTAATGGTCTCCGGCGATAACGTCAAACTGACGCTCGACGGCGTGAAACTCGTCTGCAACGCAGCGAAAACCTATGCCGTAAACTGCCTGGACGGAGCAAATCCCGACGTAACCCTTTCGAACTCCGAAATCATCGCACTGGGTACCGACTGCCGTGCCGTCAGCGTCGTCAACACCCGTGCGACGAGCGACACGTCCTACATCACGTTCGACAACACGCAGGCACGCACGTCGCAGACGGCGATCGGAAACCGCGAATACACGGCCGATGAAATCAAATATTTCACCTCGCGCGTGGCCGACGGCAACTATTATCCGCGCGGCATCTCCGTCGGCTCGACGGGCGGCAAGGTGAACATCGCCCTGCGGAACAACTCCTGCATCGAAGGATTCTTCTACGGCATCAATATCGCCGGAATCACCGAACCGGTCGACGTCGCGATCGACGACTCACGGCTCGACGGCCGCGCCGCCCTCAACGTCCACGGCCAGAAATGCATCTTCCGCGTCAACCGTTCGACGCTCGTGGGCCGCAACTATTTCGGCGGCCCGACGGAGGACTTCGCCACGGTCGTCCTGGATCGTGCCGTCGCAACGTCCCACAGCAATACGGTGACGGTCGCCGACTCCGAAATCTACTCCTACAACAAACCGCAGACGGCGACCAACCACCAGTATTCCATCGACATCCGCTCGCTGCACAACACCGTCGAGCTGAAAGGCTCCACACGGCTGATCGAAGTCGGATCGACGGAATACCCCGCCCGCCTGAACTTCATGGTTTGCTACGATAATTCGACGGACAACGTCGTCAACGTCGATCCGGGTGTGACCGTATCGGGAAAAGAGGGGGCCAAAGTGCTTCCGGCAACGGTCTGGGACGGCAGCTCAGTTTATGCACCGGCCGCCGATGCCGACGGCGACTACCCCATTTACGAAGCGGCCGAGTTGAAGTGGATCGCCGACCAGATCAACAGCGGCAATTACCTCTACCTCGAAGCCAAGGGGCGCTATGCACAGGTTTACCTGATGAACGACATCGACCTGAACAACAAGCCGTGGACACCGATGGGCTGCCAGAACCACTCCTATACACTGAGCGGCGTCGACAAATGCGCCTTCTACGGCGAATTCCACGGAACGGGCCACACCGTCTCCAACCTCAACGTCGACATCGTTGCCGACGCCAAAGGATTCATCGGCAAGACGTTGGGCAAGGAGGCGTCGATCAGGGAGCTGACGCTGAAAAACGTAGCGATCCCATTGAACGACGATGCCGAGATTCAGGGAAAATGGGTCGGAGCGCTGGTCGGCTGCATGGGCGGCGATACCAATGTCTCGGACTGCCATGTCGAAAACGTGACGATCCACGCCCCGGGCATGTATCGCATAGGCGGGCTGGTCGGCGTATGGACGAATACCTCGCGGCAGAATGCGACGGCGACGGTCGAGAACTGTTCGGTAAAGGACGCCACGCTCACGGCAGGATACGCCATCGGCGGTTTCATGGGTACGATTCAGCCCCAGAAGCCTGCGGCGGGCTACAATACGATCCGAAATTGCAGCGTCGAGAATATCTCGATCACGCATAAAGACCAGTATTGCTGGGGAGACGACCCGAACTATGCCGCATACTATCCCGAGACCGGTCATTATTGTTACAGCTCGGCACCCTTCGCCGGCGACGTGAACAACGTCAATTTGGAAAAATGTACCGTCGGCGGCTCCTGCACCATCGCCGATGCCGACGGCCACAACACCTACATGTCGGCAACGTGGACCAAACTGCCCTACATGGGCGAAGTCGGCGGAAACGCCTGCATCGACGGCGTGAAAGTTTCGGCCGACCCGACGCCGGCCGAAGGCTACTTCACGAAGTAAATCCTTCCGGCGAATCGATCGAAAATCCCGCATGGACGATTCCATGCGGGATTTTCATATCCAAAAGACAACCGCTGTCCGGCAAACGGCACTCCTGCCCTTGCGGATGTTCCGTCGCCGATTTCCGCCCCGAATCGCAACGCAGACCGTCGGGGTATCCGTAAAACCGCCCGCTGCCAAACGTCACCGCCGGTTTCACGCCCTCTCCGGCCCCGTGCAGGCACCGCTTTCCGCCGCCGCTCAGAACTGCAACTTCACGCCGGCGGTAAAGCCCACGCCGTAATCGCGGTAATAGGCCCAGTCGTAGAGCTTCGCATCGCAGAGATTGCGACCCTCGGCGAAGAGCGTCACCTTGCGCGAAAGGAACCAGTTGAACCGCGCCGCAAGGTCGACCGTGACGGGGACTTTGAAATCGTAAAGCCCAACCATCGGTAATAAATCAAGATTAAAACCGGGCCAATTAGTAGACGTTTGTTCATAAGTAAATGTATACGCCGTCCAGTGTCGCACGCTCTGCATCTGCGCCTCCACCTCCAACGATACCTTGCGTGCACGATACTCGCCGCGCAGACGCGCCGTCAGTTGCGGGCGACCGTATGCCAGCGTATAGGGCTGATTATTATTGTAGTAGACATCCTCCGCCCCCTTGAACGAATGCATATGCAGCTCACCGTCGAACGTAAAGCGGCTCGACGGCCGCCATGCGAACTCAGCATTGAGCGAAAGATCCTTCAAAGTCATCGTATAGGGCTGGTAATAAGCCGAACAAATTATATCATCCGCATTGGAAGTCCACATATTTTCCGGACCTACAGACATAAAGCGAGCAACCCACTGCAACGCATTTTCCTCGTGCGCATAGTCGACATAAAGTTTATAAGAGAAGCGTCCGTGCCCTAATACCCCCTTGATACCTCCCGCCACGCGATGCTCTTCAGTATTGGGACGGATCAAACAAGGATAAACGTAAGGATTCAACCGGCTCAGCGTCCGCATATCGTTGCGGCGCACCCGACCCGTCAGCTCGGCATAGAGCATGAACTTGCCGTCGGTCGGATCGTAGGCGATCGAAGCGGCAGGGAGGAAACGGTTATTATACTCTGTCTGTAATTCCCAATACCATAACACCGGATCCGACTTAAACGGCTCGGGAACGACGAGAACATCAACCTCCTTTCCGACCCCGTCCCGCACATAATCCAACCCTACCGACCAGCGAAGTTTGTCGTGCCGATAGGTATAGTGCAAACCGAAAAGCAGCTGTGTAGAACGGTAGTCGCGCACATTGCGCCATGTACCGTCGAAATCGGCTTTGAACTCGAACTCGTGCAGACCGAACGCCCTGGCCAATCGGATACCGCCGCCGCCGGAGAATTCATGATAACGGTTTATAGAAAGTACAGGGTACATCTGCGAAGCATTCAAAAAATATCCGCCGCGCAGTTCGACATCGAAATTGAAGCGGCTCAGGTCGGTGAAATCGTCGCCGATACGCACGTGAAGCATCGCATCGTCATAGTGCTGGCGGTCATTGACAACTTGTCGGAAAGGCGCATAGGATTCATCGTAATAACCCGATTCATCAGAAATATTCGCTTTCGTTATTCCGTCGAACCCATAGTTATGGTAGACGCGGTTCGTCAGGTCGAGTTTGCCTTCGAGCAGACGGCGGCCGAGGTACTTGCCCGCCGCGGCGCCCATGCGGTTGTGCATCCGCCACGAGGTGGGGCGCACACCGAAATCGTTGCGGATATCAGCCCAGTCGCCGGTGTGATTGAGGTAGCCGACGGCGTAGCCCGTACCGGGATTCTGCGTCGAGGCGTAGAGATCGAGCACCGAGTTGAGCGGCGCTCCGGCGCCGACTTTCAGATAGAGCGGCCGCGGACGGTTGAACTCCCAGTAGGTCACCGTAGCCGGACGGAACGGCTCGGTCGAGAGGTTGGTCGCCAGCGCCGACGGCGTGACGGTATAGTCGATTTCGGGCCGCAGACGCACCGTGTCGGTCATATCGGGCACGATGGGCAGCTTGACGGCCTTCGACACCTCGGGAACGTAGGTCTTGGTCACCTCGACCTGCTTGGTGACCTGCGCCCGCAGCGGCACACCGCAAAACAGCAAGGCGGCAGAGAGGATAAGAACTCTTTTCATGGCTATTTCTTCAATTTTTCGATCCGCGCCTTCGCCTCGGCGACGATGCCGTCGTCGGCCGGCGAATATCCGTCGACGATACTCTGATAGGTAGCGCGCGCTTGGAACGAGTCGTCGCGTCCGGCGTAGATGTCGCCCAGAGCGATATAGGCTTTCGCCACCCAGTAGGCATGGGGCGAACCCTTCTCCGCGAAGGCGAAGATCAGCGTCTCCGCCGCGGCCGCATCGCCTCCGCCCAGTGTCGCCTCGATCACGCGGTAGGCCGACTCGGCACCCTCGGCCGTCTTGACCTCACGGCTCAGCTCGCGGTAGAGCGGCAGCGCCTCGGCCTGCTTCCCTCCGCGCCGCAGGATCGTCGCACAGGCGAATTTCGCCTCGCGCTGCGCCGTCGTGCCGGCATCGGGCAGCGCCTCCACCTCCGCGGCGGCGGCCAGCGTCGCCGCATCGTCGCCTCCGGCCTCCACCGAGCGGAAGTAACCCGTCGCAGCGGCGGCCCGCTCGTCGGCGGTCTGCACGACGTCGTACAACGCACGGTAGGCCTTCGCGGCTTCGGCGTGACGGCCTGCCTCGGAGGTCAGCTTCGACAGCGTACCGAGCGTCCTGGCCGAGTACTGGTTGGTCGGGCGGGCGGCCAGCTCGCTCAGCGTCTCGATCGCCGCATCGGTCTGTTTCGCTTTAAGATGGCAATCGCTCAGATAGAAGAGCGCATCGTCGGTATAATACCCCTTCGGATAGTTCCGCAGGTAGCTTCTCAACGACTTCTCGGCGGCAGCGGTATCGCCCGAAAGGTAGATCCTGCGCGCTGCGGCGAACGACAGCGAATCGCGCGCCATGACGCTCGTATCGCACTCCACGCCGGCCTTCTCGGCGTAGGCGAAGTAGCCGTCGACATTACCGTCCGCCACGTAAATCTCGCGGATGCCCTGCAAGGCGTCGCGCGCCGTGGCCGAACCGGGCGCCGACTCGACGACGCGCTCGTAGCAGCGGCGCGACAGCTCCGGCTGACCCAGATTGAGGTAAGCCAATCCCAGATCGGAGAGCGCCGGCGTGAAGAAGGGCGAATGGGGATTCTCCTCGACGAACTTCGACAACACCTTCGCACCGTCGTCGTAGCGCTCCGACGCGATGTAGGTGCGTCCCAGTTCGTAGGTGGCGTCGTCGACGTAATCGCCCCGGTCGGCGGCGATGATTCGTTGGAGCGCCTCGATCTTCTGCGGCCTGCGGTCGAGAATGCCCAGCGTCACGGCACGCTGGAAATCGGCGTAATATTTCTCGTTCGTGCCGACGGCCGCCGCCTTTTCGTAGGTCGCCAGCGCTGCGGGGAACTGCCGCAGCGAGTAACGCGCATCGGCCTCGCGGTTGAGCGCATCGGCCTTATAACGGTCGGCCGCGGAATAGAGCTGGTTGAACCGAGCGAAGGAGGCATAGGCGTTCGACATGTCGCCCCGATCGAAATAGCAATAACCCAAGTTGTAATGCGCCTTGGCGTATTCGTCCTCGGTGCGAGGCGCACGGTGCAGATACTCCTTGTAGCGGCGTTCGGCCTCGGCGTAGTCGCCGCGTGCGAAGGCGATCTCGCCCAGCCAGAACCGGGCCAGCGCCCCGTACTTGGGGCTGACGTTGATCGCGGCCGACTCCGTGAGGCTTTGCGCCGCGCCGTCCAGATCGCCGCGCGAATAGGCTTCCAGTCCGCGGAAGTAGGCGATTTTCTGCAACGCCGCACGCAGGTTGCCGTCGGGCGAAGGATAGTGTTTGAGCGCCGTGTAGGCCGCTTCGTAATTGCGCGAATTGTAGTAGGCGGCAATCAGCAGCTCACGCGCCTGCACGGCGCGTTCCGACGTCGGATACTGCGCGATGTAACGGTTCAGCACGTGGATCGCCTCGTTGAAGAGGCCGCCGCCCAGTTCGTACTGCAACTTGCCGTAGTTGAACAGAGCGTCCTCGGCGATCGCGGCGTCGAACGCCTCGTTGGCCGCCATGGCGAACGACTGCATGGCGCGCTGCTTGTCGCCGCCGCGCAGATAGCAGTCGGCCAGATGATAGGAGGCGTTCTGCGTCAGCGCGTCGTCCGCTCCGCAGACCTGCTGCAAACAGGGCCGCGCCTCGTCGTAACGCGCCTGCCGATAGAGACTGTAACCCAGCAGGTAGTTTTCGTTGCGCCCCATCTCACCGCCGCTGCGCCGATAGGCGTCGAGGAACTCCTCCGTACGCCCGTAATCGCCCAGATGAAACCATCCCTCGGCCACGATACGCTCCAACTCGGTGCGGCGTTCGCCCGCCGCACGGTCGATGAGCGAGCCGCCCGTAGTGACCACATAGCGGTAATTGCCCTCGTTGAACTCGATCTGCAACAGATAGAACGGCGCCACGGCGCCGTAGGCCGCCGAACGGCTCAACTCCGTAAATCCGGCTCTGGCCGTGGCGTTGTCGCCCCTAACATAGGCGATATAGGAGATGTAGTAGAGCGCATGATCCGAATATTCGCTCGGCGAGGGGATGCGGCGGAAATAGCGCAGCGCATCGTCGTAATCGCCCTGCTGGAAACGGATGTACCCCATGCGGATGTCGTACTGCTGGCGGTGTTCGGGCGACAAGGTTGCGTAGTCGACCTTGCCGAAAGCCCGCTGCGCCTCGTCGTAACGCCCCGCCGTACACAGAAGCGACGCGAGGGCGAATTCCACGTCGTTGACATGGACCGATTCGGGATTCCGCCGCAGGAACTCGGCGAGCCGCGCCTCGGCCCCCGCCTCTTTCAACTCCATGGCGCACATCGCCATGTAATAGTCGGCCTCGACACACAGCGACGATTCCGTCTGCGGAACCGCACCGCAGACTGCGGCGAACTCCTCCCTGGCATCGGCCCAGCGCCCCAACGCATAGAGCTCGCGCCCCCGATCGAAATGGGTCCGGCCGCCGGACGTCAGCACCGACGCATCCGCCCCGCACCAGAGGCAGCCCAGCGCCGCGATCAACACTATCACTCCTTTACGCATCGTTCGATTTCATTGAACGGCATCCCCTTCCGCCGGCACCGGCCGGCGAGGCTCCGCCGGATAAAACAATAGGACA
>OATG01001081.1_pt1 | contig 23330 bp, 23 predicted proteins | sample 1516581 | NCBI WGS metagenome assembly OATG01 (sample SAMEA2579930, study PRJEB22360) | human gut metagenome | biome: human gut; feature: human-associated habitat; material: faeces | place: Denmark | collected 2008/2010
TGCGTTTTTTACAAATTCGCAGCGCCCTGTGGTTGATTGTTTGACCGTAGCTGCGGGCATTTTGGCTCGCAGCCAGGAAGTTATCAAAGGAACAGGCGCGGATCGGCGATTTGTAAAAAACGCTTTCAAAAATGCGGAGTGTCACCTTGGATCCTTATAAATAGTTCTTCTTATCTTCTTTCTGACTCATACATGACCAACACTACCACTTCAAATCAAGATTGTATAAAAACGAATAATCTATAGAATTCTTACTAAATTATGCTATAATATACAAGATTAATCAAACAGTTTCAAAATGAAAGAGGGAGTATCAAATGAAAAGGTTATTATTAGTTTTAATGCTGATTCTGGGAGCAGTAATGATCACAAGCCGTCCGGTGGCGACTTATGCATATACAGATGAAGAAAAGCAGCAGGCGAAATCATGGCTGTCTTCGCATGGTTATCCACCAACAAGAGCAGGGGCAGAACAGGCATATCAGGATTATATGGATGGAAAGATTGATGTTCCAGAAGCAGATGCATATATGGGAAAGAACCAGAAAAATGACATAGAAGAAAAGAAAAATCCAACTGTGAAGACAGAAACAAAAAAAGATAAACAATCTAAAAATAGTACAACAAAACAAGAAAATTCATCTACAGAACAGACAAACAACAGTACAACATCTGCAAAAGAATCAACAACACAAGGAACAACAGAAACAACAACGACCAAAGTGACAACAGAAACAAAAGAACAGAAACAACAAAAAGAAGAAAAAAAGAAAAAAGAGCAGAAAGAAACAAAGAAAAAACACACAACAGGGATTGCAATCGGAGCAGCTGCAGTCGTGATTTTTGCTTTACTTGTAGTATTTATGCGAAAGAGAATGTAAAAAACGCTATGCTGAAGTGATAGAAAATTCACTTGACACAACAGTTAGCGAGTGCTATTCTATAAATAAATTACATAACGTCTTCAGGGCAGGGTGCAAGTCCCTACCGGCGGTTATAGCCCGCGAGCCTTATATGGCATGACTTGGTGAGATTCCAAGGCCGACAGTACAGTCTGGATGGAAGAAGATTTAAGAAGTGATATTGATCATCATGTCCTGGGATTTTTATAATTCCAGGATTTTTTTATTTCAAAAAGAAATATCAAGATATCAAAAAGGAGTTCCTGAAGAATTAGAACAAAGATCAGGAGCTCCTTTTTATATTTCTGATTTCAATACCAATCAAAATCCAACCTCCCAAAATCAAAGAACCTGAAGGGAAGGGAGAAAAATATTTGAAAGAAGAATATATGCGGCGTGCGATCGAACTTGCCAAGAAAGGCTGTGGATATACCAATCCAAATCCTTTAGTCGGAGCAGTGATCGTCAAAGATCAAAGGGTTATTGGGGAAGGATATCATGAGAAGATCGGCGGATTACATGCAGAGAGAAATGCCTTAAAAAACTGTATAGAAGATCCTGAGGGAGCTGAGATTTATGTAACATTGGAGCCATGTTGCCATTATGGAAAAACACCACCATGTACGGAAGCATTGATCGAAGCGGGGATTAAGAAAGTATATGTCGGGAACTTAGACCCTAATCCGAAAGTGGCAGGAGGCGGGATCAAAATCCTGAATGATCATGGCATAGAAACAGAAACAGGAATCCTTGAAGAAGAGTGCAGACAGTTAAACGATATATTTTTTCACTATATTCAAAATGATATTCCATATACAGCGTTAAAATACGCAATGACATTGGATGGAAAGATCGCAACAGCAACCGGTGAATCCAAATGGATCACAGGAGAAGAAGCCAGAAGACATGCACATACATTACGACATCAGTATGCAGCGATCATGGCAGGGATCGGTACGGTTTTAGCAGATGATCCGATGTTAAATGCACGAATCGAACATGGGAATGATCCAATTCGTGTGATATGTGATTCAAACTTAAGGATTTCGGAAGGATCAAATATCGTAAAAACAGCCAGAGAAATTCCAACCATTATCGCTACCATAAGTAAGGATCAAGAAAAAATAGCAAAATTAGAACAAAAAGGATGCAAGATCTTAAAAACGTCAGAGCAAGATGGAAAGGTCAATGTCAAAGAAGTTTTAAAACAGTTAAGAAATATGGAAATTGACAGTGTTTTAGTTGAGGGTGGTGGAATCTTGAATGAATCCTTGATCAAAAACGACTGTGTTCACAAAGTTTACGCCTATATTGCTCCAAAATTATTTGGAGGAGAAAAGGCTAAAACACCTGTAGAAGGCAAAGGGATCGAAAGGATCCAAGAAGCTTTGGTATTTGATGAATTAAAGGCAACACCACTTGGAAATGACATATTACTGGAAGGGAAGGTGAGATCATGTTTACCGGAATCGTAGAAGAATTAGGAACTGTCATATCCCTGAAGCGAGGAAGCAAAGCAGCAGTCCTTACGATCAAAGCAAATGTTATTTTTGAAGATCTTAAATTGGGAGACAGCGTAGCAGTTAATGGGGTCTGCCTGACAGCGACTCACATTAGCGGCAATACATTTCAGGCAGACGTGATGAATGAGACATTCAATCGAAGCAGTCTTGGAAGTTTAAAAAAGGAATCTGTCGTCAACTTAGAGCGAGCGATGGCAGCCAATGGAAGGTTCGGAGGTCATATGGTAGCAGGCCATGTGGACGATACAGGGGAACTTGTTAGTGTAAAACAAGATGATAATGCTGTATGGTTTACGATCAAAGCCCCAGTAAATATCATGAAATACTGTATTGAAAAAGGATCGATCGCACTCGATGGGATCAGCCTGACGATCGCCAAGTTAAGCGATGATACGATTTCCGTATCCATGATCCCACATACCATAAAAAATACCAATTTTGGATATAAAAAACCAGGAGATAAGATCAATCTGGAGAATGACATGGTTGGGAAATATATAGATAAACTGCTGCATTTTGATCAGCAGGAAACAAACGACAAACATACAAGCAGCACTTTAACAATGGAAATGTTAAGAAATGCTGGATTTTAATAAAAAAACGAGGAGGGAAAAGACAAGATGAGCGATGTAGTATGCGAAGTAATCGCACAGCTTCCAACAAAATATGGAACATTTGAGGCACATGGGTATGTAGACCAGAGAAGTGGGGAACATCATGTAGCACTGGTCAAAGGAGATATCGCAGACGGAGAACCAGTTTTATGCCGTGTACATTCTGAGTGCCTGACTGGGGATACTTTTGGATCTCTACGCTGTGATTGTGGAGAACAACGAAGCCGTGCAATGCGTCAGATCGAGAAAGAAGGACGAGGGGTTTTCTTATATATGCGTCAAGAAGGACGAGGAATCGGATTGATCAATAAATTGAAAGCCTATGTATTACAGGAACAGGGAATGGATACAGTCGAGGCCAACTTAGCTCTTGGATTTAAAGATGATGAACGTGATTACAGTGCAGGAGCCATGATCTTACAGGATTTAGGAATCAAAAAACTGCGACTGATGACAAACAATCCAACCAAAATTGACGGATTAAATGAATATGGACTCGAAATTGTAGAACGAGTACCGATCCAGATGCCGATCAATCCATTTGATAAATACTATATGCAGACAAAGCAAAAGAAAATGGGACACATGACAACATACGAAGTTTAAATTAACAGAAAAATTAAAAAAATTAAGGTCCCTGGGACCTTAAGATTAACGAAAAGATTCACGAAGAAAAAGGAGAAATTAAAATGAGAGTATTAGAAGGTAAATTAGTAGCAAGCGGATTAAAAGTAGGAATCGTAGCAGCCAGATTTAATGAATTTATCGTATCCAAATTAGTATCCGGAGCATTAGACGGACTGAAAAGACATGATGTGAAAGAAGAAGATATTGATATCGCATGGGTACCAGGAGCTTTTGAGATTCCACTGATCGCAGACAAGATGGCAAAAAGCAAAAAATACGATGCAGTGATCTGTCTTGGAACAGTGATCCGTGGAGCAACAAGCCATTATGATTATGTATGTAACGAAGTATCCAAAGGAATCGCACAGGTATCATTAAATACAGGAATTCCAGTCTTATTCGGAGTTGTTACAACAGAAAATATCGAGCAGGCAATTGAACGTGCTGGAACAAAAGCAGGAAACAAAGGATATGACTGTGCATTATCTGCAATCGAAATGGTACAGCTGATCAAAGAAGTAGAAGCATAAAAAGAATCAGAAATTAAAGCAGGAAGTTAGTATGGAACAATATTATTTAGGATTTGACGCAGGAACACAAAGTGTAAAAACAGCAGTTTATGATATTGATATGAACCTGATCGTGCAGGATACCAATGCAACAATCTTAAATTATCCACATCCGGGATGGGTGGAAATGGATGCAGACCAGTATCTTCATGCAACGGTTACAGGGATTAGAAACTGCGTTACAAAGATGAAAGAAAAGAATCTGGATCCAGACAACATCCGCTCTATTTTTGGAGATGGGATCATCTGCGGGATTGTCGGTGTTGATAAGGATTGCCATGCGATCACACCTTACATCAATTATCTGGATTCCAGAACAAAAGAAGATGTTGAGGAACTAGCATCCCATCATTATGAGATCTGGGCAAAAGAGACTGGAAATCCTCAGCCAAACTGCATGTTTCCAGCGATGTTTGCACGTTGGATGATGAACAATTGTGAAGGATTTAAAGAAAAAGGCAGAAAATTCATGCACAATGCACCATATATCCTGGCTAATCTTGCAGGACTGTCCGCAGAAGATGCATTTATCGACTGGGGAACGATGTCTGGATGGGGACTAGGATACCGTGTAACAGAGAAAAAATGGTCCAAAGAACAATTAGAGATCCTTGGAATTCCAATGGAAATGATGCCAAAGATTCAAAAACCATGGGATATCATTGGAACATTATCAGAGACATTTGCAAAAGAAACCGGATTGAAACCAGGAATCCCAATCTGTGCGGGAGCCGGAGATACGATGCAGTCCATGATCGGATGCGGAGTGATCAAACCAGATCAGGCAGCCGACGTAGCAGGAACATGTGCGATGTTTTGTATCGCAACCGATGGGATCAATGAAGAATTAAGCAAACCAGAAAATGAACTGATCTTTAACAGCGGAACTTTAGAAAATACATACTTTTATTGGGGATTCATAAGAACCGGTGGATTAGCACTTCGTTGGTATCGAGATAATGTATGCAACGAAGCAGGAAATGGAGCATATTTTGATGAATTAAATGAGAAAGCACAAAATGTGCCATGCGGATCCAAAGGAGTCCTGTTCCTTCCATATTTAACAGGAGGATTTGGAGAAACATCCAATGCAAGTGCCTGTTTCCTGAATATGACGATGGACACAGATCAGGGAGTACAGTGGCGTGCAGTTTTAGAAGCGATCGGTTACGATTATATGAGTGTGACAGATATTTATAAAAAAGCAGGCGTGCCACTTGAATTTATGACGATCACAGAAGGTGGAAGCAATTCAGAAGTCTGGAATCAGATCAAAGCAGATATGTTAGGATGTAAGAGTGCCACATTAGAAAATGCACAAGGAGCAGTTCTTACAGATGCAGTGATCGCAGCATATGCGGTAGGAGATCTGGAAGATCCAAGTCAGGTATTTGAAAAAACGAGAAAGATCAAGAAAATTTATGAACCTGATCCAATAAGAACAAAATACTATCGCAGTATTTATGAACAACAAAGAAAACTAATTAAAGACGATATGGCAGCAGTTTTTCAGACTTTACACCGGATCAGTAAGATTCAAGAACAAAGCAATGATTAAAAAAATGAAAAGGCTTCTTTACAAGAGGCCTTTTTTTCTTGTACAATAAAAGATAAAGTATATAAAAATAAGTTATAAGCAACTAACTTTGTAGATGATTTTTGATCAATTAGATTTCAAGGAGGAAAAAGTCATGGATAACGAAAAGATTGAAAAATTACAACAGATGATTGATGAAAGTGATCATATCGTATTCTTTGGTGGCGCAGGTGTTTCAACAGAGAGTCATATTCCAGACTTTCGAAGCACGGATGGTTTGTATCACCAGACTTATAAATATCCACCCGAGGTTATGGTAAGCCATACATTTTATACACAGCATACGGAAGAATTTTATGATTTTTATAAGAATAAGATGATCTTCTTGGATGCAAAACCGAATAAGGCACATTTAAAACTTGCAGAGATGGAACAGGCGGGAAAACTGTCTGCGATTGTTACGCAAAATATCGACGGGCTTCATCAGGCAGCAGGAAGTAAAAATGTCTTTGAACTGCACGGCAGTGTTCACAGAAACTATTGCCAGAAATGCGGCAAGTTCTTCGATGTGAATTATGTCGTGAATGCCAAAGGAGTCCCATATTGTGATGAATGTGGGGGAATCATCAAACCAGATGTTGTATTATATGAAGAAGGTTTAGATTCTCAGACGATCAACGGAGCAGTCAGAGCCATTTCCAAGGCAGATATGCTGATCATTGGAGGAACATCACTGGTTGTCTATCCAGCCGCTGGAATGATCGATTATTTTAAAGGAAAATATCTTGCAGTACTGAATCGTGATGCGACAAGCAGAGATAAACAGGCAGATCTGTGCATTACAGACCCAATCGGAGAAGTACTGGGAAGAATCAGGGTATAAAGATGAAGAAAAAGGATATGATCTTGATCGTAGCAGTACTGGCAATTTCGCTGATCAGTTTTGCAGCGATCAAGATGACACAAAAAGACGGAAAAGAAGTGATTGTGACAGTTGACGGAAAAGAAGTGTACAAAACATCCATCAAGAAAGATCAGATCTATCAAATTCCAGAGGAAAATGGCACGAACGTCATGCAGATCAAAGATGGAAAAGTTACAATGAAAAAAGCAGACTGTAAAGACCAGATCTGTGCAGACCATAAAGCAATCGAGAAATCAGGAGAAACGATCGTATGTCTGCCACATAAAGTAGTGATCGAGATTCAATCAGAAGATGGCAAAGAACAGGAATTAGACGGAGTAACACAATAAACATCAGATGAGATAGAAAACAACAGGAGAAATAAAATATATGTCAACAAAAAGATTAGCGACAGATGCGATGTTTTTAACATTGGCACTTGTTGTATCCTATATAGAAGTATTGATCCCGGTACCAGTTGGAATTCCCGGAGTGAAATTAGGACTTGCCAATGGAGTGATCATGGTTTTGTTATTCTTTACAACATGGACAAGAACACTTGAGATCTCAGTGATCCGAGTTGTACTGGCAGGATTCTTGTTTGGAAATCCAATGACGATCGCCTACAGTCTAACTAGCACGAGGGATCTTAAGTCTGGTCATCATGGGACTTCTAAAGAAGATCGAAGGATTCTCACCCATTGGAATCAGCGTTGGAGGCGGAGTAGCGCATAATATCGGGCAGCTCAGTGTTGCTGTTTTCTTAATGGAGAATACAAAGATTTATTATTATGCACCAGTATTACTAATCACAGGAACGATCGCAGGGATCATCATCGGAGTGTTAAGTGGAGTGCTAGTTAAGAAGATCCCGCCACAACTATTTCGATAAAAGATTTGAAATTTCTACAAAATCGTGGTACTACTATATGTATACACTTTCTAACAGGCAATGATTTTGAAGAAAGGAGTCACAATTGAGAACAAAATTAAATGAGATCATAAAAAATGGGCATCTTGGTATGATTGCAGTATTTTTTATAGTTTATATGATCACATTTTCCTACATTGAAGATCGAGATGTGCATCATTACATCATACATACAACGATAGATGATCAGATACCATTCTGTGAATATTTCATCGTACCATATCTATTATGGTTCTTATTTGTAGCAGTTACAGTTTTTTATTTTATGTTTTTTAATAAGAATCAATGGAAAGAATATTATCAGCTGATCATAACACTTGGAACAGGCATGACCCTGTTTTTGATCATCTCATTAGTATTTCCGAATGGACAGGATCTAAGACCAGTTCTTACTGGAGACAGCATTTTTATCAAAGCAGTACAGATGATCTATCACACGGATACTCCGACGAATGTACTTCCAAGTATCCATGTATTTAACTCTCTGGCATGCTGTAGTGCGATTTTGAAGAATCAGAGAAAATATAAGAAAAGCACCGATACAGCATGTGTTGTCTTAACGATATTAATTATCATGTCGACGATGTTCTTAAAACAACACAGTGTGGTGGACGTAGTGCTCGCAGCCCTGATGTATACTGGATGTTACAGGATCATCTATGGGAATGAATTATGGTCACAGAATGCATTTCGCACGTCTATTTTCAGCGATCATTCGTGAACCACGCTTGACACGACCAAGAAAGATTTGCTATAAATACCAGAGAGAAACCGCAGAAATTGGAGTAGAGAAGAATGAGAAAAAAGATTTGGATGATCCTGGTATGCATCATATCCATGAGTTTTGGCATGGCAGGATGTACTGGCAATACAAGCAAGAAGAAATCGAATGGCAAGATAAGAATTACAACAAGTTTTTACACCATGTATGATTTTGCAAAGAAGATCGGTGGAGACAAAGTAGAAGTGATCAATTTAGTACCAGCAGGAACAGAACCTCATGACTGGGAACCATCAACGAAGGATCTGATCGAGATGGAGAAATCAGACATCTTTATTTACAATGGAGCCGGCATGGAACAATGGGTAGATGACGTTTTGGAAAGCCTTGATACGGAAGAACTTACAAGCGTTGAAGCATCCAAAGGGATCAAGTTACTAAAAGATCAGGATGCACATGAACACGATCACGAACATAACAGTGAGAATGATCCCCATGTCTGGTTAGATCCACAGAATGCAAAGTATGAGATGAACAAGATCAAGAAAGCATTGATCAAAGTGGATGCAGAGAATAAAGATTATTACGAAGCGAATTATAAGAGATACGCAAAAGAATGCGACAAATTAGATACATTATATAAGGAAGAAACATCCAAACTTACAAAGAAAGAACTTGTTGTGGCACATGAAGCATTTGGCTATCTATGTCACGCATATGGGTTAGAACAGATGGGAATTGAGGGATTATCCGCAGATGATGAACCAGATCCCAAACAGATGAGCGAAGTGATCCGCTTTGCAAAAGAACATCAGGTAAAAACAATCTTTTTTGAAGAACTGGTGAGTCCGAAAGTAGCGAAAACCATTGCAAAAGAGACCGGAGCCAATGCAAAGATGTTAAACCCCCTGGAAGGACTAAGTAACAAAAAAATCAAAGCAGGAGAAGATTATTTTTCCGTAATGAAACAAAATCTCGCTGCGATCAAAGAGGCATTAAGCGAATGAGTGAATCAAACACAAAACAGATGATACAATTAAATCATGTAAAATTCGGATACAGTGATACGGAAGTCTTAGAAGAGATCAATCTGACGATCCATGAAGGCGAATATGTCGTTCTGACTGGTGAAAATGGAAGCGGAAAAAGTACACTTATGCGTCTGATCTTAGGTGAAATGAAACCAGATGAAGGAGAGATCATCCTGATGAATAACGATCCAAGATTAAAGAAACGGATCGGTTACGTGTCACAGAATGGGATCAGTAAGAACCAGAGCTTCCCAGCAACGGTAGAAGAGATCATGATCACAGGACTTTATCAGGAACTTGGCTTGTTTCATCTGCCACATAAAAAACATAAGAATAAGATCAAAGAGACACTAAGGGATTTTGGAATGGAAGAATTCCTTAAGAGACGGATCGGTGAATTATCTGGTGGACAGCAGCAGCGAGTGATGATCGCAAGAGCAATGATCGGAGATCCGAAACTTCTGATCTTAGATGAACCAACAACGGGAGTAGATGCAAGATCAACAAAGATCTTGTACGATATGCTCTATGAGATCAATACAAAATACAATACGACCATTTTTATGATTACACACGGAAGACTGCAGGAATGTAAAGGATGTGATCGTATTTTAAGAATGGATGAAGGGAGGATCGTGGAAGAATGATCGAGATGTTACAATACGGATTTATGCAGCGCGCATTTATTACAGGAATCTTACTGGCCGTGATCGCACCATTGATCGGAATCACGATCGTCTTAAAGAGAATGTCCATGATCGGAGATGCACTCTCTCATGCATCCCTAGCAGGTGTTGCTCTGGGCTTGTTATTAGGGATCAATCCAATCTTAGGAGCAATGGGAATCTGTCTGTTTGCAGCCCTGGGAGTTGAAGCGATCCGAAGAAAGATCCCAAGATATTCTGAGATGGCGATATCGATCATTATGTCAACAGGGATCGGACTTGCTGGTATCCTATCCGGATTCGTAAAAAACGGAACGAACTTTAACAGTTTCTTATTTGGAAGTATCATATCCATCAGCAAAGACGAACTGAAGATCGTATGTGTGATCAGTGTGTTAGTATTGCTCTGTGTATTGCTTCTATATAAAGAACTATTCTATATCGGATTTGATGAAAATGCAGCAAGGATCAGCGGTGTACCTGTCAAGACGATCAATTTTATCTTTACTTTATTGACCGCATTGACGGTATCAATCGCATCAAGAACGGTTGGAACACTGATCGTCTCATCCATGCTTGTGATCCCGATCGCATGCGGAATGCAGGTAGGACGAAGCTACAAAGCAGTCATGATCATCGGTGTGATCACAGCATTGGTCACAACAGTGATCGGATTAACACTGTCTTATTATGTAGGTCTTAAGCCAGGAGGAACGATCGTACTGCTCGAGGTGGTATGTTTCCTGATTCTTGCACTGATAAGCAGGTATACGAAGTAAATTTTTTGACATTTATCAGAAAATTTTATATAATAAAAAGAAGGCATGCATAACAGAATAAAACTGCATGCCTTCTTTTTTGGAAAAAACAATGAAAGGAAAGGCAAGTCAATGATTGTTCAGCTAATAGAAAATATATATCAGTTTTTATGGGGAGAATGGATTCATGTTCCGTTACCAGGAGGTGGAAGCCTGGGACTTTCGCTGCTCATTATATTGCTGCTTCCAGCAGGTATCGTTTTTACGATCAAAACAAGATTTTTACCAATCCGTCTGTTCCCGGATATGGTCAAAGCACTAACAGCAAACAATAAGAATGGAAAAGATGAAAAAAGTAGTCTTTCTTCTTTACAGACCTTGATCGTATCAACAGCAACACGTGTCGGAATGGGAAATCTGACAGGAGTTGTCGCAGCAATATCCGCAGGTGGAGCAGGGGCCGTATTCTGGATGTGGATCACAGCATTGCTTGGATCATCGACAGCCTTTATCGAAGCAACTCTTGCACAGTTACATAAAGAAAAAGACCCCCTGTATGGTGGATATCGAGGAGGACCAGCCTATTATATTCACCACTTTATGGAAGAGAGACAAGGAAAGAAGAAAAAACACACACTGATCGCTGTCTTATTTGCGATTTCAGGATTGATCTGCTGGTGTGGGATCAGTCAGGTGGTAAGTAATTCCGTGGCAGAATCATTCCACAATGCTTTCCATATTCCAACACTTTATACAACGATCGTGCTTGTTATTGTGGCAGCAGTGATCGTACTAAGGAAGAATGCAACGGTCAAAGTATTAGATATCGTGGTACCGATCATGGCAGTCATTTACTTCGGGATTACGATTTTTGTGATCCTAACGAATCTGCCAAGCATTCCAGGGGTTTTTGCAAGAATCTTCAAAGAAGCCTTTGGAATCCGTCAGGTCGCAGCCGGAGGATTTGGAGCAGTTCTTATGAACGGAGTGAAACGAGGATTATTCTCCAACGAAGCAGGATCAGGATCCGCACCATGTGCAGCCGCAGCAGCAGACTGTGAACGCCCAGCACAGATGGGATTGGTACAGGCATTAGGAGTCTTTATCGACACGATCGTGATCTGCAGCTGTACGGCAATGTTGATGTTATTAGCACCACAGAATCTGACCAATGGATTAACCGGTATGAACTTGTTACAGACAGCAATGAACTACCATTTAGGAGGATTCGGAGTTGTATTTATCGCAGTGATCCTATGGATGTTCAGCTTCTCGACATTCCTTGGAATCTTATTCTATGCAAGATCCAACGTCGCCTACCTGTTCGGTGACAAATGGGGATGGCAGACAGCCTATAAAGTATTAGCACTTGTGATGTTATTTATCGGAGGAATCCAGACCTATACATTCGTATGGGATTTAGGAGATGTCGGAATTGGGTTAATGACGATCTTTAATATCTTCATCCTGTATGCAATGTCAGGACAAGCGATCAAAGAGTTAAAGAACTATGAAGAAACAAAGAAGAAATCGATCGAAGAAAGAGCATATGCATTGCAGGAAGATGAATAGGAAGTAAATATGTGAAATAAAACCGAACAATTTACGTAAATATGATTTCAATTTACGTAAATTGTTTGGTTTTTGTGTATTAAATATTAAAAATAACAGAAGGAATTGCGCAAATAACGAAAATATTGAATAAATAACATAAATATGTTAATATTAACATAACAAATGATAAGAACGTTAAACTAAAAAAAGAAAGGAGAAAATGTTATGTTAGTAGAAGAATTGAAAGAATTAGCACGATCAATTCAAGAACAGCGAGCAGAAGAACAAAAAATAGAAGTAAAAGCTGCACATATAGATTGCCCGAAGAGACTGTATGATACACTATCAAGTTTTTCAAATCAAGATACAGGTGGAATTTTGATCTTTGGTTTGGATGAAAAACAAGATTTTAAAGCAGTGGGAGTTTATGATCTGCAGGACTTGCAGAAGAAGGTAACAGAGCAATGCAACCAGATGGAACCTCCAGTTCGTGCAGTTTTTACATTTGCAGAATATGAAGGTGTCTGGATCGTTTCTGCAGAAATACCATCCATTGATCTGACAGAACGTCCTTGCTATTATAAAGGAGCAGGAAAAGTTCGAGGATCGTATATTCGTGTTGGAGATGCGGATATTGGAATGACTGATTATGAAATCTATAGTTATGATGCGTGGAGAAAGCATGTTCATGATGATGAAAGAGTGGCTGACAAAGGAGATATCTCTTTTTTAGATAAAGACAAACTAGATATGTATGTGTTAGATAAGAAATTAGAACGCCCACAATTTTCTAAATTAGATGAAAATCAAATATACGAATTGCTTGGAATTACTAAGGGTGGAATACCGACACTTGCAGCAATTATGAATTTTGGAATTTATCCACAAGGAATTTATCCACAGTTAGCAATCACAGCCATTACCGTATCAGGGACTGAAATAGGAGATCTTGGATCAGCAGGGGAACGTTTTATTGATAATAAGCGGATTGAAGGAACGATTTCAGAAATGGTAGAAAGCGCATTATTATTTTGCAAACGAAATATGAAAGTTAAAACAATCATTGATCCCGCAACTGGACTCAGAAAGGACCGTACAGAATATCCAATGAATGCAGTCAGGGAAGCAATTTTAAATGCAGTGATCCATAGAGATTACAGCGTGCATACCGAAGGGACTCCAATACAGATCGATTTTTTCTCAGATCGTTTGGAAATTCACAGCCCTGGAAATTTATATGGAAGAATGACAGTGGATCAATTAGGAATCGCCAAACCAGATCTTAGGAATCCAGTATTAGCAGTTATGGCAGAGAGTATGACAAAAGCAGAAAATCGTTATTCAGGAATTCCGACGATACGAAGAGAGATGAAGAAATACTCTTTGCCAGAACCAGTATTTGAGAATCGGAGAAATGAATTTGTAGTTATCTTATATAATGAACAGAAGATGCAAGGATCAGAGATGAGATCAGAAGAAGAGAGCATTTTGGAGTATTGCAAAACGCCAAGAAGCAGGGATGACATCAAGAAATTTCTGAAATTAAAAACATGGAACTACATTATGAAACAATGGATTCAGCCATTGTTGAAAGAAGGAAGATTACAATTAACGATGCCAGAGAAACCAAGAAGTAAGCAGCAGAGATACTATACAATAAAATAGCAAAGAAAAATGTCTGTTAGATCTATTATGAAACAAATAGGTATAACAGACATTTTAATTACATCATCAAATTATAAAAACAGCTTCTTACGTGTCCTAAAATAAGCCACCAGAACCATCGTTCCAGTCAACACCCAAGAGATCGGATAGATCGCCATCAAAAGCTTATAATCATGGAACCAGTTACAGACTGTCGCAAGCCAGATCAAACGTAATACACAAGATCCAAACACTGTCAGGATCGCAGGAGTCATGGAACGTCCAAATCCACGCAGACAGCCACCACTGATCTCATAAGAACTTGTCAGACACTCGAATGTCAGAACGATCAAAAAACGAAGCTGAGCATAATGATAGACAGATGGATCACTTGTAAATAATCCAATAAAGAACGTACGGAATACAACAAAGATCGTACTAAGGATTCCGCAAGAGATCACACTGCACAACATTCCAAGACGAAAAATCTTCTTACAACGCCCCTCATCCTTTGCGCCATAATTCTGTCCGGTAAATGTAACCACCGTCTGAGCAAAGGCATTGACCAGATAATAAGCAAAATACTCATAATTTAATTCCACCGCAGAACCCGCGATCCCGCCAGCTCCAAAACTGTTGATCCCAGACTGGATACAGACATTGGCAAGAGAGAACACCATTCCCTGAAGTCCCGCAGGAACTCCAATCTTCAGGATCTTAGAAACGGCATCATGATCAATCGTCAAAGACTTAAAAGACAAGCGGATCGGAAGTTCTTCATGCGTCAGAAAAAAAAGGATCTGAATCGCACTTGTTGCATTCGCACCAACCGTCGCAAGTCCGGCACCCGCAACATCCATATGAAATACAACGACAAATAGAAGATTCAAGATCACATTCACAACACCAGACATGATCAAAGCATACATCGGACGACGTGTATCTCCGATACTGCGAAGAATGGAAGCACCGAAATCATATAACATAAAAAATGGCATTCCAAGAAAATAAATCCGCAGATATAACGTTGCAAGATGAATGATATCCTTCGGTGCACCCATCAGCAAAAGGATCGGATGAGCCACAAACTGTCCAAGAATCAGCAAAAACACACCACTAAGCAGTGCAAGAGACACAGCGGTATGTACCACACGAGGGATCCGCTTCGTATCATTCTGTCCGATATAATTGGCGATCACAACATTAGAACCAAGAGAAATCCCAGAAAACAATGTAACCATCAAAGCGATCACAGAACTATTACTACCAACCGCCGCCAAAGCCTCGCTGCTCGCAAACCGTCCGACAACGGCAGTACCGACCGAATTAAAAAGCTGCTGTAAGATACTACAGGCAGCAAGCGGCATAGCAAACATTAACATCTTATCGAATAAACTTCCATGAAGCATATCCATCTTCACGGACTGTTTCGAAGAATTCTTCATATACAATACCCTCTTTCAAAAAACTATACAGATTCTAATACTTTTTGGGAAGATTATCAAGATGATTCCAGGAAAAACAACGAAGAAAGATGTATCAAATTCGAAACATTTCTTGTATAAAAGAAGCAGAATGATATACTAGGATGAGACATTAAGAAAATACACGAAAGAAGGAAAACACCATGCAAATCAGTATTCTGCTGCTAAAACAGATTGTACAACTATTCCTGATGATCCTCATGGGTTACATTATGGTAAAGATCAAATTTTTAAAAGAAGAAGACAGCAAAGTGATCTCAAAGATCATACTCTATCTGATCGTACCATCTGTGATCATCACCGCATTTCAGGTAGACTATACCCCAAGCATTATGAAAGGACTGGCAGTTGCATGTATCGCGTCTGTGATCCTGCAGTTTTTATTACTGTTTGTCACATGGATCATGGGAAAAATGTTTCATTTGAACATGGTGGAATACACATCTGCCTACTATTCCAACTCAGGAAACCTGATCGTACCATTAGTCACCTATATCTTAGGAAAAGAATGGGTCATCTACGGCTGCGTCTTCATGAGTGTTCAATTATTTTTCATCTGGACCCACTGCAAATGTAAGATCAGTGGAGAAACAGAAATCAGTTTAAAGAAGATCCTGTTAAATATAAACATGATCTCTGTATTCGCAGGAGTATTCTTATTCTTCACGAAGATCAGATTTCCAGAGATCATAGGAAATACCCTGTCATCCGTTGGAAGTATGATCGGACCATTAAGTATGATCGTCACAGGAATGCTGATTGCAGGCGTTGATCTAAAGAAAGTATTTACAAACAAAAGAATCTACCTGGTCACATTCATCCGATTAGTGATCGAACCGATCATAGCACTTGCAGTCATTATTCTGTTAGGAATTAAAAACTGGCACCCACAGGCAGAAAACATCATCCTGATTACATACATGGCAGCGATCACACCATGCGCCTCAACGATCACACAGATGTGTCAGGTGTACGGAAACGATTCGAAATATGCAAGCGCGATCAATGTAATGACGACATTGCTGGCGGTGGTTACTATGCCGGTGTTTGTTTATTTTTATATGAATCTGTAATGTAAAATAATTACAAGTAAAATATTGACAAAAATGATAATGATAGTATAATAAGAAAAAATACATTGTAAATACAACAAATATGATGTATAATTAAGGAGAAATATATGAACATAAATTATTATACAAATAATTCAGGTAAAAACTTAATCCTAGATTACATAAATTCATTATCTAAGGAAGAACAAATTGACGCATTATCAGTAATACAATGTATGGAAGAAGAAAAGTTTGAGTCTATATTATTTAAAAAATGGGACAAAAAAGTATATGAAGTTTATTTTTATAAGCATAATCGTATTTTTTATATAACTGTGGATAAAGATAATATTTATCTTTTGCATGTGTGTAAAAAGCAGAAAAATAAAACAGAGAAGAAAGACAAAAATATAGTAATAAAAAGAGCAAAAGAATTAGGGAAAATGTTTAATAAGAGATTTATCTAATCGGAAAGGAATGATTATATGCCATTTACAACGATAAAAACAGAAGAATTAATTCATGAAAAGAAACAAAAAGATAAAGTGTTTGCAAAACAATGGGATGAGAGCAGGAACGAATATAAGCTGATTCAGGAAATGATCAAAATTAGAAAAGAGCAACATATTACACAAACACAATTAGCAAAAATGACAGGAAATAAACAACAATCAATATCAAGAATAGAAAAGAAATTGGTAAAACCGTCTTTGGCAACATTCTGTAAGATTATAAATACGTTAGGATATGACTTAAAGATTGTTAAGAGATAATAAAAAAGAGAACTTACATACAAGCGGGTAAGTTCTCTTTTTGATTGTACATTCTTCAAAAATTTATAATGGAGTAAGATTTTACTGTCTATAATACTCCAAGAAATCACGAAGCTTCACAGAAGCATCCTCAAGCACTTCCACACGAGGCAGATAAACTACTCTGAAATGATCCGGATCCTTCCAGTTAAATCCACTTCCATGCACGATCAGAATCTTCTTCTCACGAAGCAGATCAAGAGCAAACTGCTCATCATTTGTAATGTTAAACTTCTTCGTATCAATCTTCGGGAAGATATAAAAAGCAGCTTTTGGTTTCACTGCACTGATACCAGGGATATCACACAATGCGTTATAAATAAATTCTCTCTGTTCATAAATACGTCCACCAGGAATGATGTAATCATTGACACTCTGATGGCCGCCAAGTGCTGTCTGGACAACTGCCTGTGCAGGAACATTGGAACAAAGGCGCATATTTGATAACATATTTAAACCTTCAATATAATCCCTCGCGATCGCCTTATTACCACTTAAGATCATCCATCCGATACGGAAACCAGCGATCATATGAGACTTGGATAAACCAGAGAATGTCACACAGAACAGATCAGGAGCTAAGGAAGCAATAGATACATGCTCTTCTCCATCCATCACCAGACGGTCATAAATCTCATCAGAGAAGATCATCAACTGATGTTCTCTCGCGATATCAACGATCTGCTGTAAGACTTCTCTTGGATAAAGAGCTCCCGTTGGATTGTTAGGGTTGATCAGAACAATCGCTTTTGTACGGGAATTTACCTTTCGCTTGATATCTTCCATATCAGGATACCATTCAGACTGTTCATCACAGATATAATGAACTGCTTTCCCACCAGCAAGCGTTGCACAAGCCGTCCATAAAGGATAATCCGGAGAAGGGATCAAGATCTCATCCCCATCATCTAATAAAGCAGACATTGAAAGATTGATCAGCTCACTGACACCATTTCCAGTATAAATGTCGTCGATATCAACATTTGGGATCTTCTTAAGCTGCGCATACTGCATGATCGCCTTTCTTGCAGCAAATAATCCCTGAGAAGCAGAATATCCCTGGCAGTCAGCTAACTGATGTCTCATATCATAGATGACTTCATCCGGGGTTCTGAAACCAAATGGGGCAGGATTCCCGATATTTAATTTCAGGATATGAGTTCCATTACGTTCCATGCGGTTCGCTTCATCTACGACAGGACCACGTACATCGTAAAGTACATTATCTAATTTGGTAGATTTGCTAAATGTTCTCCTTGGAGAAGTTTCCAGATTCACAGCATTCCCTCCATTTCCAGAAAGCCAGTCAGCATCGACATCAAGAGTTTCAGATAAGAAATGAAGAATCTCCGCGCGAGGAACCGTCTTGCCACTGACATACTGGCTGATATGGCTCTTCCCGACCTTGACTCCGGCAGTCTCTGCTGCATGAATAAGATCAACCTGTTTCATATGTTTTTGTTCCATTGCAGACTTCAAACGATCTGCAAAGGTAAATGTCTGATTCATAACACCCTCCGATAAAAGTTCAAAATAAAATTCAAAGTTCAAATGATTTTGTTTAATATAGCACAAAAACAAGAAAAGTTCAATGGAAAGTTCAAAATAAAAGCCAAAAGTTCAAAGAAACAATATACGAAATAAGAAAAAAAATTAAAGTTCGACAAAAAGAACAAAGATTCGTATTGAAATTTAGAAAATATATGCTATACTTTGAAAAGTATGGATAATTAACACAAAGTGTAAAAATAAATGGGGATGAAATAGAATATGGGGGTAACAAGATTACAGATGCAGAACTTCCTGATCTTTTTATTGGATCTGGTGGGAGTTACTGTTGGTTATTTTGCAGCAGTATGGCTGCGGTTTGGAAATATTGAAACAGGGTATACCGTGATGGGGAACGATACATATTATCGTTGGCTCATTGCGATCGTAGTGCTTATGATGATCTACTTTCTGTTTCATCCAAATCGTGGCTTTTTTAAGCGCAAATTTATAGAAGAAATGAGAATGAATCTGCAGACGGTCATTCTGATGGCAGCAGGAATGGCGATGGTCGCGTTCCTGATCCAGGATGCAGAAGATTACTCCAGATTTATATATATCTTTACTTCTGGATTTGGATTTGTATGGATGCAGATCACACATCGAGCTTATCGGAAGTATTGGCTATCAAGAAGAAAGGATCATTCTTATGCAAGAAAGATGATGATCATCACAACGAGTGATCATGCAGAAGAAGTGATTGGGAATATCATGGAAGAGAAGAACTGGGACCTGTGGATCACAAGTGTTGCAGTCGTGGACAAAGACATGACAGGATGGCTTATCAACGAGATTCCGGTTGTGGCACATTCATATCGAAGTATTTTTGAATATGCGATGCGGTCGGTTGTGGATGAAGTATTCTTATATATACCGATGGATGACGAATTTCCAATCGCGATGACAGTACAGAACTTTGAGGACATGGGAATTAAGACGAATCTTAACATTTCTCAGTTCCAGATCAATGAGAATCTGGAACGATCACTGGAGAAGGTTGGACCTTATGAGAGTGTAAGCTTCTCTGGTCATAATGTATCATTTGTCATGCTGATGATGAAGAGAGCAATGGATATTGCCGGGGGATTGGTTGGAATGCTGATCACAGCGATCGCAGTGATCATTGTCGGACCATTGGTGAAGCTAGAATCACCAGGGCCGCTGTTCTTCTCACAGAAGAGAGTTGGGAAGAATGGAAGAATCTTCAAGATCTATAAGATCCGTTCGATGTATCAGGATGCGGAAGAGCGCAAGAAAGAGCTTATGGCACAGAATGAGATGGACGGCTTGATGTTTAAGATGAAAGACGATCCGAGAATTACCAAGGTTGGAAAGTTTATCAGAAAGACTAGTATTGATGAACTTCCACAGTTTTGGAATGTACTGAAGGGGGATATGAGTCTGGTAGGGACAAGACCGCCTACAGTGGATGAGTTTGAACAGTATAGTACTTACCATAAGAAGAGACTTTGCCAGAAGCCTGGACTGACTGGGGTTTGGCAGGTTAGCGGAAGAAGCACGATCACAGACTTTGAGGAGATTGTTCAGATGGATGTTGATTATATCGATCATTGGTCTATTTGGAGGGATATTGGGATATTGTTTAAGACAGTGTGGCTTGTTGTTTGTGGGGATGATGGGGCACAGTAGGTAGGAATATGTAGAATGCTTATAAAAATGAGATTAAAAAATATAAGGGACTGGTTGAAATGAGGAGAGCTAGAAATGAATGAACCGATTAGAGTTGCACAAATAATGGGGAAACTTTGGGCAGGTGGCGTAGAAATGGTTGTTTTTAATTACTACAGGGCAATAGACAAGACCAAAGTACAATTTGATTTTTATTATGATGCTGATTCTACTGTTGAGCCAGCACAGGAGTTAGTAGATATGGGAGCTAGATTTATCAAGCTTCCACCATATCAGAAATTATCATCTTATTTAAAAACATTAGAAAAGTATTTACGCAAAAATAAATATGATATTATACATTCTCATATTAATACATTAAATGTTTTTCCTCTTTATGTAGCATGGAAGTGTAACATTCCGATAAGGATAGCTCATAATCACAGTGTTCCAGGGGGAGAAAGCATCAAAAGAACAGGATTAAAATATTTTTTTAGGCTTTTTTCAAAGGTTTTTTCAAATGAATATTTTGCCTGCTCTGAAAAAGCGGGAAGATGGATGTTTGGAAATAAAAACTATGAAATAGGAAAAGTAAAAATAATGAAAAATGCGGTTAACTTTGATCGTTTTAATCCACCAGAAAAATTACTTAAAACAATGAAAAAATCATTAGGTATTAATGATAAATTAGTGATTGGACATGTTGGTCGATTTACTTTTGCAAAAAATCATAAATTTTTAATAAATATTTTTAAAAATATTAGTAAAATTAGAAATGATGCAGTTCTAATGCTTGTAGGTGATGGAGAAATGCATGATCAAATTTATCAATGGGTTGAAGAGGCAGAGTTGAAAGATAAAGTGATTTTTGTTGGACAAGTTAATAATCCAGAATTATATTATAGATTAGCTGATGTTATGGTAATTCCTTCAGTTTTTGAAGGATTATCTTTGGCAACTATAGAAAGTCAAATTGCGGGAGTTCCAACAGTGGTTTCATCGGCAGTGCCAGAGGATGCTGTTATAAGTAATGGGTGTGTTCGATTGAAATTAAAAAGTAATGAGTGGGTAAAGACAATATTGGAACAATCAAAAAAGAAAGTTGTACTTGATGAGAGAAGTTTGAGTTATAATATACAAACTGCATCTAAGTTGCTTCAAGAATGGTATTTAAAAAAGGTAGGTGATGTAAATGCCTAAAGTTTCAGTTATTATGGGTACATATAACTGTAGGAATTTTGAATTATTAAATAAAAGTGTTGAATCAATTTTAAATCAAACTTTTACAGATTTTGAGTTTATAATTTGTGATGATGGGTCAACAAATGAGACGTTGGAATTTTTAAAGAAGCTAGAGAAAAAAGATAGTAGAATAAAAATACTTTCATATGAAAAGAATAAGGGGTTAAACAATGCATTAAACACTTGTTTAAGTGAAGCAAAAGGGGAATATATTGCAAGGCAAGATGATGATGATATATCTAAGCCGTTAAGATTAGAAAAAGAAGTAAAATTTCTAGATCGAAATAAAGAATATGCTATAGTTGGATCATTGGCAGATATATTTGATGATAATGGAGTGTGGGGGAATTATAATATTCCGAAGGAACCCAATAAAAATGATTTTTATTGGAATAGTCCATTCATACATCCGACAACTATGATTCGTAAATTTGTCTATGATGAAGTTAATGGATATAGAGTTGCAAGAGAAACAAGACGATGCGAAGATATAGATTTATTTATGAGAATATATGCTATTGGTTATAAAGGATATAATATACAAGAGCAATTATATTCATATAGAATGGTTAATGATCCATATGTAAAATATAGACCAATGAAATATAGAATTGATGAAGCTATAGTGAAATATAAAGGATATAAATTGATGGGAAATTTGATAGGGGGAATTCCTTATGTGGTTAAGCCTATCCTAGTTGGATTGATTCCGCAGAAGATTTTATACATGATTAAAAAGAAAAGATACTAATTAAATACATTTTGTTCTATTGAATGGTATTAGAAAATTATTAAAATGTATAATTTTTGTAAATATTAAAATGAAGATAAAAGATTGTAAGAAAATAAGGGAGATAAAATGAAAATTTTGGTTACAGGTGCAAATGGTTATTTAGGTTCTGGTGTTGTAAAAAGTATTTTGGATAAAGGATATAGTGTGATTGCTGCTGATTTTCAGTTAAATCATGTGGATGATAGAGCGGAAAAAAAAGAGTGCAATCTTTTTGATATAGCAAATCCCTATGAGTATTTTGATAAACCAGATGCACTTTTACACTTGGCATGGAGAGATGGATTTGTTCATTATTCTTCAGCGCATATAGAAGATTTACCTAAGCATTATTTATTTATTAAATCTTTTGCAGAAGCTGGATGTAAGCATATTGCAGTGATGGGTAGTATGCATGAAATTGGATTTTTTGAAGGAAGTATTAATGAAACAACAGCATGTAATCCAATTACACCTTATGGAATTAGTAAAAATGCATTAAGAGAGTTAACTGAAATGTTATGTAAACAAAATAATGCAATATTTCAGTGGATGAGAGGTTATTATATTGTAGGAAATTCAAAATATGGTAGTTCAATCTTTTCAAAAATTACGGCAGCAGCAGAGGATGGAAAGGAAGAATTTCCATTCACTATGGGACAAAATCAATATGATTTTGTTGATTATGATGAATTTTGTAATCAGGTAGCAGCGGTAGTTACTCAAAATGAAATTAATGGGATTATTAATATTTGTTCAGGTAAACCAGAGAAGTTAGCAGATAGAGTGGAAAGATTTATAAAAGAAAATAATT
>OATG01001088.1_pt1 | contig 23198 bp, 17 predicted proteins | sample 1516581 | NCBI WGS metagenome assembly OATG01 (sample SAMEA2579930, study PRJEB22360) | human gut metagenome | biome: human gut; feature: human-associated habitat; material: faeces | place: Denmark | collected 2008/2010
GACGTCGGCGTGGCAGAGAAGGGCGAGAAAGGCATCGGCATGGCTGAGAACAGCGGGACGGACGTCGGCGTGGCAGAGAAGGGCGAGAAAGGCATCGGCATGGCTGAGAACAGCGAGACGGGCGTCGGTATGGCTGAGAAGGGCAGCGCGGCGGTGCCGGTACTGGTGAGCATTGAAGCGCCGTATTCGCCGTTGTCGGTATATAACCGTCTGGCGTTACGGGAGCTGCAGAAGGCGGGGCTGCGCGTGGTGCGGATTAATGCCGGGGAAATGAATGTTCCGGGGACGGCCTGGCCGTGGTTTGCCACATACGGGAAGTTTTATGCGCCGCTCACAGTCCTGTTTACAGACCGGCATAAGAACGGCATGGTGCTGCCGGAGCGGCTGGACCGGGTGGATTTTGACAAGGCGCTGGCCGGCTGGCGGGAATGAAAAATGCGGAAGTTGGGACGGCCCGGAAGGCTCCCGGGGCCGGAGATGACAGTGCACAGGCTCCCGAGGCTGGAGATGACGGTGCGCAGGCAACTGGCGGCGAGAAAACAATTTTAACGAAAGGACGACGACTATGGGAACAGAACTGAATACAAACGTACCGGCGGGGATGCGGCTGACGGTGGCGATTATCGGCAACCGCAACGCGGGAAAGTCGACGCTTTTGAACCGCATCGTCGGGCAGGAGGTGTCGATTGTTTCCGACGAACCGGGGACGACGACCGACGCGGTGGCGAAAGCGTATGAGCTGATACCGGTCGGGCCGGTCAGCTTTTATGATACGGCGGGGCTGGACGACGAAGGCGAGCTCGGGCGGCAGCGCGTGCAGGCGGCAAAGAAAATCCTGCGCCGCGCGGATATGGTACTGTTGGTTATAGGCAGGGACGGCCTTACGAAAGAAAACGAAACACAGCTTTCCAAATTGGCGGAGAAGCGCATTCCGTTTATTCCGGTTTTTAATTTCTGCGACGAGCGGCAGCTTGGCAAATTTGACCGGGCGGTGATGCAGCTTTATGACGGGGTGGCAGTTTCGGCAAAGACCGGCGAGGGCATCGACGCGTTGAAACGGCGTATGGCCGAGGTGCTGGAACCGCTGGCGCACGAGCCGCCGCTGGCAGCGGACCTGATTAAGCCGAAAGACCTGGTGATGCTGGTGGTGCCGATTGACCTGGCGGCGCCGAAAGGGCGGCTGATACTGCCGCAGGTGCAGGTTTTGCGCGAAGTGCTGGATGCCGGAGCGATGGCGCTGACGGTTAAGGAAAGCGAAGTTACGGATATGCTGCGGGGGCTGGCGGCAAAACCGGCGCTGGTCATTACCGACAGCCAGGCGGTCAGGGAAGTGGCGGCGGCGGTACCGGAAGACATCAGGCTGACGACGTTTTCGACCCTGTTTGCTCGCTATAAAGGCGATTTCGCGGCGCAGCTGGCAGGCGCGGCAGCGATTGACACGCTCAAAGACGGCGACAGGGTGCTGATTGCGGAAGGGTGTTCACACCATGTTACCTGCGACGATATCGGGCGGGTCAAAATTCCGAACTGGATGAAGAAATATACCGGCAGGGAACTGAAGTTCGAGTGGACGCAGGGCGCGGATTTTCCCGATAATCTGGAAGATTACGCGCTGGTGGTGCACTGCGGCGGCTGTATGCTGAACCGCGCGGAAGTGCGGCGGCGGATTAACGAATGCGCACGGCAGGGCGTTAAGGTTACCAACTACGGCATCGTGATTTCCAAAATGCAGGGCGTGCTGGAACGCGTGGTTAAAGGGATTGCCGATGCCGGCGCCACGGGCAGTGTCAGCGACACGGGCAGTATCAGCGATACGGGCAGTATCAGCGATACGGGCGAAGAGAGCGACTAGAGCAGCGCACGGGTATGGCGGCGCCATGGGCAGTGCTGTACTACGGGCGTGTGGGCGGCGACGGCTGCGGCGGGGGCGGCGGCTGGAGGACGCATGGCCGTGCTGTGTTGCTGGCATAAAAAAAGCGGTTGCTCCATAAAGGAACAGCCGCTTTTCGGTTTAAAGACGTTTCTTACGCACGCCGTCTGAAAGCTCTGACTATCTCTTTTACGCCGTCTATCTTTCTTTGTCTGACGTACATATATATAATCTTTCCTGCGCCGGGCAGCCTAAAGAGCCGGTTTAGGGGTTCGTCATAAAACGACCATCCGTGTCTGGCGTGTTCAAGAAAGATGTCCCCTGCATTGGGCAGCTGGAAAATCTGAAGCTGGATATCAAAGCAGAGAGGCTTTCCAAGCTTGACATATTCCAGAAAAATTTTTCCCGCGTCGGGCAAGTCAAAGATTCTGACTTGAGCGCCGTAGCAGAGTTCATGCCTGTGTCTGACATATTCAAGGAAGATTTTCCCTGCATCGGGCTGGTCGAACATTCTGACTTGGGCATCATAGCAGAGCCATCCGCCGCGTTTGACGGATTCCAGCATTATCTCGTCAGCGTAAGGCCGGTTGAGGATTTGGAGCTGGACTTTTTCCCGGAGGCCGTCCGGGTTGTGTTTGACGAATTCAAGAAAAATCTCTTTTGCGTCAGGCAGCTTAAACAGCCGGGGGAGAAACTTTACGTCGGGCAGTATGCCGTTTTTGGCGTATTCCAGCATAATTTCCGCCGTGTCGGATTTGGGCCAGAGGCGAAAGATGATGTACTCGACGCCGTAGCAGAGCAAGCCGCCGTGCCTGACATATTCGAGGAGGATTTTCTTTGCGCCGGGGCGCTTGAGTATCCGCCATTGCTCCATAGCTTCAAGCTCATGATTGCGTCTGACATATTCCAACATGTTTTCTGTTGCGTTTTCTTGAGAGAAGACGCCTAATGCTATTCTTTTCATAAAAATTTTAGATTAATTGTTCGACATAATTGTTTTCTTTATGGAAAAGGTATATCGCAAAGTTTTGCTAAATGCAAGCTTTTTTTGTCCTTTTTGTCTTTTTTGTGGCGGAGAGGTTGTGAGCGGTGCCAGCGGCACGGGTATGGCGGCGTGCGACGGGAAGCGGTATTTGCCGCGCATAAAAAATGCCGGGGCTCGAGGGCGTTCCGGCATTGCCGCATCGGCGGCGGAAAGGCGGGGATTAAGCCCGGTCAAGGCTAGTCCCGGCTGTCCTTATATTCCGCGTAGCGTTTAACGAGCGTACGTATTTTGGCGGCGTCTTCCGGAACCATCGCGTAAAGCGGGATGGAAAACGGCGTGAACACGTTATGCCGGCACAGGTGCTGCATAAACGTCAGGCGGTATTCGGCGCCGGGAACGAGATGCAGGGCGATTATCGGGCGGCGGGTCAGCCAGCCGGTATATTTTTCTTCGGCCAGCGCGACGTCGCTCCATTTCAGGAAAGCGTTGTGGTCGATTTTTATCCCTTCGTTGGTTACGACGGCCAGCTTCTGCGGGAATATCAGCACGAAGACGACCGAGGCGAGAGCCGCGAGCGACAGCGCCATGACTACAGTCATAAAGACGACCAGCGCCCAGCTTGTGAACAGTCCGGCACAAAGCATACAGCGGGTCAGAACCCAAACCAGGCAGGCAATGGCGGCGTAAATCACCGTAAGCAGGATTATCTGGCGGCGTTCGTAATAGAAGACCTCTTCTTCCGCGGAGTGGAGAATCTGTTTCAGTTTCTGTTTGATTTCGCGGGCGGCCTTTTTGGCGGCGGCAGTGGTGGCCTGCCTGATGCCGGCTGCGGCGGCTTTGGCGCCGACGGGCAGCTTTTTGACACGGGCAGACATTGTATCGGCGGGAGCTGTGGCGGCATCCGCAGCGGGGGCTGCATTTGCAGTTTTCGGGAACGCGCCGTTAAGCGCGGCGGCTTCCGCTTCCGCCCGGCGGGCAGCCTTTTTGGCCTTGGTCATCGCTTTTAGCGCCTTGCGCGCTTTTGCCGTTGCTTTGAGGGCTTTTCTGGCAGCTTTCTGCGCTTCGGTCTCGGCGGGCTTTTTCCACGGTTTTCAGCGTTGCCTCCAACGTGCGTTCGACGATTTTTTTCGGCGCGGCTTTGGCTGCGGCGGGAAGCTTTTTGATTTTTTCGCGCACCGGGGCTCTGGACGCCGGGACGGGCGCGGCATTGCCGGCAGCCGGGGAAAGCGCGTCGGACGAGCCTTCGGGGGGCAGCTGGGCTGCTGCTAAAGTCTCGCTTTCGGCCGCGGTTTCCGCCGCCGAAATCGAGGTTGCGGCGTGTGAGTGGGCTGCCGCCGGAATTGGGGCAGGGTGCGCGGGGGCTTTTTTCGGCGCTTTTTTCAATACTGCTTTGGGTGCCTTGGGGGCAGCGGGTTTCTTTTTAACGGGTTTTGCCATTTTTGTCATCCTTTCAAAAAACAGATTTGCCGTCATGATAGCACGGAGAGGGTTAATGCCGGGTTAACGCGCGGTTCGGACGGAGGGGCGGGGGAAGTTTGCCGGAGCAAGGAGCTGGGAATGGGAGGCGCGGGGGGAAGTTTGCCGGAGCAAGGGGTTGGGAATGGGAGGAGCGGGAAGGGCGGGGGAAGATATGGCGCGGCAACAGAGGGGGTGTGTTGCGGGCGAAGGGGAGATGAGAGGGCGATACGGCGCGGGGGGAGTAGCGCGGGGGGAATGGCGCAGGCGGGGAAAATGCGGTTGCGGAATTTATTTGGTCGTTTTTTTTCATATACTTTAGGATATGTTATTTGTCAATTTTTTCTTTAAAATATAAACAGTTAAAAAAATTAACCGGGGAAGAAAACTGCTGAATTAAAACGACCGTTTAAAATCCTCAACCACCGTCTATCTTTTTTGGGATTAAAACTCTTGATTTTCCTCAAAGAAGCAGATGATGAAACCGCTGAAATTAAACGTCGTTTTACTATACGCAACAGGAACTTAAGGAAGGAAAATCGCATGAGCAGAAAGATTGGTTTGGCATTAATGGTCGCGGCCGGTTTGCCGGTATGTGCGGCGCGGGCGGCAGAGGTTAGCAGCGGTGCGGAGTTTGCCGCGGTGCTGGCGGGCGGAGAAAGCGAGATTGCGCTGACGCGGGATATTATGCTGGCCTCCGGCATCGGAACACAAACGGCGGAGAATATGGCGCTTGACGGCAACGGGCATTCGCTTACAGGCAATAATGATTTAGACAGCCTTTCTATCGCCAAAGGCAAAACGTTCAGCGCGGCAAATGTCGGCGGAAAATATACGGTCAGCGATACCGCACCGGCGGACGGCAGCATTTATGCCGAATTTACGGATACGGACGGCCAAAAGAAATATGCGGTTTCCGCAGGCGGATTTGAACGGCTGCTTGGGAGCGGTGTTGCCTCCACGGGCGTGTTGTCAAACAAGGGAATGCTTGAGGTTGCGGACAGCGCTTTTGTCGGCAATCAGGTCGGATACGGCGGCGCCGGCGTGCATAATGCGGGGCTGGTAACAAAGCTCAATGCCGACTTTCTTAAAAACGAAGGGTCTTGGGGTGCGGCGCTGTATAATGCCGGCGTCATCACCGTGTTTGAGGGGGATTTTATCGGCAACACGGCAGAATATTATGGCGGCGCGGTGTTTAATATGGGCGAAATCGGGACGATGGGCGGCTTTTATGCCGGCAATACGGCGACACCATACGGCGGCGCGTTGTTTAACGGGAAAGACGCAATCGGAAACATCGGCACGATAGAAAAAATTACCGGCATTTTCAGCGGCAACAACGCCAAATACGGCAGCGCGATTTTTAATGACGGCGAGGTCGGAGCGGTTGCGGGCGCCGGGTTCTATTATAACGGGCTTGAGAGCGGCTATATGGGCGGCGCCATTTATAACAGCGGAACGATGGATATCCGCTCAAGCGAGTTTGCCGGCAATGCAAGCAGCTACGGCGGGGCGGTCGCCAGCTATGGCACCGGAGAAATTGCGGACAGCGTTTTCAGGGCTAACCGGGCCGCGCAGGGCGGCGCCATATACAGCAACGGCGGCGGCAATATCGCAAACAGCGTTTTTGAGGGCAACGAAGCCAATTCCGGCGGCGCGATATATAACCGGACGGAGGGGCTGGTGGTAACCAACTCGTCGTTTACAGACAATACGGCGGCCGGTTACGGCGGAGCCTTGTATGTGCGCGCAGGAATGACCATCCGGGCGGACGGCGATACGGCGGCGTTTTCGGGCAATACGGCTAACGGCGAAAGCAACGCGGCGTATGTCATGGCCGGGCAGACGCTGACGCTGGAAACCCTTAACGGCGGCAATATCGTGTCTGACGACGGCTTTACGGGCAGCGAAGACGGCTGGACGCTGGTTCTGTCCGGTGATGACAACGGGGAAATTACCTTAAACGGGGAGATTAAAAACGCAGAGATTGTCAGCGGAATTGCCAAAGGAAACGGTTTGACAGGTGTTGCCGATGCAGCTGTTACCAATATTGCCGGCGGAAACCTTATCGGCAACGGAACGAACTCGCTTGCCATGAATGGCGGTTTGGTGAATATTCAGTCGCTGGGGTTTGAGCGGCTGCAGTTGAAAAATCTGGCTCTGAACGGAGGCAAGCTGGATATTTACAATGTGAGTGCGGATTTGGAAAACGTGAAAATGGGCGAGATGAGCGCCGAAGAGGTTTCGGGCGATTTGGCGCTGGTGGAGGTCAAGTCGCTGGACGTTTTGTCGGACGGCGAGGCGGAAACGACGCACGTTATGTTTGCCGATAACAATATTTTGGCGGGACAGGTGGCTTCGCAAATTGCCGAGAGCGCCGGTCCGGTTTACAATTATGACGTCGAATATCTGCCCGAGAACGGAGAATTTACGTTTACGCGGCGGGAACGGAAAGACAAATTCAATCCGGAAGTTTTGGAATCCGGCATGGCGGTTGTTGCGTCTATCGGCGTGCTGAACGATGAAATTTACAGCCGGGTGCTTGCAGACGCAGACCGGACGGCGTTTCGCAAGGGCGCGGCAGAGGCCGGAGGCGGCGCGTGGGTCAAGCCGTTTGCCTCGTCTGACGATTTGGAGTTTAAGAATTATCACGGCGCGGACGCGCGGTTTAACGGCGTGATAGCCGGTGCGGACAGCCGCGTCAAAACATACGGCAACGGCGTGGCGGCGGTTTATTCGGCATACGGGGCATATGCAGACGGCGAGGCCGAGTTTGCCGCCGGAAAGATTGAACAGAATGTCTGGTATCTGGGAGCCGGGGCGAATTTCTATAAAGGCAGCGCCTTTTGGGGAATTACCGCGAATGCCGGATATGCCCGCAAAAAAGCCAATGATTTTGACAAGAACGGCAAGTTTGACGCCTGGCTCGGCGGTATCGGCGCCAAATTCGGATATAATTGCGTCTTGGGCAATGGGTGGACGGTGCAGCCGAACTTCTATGCCACATACACTTATGCCGATGCCGAAGATTATACGACCGGCAAAAATGCGGAAGTCGCGTTTGACGGACTGTCAATGTACGAGCTGGCGCCGGGGCTGAAGATTGAAAAGGCGTTTAATGACGAGCTGCAGGTTTATGCCAAAGGGCGGTATGTCTATACCGGAACCGGACTCCAGCACGTTACCGCGAACGGCGTTCACCTTCCGGATATGGAAATTGAGCCTTATGCCGAATACGGCCTGGGTTTTGAGAGCAGCAACGGCGACGCTTCGCTCTTTGCCGAGGTGATGCGCCGGGACGGCGGGCGTACAGGCTGGAACGGGCTTGCCGGGCTGAAAATCAATTTCTGACGTTGTGCAGGATTGTGTTTAACGCCGTGTTTCGGGAGGGCGGGCACGGCGTTTTTGCGGTCGGGGCGGCCCGTTGCGGGCGGGGGGCAGCGGAAATGTGGGAAAAATGCGGTGAAAAGCTTGACAGGCGGCGGGCGGGGGCGTATATTCCGGGCATTAACGCGATGGCCGGCGGCGCGGGCGGCTGCGGCGGTGCATACGGAGCGGGGGCAAAGGGGCACGGGCGGCGGCGCTGCAGTGGGCGAAACGTTCACGGGCGCTGGAGCCGGAGCGATGACATACTTGATTTTTAGGAGGCTACATTATGGCAGTATCTGATGCCGTGGCGGCGCTGCTCACCGAGTACAAGCGTTTTGCCGGAACCGAAATGAATGACCTGTTTGCCGCGGACGGCGAGCGGGCGCAAAAATATACCCTGACGCTCGGGGATCTGACCTACGACTATTCCAAAAACCGTTTTGACGCCGGCGTGCTGGAGGCGCTGTTTAATCTGGCGCGCGAGCATAATTTAAAAGACCGGATTGAGGATATGTTTACGGGCAAGAAAATCAACGTTACCGAAAACCGCGCGGTGCTGCATACGGCGCTGCGCAATTTTTCGGGCAGGCCGGTAACGGTCGACGGCGTTGACGTTATGCCGGAAATCCTGCGCGTGCAGGCGAAGATGAAAGAATTTTCGGACGCGGTGCGCAGCGGGGCGTTTAAGGGCGCAACGGGCAAAAAGCTCACCAACATCGTCAACATCGGCATCGGCGGGTCGGATCTGGGGCCGTATATGGTAACGGCGGCGCTCAAGAAATACTGGGCGAAAGACATCAACTGCTATTTTATCTCCAACATTGACGGCACGGCGTGTGCGGAAGTTTTGGGGCAGATTAACCCGGAGGAAACGCTGTTTATCGTTGCGTCCAAGACCTTTACGACGATTGAAACGCTGACCAACGCGCGCACCTGTCGCGACTGGCTGGTCAAAGCGCTGGGCGAGGCGGCGGTTGCCAACCACTTTGTCGCGCTTTCGACGAACGCCAAGGCGGTGGCGGAATTCGGCATTGACGTCAACAATATGTTTGAGTTCTGGGATTTCGTCGGCGGGCGTTACTCCCTGTGGTCGGCTATCGGGCTTTCCATTGCGATTGCGGTCGGGTACGAGAATTTTCACGAGCTTTTGCGCGGCGCCGAGGCGATGGACAACCATTTCCGTACCGCGCCGCTGGAGCAGAACATTCCGGTGATTATGGCGCTGCTGGGGATTTGGTACAATGACTATTACAATATCCACCGGTATGCGGTGATTCCGTATGACCAGTATTTGAAGTTCCTGCCGGCGTATCTGCAACAGCTTGACATGGAGAGCAACGGCAAGTCGGTGCGGCTCGACAACCGCAAAATTACCGATTACGCGACGGGGCCGGCGCTGTTCGGCGGGGCGGGAACCGACGTGCAGCATTCGTTCTTCCAGCTTCTGCACCAGGGAACCGAGCCGGTGCCGGTAGACTTTATCATTCCGGCGGTGTCGCACAACGAAATCGGCAAGCATCACGAAATTCTGCTCGCCAACGTTTTGGCGCAGGCGGAGGCGCTGATGAAAGGCAAGACGCCCGACGAGGCGGCGGCGGAACTGCGCGCTGCGGGCAAGGACGAAGCAGCGATTGAGAAACTCAAGCTCAACAAGAGCTTTGACGGCAACCGCCCGTCCAATATGTTCCTGCTGAAGAAAATTACGCCGTATGCGCTCGGCATGCTGATTGCGATGTATGAGCATAAGGTTTATACGCAGGGCGTGATTTGGGAGATTGATTCGTTTGACCAGTGGGGTGTCGAGCTTGGCAAGCAGCTGGCGCTGAAGATTTTGCCGGAGCTTGAGGGCAGCGCGGCGCAAAACGGCGGCGCGGGAGCGGGCCTGCGCCAGCCGGCCAATGCGGGGCAGCGTCTCAGTGCGCGGTGGCGAGACATGACGGGTCAACGAGCGCCCTGATTGAAAAGGTACGGGCCTTGCGGGCAGAAGCCGGAGCCGGTGCCGAAAAAGCGGCATAGAAACAGCGTACCGGATGACGGGAGCAGGCTATAAAAAAAACAGGAGCGTCTTGCGGGCGCTTCTGTTTTTTTGTGTTTTACAGCCGGGGCGTAATTTCTTGTCAAATGTCATGGTCTGCATTATCTGCATTATCTGCATTATTCAGAATTTTTAATTTGCTGATGCGGCATGCAGCGTATTTTTTGTCTGTTTGTCAATACTTTTTACGGTGTCTAAGGAGCAGGCTGAGGGGTGCGGGAGGTGATGAGGCGCGGCGGGTTGTGGACATCTCAAAAACATATTGCGGCGTTGGGGCGGGGCACGCTATACTGCCCTTAAGTTAAGCAGGCAGCCGGCGGAAGCGCCGGGCACGGGTGCGGTACGACCGGGGTACGGGCTGAGTACGGCCGGGTATGGGTGCGGTACGACCGGGTATGGGCCGGGTACGGCCGGGGCTGCCGAAGTTGTTGAAGAAAGGAACGCGTACTATGTCTATCCGGGTTTTGCCATCCAATTTAGTCAACCAGATTGCGGCGGGCGAGGTTATCGAACGCCCGGCGTCGGCGGTCAAGGAGCTGGTGGAGAACGCGCTGGACGCGGGGGCGACGCGGATTGAGGTAACGCTCAAGGCCGGGGGCAAGACGCTGATTGCGGTTGAGGACAACGGCAAAGGCATGGATGCGGAAGACCTGGCGCTGGCGGTGGAACGGCACGCGACGTCCAAGCTGCCGTCGGACGATTTGTTCAATGTGCAGTTTCTGGGGTTTCGCGGCGAGGCGCTGCCGTCGATTGCCTCGGTGGCGAAGATGAAAATCACGACGCGGCAGGAAAGCGCGGAAAATGGCTGGGAGCTGGAAATCAAAGGCGGGGCGAAGGGCGAGGTGCGGCCGTGTTCGCGCGCCAGGGGGACGCGGATTGAGGTGCGGGATTTGTTTTTTGCGACGCCGGCGCGGCTGAAGTTCCTGAAAGCGGACAGCGCCGAGGCGGGGGCGTGCGCGGACATTATCAGCCGCATTGCGCTGGCGAACCCCGAAGTGGCGTTTTACCTTTACGTTGACGAAAAGAAGAAGATTGCGCTGCCGGCGGCGAACGGGGATTTTTTTGACGCAAGGCTCCGGCGGGCGGCGGAAGTCATGGGGCGCGAGTTTTCGGAGAATGCGCTGGAGGTTAAAGGCGAGCGCGACGGGATGAAACTGTCGGGGCTCGTCAGCCTGCCGACGTATAACAAAGCCAATACGCTGTCGCAATATCTGTTTGTCAACAACCGCCCGGTCAGGGACAAGCTGCTTTTGGGCGCGCTGAAGGGGGCGTATGCGGGCGTGCTGGAGAATTCGCGCTATCCTGCGTGCGCGCTGTTTTTAGAAGTAGAACCGATGTATGTGGACGTCAACGTGCATCCGGCGAAAGCGGAGGTGCGCTTTTTTGACCAGCAGGGCGTGCGGTCGCTGCTGGTTGGGGCGGTGCGGAGCGCGCTGCTGGCGGGGGACAAGAGGAGCGCGGATAAGGTTGATTTGGCGGCGCTGACCGATGATTTTGTACCGGGGCAGGAAAGGCTGGACGGTGCGGCGGTTCCGGGCGGCGGGCTGAACGGTGCCTGCGGAGGAACGGAGAGTTTTGCGGCAGATGTTGCGGCGGGCGGCGTGTTGCGGGAGCCGGAATATACGGATGCGGGCAGCGGCCGCAATTATGGCAGGGACGCGGGCTTTGGCACGGACGCAGGCTTTGCTACAGGCCGCGGCGGTGTGAACGGCGGGTATTATGGCGCAGGTATGGGCACCGGGATTGATGCAGGGACGGCGTACGGGGCTGACCGGCGGGTTACGGCTTTTCAGGGGCGGCGGATGCGGCAGCGGGGTTTTGCCGGAGCTGGAGCGCAAGTTTTCGGTGCGGGTGGAAGAGCCGGCAGCAGGTGCGGAAGACGAGGCGGGACCGCTGGGCGTGGCCAAGGCACAGTTTCACGATACCTATATTTTGGCGCAGGCGGAAGATGCGCTGATTCTGGTTGACCAGCATGCGGCGCACGAGCGGATTGTGCTGGAGCGGCTCAAGGCGGCGATGGCGGCCGGGGAGAGGCTGCCGTCGCAATTGCTGCTGCTGCCGGAGGTGGTGGATTTGTCGCTGACGCAGAAAGCGGCGCTCGCGGGCGAATTTGAGAGTTTGGCGAAACTCGGGCTGGTGCTTGAGGATTTCGGCGCCGGGGTAATGGTGCGGGAAGTACCGGCACTGCTGAAGGACGCGGCAATCAAAAAAATGGTTGCGGATTTGGCCGACGAAATGGCGGAATGGGGCGCAACGACGGTGGTGGAAGACAAAATCAACCATATCGCGGCGACGATGGCGTGCCACGGGTCGGTGCGTGCGGGGCGACGGCTGAATATCGCCGAGATGAACCACCTGCTGCGCGAGATGGAGCGGACACCGCATTCGGCGCAGTGCAACCACGGGCGGCCGACGTATGTGCGGCTGGAGGTGGCGGATCTGGAGCGGCTGTTCCACCGGTAGATAAAAGGCGGCGCTGCCGGTACGGTTATCGGCGGGTGTGCCGGGGCTGGCGGTGCGGCGTTTTGGCGGCTGGTGCAGGAAAGAGGCACGCGGTGTTGACCGGGGCTGGCGGTGCGGCGAGGGCGCATTTTTTGTTTATAACCTGATATTTTGCGTGCATTTTGGCGGGACGGCCGGTAAAATCGCCTTAAATGAGTTTATTTTGAAAGCTTTGACGATGCTTACAGGCGAAGAGAACAGGGGCGCACGGAAGGTGCGGAAAATGATGACAGGTACAGAGCGGACGGCCGGTACGGTACGAAAAATGATGGCAAGTACGGTGCAGGCGGCCGGTACGGTACGAAACACGATAACAAGTACGGTGCAGACGGCCGGTACGGTACGAAACACGATAACAAGTACGGTGCAGACGGCCGGTACGGTACGAAACACGATAACAAGTACGGTGCAGACGGCCGGTACGGTACGAAACACGATGACAAGTACGGCGCAGGCGGCCGGTATGGTACGAAACACGATAACAAGTATGGTGCAGGCGGCCGGCGCAGCGCGGAAAACGGGGATGATTGCGCTGTTTGCGGCTGTGTTGTCGGCGGCGGGGTGTACCTATCCGTACGAGCGGACTTATCCGGTGCTGACGGAAGAAGAAGAACTTTCGGCGCTGCCGTGCCAGCGGGCGGACAGCGGCGGTTTTCTCGGCACGCGGCTGTGGTCGGACAAAGAAGCAACCGAAATTTGTACCCTGCGCGAACAGCCGGAAGTCGGGCTGAACGGGGTGAAAGTCTGTCCCAACAACCGCAAGTGTTCGGACGAAGCAATGTTGCCGTACCAGCCCTGCGCGCAGCCGATGCCGACCTATTACGGCGACATTTCCGCCACGCAGAGCGCAGAGGGAATTCTGCTGATTCATCCGGTAACGCGGACGCAGATTTTGTGTTATGACCTGCCGGGCGAAAGCGCCGTGCAGTGCGCGGAGAATTTCCGGGCGGCGGGGTATGTGCTGGTAACGGATATCCCGCAGGTTTCGGCGAATTATGATTTTCTACGCAAAAATACCTACCCGACGCGGCGGTGGCGCGGCGGCGGCGAGGTGGTGCCGCGGTGGTAAGGCGGCGCCGTGGCGGTAAGGTTTAACGACGACAGGTGTGTTATGGCGCTGGTGATAAAACGAAGTTGTGTTGCGGCGGTGAGACGGAGAACGGACGATGATGAGCCGGAGTAAAAGCGGGATGGCAGCGAGGAACGGGAGATGATTTGCAGCCTGAAGACAGCGGCGTTTGACGGGATTGAAGCGAAGCGCGTGGAGGTGCAGGTCAGCCTCGGCGCGGGGATGCCCGGGTTTGTCATCGTCGGGCTGCCGGACAAGGCCATCAACGAAAGCAAAGAGCGCGTGCGTGCGGTTCTGACGGTGCTGGGGGTGGAGTTTCCGCGCGAGCATATTACGGTGAACCTCAAACCGGTGGATTTATTGAAAGAAGGTGCACATTTCGATTTGCCGATAGCGATGGGGCTGATGGGCGCGATGGGGCTGGTTGATCCGGCGCGGCTCAAGGGCTATATCTTTATGGGGGCGCTGTCGCTGGACGGCAGCATTGAGCGTGTCAACGGGGTTTTGCCGGCGGCGGTGCGGGCGATTGCCGACAAATGCGGGCTGGTCTGCCCGGCGGCCAACGCGTCGGAAGCGGCGTGGAGCCGGTGTGCGCCGGTGCTGGCGGCAGGACATATTCTGGAACTGATGAATTATTTTAACGGCAAGGCGGACGGCGGCGTGTTGCAGCGGCGGCGCGGCGGGACAGAGGAGAGAAAAACCGGACGTGAGGGAGCGGCGGAGAATGACGGCCGCGCGAGAGTGTCGGAGAACGGCGCACGGGGGCCGGAGCAGGCGAAGAACGGTGCACGGCTGGAGCAGGCGAAGAGCGGCGCACGGAACCGGACGGCGGCCGGCCGGGAGACTGGCACGGGCGCGGCGGTTTACAATATTGACTATGCCGACGTCAAGGGGCAGGAGAGCGCGAAACGGGCGATGCTTATCGCTGCGGCGGGCGGACACAACCTTCTGATGTCGGGGCCGCCAGGTTCGGGAAAGACAATGCTGGCGGAACGGCTGGCCTGCTCCGTGGCGGACGGGCTGTTTCCCACCCTCCCGCCGCTGACGCTGCGTCAGGCGCTGGAAAATGCGATGATTCAGTCGGTCGCGGGCGTGTTGGACGAAGAACTGGCGGCGCGGGGCGAACTGGATTTGAGGCGGCCGTTCCGTGCGCCGCACCACAGCGCTTCCATGGCGTCTCTTGTCGGCGGCGGGAGAAAGGGAATTCCGGGCGAGATTACGCTGGCGCACAACGGCGTGCTGTTTCTGGACGAGCTGCCGGAGTTTTCGCGGTCCGCGCTTGACGCGCTGCGGCAGCCGCTGGAAAACAAGCGGGCGGTGATTTCGCGCGTGATGGCGCATACGGTGTATCCGGCGGATTTTCAGCTGGTGGCGGCGATGAACCCGTGCCGCTGCGGCTTTTTCGGCGTGGAAGGGAGGATGTGCGCGAAGGCGCCGCAATGCGCGGAGGATTATCTGGCGAAGCTGTCGGGGCCGTTTCTGGACCGGTTTGATTTGCAGATTGAAGTGCCGGCGGTCAGCCCGTATGACCTGACCTCGGGCAAGACCGGAACCGGGTCGGCGGAAATGCGGGCGCAGGTTCTGGCGGCAAGGGAGATTGCGGCGGCGCGGTTTGCGGCATTCGGGGCGGCGGGGCTGACCTGCAATGCGGAGCTTAAAGGCGATATGCTGGAAAAAGCGCTGGACATGGGGCCGGAACTGCGGCGGTTTGCGGCGGAATCGGCGGAAAAGTGCGGGTTGACGGCGCGAAGCCTGAACCGTATTTTGCGGTTAGCAAGAACGATTGCAGACTTGCAAAATGAAAAAAAGGTGTCTAAAATGCACCTGATTGAAGCCTTGTCTTATCGCAGGGGGCCGTTGACGCGGCGGCCTGCGGGGAAGAAGTAAAGAAGGGCGAAAGCGTACGAACCGAGGCGGCGGGTTGCCGTACGGGGAGGCAAGAACCAAACCGGGGCGACTGGTGTGCCGTACGGGGAGGCAAGAACCAAACCGAGGCGGCGGGTATGTCGTACGGGGAGGCAAGAACCGAACCGAGGCGGCGGGTATGCCGCGCGGGGAGGCAAGAACCGAACCGAGGCGGCGGGTATGCCGCGCGGGGAGGCAAGAACCAAACCGAGGCGGCGGGTATGCCGCGCGGGGAGGCAATAAAACCTTAACAGGAGATAAAATAAAATGTCAGCAACAAATGTTTTAAACAAGTTATTCTGCGGGGTGCTGGCGCTGGGGCTCGCGTTCGGAGCCACGGCTGCGGCGGCCGCGGGGCCGGATTCTTATTGTCCGGACTGTCCGCCGGAAGTGGACGGCAGCATTTTTCCGGGCGGGTCGTGCCCGAACTGCGACCGGCCGAAATCCAACAAAGCTGTGCGAATCGTGGACGGGACGCAGGTTAAAAACTGCCCCAGTTGCCCGATGCCGGCGTTCAAAACCCGGAACTATCCTCTGGCGCAGCCGCGCTACAAGAGCAACGCCGTCAACCGCAACTGCTGCGATTTGGCGCCGTTTGCGCTGACGCACGTCGATTTCCGGCTGCAAAACCAGGAAGGGTTCAGCCCGTATGCCAACCATGTCGGCAACTACCGTTTCCGGATTTTCGGATGCCGCCGTTTTACGAAAAAGGCGATGCTGAACCACGGGCGGGTAATTCAGAAAGACATGGCGTTTAACGACGTCTTTAAAAAATCTGCTGACAAATGTTATAAAATTATGGATATTCCGGACGTCTGCCTTGCCGACCCGTCGGTCAAGCTGCCGGAATATGCGCTGACGGCGGAAATCACCAACTTCTTTATGAACGTCTGCGACCAGTATGACTGGGACAAGGCGCGCAAGGACAACCGCCGCAACGGCACGGCCGAGATGACGGTTACATGGCGGCTGATGAATTTGAGCCAGACGAAAGTTTTATGGAAAGGCGTTACTTCCGGTTATGCCGAAGTTGAAAACGGCGTTTACGAAGCCGAGGTCAAACTGGCGGAACTGGCGTTTGCCGACGCGGCGGCGCGGTTGTCTTCGCTGCCGGGGTTTGAGTACCAGCTGGCACAGCGCGTCAGCCCCGAAGAGCAGGCGGCGGAACGTGCGGCTCTGGTCGCTTTTGACGCCAAGTTCAATCCGGGAAAATGCGGCTTTGCCAAGGAAGTCGCCTATACGAGAAGCTGCGCCTATGCGCCGCAGCCGCAATGCCCGGCGATAGCACGTCCGGCGTGCCCGTGCGCTGCGATTCAGACCTGCACCTGCAACCAGCCGGTATGCAGCTGTCCGCAGCCGGCGTGTCCGTGCGCGGTGACGATGGGTAAACCGAAAGTGGAGGAATTTGTCGACGTTAAGACAAAAACCAAGACCGTAGAGGAAAAAATCATCACCACGACGCGGGTAGAAACGCCGCAGCCGGTGTGCCGCCAGGTTTGTCGCCCGGTATGCCCGCAGAAAAAGGTAACGACAACGGTTACGACGGTTGAAACAGTTGAAAGCTGTCCAATGAAGTGCTCACAGCAGTGCGAGCAGCCGAAGTGCCGCAAAGTCTGTACCGAAACCTGCGTTGTCGGCAAACCGGACGTCAGGGGAGGGCGCGAGTGCAAGACCGAATGTGTCGAGGACTGCGGGGAGCCGAAACCGGCTCCGGCGCCCGAACCCGTGATTGAACCGAAAGTCGAGGAAATAGACTATATTCCGGCGGTTGAGGAAAAAGGCGGCGTGGAAGTCGAAAACAAGGCAATTGCGCCGCAGATTGAAGAAACCGGAGGCGTTAAGGACAGTTTCCGTAAATACGAAAACTGCATTGACGAAGACGGCAACGTCATTTCCGACGGCAGCTGCACGATTGTTGATGACAACTGGGTCGACCTTGACGGTTATGCTGTTGATGCCAAGCTCTGCATTGTCGACAGGCCGCCGTACACAGAACTGAGCCCGGAGAATATGCTCAAAATCCGCGGGTCGGTGGTTGAGATTACCAATGCCAAAGGCAAGAAAGGCATGGGGCTGGTTATTTCCGACTCGTTCGTGCTGACGTCGGCTGGGCTGGTCAACAAGCTGCAGAATACCTATGACGTCAAGACCATCAACGGCGATGTGCTCAAGGCCAAGGCGGTACGCGTTAACCCGAGCAAGAACACGGCGCTGATGCACCTTGAAAAGCCGGTTACCTATACGCCGATTGCCCTTAACCTTGATTTGCCGCCGATTGACCAGGAAGGCTACATCTCGCTGGGGCTGCTGGACAAGGACGGCGAAGCGGCGAAGAACTATATGGACGACAGCGGCAAAATTTACGGCTACCGCTATTCCGATACGCTCGGCACCGAAATTATCGTTGATACGCTGGTGCAGAAAGTGGCGGTCGGCAGCGTTCTGATTGACAAGCTTGGCACCGTCAACGGTATTTCCAATTCGGCAAAACAGACCGAAGAGGGCATGGACCTGTTCATTCCGACCGAAACAGCGCTGAGAAGCGTCGGGCTGTCTATCTGCGAAAAGCTCTACGACAAGAAGAGTCCGTGGGAGAAGACCGTTTACAAGCCGGTTACCGAGAAGGTAAAACAGGAAACCAAGGCGCCGGAAGCGATGCCGGAAGCCAAGCGCAAATAAGCGTAAGCGGCCGGGAGAACTCGGAAGCCTGCCGCGAGCAGGTTTCCGGGTGTCGGATTTCGCCTGATGCTGCGGCGGGGTTGAAGCTGAGGCATGCTGTGCAGAACCGATGCGGAAAATGCCGGGAGAACCGGCGGGTTGCTGACAGGGGTGCGGAAAACCGCGCCCCTTTTTTTGTTATGCGTATGGGGGAGAGAGGGGCGGGACAGCGCATGGAAAAGAGCTTTTCTGTCGGGGGAGAGACGGAGCGGGACGCCGTGTTGCATATAGAGAGAAGAGTGTGGCGGAGTGGAGGCAGAAGCGTAGAGACGGGCGGGACGGCGTGTCGCATGGAACGGGGCTGGCGTGAGAAACAACGGTGCATGGACGGCGTGCTGCGGGCTGTAAGCTGTAGGTTGTAGGCGTAAGCTGCAGGCAAAAAGGAAGGCCTGAATATTCGGGAGGGAGGTATGTGAACTTCAGGCCTGTCGTTTTTTTTGTAATCTGCCGGGCGGCGGGGCTGTTACAGATATTTCAGCCCTATGGTGCAACCGACCGGGCTGCAGGTGCAGGCGGCGTATGCCTGTTCCAGCGTCAGCGGGATTGCCATGTCGTGGGTGCCGATAGTATATATGCCGTTGGCCTCATTGCGGTCGGCGGACGAATGGACGTCTTTCATCTGCGGTTCGGCAATGTCTTCTTCCAGCGTGCCGATGTAGAGGCTTGTAAAGCCCGATGACGGGTCTTTGCCCCAATCCATCGTTACCATTTCGATACAGACGTTTTTGGAGATGTTGTTGACATAGAGTTCAAAGGCCATTTGTTTGTTATTGGAGGCCTCGCTGGGGAAGATGGTTACTTTTCCGTTCCAGGCGTGCAGGATGTCATTGCTGGCGCGGGAGTGGTCGTACATATCAGCGGGCACGGCGCCGATATTTATAAGCAAATTGTTGTTTATGTCGCTGAAGTCATGCTGGCCGATAAATGAATTGCGGATATTGGTAATCAGCATGGTCAGCTGCTCAATCAAATGGTTGGTTTTGTATTTGCCCATTGCCTTGGAATAGCCGGCTATGCCGCCGACGGAAAGGACGCCGACGATTGCCAGTACACCCAGCATCTCTATCATTGAACGGCCTTTTTCGCAGCTGTTTGTCATAGTACCTCCCTGTCAGCCTGAATTTTAACGCGCCGATTATACAAATGCGACCCTTAAAAATGGCTTAACTTTCGGCTTATTATAGCATAAATTTTGCGGGTTGTAAAGCCTGCCGTTAGTGCTATGACTATAGATATAGCAATATAGAGCCAGGCCGAGGTTTCTCCGCTTTCCGGGAAAGGATAGTACCATATGTCGCTTTTGATGCGTGCGAGGGCGGCGGCGGCGTCGGCACGGGGAGCGAGAGGCGCTGCGGCGGCGGAAGGGAATTGTGCAGCGGGGGCGGAAATGAACGGCAGAAACAGGGCTTTGGCAAGCATAAAGCCGGCAAAGTGGTGCATCATGATGTCAAAGGTATGGTTCGCAATATATTGCAACGGGCGGCTTCGGACGAGCAACGGCGACAGAACCCGGGCAACGCGCAGCCAGAACAGAACGGCGAGGAGGCTTATGGCATATATGGCGGGCGCCGGGGCGTCGACGGTGTCCAGCCACGAAGGGATATGGTTATAGCCGGGGAATTTTTGGGTCCAGGCAGGTCAGGGCGGCGAGAACGATAAACAGGTAAAGCGGCGTGGCGACAGTATCGTATTTGGCGAGGACGTGCCGGTAAAGAAAGCCGAATGCAAAAGCGGGCATGAAGTAGAGCGTGCGCAGAGCGGTCAGCGCCAGGGTGCGGGCGCCGTGGTTTTCGGGGGCGTACGCCAGGGCAAAGCAGCCGAGCGCCAGCGACAGGACGAAAAATATAACGGCGGGCAGGAAAAAACTGCCGGGCTGCGGCCGGGCAGACGGGGTTAAGGCGGTGCGGCGGGCGGCAGACGGAGCGAACGGGCGCAGCAGCAAATAGCCGACGGCCTGTACCAGAAACAGCGGCACCAGAAACCATGACGCCATGTTGTAAATGAACTGGTGCCCGTCGACAAGCGGGGCATAGAGCAGGTTATACAGGTTAAATTCCCCGCCGAGCGCAAAGCCCTGATGCCGGTTCAGATACCAGCACAGGGCGCCGTAAGCCGCGTTCCAAAGGTAAAGCGGCACGAGCAGGCGCAGGGTTTTGCGGGCGAAAAATTCCTTATAGCCGCGCGTAAGGTTGAGGAAATAGCCCGAGACGAACATAAACAGCGCGATATGGTAGTTCTGGTAACGGAGCAGTCCGTTGAAGTCGAGGTAATCGGACGAACCGACATGCCCGTCGACAATCATGATGATGGCAAGGACGTAGAGCATTTTGAACGTCGGGTCGGCGGCGGACGGCACCGCGGGGGGAACGGGGGCAGATTGCGGGGAGGCTGGGCGCAGGCGGCTGCGGGCGGCAACAGGGGAAGATTGCGGGGAGGCTGGGCGTTTTGTCATCGGTTAACCTTTTGTAAATAATTTTACCTTATAATCAATACCTAAATGAATGTTAGCAGGGCAAAATTTAAGGTCTGGTTAACGGATCAGGGTAAATGCCGCAGGTCGGAGGTTAAAGGCCGGCTGACGGACCGGGGTAAATGCCGCAGGGCGGGGTTTGCAGGGTTTAAGGATTGCCTGACGGCTGACATTCGCAGACGGTTTTATTTGGTGTGTATAAAAAATAAAAAGGGCTTTTCAGTTTCGCCCTCATCTTTTAAGGTCGCATACAGTATTTAATTACGGGGGACATGATGGCTTCTTACAATATTATGAGTTCGGGCAGACGCGGATGGAGTACGCAGAGCTGGCTTTTGTTTATTTACAGCGCGGTGGTAACCTTTGCGCTGGTGCTGGTGGTCAGCCGGAATTTTGAAACGCCGGAGCAGATTGTCGCCGAGGAGCGGCTGGCGGCGGAAGGAAAACGCGAAAACGCCGAGCAGCAGGCTGTCGCAAAAATGGCAGTGCCGGAGGTTTATGAAGGAGAAAGCGATGGTTTGGCGGTGCCGGGAGCGTCCGGGACGGCGGCCGGCGCCGATATGGCAGGCATTGATGCCGGCGAGGGCGAGTCTTTTGACAATCCGGCGGTGGAATGGACGGTCGAGGGCGAAGAAACCCAGCCCGAAGTCAAGCAGGACGTTTTGACCGTGGAAAAGGGCGACCACTTCATCGGGCTTCTGCAAAAGCTCGGCATGGAGTATCAGGAAGCGAATCAGGCGGCGGAGAGCCTTAAGGAAGCCGGGTATGACGTGCGCAACCTGCGTGCGGGGCAGAAAATCGACATCGTCAAGACGGTGGACGTGCCGTTCGGCGAGCTGTTGAGCGTGGACAAGATTGTGATTGAGCCGACGGCGGGAACCAAATATGTGGTTACGCGCAACGAAGACGAAAAGTACGTTGCGGAGATGGAACAGCTGGAATTAAAGACCGAGAACCAGACGGCGCAGGGCAGCATTACCTCGTCTTTGGCGGCGGCGATGCAGAATGCGGGCGTGCCGTCCAGCATTATCGGCAACTTTATCAATATTTTCGCCTATACGGTCGATTTCCGTTCGGACATCAAGAGCGGCGATACGTTCAAGGTTCTGTTTGACCGCAAGGTGGCGCCGGACGGCAAGGTTGTCAAAAACGGCGACATTCTGTATGCGGAGCTGAATCTGGGGAGGGACAAGATTGCGCTGTACCGCTACGAAGATTTGAATGGCGGCGTGGACTACTACAATTCCAAGGGGATTGTGCTGAAAAGGGCTCTTGACCGCAAGCCGATGGAATTCCGGTCGGCGCGGATTTCGTCGCGTTTCGGCTGGCGGCGGCACCCGATTTTGAAGCGGCGCATCCTGCACAGCGGCGTGGACTACGCGGCGCCGAAAGGCACGAGGATTTACGCGAGCGCGGACGGCGTGGTTAAACGCGCGCAATGGGCCGGCGGTTACGGACGCTATGTGGTTATCCGCCACAATTCGGAGTTTTCGACCGGATACGCGCATATGAACGGTTTTGCCAAAGGCATCCGTCCGGGCGTCAGAGTCAAGCAGGGGCAGGTTATCGGCTATGTCGGCTCGACCGGACGTTCGACCGGGCCGCATCTGCACTTTGAGGTGATTAAAAACGGCAAGAAGGTCGACCCGCTGAAAGTCAAGGCGGCGACCGGGACCAATCTGGCAGGCAAGGATTTGCAGCGTTTTAAGGCCGAGGTGGCGAAGATTGCGGCGCTGGCCGAGGGACAGACGGCTTACGCGGCGGCAGATACCGCGGCGGCCGAGAGTCTGGGCGCGGGAACCGGCGGCGCGGGCAATCCGGGAGCTGCGGCGAGCGCGCAGAATTAAACGATTGTGTGCCGAGAGCCGTAATGCTGCGGGAAGAAGGGCGGAGGACGGCGTCAGAGGTCAGCGCATAGAATTAAACGATTGTGTGCCGAGAGCCGTAACGTAGCTGGAAGAAAGGCGGAGGACGGCGTCAGAGGTCGGCGCATAGAATTAAACGATTGTGTGCCGAAAGCCGTAACGCTGCGGGAAGAGGGGCGGAGGACGGCGTCAGAGGTCAGCGCGCAGAGTTAACCGGTCGTCGGACATTGCGGACGGTTTGATGAAACGGCGGCCGCATCAGATGATTTTTCTTGACTATGTTTGCGGAGGCGGCTATCATTTCTCCGCAACATTTTTTTTAGGAGAAAACTCTATGGAACTTAAAGGATCTAAGACCGAAGCGAACCTGCAGGCCGCTTTTGCCGGCGAATCGATGGCGCGCAACAAATATACCTACTATGCGTCCAAAGCCAAGAAAGAAGGCTATAACATCATTGCCGACAAGTTTGAACAGACCGCGAACAACGAAAAGGAACACGCCAAAATCTGGTTCAAACTGCTGCATAACGAGGAAATTCCCTCGACAATCGAAAACCTGAAAGACGCGGCGGCCGGCGAACGCTACGAGTGGACCGACATGTACGACACGATGGCCAAGGAAGCCGACGAAGAGGGCTTTAAGAAAATCGCCACTCTGTTCCGCATGGTCGGCAAAATCGAAAAAGGGCATGAAGAGCGCTACAATGCGTTGTTGGAAGCTCTGGAAGCGGGAAAAGTCTTTGAACGCCCGACCAAGGTTATCTGGGAATGCGCAAACTGCGGACACCGGATTGAAAGCCTTAAGGCGCCGGAAGTCTGCCCGGTATGCAACCATCCGAAAGCTTATTTCTTCGAATTGCAGGAGAAGTTCTAGGCCGGAGCGAGACGGGGAACCGGCGTGAGTGCCGGAGAAACCGCTGTGAGTGCCGGAGAAGCCGCTGTGAGTACCGGAGAA
>OATG01001091.1_pt1 | contig 23172 bp, 20 predicted proteins | sample 1516581 | NCBI WGS metagenome assembly OATG01 (sample SAMEA2579930, study PRJEB22360) | human gut metagenome | biome: human gut; feature: human-associated habitat; material: faeces | place: Denmark | collected 2008/2010
GTAAACAGCTGCCAGGGTTAGTAATATTTCTAGTCAACACATAGCAGCTATTAGAGATAAACAAGTCAACCATTATTAGGGAAGTACAGTTTCAGAAAGTTTCAAACGCTTGAAACTAATAGTTTCATGCCTTGGAACAAAAGGTTTCATGCCTTGAAACTAATAGTTTCAAAGGTTGAAACACTTTGTTCCAACGGTTGAAACTGACATTGGAATTACAGGAATAAAACGAAGATACTACAAAGGTTAGAGATTGGATTTGGAAAAGTGAGAGCAAGCATTTGCTCTCATACCTGCTACCACAGTTGCTACCACACCGAAAACCACGATGAATAAAGGGATACAGACAGTTTGTTAGAGCATGAGAGCAAAAGTGATGCTAAATTACTATTGAGCAATCCTTGATAATTCTCTGCACAACAAAAGTGCAGAAATATGCATAATACTGCACTTTTGTTGTGCAATTATCGCATCATTGCAGATAAATGCACTTCAGCTATGAATTGCTTATACGAAAACTTCAACAAGTTATTTAAAGAGTACGAGCACGAATATAGCACCCATTCGATCTATCCCATTTTGGTATTTTGGAATGAATTATTAGTAAACTAAGCAAAAGCCTTTTTCATCTTTTAGTCCACACTATTTTTATAAAAGGCACTAATTTTATTGAATTACCTCACTAACAGAGCGCTAGATTTCAAAAAGAAACTTAACTTTGCACCCGAGTTTTATATAAAGAGACTGAATTAGTAACTAAAAAGATTAAACCGCATGAAAATTAAGACTTTAATAGCCTGTTTCATACTAGCTTGTGCTGCAACTTCCTGCATACAGGATGAAGCACTGAACTCAGAAGCAGCCATTGATGCTTGTACAGGGGATGATGTACAATTAGCAAACATCAATGCTGACTCAAAGCTGATTAATGTATATGTAAACAAGGGAGCTGACTTGTCCAAACAAAAGTTAGAATTTGTAATTCCGGAAGGAGCCACTATAAAAATAAATGATCAAGCTGCTGGAGATACAGAAGCCACATATGACTTTAGTGAAGAGCCACATTCCCGGAAATTCACTGTCACATCAGAAGACGGTCAATGGAAACCTGTTTATACCGTCAAGGTCGTTTTAGCAGAATTACCTACTTCTTTCAACTTTGAAAAGTTATTACCTTCCAATGACTACGATATCTTTTATGAATTCCAGCCGGGCACTTCACAAGAAATATCTAAAGTATTACAATGGTCAAGTGGTAATCCGGGTTTTAAATTGACAGGTATGGCAAACTCCAAAACAGATTACCCGACTGTACAGATAGCCAATGGTTTCAGAGGTAAAGGAGTTAAACTGGAAACTCGTGATACCGGTAGTTTTGGAGCATCCGTAAAAATGTATATTGCTGCCGGCAACTTATTTATCGGAACATTTGAAGTAGGAAATGCGTTGGCAAATCCTAGAAAAGCCACTAATTTCGGTTTCCAGTTCGATAAACGCCCTAAAACGCTCAAAGGACATTATAAATTTAAAGCAGGAGATGTATATTCCGCAGAAGGAAAGCCACAAGAGGGTGTAAGAGACAAATGTGATATTTATGCTGTTATGTATGAAGCTGAGAATAATTCTGTCATGCTTAATGGTGATGATGTATTTACTTCAGATAAGTTAGTATCATTAGCGCGAATTAAACCGGAAGATGTTGTTGAATCAGATCAATGGACTGATTTTGAAATTCCTTTCGAACCGGTAAAAGGACGAGTTATTGATGATACCAAATTAAAGAATGGAGAATACAAATTAGGTATTGTGTTTTCGTCCAGTGTAGACGGTGCTTATTTTAAAGGGGCAGTGGGCAGTACACTATATGTCGATGAAGTAGAACTTATTTGCGAAGACTAAAAAAACAAGAAAATGAAAAGATATAAATTACTCAATATTATAGCTGTACTACTATTAGTAAGTACACTTTCAGCGCAGGCGCAAGAAGAAAGAAATCAAGGTATCATCTGGTCGTATTTACACGGATGGGAATATGGAATCAAGGCGGGTTTCAGTATTGGAGGAACTTCTCCATTGCCTCTACCTGAAGAAATTCGTAAAATAGATAGCTATGCCCCTGGTGGCCTCGCCATTTCAATTGAAGGAAACGCAACTAAATGGTTTGACACGAAATGGGGAATGACTGTAGGGGTACGACTTGAAAACAAGAATATGACCACAGAAGCTACAGTAAAGAACTATGGGATGAAGATTATCAACACCAACGGTGGAGAATTACAAGGCTTATGGACCGGTGGCGTAAAGACTAAAGTCAAAAACTCTTATCTGACTATCCCAGTAGTTGCCAACTATAAAGTAAGCAAACGTTGGAAAGTCTCAGCAGGTCCGTATGTATCTTATCTTATTGAAAGAAACTTCTCCGGACATGTATATGAAGGTCACTTGCGTACTCCGGATCAGACAGGTTCGCGAGTAGATTTTACTGGTGAAAGCATTGCTACTTATGATTTCTCTGACAATCTGCGTAAATTCCAATGGGGTTTGCAATTAGGCGGTGAGTGGAGAGCATTCAAACATTTAAATGTGTATGCTGACTTAACATGGGGATTGAACGATATCTTCAAGAAGGATTTTGATACGATTGCATTTGCTATGTATCCTATTTATTTAAATGTAGGATTCGGGTATGCGTTCTAATAAAAAATAATCTATATAGATTTCATTACTCTCGTTATAGACAAGCTATAACGAGAGTTTTTATATCCCAAACTTCATCTAAAAACATTATTAGAAAAATACATTTTTCATAATTAATGGAGTAATATATTTCTCCTTCATATCATTCCTAACAAATTATAATAAAAATAAGAATCCCTCCATCCCATTCTAATAAAGAAGAGATGAAGGGAAACAAATATATCTTTTACTTTTGAGTCTAATTACTTATTCATTAACAATAGTAACATCATCAATCAACAATCTACTACCAACAGCAGCATTATAGGCAGCACCATCTTTACTAGCTGAAAAGATTACTGCAAATTTATACTTTATTGGGATCATACTCTTTATCCTTTTTATATTCCAGTTTTAACTCAAAAGGAGTATATTCACTTGTCCCAGTATTTGTATATACAGCAGAAGCTACAATTTTTTCAGATGTATAAATATTGTTTCCATCCAATGTTTCTTTAACATCTTCTACTTCGTACAAAACAGCAGATAAAGCACACTCATCTTTAGTATCCGGTTCTAGCACACCATTTGAGTTATAAAATTCGGTACCAGGAGTATATTTAAAGAATCCTTTCACCAATAGAGGTTTTTCTGAATATTCAATACCAAAAAGAGTTGTAGTCATCGGATCTGCTAATGCATTTGTAGCTACAAATGTTCCCAAAAATATAGATCCTGCTGTAACTTTAGGAACTTTTTGTCCTAACATATTGTCTGATCCTGTAGTATCAATAGATACTAGTTCCGCTGCATAATTTCCTCCATGAGCCTCTTCTGTTTTATTAATAGGAAAAGGACCATTATAAGTAATAGGATTAGGTTTAGCTAAAAAGCCAAATCCTTTAATAAACACAACAGCTTGATTACAACTAGCCCATCCTCCTACAGCTATTGGATATTGATATTCAGGAGTAGTCTGAGTTTCATCTACTGTCCAATCTTCAAAATCATAAACTACAACCTTGTTGGTTCCAGAAATAAAAACACTATATTTCTTCATAGTACCATCTTCAGCAGTAACTGTATACTCAACTTTCTTATTATTTGAGAAATCTTGCTTAACATTAGAAGCAGGAGTAACTACAGCTTTCTCTGATACTGTAATAGAAGGTGACAAAATCAAAGCTTCATTAGCAGCATCTTTACTTACCTTAAAAGTAATTGTTCCTTTTTCATCGTCAATAACAGGCTGTTCAGTTACAACATCACTATCAAATGTAAAGCCTGTAATCTTAGCCTCAGAGCTTTCATTACCTGTCAATTTAGTACCAACAAAAGTAGCCTTGACATCTTGATTTAAAGGAGCACCAACCTTTACGCCAATTTCAATATTAATATTACTACCTTTTACAGTACCTAAAATACTAATAGGACAATTACCGAGAGGTGCCACCAAATCAAGATTCTGTTGTCCTTCAAATGAGTAACCACCATCAATAGCTTTCACTGTACAAGGGTCTACTTCAATATCACCCACATTAATCAAGAAAGTAAAATTCTTCAGTGATAAAGCGATTTGATTAGCACCTTTATTTGACTGCGCAATAGAAATCTTTTGATTCTCAGTAGTCCCCATCTGATTTCCATCAACAACTACTGACAATTTTCCAATATAGCCTCCAGCCAAATCTGTATCTATAGGATATTTCACCTCATCATCGTCATCACCACAACTTGAAAACAAGCTGACTGAACAAACAAACATAAACAAATACAACAAACTCTTTTTCATAATTCTCTTATTTAGTTAATAATCTATTTGATCGCAAAATCGGGTACAAAGTAACATCTTTATATTAATTATCACAAGGTCCATTCTTTGTATTTTATGATCTATTTTTAAGATCATATTGCAAAAAAGCTGTTTTTATCTACTTTTTAAGGTTCATATTTACAGCATACTCAACAAATATATACCAAAAAAGGAGGGATTTCAAGTCCCCCCTTTTTCGATATTCAAGATATTATAGTTTTCAAATTTTCATATAACTAACCTATTATTCTAGCTATAATCCCATTACTCGCCAATAACCTCCAATTCATCAACGATCAGCGTACTGTTAGCTGCGCCTTTGAACTTATCACCTTCCTTACTGGAAGAACATATAATGGCTAACTTATATTCTTTAGTACTATCATAAGATTTCTCTGGCAAATACTCAAACGCAAGTTCAAATGTAGTCCATTCATCTTTATCTGTACCATCTTTCAAGCGAGCTTCTGCCACACGATATTCTGAAGTATTAATATCTACTCCTGTGAGTGTCACATCTTTGCCGGCTGCATCTTTTGCTTCGTACAATACCGCAGCAATAGAACATTCGTCGATAATGTTAAGCCCCTCCTGCGCTGGTTTGACAGAACCATCTATATAGTTCGTTCCTGCTTTATATTTATATACGCCTTTTAATAACTTAGGCTCCTTGTCATAAGCAATACCAAATTTGGTTGATTTCAAAGGAGCAAGCATATTAAGACTGAACGTACCCGTAAATAAAGAACCGGAAGTAATAGGTGCCATACTGCCTAAAACATGTGCTCTAGAATCCAATGTCACCAATTTAGCAGCCTTACCACTAAAGCCTTCAGATTCTTCCATCACAGGATAGCCTACTTTTACTGTCGAAGATGATCCATTCAACATTTTAGCACCACCATTGGAAGTAGCCAGGAATCCTGCAGGCTCCGGAGTCCAATAATTTTCATAACTATTACCTGCATCAAATTCAGACCATTCATCCAAAGAATATTTCATGATATTCTGAACACCTTCAATAGAAGCAGTATACTTTCTTGATGTTCCATCTTCAGCAACTACAGTATAAACAACACTTTTTCCTCCGGAGAAGTCCTGAGCAACACCACTTGCCGGAGTTACGGTAGCTTTTTCTGAAACAGCAATGACTGGTACCAAGGCTTTCAAGTCTTCCTCAGTAGCCTCATCATTAACTTTAAACGTAATGGCACTCTTTGCATCATCAATAACCGGTGCTACTGTTATAACTTCGTCATCAATAGTAAAATCGGTTATTTTAGCCTCCGTGTTTTCACTTCCTGACAGTTTAGTACCTTTATAATTGACCTTAACTTTCATTCCGCCTTCTACATCTACATCAATAACCATATCTACAGCATTCTTACCAACTGTACCCGAAACGGATGTTTTGCATGATCCCACAACAAGACTTAATGTCTGATTGCCGGAGAACTTATAAGCATCACCACTTTTTGCCAAAGCACAATTATCCACAGTAATGTCACCAATAAGAAGCTCAGCACCTGCTACGGTAATAGTAAAGTTTCTCAGTTCCAGTTTTACAGCAGTATCCGAAGCCTTTGAGATATAAACCTTCTGAACCATATCAGAAACAATAGGAGTAGATACTCCCACATAATATACATCCATCGTTCCTTTATATGCACCTGCAAGTTCACTGTCAACCGGATATTTCACATCGTCATCGTCACTACAACTCATAAATAGACTCACCGAACTAATAAGCATAAACAAATACAACAAACTTTTCTTCATAATCTTCATAGTTAATTATAAATTCTTTTTTATCACATAAAATCACGCAAAGTAAAAGATTTAAAACAACTACCACAAGTGCCATTCTTGGCATTCTATGTTCCATTTTTAATGTACTATTTATATATCCCCCAAAAATAAGAAAAACAGAAGTCCCAATATTAATATTCAAATTATAAACGAGAAGAGTAAGCAGATATATACCCCTGCACTAAACCAATCATCTTTTCATACAAAATCCTATCACAATCCATATACCTATAAATCTCACATTTATCAACGACAGACAATTTCCCCGATTTAATATCCGCTCAACAGTCTCCCCCTTACGAATGACAGAAGTGAATTTACGACATTATAATTATTGCATATTTATTAAAAAAGCCGTATCTTTGCAGTCTTAGTCATAATTGAAAGTTTGTCAAAGTACAAAGTTAGACATGTTTAATATTGAATTTATTACAAATGTCGTTTCGTTGTGATGGCGGAACCATTTGAAATTACTACTGATTTAATATCATTTTACTCAGAATATTCACTCGTGACGATGCGATATTCTTTCTTAATCTATAAATATATATATTTGCAAATGTTGACAGCCCATAATGGGCAGTTAGCGTCGTTTGTATGCGTGATGTCTTACGTGTTTAAATTTAGTATTGCTTATATACATGTTTATAATGATGAAAAAAGCCCTGGACCGTGATGGTTCGGGGCTTTTCTTGTACTTGCAATAAGCAAGAAGGAAAAAGATTTCAGATTACATCGGTAACTGTGCTATTATCTCTTTCGAACATACCGGCAATTTGCCATTCTTTCCCATGTTCACAAAAACCGTTGCACACAACACCGTCCATTGGTCACCATATGTCATCGTACTGCTATGGTTATACCCAAGGCAATGCCCGTATTCATGAAACATGGCCTGACGGGGATAATTATGCGGATGGGCATCCGGAGGAGTCGCATCAAAATAAACACCGGTATAACAATAATTAGCCAAGCCGTATGTATTGCCTCCACCTAATCCGCCGACACCGGCAACACAACCCAGCACAAGCCCGCCATGATTACGGATTCTTTGACGCAACGCATCCAGATTGATCGGATTTCCTCCATTGTCTTTCAACAAACCTTCGTATTTGTTCATTTCCATATTAAACTCTTCGGAAGAGAACATGAAAGCCATATTGACAGCCAACGCCACTCCATGACGGCACAATAACGGATTCATATGACGCCAATACGCATGACCATTGTCAGCCGAATAAGAAGAAAAACGTATAAACCAACGGCTGTCTATCTGTTCCATTTTCTTCATAAACGGATCTTCTGTACGAATAACAAGCGTCACATCGTCATTGGAAAGTCCGGGCTGTGCAGGCACCACTATCTTCCGTCCACTACTTGTAGTGAATGTCCGTTCCGAATCTACAACCGGCAAGGGGAATGACGCTTCCATAAACGGATAAATCTGTTCAAAATGTGCCAGTTCGAAGAACTCCATGCTAAATTTATTAAAGCGGCACATAATCTTCACATCCTGAATACCTACAGGAGAAAAGAACTTGACAAGCAACTGATGTTCGTCTGAAATGGAAACCTGCAACGGAGCATTCGCATAAAAAGAACGACGGCGACTGTCATAAAAGACCTCACGTGGCTCACTGGCCAAAAACATCGTATCCGCGCGAAACCGAAAGAAGTCCTCCTTACGAACATAAAGTGAACCATCCTGATTTTCCGGATGCAGATAATCAATACTAATATGAGATACACGGCCTGCCTCAATCTTACAATCCGTGAAACGGTATTTACGGACAAACTGAGTTCCGTCACTGCGATCGGACTCAATCGTCACAAATCCGGATAATGCTTTTGTACCGGGCAATGAGTAAAACGAGTATTTCCCGGTAATGTCATAAGATTCTATCTTTCTGGTTCCGGAATATTTCCCGTCTGCACCAAGAGTCGCATATATTCCTTCGGCATCGTCGAAAGTTATATCGATTTTACGAATGAATCTCCACATATAATCGGACGATACATTCAAATCGACATCCACTCGCCCTACAGAACGCTCCAAGACCACTGTATGCGACACCGAAGCCTGATCTCTGCCGATATGCAATTCTATTTTTTTATAAAAGTAAACCGCATCTAACGGCGCATTTTCCGCATGATTTATCAACCAGTCATCGGACAGTTTTTCGGGTTCTTTGACAGCCTCATCTTCTTCCTCGCTCGTAGTAGCCAAAAAAACGACTGTATAATCCCCCATACTCAATCCTTCGATAGTCAATTTTGAGAAGTTTTCTTCCAGCTTCTGATATAAGGGCTTAATAATCTCTCCACGTTCATTGGCAATAGCATACCACATACGAGTGATCTGCTCCGGTTTGCTTCCGCGTGTCTGCACCACGGACGCATCGTCTTGCTGCAACCCAAACAAAAACGACACTTGTCCGGAATGGGAAGGAACAATGCCGGTCTCCTGTTCAAAATCGCCCGAACAGTTGGCAAGCAATAATGCGCCCAGTAATATCATTATGATTCTTAGCATCTTCATAAACAGCCTCCTCTATTTCTTTACACAACGTACGGATGCAAATGCTTCCATCTGTAACCGCTGTTTCTTAATAACGGCTGTCTCGGCTCCTTCGAACGGCAACCAGTAAGCCCATGCATAACCGCCCGGAAGACCGTTACGTTCGTTTGTCCACAACACAGCTCTTTTCCCGAAAGCCGGATTATTGGATGATGACTTATCTCCCTTCGAGCCAGCCAAAGGAATAATAAGGCTGCGACCGGTGTCTTCCGAAGTAAACTTCACATAATGCTGTGTTCCCGTCACACCACTGGACGGAGTTATCAGTGTTCCTTCTCCGATGTGAAGTGTAGCGGCAATTGTTTCTCCATTTCCTGCCTTATATCTACCCGGAATCTCTTGGTCTGCAGGAAGCAGAGACTGCCATTCGTTACCAGTCGGTATCCGGTATCCTTCAGGGCAAGGCATATGTGTATCATTCACCCAAGGTGCATCAGCTGTCTGGTTACCTAAATTGTTGGAAGGATTATACCCCTGCCAAGGCACGTACATATATAAACGTCCAAATTGGAACAGACCACCCACCGTGTTAATCCAACTTTTATGATACATATCTTCGACCGTAGCCCCGTCCAACGGATAAATCTGATCTTCCAGATCGCGGCTACGCGCATTAAATGCCATCCATACATTTCCTGCGATTTCCACAGTTTCAATCTGTTTGTCACTCGGAGCCACACGTATCTCCACGTAATCATATGTTCCACTCAACAAGGCATTTTTCAAATGCACCAAAACCGTATAGCCCAGGCGACCGCTGCCTTGCGCTGCAACCGATACATTAAATGACGACACGATACCTTCCGCCTCTTCCGACACGGACATATTGCCTACACTTGTTCCGCTACCGGCACCTTCTGTAGAAGAAATATCGATACGAGTGTCTGTAACGAACGCCAGTGTCATGTCATCAGCACCTGTAGCAGGCACTTCCAGTATATTATTCTCATAGTCTACCTTCACCCCTTCCGGAATCCTGGATTTCGACGCATTAAGCAAAAGACGTTGGTTCGTATCAGGCTTTCCGACAATAGTTTCCCCTTCTTCCCACGGTTTGATCTCAAAAACGCCTGTCACTTCAGCTCCCACATTGAGCACTGCCAATTCATATACTTTATTGCGTTCGACAACTGGTAATTCGACTTTTAACCTGATAGGGACTTCACCATAGGTTCCACGCAAGATGATATTGACAGGACGTGTGCTCTCGAACAGACGGAATACCCCCTCTTGCTTGCCATCGAATGCAGAAGAGAACTCCTTCCGATAGCTCACCGTTTTATCCGACGCCCGAACATTTTCGAGGAATGGTAAAGTCTCGGCAGGAGCATTCTCTACGATGACTTCCTTTATCTGCGTTTTGCTGTCGGCTGTTGTGTTCAAATCAATGCGCGCCACACCGCGTTTCATAATTACATTGACCTCCGCATTGCTGCGTGTCACTACTCCGCTCTCCAATTCGACTACAGCCGCCATGAAATCCGGTGCAGAATTATCATGCAATCCTTCACCGATAATCGTATTACGAAATTCTTCTTCACTTTTAGCTTTCTCTCCGGCAGGAATCTCCAGTCCGGTCAGAAAATAAAGTCGAGATCCGCTGACCGCAGAAATCTCCGACTGTCCGCCTTGCCCGGGAGTCAACTGTTCCTCTTTATATAAATTCCCGTCACTAAACTGGAAAACCGATACATCTTTGAGCTCTTCAGAAGATTCTTCTCCTGCTACCGTAATTCCTTTTAATACCACTGAATAAGTTTGTTGATGGCCTTTTCCCCCGGTTGGTTCATCGTTCGAGCAGGCGCCTGAAAGTAATGTTCCTATTATAATAGGAACGATGGTTTTTCTGCAAGAATAATTCATGTTTTTTTGATTATAATAATACTGAATATTGGAAACTTTATAAATGCATTTTCCAAAAGCGGCGGCAAAAATACTACTTTTTTCAATACAGCAAGCCATCTGCATAAAATTTTAATAACGATGTTGAATAAAAGAAATCTTTAATGTCAGACTAACTAAATACAAAATAAAAAGTTATTTTTGCAAACGTTTTTTTTAATTTTTATCTCATTCTAATATTATGTACAAGATTTTTCATGGTTTCCACCTGGTAGAAGCCTATCAGGACTTAAAGAAAGCTAAACGGTTAGCAAAGAATCAGACAGTGGCCCGATGTATAAAGTTAACCATAGCTATTACCCTCTCTCTTATTTTATGGTTCCTTCCCATTGATACTTTTGGAATAGAAGGGTTGACCGTTATAGAACAAAGACTAATTTCCATTTTCATTTTCGCCACACTTATGTGGGTGTTCGAAGCTGTCCCGGCATGGACCACTTCCGTTCTTATTGTCGTATTACTATTACTTACCGTTTCCGACAGTAGTTTATGGTTCTTAACCCAAAATACTCCTGCGGAGGAATTGGGACAAACAGTCAAATATAAGTCTATTCTGCATTGCTTTGCCGATCCTATCATCATGCTGTTTATAGGCGGATTTATTCTTGCCATCGCAGCAACCAAAAGCGGACTGGATGTATTGTTGGCACGAGTTATGCTGAGACCTTTCGGAACACAATCACGATATGTACTATTGGGATTCATCCTCGTTACAGCTGTCTTTTCCATGTTTCTTAGCAATACGGCTACGGCGGCCATGATGCTTACCTTCCTTACTCCCGTATTAAAAGCACTTCCGGCAGATGGAAAAGGGAAAATCGGATTGGCTATGGCCATTCCCGTTGCTGCCAATGTAGGTGGTATGGGAACTCCTATCGGTACACCACCTAACGCCATTGCTTTAAAGTATTTGAATGATCCGGAAGGATTAAATCTGAATATCGGTTTTGGAGAATGGATGAGCTTTATGTTGCCTTATACCATTATTGTACTGTTTATAGCCTGGTTTATCCTCTTACGGCTGTTTCCATTCAAACAAAAGAGCATCGAACTGCAAATTGAAGGTGAAGCAAAGAAAGACTGGCGCTCCATTGTGGTTTATATCACCTTTGCTATAACGGTTCTATTGTGGATGTTCGACAAATTTACAGGAGTAAACTCCAATGTAGTGGCAATGATCCCGGTAGCTGTTTTTTGTATAACAGGCGTTATTACCAAACGTGACCTGGAAGAGATCAGCTGGAGTGTACTCTGGATGGTAGCCGGCGGCTTCGCATTAGGCGTAGCCTTGCAAGAGACCGGACTGGCAAAGCATATGATCGAAGCCATCCCATTCAGCACATGGCCCCCTGTACTGATGATTGTCGGTTCCGGACTGATTTGCTATGCTATGGCCAACTTTATTTCACACACAGCCACTGCAGCATTACTCGTCCCTATTCTCGCCATTGCCGGAATCAGCATGCGTGAAAACCTGTCATCGTTGGGAGGTGTAGAGACTTTATTAATTGGAGTCGCCATCGGATCATCGCTGGCAATGATATTACCAATTAGTACACCACCTAATGCTCTGGCACATGCCACAGGAATGATTCAGCAAAAAGATATGGAAAAGGTGGGTATTATTATGGGAATTATAGGACTTATCTTGGGATATACAATGCTGATCATACTCGGCTCCAACAAGTTATTATAAATAATCTATTTAAAAAAAGAAGATGTCAAAAGCAGGATGATACATTTATCTTGCTTTTGACATCTTCTTCTTTTCAAATTTAGCGTCCTATAATCCTCTCCAAAAGTTTATAAGAAACAACAATGGTATAAAACGATATCTCGTCTACTCTATTCCTGATCCGAATTCACAAACTTACTTGGACTGACATTATAATACTTCTTAAATACCTCCCTGAAATACTTCGCATCCGAAAACCCGACAATCTCAGCAATCTCCGTTATTGTATATTCTTTCTGCTTTAATAATTGTGCTGCACGTTGCAAACGGATCATCCGGATGTAGTCAGCCGGAGCATAACCGGTCAGCGCTTTCAGTTTATTATAGAAACTTGTTCGGCTCATATGATGCTGATTACTGAGTACATCTACACCAAAGTCCAAATCTCCCATATTCTTCTCTATACATTCCTTGACTGAAGCTATGAATTTCCAGTCCAAAGTATTAGTACAATTGACAGGTAAATGCTTTTCTTTATTTTCGATACTATTATAGACCTGACGGAGCAATTCACGATTTGCCAATATGTTTTTAATAGTCACCTTTAGTATACCCACACTGAATGGTTTGGTGATATAAGCATCTGCTCCGATTTCCAGTCCTCCGAGTATATTTTTCTCATCCCCTAACGCAGTCAGCAATATGACTGGAATGTGAGACATTTCCACACTCGTTTTGATAGCTGAGCACAGTTCGTCTCCACTCATCTCAGGCATCATTATATCGGATATAACAAGATCTGGATTAAACTCCTTTATAATGACAAGCGCATCTTTGCCATTGGAACAAGACTGTATGTTATACCCTGCCATAAGCATATCCACAAGATAATTACGCAAATCATCATTATCTTCCACTACCAGAATCCGCTGTAAAGAGGTTTTTATCTGAGGTGCCTCCAAGACCGGTAAGTCAGAAGTTCCCCCCAATACAACAGCATCCATACGTTCATTCGGTGTTTTTGGAGAGATAAACTTTGCTTTATGCAAATGGGTATTTCCCTTCGGGAAAGTAATTTGCACGCATGTTCCCTGATGTTCAATACTTTGAATATGGATCTTTCCTTTATGCAACTTAACCAGTTTATATACCAGCATCAATCCAATCCCACTTCCGGTCACTTTCAAATTGACTACATTACTACCCCGGAAACAATTTCTGAATAATTTCTTCTGTTCAGATGAAGGAATACCAATTCCTGTATCCTTTACCTCAATACTCCAAGTATCCCCTTCCTCGCAAGCACAAATACACACGCTACCATTCTCTGGCGTGTACTTCAACGCATTTGACAAAATATTCTTCAAAATAGACCCCATTTTGTCACTATCAAACCACACATTCAAATAATCAAAATTACTCTCATAAACAAATCTGACACGCTTCATCTCAGCATATTTGCGGAAAGTAGCACAAACATCATTCATATAAGAGTTCAATTCATACTCAGAAACATAGAGAGTAGACGAATATACGTCGATCCGTTCAAAGTTTATCAAGTTGGTTGTCAGTTGAAGCAATGTATTCACATTCTTTAGAGCCATCTTCATATGGGGTAATGCCTTCTCTGTCACCATATGGTTTTCGACAACTTCTTCCAGCGGTGCTTTTATCAATGTCAGCGGCGTACGTATATCATGAGCAGTATTAATAAAAAAACGTGTCTTCTCATCAGAAATCTTCTTTTGTTTATGCAACATGATAACACGGAATATGATAATCATAATCAAGACCACCAGAATTGCATACCCCACCATTGCCCACATACTGGCCCACACCGGAGGGGTAATAATGATCTGAATACTCCTTGTTTCATAAGTTTTATACTTCTCCTCATTAGATACAGTACGAATTTGTAACGTATAACTGCCAGGAGGCAGATTTCTAACAACAATCCGATTATCTTGACTCGGACGGGTCCACTCTTTATGATAACCGTCGATTTTCCATGAATAAAGAATATTAGAAGGATAATCATAATTTATGGAAGCCACATCAAGCGAAAAAGTATTTTGACCGTAGGCCAATTCCAGACAATCAGTCTCGTTAATATCCTTCTTCAAGGGAGATCCGTCATCACCAGGATAGACAGGATGATAAGCTATCATAAAATCTCGTAATAACAAACGCGAATAATATGGCTCAGGTATTTCTATGTCTGTCGGAAACTTAACAGCACCATCATTGCCACCAAAGACAAGCGTACTGTTACTGTAAGTTGTGGCAGAACCGGCATTAAAATTTACGCTCATCAGTCCCTGCTCCCGTGTCCAGTTACGGAAAAAATGATCTTTAGGTGAATAAATCGTAATACCATTTTCCGTACCCATCAGGAGATTTTCATCCTGACGCGGAATAATCGTATAAATATTATCAGAAATCAGTGCACAATTATCAGTTCGGTACTGATGAATAAACTTCTTTTTATTGATATCATAAACAAGAAGACCTGCTCCACGAGTACCAATATACAGGATACCATCTTCTCTCTGGTATAATGCACATATATAAGGAGATTCAACAGGCAAGTCAATATACCGGTAAACACCGGATTGCTTGTCAAGTTGATAGAGTCCCATTCTTGTACCAATCCACATTTGACGGGCATTTTTCTCCAGAATGGTGGTGATGGAACTTACTCCCGGATACAAACGAACATTTTTAGTCTCAAGATTAATGCGTTTCAAATGATAATATCCACCGGACCATACATCACCGCTCGAATCCTTTTTAATGTCATAAATATATTGGTCAGGACGTATTCCTGCAATGGCCGCAGGCGAAAGATAGCTTATTTTAAACCCTTTCTTCTTTTCTATCTTATAAATTCCAGACGTAAAACCACCAGCCCATATCACACCAGGAGAGACTTCACACAACGCCAAGAAGATATGATTCTCATCATCCGGCACCGGATCAAAAGAACTAAAAAAAGAACACCATTCTCTTGTATCGGTCTGATAAAAACTAATTCCATTACTAGTTGCAAACCAAAGGTCACCGTCACTATCTTCTATCACATCATGCACCTGATCATTCACTAACGACCGGTTATTGCCAAGAGAATGCTTTATCAAATCATATCTTCCATAACGATTGTTACGAATGGTAATACCAGTAGGATAATTGGCAAGCCAAATACGCTCCTCCTCATCCACATAGATATCATTGATATTGTTTCCGTTCATTCCATTATAACTGCTATAGTCAGCCGTTATATAAGGTTCACTCTTACAAGTATTTACATTCAGCTTATATACTCCTTTTCCACCCGTAGCTATCAACAACTCATCAGCGTTCAGAGCAACAATCTGATTAACTTCCACATTGTTTGGTGCATAACAAGGAGTGATTTTTTGGGTTTTACCAATATCATATATAAGTATCCCTTCTTTATAACTACCCACAAATAATTGCTTTGACACAGTATGGTAATACAGTTCGTGAACAGGTGTAACGATGCTTTTTACTACTTCATCAGAAATTTGTTTCAGTTCTCCCTTTTCTATCCCGACACAAAACAAACCGCTTCCCGTACCGATAAAAAAATGACCGCCATCAGCCTGCTCAATAGTAGATATTGCACCATCGACAGGCTTTGGCATATGTTGTGTTGTTCCAGTACGAATATTATACCAGGTAATTGTATCTTTGTAACATAGCCAAATATGATCATTCTTGTCCAGATAACCATAATCAAGAAATGCTTGAAACTTATTTCGGATCAATTCAGGGTGTACATAAGCCAATTCAAATTTATCATGTTGTGAATCATACCTGAAAATACGTCCTTTCTGCCCGATTACCCATAATACATCTTCCTGATCCATATAAAGCCAGTTCAAAGCTATCCGTGAGTCCAGCTTCATACTGTCATCCGAGAAAGTATAATGCTTGATGTGTTTACCGTCATAACGATCTACCCCCTCCTGAGTCAAAAACCACATATATCCGCGTCGGTCTTTTTGAATATGGTAGATTTTCTGGTTGTTCAAACCGTCTTCCAACCCTATGTACTTATAAATCTGCCCCTTGCTCACAGCACTACTAATGAGAAGAACTATAAACACTAAAAGTTTTCTATTTTTTACAATTATCTTCATTCCTTTCACAAAACACTCAAAAATACATTTGCAAAAATATGAAAATATTATTTAAACAGCAACTGAATAAATTAATAATTATATGTTAAAAACAGAAACTTAAAAAACACAACTATCTCATCTATCGGAAATACTGCATAATACCCCAAATACTCCCCAACAAAAACATCGGAAATAGATAAGTGTTCTTTCTAAATTATATTAGTCATTTTTTGTACGATTTTCCAGCATCAGATCATAAATATACACGAACAGGAATCATCTTATTATTAGGACAATTTCAATCATATATTTATTCCTTCGGCTATGCATTTAAAATCCATAAGCCTCTTTTTCAATTTTCCATAAAATAAAAAATGATGTTAATTCCATTTTCAAACTTCGAACTATTTTTTTTAATCCCGTGTTTTTTTCATACAGTAGGAGCTTAAGTACATTTCGGATGATATAACAAAAGTAATATAATAAATCGGGGAAGTGTAATAGAGTAAACCTACATATTTTTCTAAAAAAAACAAGTTTTAAACATTGTTTCATCAATAAAATCTACAGCCATGAAAAGTATAAGTTCAAATTTATGGATCAGATTAATAGTCAGTTCTATCATAGGAACAATAATTTATTGTTTATCAAGTATGAGACAGCAAACAAGCTGACTATAAAGATGAATATTCTAGCGATATGAATAAATATTTTTCCATTCAACAAGCAAAATATTTTTCCTTTATAAAATACTAATTATATATCTATATATTTACATATAAACCCACTAATAAGTATGTGACTTTAAGAACTTAACTTACATACAGTTTCTTACTTATTACCAAACTCTATTTTTAACTATCTAAAACCAACTTAATTATGGAAAATAGAACTTCTGATTTATGGCTCGGTCTTGGTATAGGATCGGTCATTGGCGCCCTCGTCTATCGTTTTTCACGAACTTCTAAAGCCAAAAAACTAAAGAAAAAAGTATGTGATGCCTTTCATAAAATAAGTGGGCAAGTCGAAGAAATGTTAGATACTGCAAAGGAAAAAGTATTGGATACGGGTGCTGCCGTAGCCGATTGCAGACAAAACTTTCGACCTAGCTGAAAAGGCAGATGACCTTAAAGGCAAAATGCATACAATAGCTGCTGATGCAAAAAAATGAAACAGATTCTAGTAAACCAATTAAGAACACTAGAGTGTTTCTGAATAAACCTAAATTATTAACTAAAACTTTTGAATTATGAACAAGAAAACTGAAAAGAAACAGGAAGAGGCAAAGGGCACTAAAAAGACCGCCCAAGCTAAAGAGTGCAAGTCTTCGACTTCAAGCAAAAAAACTGAAAAGAAATAGGCATTCAGAATCGTTAAGTTTGTGTCATTCTTCAGGCAGACAGGAATCTGCCTGAAGAATCCACCAATTTATTCTCAAAGTGACTTTACAATTTTAAATTAAAAGAATATGAAAAAATTATTATTTGCGATTTTTGTAGTTACAACTATAATATCCTTCACGTCCTGTCGTAATAAAAAAGAACAGGATAAAGCGAAACAACAAGTTGAAAAAGTGAAAGAAAACGTCAATGATGCAGTGGACAAAGTATCCGATAAAATCGAAGATGGTGCTGATGCCGTAAAAGATGCGTGGAAAGACACCAAAAAAGACGTTCAAAACAGCGCAGAGAAAACCAAGAAAGAAATCAAGGAAGGATATAACGAAGTGAAAAAAGATGTAAGTAAAAAACTTGACTGATTCTTAATCGTATATCATTCTATAAATAGTAACTTCTTACATATTAATAAGCTATGGTTGGATTTGTAATATGGATTGTTGGGTTAGTACTGACTATCAAAGCCGCACTGGAAATATGGCGTATCCATGCACCAATAGAAAGACGGCTGATAGCTATTATCTTAATCGTTCTTACCAGCTGGATAGGATTGCTGTTCTATTATTTCTACGGCAAGGCACGAATGCCGCAATGGCTGGGTACTGGAGTTCAAAAATATTAGCTACATCAGAAAGCAATATTTATATGAATATAATTCTAAACATGGGAGAGTACAGCAAAAGTCAATAGCAACTCTCCCAAAATTTCCCTCCTTCAAGAAGGAGATTTGAGTTACTATTGACTTTTACTCTCTGCAAATTACCAATATTTTTCAATTCTCTCATAACCGAAAATCCTACCGCGTTCATCATCTATACCTTGCAACTTCTTGCAGATAATCTGTGCTCCAATCATACTAAAGGTTATGCCGTTGCCACCATATCCCAAATCAAAAAACATCCTGTCCTTATCTGGACAATTACCGATAAAGGGTAACCCATCTTTTGTTGTACTAAAAGTGCCACACCACGCCATTTCTGTTTTAAAAGGAATACTTGGAAATAATCTCCTAAATTTCTTTTCTAATACAAGAGTTTTCTTTCTGAGTAACGCATCACGGCGCTCCGGATCACTGAACTTTTCATCTTCACCACCGACAATGATACGATTTCCCCTTGTAGTCCGTATATACAAATATGGCTCAGCTGTTTCCCAAATTAAACACTGTTCAGGCCACAAATCTTTAGAATCTACCGGATGCGACACAAGTGCATAAGTTGAAGTCAAATCCATAATTTCCCGAGATAAAAACTTCCCTGCTTCAAATCCGGCTGCGATGATCACATATTTACACTCTATTTTATGTCCTCTATCTGTTTCTATAATATATCCTTCAGGCATTTCAACACATTCTGTTACACCGGTATGAGTAAAAATTTCCAGTCCATCTTTTTTCATATGGTAGAGCAAAAGACCAGTAGCCGCTTTGTAAGCATCCATCTGCGCCGATACTCGGTTTAACAGTGCATTGCCTGGAACCTCTATATTATACAGTTTTTTTATCTCCTCTTTTTCCAGCAGACGAACCGGCAAATTGTGCTTCTTTCGTATCACATATTCTTTTTCAATTAATTCTATATCCTTTGGAATACTAGCATAAAAAAGACTTGGTCGTTTTTCAAAATCAGCATCTACTCCTGTTTCCTTTAATACCTTTTCAATATCAGCAATTGATGCCAAAGATGCGCGATATGCAGAAACAGCATTATCCTCTCCAATAATTTCTGCCATTTCACAAAGAGGAACATCAATTTCATATTGCAGTAAAGCGGTACTTGCAATGGAACTTCCAGTTGCAATGCTTCGTTTGTCAACCATGCAACATCTTAAACCGGCACTACAAAGCTCGTGTACCATCAAAGCACCCGTTATACCAGACCCCACAACTACAATATCTGTTGAAAAATCATCCTCCAAGGGATGAAAGTAATCTAACAATGAATTTTTAACAACCCAATAGGGCAATCCTGAATGTAAGTCCATAATATATTGAATTATGCAAACTCCCTTTCATCCTCCTCCACACTTACAGCGGGGAGAAAAACGTAAAAACATGGAAAACACAAAAGCATTCCCAAAAGAGTTTACTCCCGATTTATAATAAGATACTATTCACCCTGTTCAATTGCGCAATATCTTTTACATTGTATCAAAACGTTCTCAAAATAAACAACATCACACAAAAAAAGATAGTTCGAAGGAAAAGACTGGATTTAACATCTATTTAATGCATAAGAAATATTGTAAAACAACCAGCATATATGAAGGTATTCACCAAACAAAATATCAACATACTATCTAAATAATATATCAAGGTATGAAATTAAATCTCAGTAGATCTATCACATACTTTTTTAACATTAAAAATAAATTCAATGACAATAATTATCAAATATATTCGGTGAGGTTGTAATTGCCCCTTTATCAGCAGGGCATATGGCGGTAGAAACACACAAAAAGCTCCGTAAATCAATGATTTACAGAGCTTTTAATCAGGAATACTCGTACTCGAAGCGGGACTTGAACCCGCACAGCCGCAATGGCCAAAGGATTTTAAGTCCTTCGTGTCTACCATTCCACCATTCGAGCATCCTTTCAAAGAGAGCGGAAAACGAGACTCGAACTCGCGACCCTAACCTTGGCAAGGTTATGCTCTACCAACTGAGCTATTTCCGCATTTTTTCAACGGGTGCAAAGATAATGAGTTTCCTTGTTTCTGCCAAACTTTCGATCAAAAAAGTTTGGCAGAAAATATTTATCGCCCTAATAATGCTTTCTCAGCCTGCTCCATTCCACAGAAATTGAAGCCATCGACCACTTGTTGCATTAATGCGGAGATTTCATCATTACAAAGATTACCGATACTTCCTTCGTGTGTATGATGCACCTGTTTGTCATGAGTAAATTTTCCGGCTTCTATATCAAGACCGACTTTCTTATACGCATCACGGAAAGGCATACCTTCACGAGCCAGTCGATTCACTTCCTCGACACTGAAAATAAACAGATATTTATCATCATCAAGGATATGTTCATTCACCTTAATCTCATTCATGATATAAGTCGTCATCTGCAAGCAGTCCTTCAGTTCCTGAAAAGCGGGAAGGAAAACCTCTTTAATAATCTGTAAGTCACGGAAGTAACCGGATGGCAGATTGTTTGCTATCATCATTATCTGCTGAGGAAGAGACTGCAGTTTATTACATTTAGCACGTGTCAGTTCGAACACATCCGGATTCTTCTTATGAGGCATGATGCTCGAACCGGTAGTACAATCATCCGGCAGCTTCACGAAACCGAAGTTCTGACTATTGAACATACAAGCATCAAAAGCCAGCTTGGAGATCGTTCCGGCAATGGTAGCCAATGCAAAAGCAACATTACGCTCCAACTTGCCACGTCCCATCTGCGCATAAACGACATTATAATTCAGCGAATCGAAACCTAACAAATCGGTTGTCATCGTCCGGTTCAACGGGAAAGAGGAGCCATATCCTGCTGCAGAGCCCAAAGGATTGCGATTGCACATCCTGAAAGCCGCTTGCAGGAACTGCATATCATCCACCAGGCTTTCGGCATAAGCACCGAACCACAATCCAAAGGATGAAGGCATCGCAATCTGCAAATGGGTATATCCCGGCATCAGGACATTTTTATATCGCTCACTCTGAAGAATCAACACATGAAAGAGTTGTTCCACCGCTTCCGCGATCTCGCGAATCTGTGTACGGGTAAAGAGTTTGAGGTCCAGCAAAACCTGATCATTCCGTGAACGACCACTGTGAATCTTCTTACCGACATCTCCCAAACGGCGGGTCAGCATCAATTCTACCTGCGAATGCACATCCTCTACTCCTTCTTCTATTATAAACTCACCTCTTTCGACCGAAGCATAAATAGTCTTCAACTCAGCCAACAACTGTTCCAGTTCTTCCTTGGTCAACAGACCGATACTTTCGAGCATCGTAATATGAGCCATAGAACCGAGTACATCATGTTTAGCCAGATAAAGATCCATCTCACGATCACGTCCCACCGTAAAACGTTCGATGTCTTTATTTACCTGCACGGATTTTTCCCAAAGTTTCTGCGCCATAATATTTAAGTATTAGGTAATAAGTAGTAAGTAATAATCGTAGTTACGTTGATACTCCGCGGGTATTACCTATTATTTATTACTTATTACCTGTTTAATAGTTAATCATCGACAGCATCTCAACCATCTTCTCCAGACCATCCTGAAGAGGTTTCTGTACCATCGCTTTCATAAACGGATTGATATCCATACTGATAGTCACTTTCAACTTGCACTCTTCCTCTGTTGTTGAGACTAGCTGAATCCACATATTAAAAGGTAGCGGAGAGTTGGTAGTTGCCAGTTTAATACATTTGCAAGGTTCACGCTCAACAATCTGCAACGTCAGCTGACCGATAGGCGAAACGCTAAAGCTCAGTGTATCCGAATCAAAACTCAAGTCCTGTATTTTATCTTCCGGCAAACGGTCTTTTACCGATTCCAGATTGCTCAAGTCCGATAGCTTGGCATACACACGTTCCTGACTGTAAGGTATTACCTTTACACTACTTTCAAAATTAGCCATAATTCTTTATTCGTATAAAATCAAAGAAAGAACTATCCGAACAGATATTGTCCGAATGGTTCTTTCTTACTAAAATTTCCGATCAAATAATACAATATTATTTCCCTGCATCCCAATGAGCCGGGTCTTTACGCCAATCGTTCAATGTCGCAATATCTTCTTCTTCGATATAACCGGTACGAAGTGCTACATCAAGTACTGCTTCGTAATTGGTCAACGTCACCAAAGGTACTTTAGCATTCTTGAATGCTTCCTCGGCAACGGGAAAGCCATACGTATAGGCAGCTACCATACCGATCACTTCACAACCATCGCGACGAATTGCTTCCACAGCCTTCAAACTACTACCACCTGTAGAAATCAAATCTTCAACCACTACGACTTTCATACCCGGACGAAGTTCTCCTTCAATCAGGTTTTCCAATCCGTGGTCTTTCGGGGTAGAACGAACATACACGAACGGCAGATTCAACGCGTCAGCCACTAATGCTCCCTGAGGGATAGCACCTGTAGCCACACCTGCAATCGCATCCACCTGTCCGAATCGTTCCAATATCAGACGTGTAATTTCAATCT
>OATG01001097.1_pt1 | contig 23060 bp, 19 predicted proteins | sample 1516581 | NCBI WGS metagenome assembly OATG01 (sample SAMEA2579930, study PRJEB22360) | human gut metagenome | biome: human gut; feature: human-associated habitat; material: faeces | place: Denmark | collected 2008/2010
CTATCAGGACGTTTCCCCCCCGGGGAGGCCGCTGCCATACCCGCCTGCTCGGTGCGGATGGCGGTGCTCACGTCCTCGTCCTTCAAGTAGATGTGCTGCTCGCCCGCAATGGATGCCAGCCGCAGCTCGATTTCCGGCAGTAGGGCGTCCACCGCTGCGTTGTCCTTGGGGTCCTTGCCCGCGCGCAGGGCGTACAGACCGATGGCGCGGTACATTGCACCGGTGTCCACATAGATATAGCCCAGCTCTGCCGCCAGACGGCGTGCCAGAGTGGATTTGCCTGCACCCGCAGGCCCATCAATTGCAACAGATACCATAATATGTTCTCCTTATTATATATAATAGTACACGGGAATGGACTGCACTGTTTTTTTTTTACAGATTATTCGCAAAGCTCTGCGCGGTGCAGAAGGCGATCTGCAGATTGTAGCCGCCGGTGTAGGCGTCCACGTCCAGCACCTCGCCCGCAAAGTACAGCCCCAGTGCCTTTTTGCTCTGCATGGTCTTGGGGTCTACCTCCCGCACCGATACGCCGCCGCTGGTGATGACTGCGTGGGCAAGGTCGCCCCGGGCGTCAATGGACACCTGCCAGTGCTTGACCAGCTGCACCAGCTCCCGCTTCTGCTCCCGGGTGATCTGGTTTGCCTTGGTGGCAGGGTCGATGCCCCAGCGCGCCACCATCACCGGCTGCATACTGGAGGGCAGCAGCTTGACCAGCGCCCCCTGCGCTGCGTGGTTTGCCAGCAGGGCAAAGTCCCGGGTGATGCGGTCGTACAACTGCTCCTCGCTCAGGGCGGGCTTCAGGTCGATCTCCGCGATGTACCTGTGCTTTTTCATGTCCCCCAGATGGCTGGACGCGCTCAAGGTCAGCGGCCCGCTGATGCCAAAGTGAGTAAACAGCATCTCGCCCTGCTCATCAAAGATGGCCTTGCCGTCCTCCAGCAGGGTCAGGGTGACGTTTTTCAGCGCCAGACCCATCATCTTTTTGCAGTCCGTGTCCCGGCTGACAAGGCTCACCAGACTGGGCACCGGCTCCACAAGGGTGTGTCCCGCCTGCTGCGCCAGCTTGTAGCCGTCGCCGGTAGAGCCGGGGGGGGGGGTCCCCCCCCCCCCCCGGTAGCCACCAACACCGCGTCCGCCCGGTACTCCCTGCCGGAAGTGCCCCGCACGCCCACGCAGCGCAGCGCCGGGCCTGCCTTTTTCTTTTTGGGGTGGCGCGGGTTTTCCTGTGCCGCCGGGGCAGGCTCTGCCTCCGGCACGATGTCCTCCAGCAGCAGCTTTTTTGCACCGTCGTAGACGATGTCGGCGTCCTGCGCATAGCGCAGCAGCGCCTGCCGGATTTCCTCGGCCTTATCCGATACCGGGAACACCCGGCGGCCGCGCTCCACCTTCAGCTCCACGCCAAGGCCTTCGAACAGCTCCATGGTCTTTGCCGGGGGGAACGCCCCCAGCGAGGAGTACAAAAAGCGCGGGTTCGTGCGCACATGGCGCAAAAACTCCTCTGCCGGGCAGTCGTTGGTCACGTTGCAGCGCCCCTTGCCGGTGACAAGGATCTTCTGCCCGGGCTTATCGGTATGCTCCAGCACCGTCACCTGATGTCCCTGCCGCACGGCGGCACCCGCCGCCATCAGTCCGGCTGCCCCGGCTCCCACGATCAAAACCCTTGCCATCTGTCATCCTCCCAAAATCGCCTGTTAATTCTATTGTATCATACCAGAAACCCCGCACAAAAGCAATGCAGCGCCGCAGGAAATGAATGGATTTTCAGTTCCATGCCCTCTTGACAAAGCCGCCGGGCTGCAGTATTCTTTTTACAGACCGTTAGTTTGTAAAAAAGGAGCATCTGCCATGCCGCGCAACAAATACCCGGAACAGACCGTGGAAAAGATCTTAGACGCCGCCGCCCTGCTCTTTATCCAGAAGGGCTACCAGAATACCACCCTGCAGGACATCATTGATGCCACAAAGCTTTCCAAAGGGGCGGTGTACCATCACTTCCGCTCCAAGGAGGAGATCGCGCAGCGCGTCGGTGACCGTTTGGGCGACCAGATGTGGGAGCCGCTGCGCCATATCCGGGACGACCCGTCCCTGACCGGGCTGCAAAAGCTGCAGGCGGTGTTTGCAGCATCCTTTGCCGGGCAGCGGCAGCAGCAGATCGCGCAGACCTTGCCGCACCTGTGCAGCAACCCGCAGTTCCTTGCCATGGAACTGACCAACATTGAAGCGCATCTGGCCCCGGAATGTATTGCACCCATGATCCGGCAGGGCATGGCGGACGGCTCCATCCACACCGCCGATGCCAATGCGCTGGCGGAAGCGCTGTTCGTGCTGGCAGACATCTGGCTTTCCCCCCAGACGCGCCCCACCACGCCGGCTCAGCAGCGGGCGCGGAACCTCGTGTTTCAGCAAATGACCCATGCGCTTGGGCTGGATCTTTTGACGGATGCACAGGCTGCACAGCTGGTGCAGCTGTGCACACCGGTCAAAGACTGAATTTTCCGGGCGGAACGCTCCGCCCTTTTTTTATACGCAGATACAGACCAACGGTTTGTAAACAAAAAACAGGAGGTTCCCATGAACACTTTTTTCCTCATCGTCCTCGGGCAGATCATCTCCCTGTTCGGCAATGCCGCCCTGCGGTTTGCGCTGCCGCTGTATCTGCTGCGGCAGACCGGTTCCGCTGCGCTGTACGGCGGCATCACCGCGCTGGCTATGCTGCCTGCTCTGGCCGGAATGCTGACCGGCGGCGCGCTGGCAGACCGCTGCCGTAAAGCCCGCCTGATGGCGCTGCTGGATCTGGTGACCGCCGGTATTTCGGCGGCAGGCGCCGCCGGGGTGCCGCATCTGCCCCTGCTTCCGCTGGTTCTGACCGTGCTGGGCAGTCTGTACGCCATTCAGGGGCTTTACCAGCCCGTGGTACGCGCCTGCCTGCCCCTGCTGCTGAACGGCACCCAGCTGCTGCGCGGCAACGCGGTCATCCAGCTGGTGGATACCGTGGACGAACTTCTCGGCCCCTTGCTGGGTGCTGTTCTGCTGGAGCACCTCGGCATCCGTGGTCTGCTGGCGCTCTGCGGCGGCTGCTTTGCACTTTCCGCCGGGATGGAGCTCTGCCTGCGCATCCCACAGGATGTCCCCCGGGACACAAAGCTCTCCGTCCGTTCTCTGTGGACCGACCTGCGGGAAAGTGCGCGGTTTCTCACCGGGCAGGCTGCGGTGCTGCGGCTAGCTGCCGCCATGGCGGCTGTAAACCTGCTGGAAGTCCCCGCCCTCACCGTGGGGGTTCCGGTGCTGGTGGTGCAGACTTTGCAGAAAAGTGATGCCTCCCTTGGTCTTGTGCAGGCGGTGCTGAGCGCGGGCGGCATTTTAGGCGGCGTGCTGGCGGGAACCGTCTTTGTCCGGCATCCCATCCGCAGCGGCACAGGTCTTTTGCTGGCGCTCAGCGGCGTGTGCGCCGCGCTGGGTCTTGCCCTCCGGGTGCCCACGCTCCAGTTCGGCAGCATTCTGGTGCTGGGTGCCGTGTTTATGGCCGTGGCGGCACTGTTCAACGTGTGGTTCTTTGCGCAGCTGCAAATGCTAGTACCGCAGGCACAGCTGGGCAAGACGACCGCCTGCATCTCCGTGCTGGCCTGCCTGACCCAGCCCATCGGGCAGGCAGCCTATGGCAGTGCCTTCCAGCGCTGGGCTGCGCACCCGGCAGATGTACTGCTGGCAGCCGGGGTGCTTTCGGCGCTGGTTCTCTGGCTGCTGCAAACGCGCCGTACCGCCTGACGCAGCAAAAAAGGAGCCGCTGTTGCAGCCCCTTTTATGGTATGCTTACTCCGGCAGCTTTGCCGGGTCGAGGTAAGCTTCGCCCTGCTTTACCTCCACATGGATGTGGCTCTCCTCGGCGCACTCGCAGCCGACCGTGCCCACCGCACCAAGCTTCTGCCCGGCGGTCACGGTGTCGCCGGCCTTAACGTCCGGGTCAGCCACGCCGCACAGCCGCCAACTGCGGCCAGCGGCATCCTCCAGCACCACCACGGTGCCCCAGTTGCCCTCTGCCCCGGCAGAGACCACCTTGCCCGCCACGGGTGCCGCTACCGCAGCGCCCTGCGTGCAGGCATAGTCCACACCGTTGTGGGTGCGCCAGTCCCCAAGGGTCTTGTTATACACCAGCTCATCGCCGCTGAAGGCGTTGAGCACGCGCCCCGGCATAGAGGGCGCGGCGGCAGGCTGCGCCGAACTGCTGGCAGGCGAGGATGCGCCTTGCAGTGCCGAGGGTTCGCGCAGCGAACCAGAGCCAGACTGCGCACCAGAGGACGCCCCAGAGGGCGTCTGCTGCGGCACATCTGCCTTGCTGTTTGCAACGTCGGTCACGGGCTGCTGCCATGTGGTGTCCTCCTGTGCGTCCCAGTCCGGTTCTGTTTCCGGGGTGGTCTGTTGGGTGGTGCCAGGGGCGTCCAACCCCTCCAAACTTTTTTGCAGTTCTGCCCGCAGGGCGCGCACCGCCCACACCCCCGCCGCAGCCGCAGCCAGCAGGCTTGCGGTCAGCAGCAGAGCAAAGCCCTTGCCGTGCAGAAATTTTTTGATCTGCTCCATGCTTGTTACTCCCATCTGTCCGTTTTGTGTACGGGGTCTTTTTCTGGGTTTAGTGTGGGACAGCGGCGGGCAGTTTATACAAAGGGATAAAAAAGACAGCGAAAAATAAATCAGCCAAGCCCTGCAGGCTTGGCTGATTTACAGATCATAAAGTTCTTTCTGCGCTTAGTCGCGGCGGCGGCTGTTCAGACCCAGCAGACGCACCACATACAAGAAGATGTTGATGAAGTCCAGATACAGCGTCAGTGCACCGTAGATGGAAGCCTTTTCCGCCAGCTCGCTGTCCCCTGCGTAGTAGGAGTACATCTGGCTCAGCTTCTGGGTGTCGTAGGCGGTCAGCAGCATGAACACCACCAGACCGATGCCGGAATACAGCACCGTGCTCATAAAGCCCATGCCGAACAGCACGCCGACGAAACCGGTGATAAGCAGCGCAAACAGCGCCATCATCAGCTTGGGACCCCAGCCGGACAGATCCTTGTGGGTGGTGGTGCCGTAAACTGCCATCAGGCCGAAATACAGCGATGTGGCAAGGAAGGCCAGCACCAGCGTGCCCAGATCAAAGGCAAGGAAATAATAGCTCAGCACCATGCCGTTGAGCAGGGCGTAGCCTAAAAATACTCCTCTTGCCGCGCCCACGGACATATTCTGCACCCGGGCGCTCAGCACGAACACCAGCGCCAGCTCGGCAATGGTGAACAGCAGATACAGCGAGTTGACCACATAGAACAGCGGGGTGGTGGCGGTGACAAACGCCGCCGCAAAGGTGATCAGCAGTCCCAGCGCCATCCAGCGGTAGGTGCGGGTCATATAATCAGCCGAGGTCATTGTAGGCTCTGCATAGCCACGGTTGTAATTGTTGTAACTCATCTGGGTTCCTCCAGTCTATTCTGCCGGAGCATTTCTCTCTTGCTCCGGTCTACGGAATATAGTATACTGCATAGAAATGAACGTTTCATGAAAAAGGCTGTGATATTGTATGTCCCTTGGACTTTATCTGCATATTCCCTACTGCTTTTCCAAATGCCGGTACTGCGATTTTTATTCCCACCCCGGGGAGCGGGGCGTGCCGGATGCTTATGTGGACGCGCTTCTGCGGGAGCTGCACCGCTTTGCGCCAAACGCGCCCCTGCGGCCGGATACCGTTTATTTCGGCGGCGGCACGCCCAGCCTGCTCACCCCGGCGCAGGCAGAGCGGCTCATCCGGGCAGCAGAGCCCGTGCCCGGTGCAGAGATCACCTTGGAAGCAAACCCCGAGACCGTCACCGAGGAGAGCCTGCGGGGCTTCCGGGCGGCGGGGGTGAACCGCATCTCCTTCGGGGTGCAGTCTGCCCGGGACACCCAGCTGCGCACCCTTGGCCGTCCCCACAGCGCCAAGCAGGCGCGGGCAGCCTTTGCCGCCGCCCGGCGCGCCGGGTTCGAGAACATCAGCGGCGATATCATGCTGGCGCTGCCCCATTATACGCAGGCCGAGTTTGACGAGACACTGGAACTGATCGAAAAAGGCGGGGCGACCCACATCTCGGCCTACCTTTTAAAGATAGAGCCGGACTCCGCCTTTGGCAAGCACCCGCCGGAGGGGCTGCCCACCGGCGATGAAGCCGCCGATTTCTATCTTTACGCCGTGGAGCAGCTGGAACACCACGGCTACCGCCAGTACGAGATCTCCAACTTTGCAAAGCCGGGCTATGAGGGCAGGCACAACCTCATCTACTGGGACTGCGGCGACTATCTTGGCCTTGGCCCTGCGGCGCACTCCTGCATGGGCGGCAAGCGGTTCTGCTACGCACCGGACACCGCCGCCTTTCTGCAGGACGCCGCCGCGCCCATCATGGACGGCAATTGCGGCGCAGAGGACTACCTGATCTTACAGCTGCGGCTGCGCAAGGGGCTTGACCTTGCAGCCTACAAAGCCATATACGGCAAGCAGTTTTCCACCGCACAGCTGGCCTTTGTGCAAAACTGCGTCCGCGCCGGGTACGCCACCTTCGATGGCAGTACCCTCGCTCTGACCCCCGCCGGGCTTATTGTTCAGAACAGCATCCTTGCCCAGCTGCTGTAAGCCCTCTCAGGCTTTGGCTCTTGTCCCCAGCTTTTCCAGTTCCACCACCCGCCAGCCAAGGGCGCGGATAGCGCTTTCATCGTGGGTAGCCAGCAGCACCGGCTTGCCCGCGCAGCGCTGCCGCAGCAGTGCCGCTGCCCGCTGCAAGGTGTCCGGGTCCATGCCGGTAAAGGGCTCGTCCAATAGCAGGGTGTCGCTGGGTGCCCACAGCGCCCGCAGCAGCGCCACCCGCCGCTTTTGCCCGCCGGAAAGCCTGCGGGCAGGCAGCTGCAAGGCTGCAATGTCCATTCCAAGTTGTTGAAAACCGCTTATAATTTGCTCTTTGTACTGGTTTTCTGCCCCCGGAAGCACCAAGGTGACGTTCTGCACGGCGTTCAGCTGGGGACAAAGGCGGTCTTCCTGAAAGACCGCTGCCACCCGGCCCACGCCCTCCACGCTGCCGGTGGTGGGGCGCTCCAGCCCCATCAGGATGCGCAGCAGGGTGGTCTTGCCCCAGCCGCTGGGTGCCCACAGCACCACGGGAGCATCCACCTCCATGCACAGGTCGGTGAAGAGCGGCGCTGTGCCGAACCGTTTTGTCAGGTGTTGAAGCTTCAGCATTTTGTCCCCTCCTCTCCCAGCACTGCGCCAACGGCTTTATCCAGTGCAAGCAGGAACAGCTTTTCAAAGCCTGCGCTCAGCAGGATGATGACAAAGGTCCACGCAAACAGCTCCCCTGTGGAAAGGGTGATCTTAGCGCGGTAGAGCGCATCGCCGATGCTGCCGTTGGGCAGGCCGATGACCTCGGCCGCCACGCCGCTTTTCCAGCAGATGCCCAGCGCCACGCTGCACCCCTGCCGGAAGGCCGGAAGCACCGCAGGCAGCCAGATCGACCGCAGACAGCGACCCGGCGGCAGACGGAACACCGCTGCCATCTCCAGCAGCTGCACGTCTGCACCGGCAATGCCGGTGCGCACCGCGCCGTACAGCACCGGCAGCACCATCAGAAAGCTGATAAGCACCGAAAGCGCACTGCCCCGCACCCAGACCAGCGCCAGAATGATAAAGCTTGCCACCGGCGTGGCCTTGACCAGCTGCATCACCGGAGCCAGCAGTGCATCGGCGGCGCTCCACCGGGCGGCGCACACCGCCAGCACCACGCTGACCACTGCACCCAGCACAAAACCCAGCAAAATGCGCCCTGAGCTGAAGCCCACCCGCTGCCAGAAATCTGCCCTTGGCAGCAATTGCACCAAAGTGCGCAGCGCCTGCACCGGCGATACCAGAAACACCTCCTGCCCGATGGCCATAGCTGCGGCCTGCCACACCGCCAGCCAGAACGCCACCGCCAGCAGACGGCGAAAAAACTGCTTGTTCTGCTTCATAAACTGCCCTCTTCCGCTTCCTATTATAAGGTATAGTATACCATACCGTCCCGCAAAGGGGAATGACCTGTGCACCACCTGCGGCGGGTCGGCTCGCTTTGTATATACTTTTATTCAACCGTCGTATGATTGACATGAATTTGCATCCAGTGTAAACTGGGTACAGTATACGGTGCATCTTTGCGCCGGCGCAGGAAAGAGAGGACGGTATTGACAAAAGCGCTCAAGGGCCGCAAGCTGCTGCTTGTCGGTTTTACGTTATTTTCCATGTTTTTCGGGGCGGGCAACCTGATCTTCCCACCCGATCTGGGTGCAAAGGCGGAGGTAAACTTCTGGCCCGCCTTTCTGGGGCTTGCCCTCAGTGCCGTGGGTCTGCCGGTTGCAGGGGTCATCGCGGTGGCACGGGCTGACGGTCTGGATAAGCTTGCCGGGCGGGTGCATCCGGTGTTCGCGCAGGTGTTCATGATTTTGATCTACCTGTCCATCGGGCCGTGTCTGGCCATTCCGCGCACCGCAAGCACCTCGTTTGCCATGCTCACCCCGCTGCTGGGCAGCAGCGCCAGGCTGCAGCTGGGGTACTCCGTGCTGTTCTTCGGCGCGGCCTTTCTGGTAGCGCTGCGCCCGGACAGGCTCACCCGCTGGCTGGGCAGGCTGCTCTGCCCCTGCCTGCTGGTTCTGATTTTGATCCTGTTCGGCGGCTGTTTGCTACACCCGCTGGCGGCGCAGTACGGTGCGCCCACCGATGCGTATAGTTCAGCGGTCATTTTACAAGGCGTATTGTACGGTTACCAGACCATGGACGCCCTTGCCGCACTGAACTTTGGCGCGGTCATCGCCATGAACATCCGGGCGCAGGGCGTTGCCCGGGAGCAGGACGTGCAGCGCAGTGCCATCCGTGCCGGTCTTGTGGCGGGCGGGCTGCTGCTGGCGGTCTATGCCATGCTGGGGCACGCCGGAGCGTTGACCGGTGCCGCCGTGCCCGGCCTTGCCACCGGTGCCGAGGTGCTGACCGTGCTGGCGGAGCGGCTGTTCGGTAAAGCGGGGCTGGTGCTGCTTGCGGCCATCTTTATGCTGGCCTGCTTCAACACCTGTGTGGGGCTGATCGCCTGTGTGGGAGAGTATTTCCACACCCTGCTGCCCCGCATCCCCTACCCTGCTCTTGCCGCCTTTTTTGCCGTTGCCAGTATGCTGATCGCAAATCTGGGGCTGGCAGAGATCCTGCGTCTGTCCGTCCCGGTGCTCAACGCGCTGTACCCGGTAGCCATTGTGCTGATTGCGCTTTCCTTCGTGCCCGGGCTGGAGCAGCGCCGCCGGGTCTACCCGCTGTGCATTGGCTGCACCGCCGTGCAGAGCATTGCCGCTGCGCTGCCGCTTGGCGCACTTTCTGCCCTTGCCAACGCCCTGCCACTAGCGGCACTGGGCTTTGGCTGGGTGCTCCCGGCTGCCGCCGGGCTGCTGGCAGGCATTCTTTTAAGCAGAACTAAAAAATAATAGGAGATTTTACTATGATCCAGCCCATCATGCACGACCCGCTGTTTCTGGCGCAGAAGTCCGCCCCTGCCACCCCGGAGGATGCCCCTGTTGCGCGGGACTTACTGGACACCCTGACCGCCCACGCCGACGGCTGTGTGGGCATGGCTGCCAACATGATCGGCGTGCGCAAGCGCATCATCGCGGTGGAAGCTGAGGACGGGTATTTAGTGCTGTTCAACCCGGTCATCCTGAAAAAGTCCGGCCAGTACGAAGCCGAAGAGGGCTGTCTTTCGCTGGAAGGTGTGCGGAAAACAAAGCGCTGGCAGAGCATCAAGGTGCAGTACCAGACCTTGGACGGCAAGCTGCGCATCAAGACCTTTACCGGCTGGACAGCGCAGATCATCCAGCACGAGATCGACCATTGCGATGGGATCTTGATTTGACCCCATCGCACACTCCCCCGCGTGGGACGATTTTGAATGGCTTCCGCTATCGGGTTGCGGCACCCAGCATCCGCATCGTGCCTTGGGCGGCACTCGCGTCTTGCTGGCCGCTGCCCCAACAACTCCTCCCTGTTTCCACCGCTGGTGGCGGTCGTCGTTGTTGCACTCTAGCCATTTTCAGCGGAAAATTATTTTTAATTCGGGATTCAGAAACGCCTGCGGGCGTTTCTGAATCCCCTTTTCACGGGTGGGGCGTGAAGGGCAGCAGCATTTGCAGCACCGCTTTCTGTGAAAGCGCGGCGCTGCGGGGATACCCCTTCCGTCATCGCCTGCGGCGATGCCACCTTCCCCAAGGGGACGGCTTTTGGCAGTGGCGGGAAAGTTTTCGGCATAGCGCAAAGGCGTCCCCTTGGGGGAGCTCGCGAACGTAGTGAGCCTGAGGGGGTGGCCTTTGGCATGGCGGGAAAGTTTCCGGCTACGTCCCTCTCTTGAAAAAGCAACTCTGGAAAATCCGCAGATTTTCCAGAGTTGCAAACATAAAAATATTCTTTCCGCTATTTATGCGCAAAGCGAACGCGGAGCGCATTCCAAATCGTTTTTTCTTCAACTTACGCACAAAGCCCCCGAGGGTGTGACCCCCGGGGGCTTTGCTATGCTGTAACAGAGAAATGAAGGTGTTATTGTTCGCTTAAAACCTCTTGCGGTGCCCTGCATCCGCTTCGACCCTTGGGCGGGTCTCGCGTCTTGCAGACCGCTGCGCCAAAAATTGCTCCCTGTTTCCGCCGCAGGCGGCGGTCGCAATTTTAGCCTTTAACGCCGCCAAGAGCAACGCCGCGGACGATGAACTTGGACAGCAGCAGGTAGACGATGATGACCGGCAGAATGGCGATGGCCACCATCATGTACACCTTGCCCATATCGAACTTCAGGAAGTCCGCGCTGCGCAGCTGGGCGATGAGGATAGGCAGGGTCTTTTTGTCGGCGGTGTCCAGCACCAGAGCCGGGATGAAGTAGTTGTTCCAGCTTGCCACGAAGGAGAAGATGGCCTGCACAGCCAGAGCCGGCTTCATGATGGGCAGCACGATCTTATTAAAGGTATAGAACTCGCCTGCGCCGTCAATGCGGGCGGCTTCCACGATCTCCATGGGAAGGGAGGCGTCCAGATACTGCTTCATGAAGAAGAACACAGTGGGGGCCGCAATGCTGGGGACGATCAGCGGGATGAAGCTGTTTTTCAAGCCCATCTTGGAGATTAACTGCAGAAAGCCCAGTGCGGACACCTGTGTGGGCATGGTCATGATGAGCAGGATCAGGGCAAAGGCAGCCTTTTTGAATTTGAAGTTATAGGCGTAGATGCCGTAGGCTGTCAGTGCCGAGAAGTAAACGCTGAGCGCTGCCGAGCAGGCAGACACCAGCAGGCTGTTACGGATGCCGCTTATCACAGGGATGTTGGCGTCCGTAAGCACATTGCGGAAGTTTGTGATGATGGATTTGCCCGGCATCAGCGAGAAGCCCTTCTGGATCTCGAAGTGGGTGCGGGTGGAGTTGATGATCAGCACATAGAAGAAGAACAGGCACAGAAAGCTGATCAGCACCAGCACCAGATAGCACCACGCACGGCGGGCGGTCAAGATCGCCTTTTCGGACTGGTTTTTAGGCGTATGTGCCATACTTATTTCCCTCCTTTGGCAGCAGCCTTTTTGGCTGCCTTCAGTTCCTTGCGCTGAGCCTTGGTCAGGCCGTCATCTTCCTTGGTCAGCGAGAAGTACACGACGACGCACAGCACTGCACACACAAGGAACAGCACCACAGATACTGCACCGGCCATTCCGTAGTTCTTGCTGAACAGGTGGTTGTTCAGGTACATGATCATGGTGGTGGAGGTACGGTCGGGGCCGCCCTTGCCGTTGGTCAGGATCTGCGGCACATCGAACATCTGCAGGCCGCCGATCATGGAGGTGATCATCACATAGACCAGAATGGGACGGATCAGGGGCAGGGTGATCTTCCAGAACATCTGGTTCGGGGTGCAGCCGTCCAGCTCCGCTGCCTCGTATAGGGTGGGATCTACGCCCATAATGGCTGCCATCAGCATGATGGTGGTGTTGCCGAACCACATCAGGAAGTTCATCAGACCCACCAGACCACGGTTGCCCCACACAGTATTCAAAAAGCTGATGGGGGTCTTGATCCAGCCCATGCTCAGCAGCACTGCGTTCACCGGGCCGTTATCCGAGAACAGGGCGAAGAACAGCATTGCGAAGGCCGAGGCCATGATCAGGTTGGGCATATAGATGACCGTCTTGAAGAAGGTCTGTCCCTTCAGCTTCAGCCGCAGGTCGGTGAACCATGCCGCCAGCAGCAGCGAGACGACGATCTGCGGGATAAAACCGATGATCCACAGGATCAGCGTGTTGCTGAAATACTTGGGTAGATCGGTCGCGAACAGGGTGATGTAGTTTTTCAGACCCACAAAGTTGGGTCCGATGATCTTCAGACCGCTGCGGTAATACTCAAAAAAGCTGTAATAGATGGTGGATGCCAGAGGGATCAGCTGGAATACCGCGAAGATGATAAAGAACGGTGCAATGAAGATATAACCCCATTTCGCGTAGCTGATCGACCCTTTCTTCTTTGTTTTTTCTCCCATGAGATCTCCCTCCTGCCGGGTCACAGCAAAACCAAAGGGGCGGGCGAGATACGCCGCCCGCCCCTTTGCTTCAATTTTCAGTTCGGAGTAAAACCGCTTATGCGGGCCATACCACGTCGGTCAGCTCGGGGTACTTCTCCTTGATGGCGGTCTCGAAGTTTGCCTTGGCGGCATCCTCCTCCACGTTGCCGGTGAAGTAATCCTTGAAAGCGTTCTGGAAGCTCTCGTTCAGGCCCTGATCGTACGGGCCGGCGTTGGACATATCGATCTTGGTTGCAGCCTCTGCAAACAGAGCGATGTGGTTCTGGCCGCCGAGGAAGTCGGACTTGTAATCGCTGCTGGCGATCTCGTTCATGGCCTTCTCGTTGTTGGTGTAGTCCTGCGTATCCATGGTGATCTGCTTCATGATGGCTTCATCGCAGGTCAGCTTCAGCATAACGTCCTTGATGGTCTCAAGGTTGTCGCTGCCGGCTGCGCCGCAGATCCAAGTGCCGCCCCAGTAGTAGGGCTGAGGGCCTTCGCACACAGCGTAGTCGCCGTAGATGCCGTTGCCAACCTCTTCCTTGCCGCCCTCAGCGGTAGGAGTTGCCAGAGAGTTGCCCAGCAGGGTGAAGTTGATGCCCCAAGTGGAGTAGAAGAAGCCGAACACCTTACCGGTGGGGCCCTGATCGGAAGCCCACTGGCTGTCCCACAGGCTGGACTTGTTGTTGTAGCCCTTGTCGGTGTACTCCTTGGTCTGGTCCACCCACTTCATCAGGTTCTCGTCCACGGTAACGGTGGTACCGGTGACCCAGGGTGCGGAGACGTTGTTGGAGAAGGTGCGGTATGCATCATCGAAGCCGGACAGCATCTTGTAGCCCTTGGCAGCAGCCTTGGCAGCTACATCGTTGAACTTATCCCAGTCGGACAGGTAGGTCTGCACTTCGGCGGGGTCATCGGTGCCCAGCACCTCCTTTGCAATGCTGCGGCGGTATGCGAACAGACCCGGGGTAGCCTGCCAGGTGGTGCCGCGCTGGCTGCCGTCCACAGAAACGATATCCTTGGTGTACTGGTACTGGCCGGCCAGATCGGAATCGGTCAGGCCGATATCCTTCTTGACATCCAGAACATAGTCGGAATCCACATACTTCAGAGCGTAGTCAGCCTCGATCAGGAAGATGTCGATCTTGTCGTCATCGGCAGCGGAGTCCTGATTCAGCAGAGCCTCGTCCAGCTTGTTCTGGTAGTTGTTGTTCTCGTTGGCGTTGATGGTCCACTTCACGGTGGTACCGTCCTTCAGGGTAGTGGTGGACTTGTCGGCTGCGATCTCCTTGACCTCGGGATAATAGTCGTTGAAGCGGCTCTGGAACTCATCATTCCAGCACCAGATGTTCAGCACCTTGCCCTCGGCAGCAGCCGGAGCAGAAGCAGCAGCGGAGGATGCGGGAGCCGCAGAGGAAGCAGCAGTGCTGCTGGAAGAGCCGCCGCCGCAGGCTGCCAGAGCAGCACCAATCGTCACGACACCGGAAGCGAGCAGGAAATTACGACGAGAAATCTTTTTCATAAGGGTAAACCTCCTTCATGGTTTTCCAATTAAAAAATTCATACTCAAAAACTCCGCGCCGGGAGTTGTGGGCCTTTGTTAAAGGATGCGGACGGAGCCGCCGTCCAGCAGTTTGCCGGACACCCGGATCTGCTCCGGCAGGGTCACACGCGGATGCTCGATCAACTCGATCAGCTTATCCGCTGCCAGCCTGCCAAGGGATTTGGTGTTCTGCTGGTAGGTCACCAGCGGGGGTTTGACCACCCGGGAGAGATAGATGCCATCATATCCCATCACCGAGATGTCCTCCGGGATGCTCAGACCCGCTTCGGTCAGGGCGTTGTAGCCGCCCAGTGCGGAAAAGTCATCCGGGAAGATGATGCACGTTGGCCGCTGCGGCAGTGCCAGCAGCGCCCGGGTCTCCTCTGCGCAGCGATCCACATCGTGGTACACACCGCAGCGGACGTACTCCTCCGGCACCTTCAGCCCCAGTTCCTCGCAGGCCTGATAGAAGCCTGCCAGTCGGTTCTCGGTAACGGCGGTCTTTTCGCCGTGGATAAAGGCGATGCGCCGGTGTCCGCAGGCCCATGCCTGCTGTACCAAAGCCTTTGTGCCCACCACGTTGTCTGAAAGGATCGCCATCCGGTTGTTGAACACATGGTCGATGGTCACTACCGGCACATCGCCGTTGACCAGCTCCACCACCTGTGGATCGTAAAAGTTCACACAGGCGATCACCACGCCGTCCACACCCCGGTAGTGGCAATGTTCCAGATAGCTCATGGACTTGCCGCTGATGTTGTGGTTGATGAAGGTGATATCATAGCCGCGCTTTTCTGCTTCTACCTTGAAGCTGTCCAGCACTGCGGAGAAGTATTCGTGGGTCAGGCCGCTCTGCTTTTCATCTACGAACAGAACGCCAAGGTTATAAGTACGGTTGGTTTTCAGCGCCCGGGCTGCTGCGTTGGGCAGATACCCTACGCGGCGGGCCGCTGCACGGATGCGCTCCCGCGTGGCCGGTGCGATGTCCGGCTGGTTGTTCAGCGCCTTACTGACAGTTGCGACGGATACGCCGCATTCTTTCGCCAGATCCTTCAGGGACGGCATCTTATAGCCTCCTTCCAAGGAAAGGAGCTGCGGAATGTTTCTCGCGAGTTCCTTAATCGTTTTCGCAATCTCAATATATCGCATTCTGCACCAAAAATCAAGCGAAAATGTAAAAGTTTTAGCTCGGCTGCATCACTTTTGGCATTTCGTTTCAATTTGACCTGTAAAAATTGTGCACCTCGATTCACTTTCGTTACATTTCGATTAAAATAGAAAAATTTTCGTTGCAGTTTCGTTATGGTTTTCGGTGTCAAAGGCCGTATGTATATATTACTTTTAAAATGGGGTTTCGGGTCCTTCGTTCTGTCTTTCACCGGTATGCGTAGCACCGAAAGCCGTCGAAAACCGCCGGGGCTGCGCAGATTATTTTAAAATTTTCGCCGAGATTTTTGCAAAAAGCTCTTGCATTTTTTGGTGGGATACGGTATGCTTAGCGTGATGAGATTGCTTCTTTCGCAACGCCTTAATCGTTTTCGCCCATCGACGCACTGCCCGCCCGACAAGGCGCAGTTTTAAGGAGGAAGCATTATGAAGTTCGGATATTTTGATGACCAGAATAAAGAATATGTCATCACCACCCCGCAGACGCCCCTGCCGTGGATCAACTACCTTGGCAGCGAGGACTTCTTCAGTCTGGTCTCCAACACGGCGGGCGGTTACAGCTTTTACCGGGACGCCCGGATGCGCCGCCTGACCCGTTACCGCTACAATAACTCCCCGCTGGACATGGACGGCCACCGGATCTACATCAAGGACGGCGACACCGTGTGGAACCCGGGCTGGCAGCCCACCAAGACCCCGCTGGACAGTTACAGCTGCCGCCACGGTCTGGGCTACACTATTTTGGAGGGCAAAAAGGACGGCGTGACCGCTCGGCAGGAGCTGTTCGTCCCCAAGGGCGATGCCTGTGAGCTGGACCGGGTGACCGTGTGCAACGGCAGCACCATCGTCAAGGAGCTGGATCTGTTCAGCTATGTGGAGTTCTGCCTGTGGGATGCTGTGGACGACGGCTCCAACTTCCAGCGCAACTTCTCCACCGGTGAGGTGGAGGTAGAGGGCAGCGTCATCTACCACAAGACCGAGTACCGCGAGCGCCGCGACCACTACGCCGTGTTCTGGGCAAACTGCCCGGTGGACAGCTTTGACACCACCCGGGATGCCTTTTGCGGCGTATACGGCGGCCCGGCAGACCCGCAGGCCGTCCGCGCCGGGCACTGCTCCGGCAGCATTGCCCACGGCTGGGCACCGGTGGGTGCACTGCACATCCACCTGACCCTCGCCCCCGGCGAGAGCCGCAGCATCCTGTTCGGTCTGGGTTATATCGAGAACCCGCAGCAGGAAAAGTTCATTGCACCGGGCGTCATCAACAAGACCCGCGCCCATGCCATGATGGAGCGCTACGCTACGGATGCACAGGTCGATGCCGCCCGCGCCGCCCTGCGCACCCACTGGGAGCAGCTGCTGTCCACCTACCATCTGGACTCCGGCGAGGAAAAGCTGAACCGCATGGTCAACATCTGGCACCAGTACCAGTGCATGGTCACCTTTAATATGAGCCGCTCTGCCAGCTACTTTGAAAGCGGTACCGGACGCGGCATGGGTTTCCGGGACAGCTGTCAGGATCTGCTGGGCTTTGTGCACATCATCCCCTCCCGCGCCCGGGAGCGCATTCTGGATATCGCCGCCACCCAGTTTGAGGACGGCAGCGCCTACCACCAGTACCAGCCCCTGACCAAAAAAGGCAACCGGGATATCGGCACCGGCTTCAACGATGACCCGCTGTGGCTCATTGCCGGTACTGCTGCCTACCTGCGGGAGACCGGCGACTGGTCTATTCTGGAGGAGCAGGTACCCTTTGATAACGACGAGACCAAGGCGCAGCCCCTGATGGAGCACCTGCGCCGCAGCTTCAACTTTACCTGCACCCATCTGGGCCCCCACGGCCTGCCGCTGATCGGCCGCGCCGACTGGAACGACTGCCTGAACCTGAACTGCTTCTCCGAGCACCCGGGCGAGAGCTTCCAGATCACCGGCCCCAGCGAGGGTCCCGTGGCCGAAAGCGTATTCATTGCCGGTATGTTCGTCAAGTACGGCCACGAATACGCCCAGCTGTGCGACCATCTGAATCTGACCGAGGAGGCCGCTGCCGCCCGCAAGCACATTGATGCCGTGGAGCAGGCCACCCTGACCGCCGGTTGGGATGGCGCATGGTTCCGCCGTGCCTACGATGCTTTCGGCAAGCCCGTCGGCAGCAAGGAGTGCACCGAGGGTCAGATCTTCATTGAGCCACAGGGTATGTGCGTCATGGCTGGCATTGGCAAGGAGAGCGGACAGGCCGCGCAAGCGCTTGCCAGCGTGGAGGAGCGGCTGGACACCAAATACGGTGTGGTGCTGCTGCAGCCCGCCTACACCAGCTATCAGCTGAATCTGGGCGAGATCTCCAGCTATCCTCCGGGATACAAGGAGAACGCCGGTATCTTCTGCCACAACAACCCGTGGATCAGCTGCGCCGAAGCAACGCTTGGTCACGGCGACCGCGCCTTTGCGGTGTATCGCAAGACCTGCCCCGCCTATATCGAGGACATCTCCGAGATCCACCGCACCGAGCCCTACGTTTACAGTCAGATGGTAGCCGGTAAGGACGCCCCCACCTTCGGCGAAGCCAAAAACAGCTGGCTGACCGGCACGGCGGCATGGACCTTCTTCAATATCAGCCAGTACATTCTGGGCATCCAACCCACCTTGGACGGCCTGAAGGTAGACCCCTGCATCCCTCACACCCTGTCCGGCTTCACCGTGACCCGCCGCTTCCGCGGTGCTGTGTACCACATCACGGTGGATAACGCCGCCGGGGTGCAGCACGGCATCAAGGCCGTTACCGTGGACGGCAAGGCCATCTCCGGCAACGTTCTGCCGCTGGCTGCCGCCGGTGCTGAGGTAACGGTGCAGGTGACCATGGGTTAAACCGAAATTCTCCGTTTTTTCATATTATTCTCCTTTCTGTGACCAAAGCCGCCGCGCAGACCTCTGCACGGCGGCTTTGGTTTACAATGAAAATATTTTAACAGCTTAACGATTGATAATGCGCTCCGCGTTGCTCTGCGCATCTTCAGCGGAAAGGTTATTTTAATATTTCGCGTTTGGAGCGCTCTGCGGAGCGCTCCAAACGCATTTTTACAAGTGGGGCTGCAATGGTTAATGGGCGGTCTGAATCACAAATGCAGTTGACCGCTACGACTCCTCCTGTGAAAAAAGCATTTCAGCCAAGCCCGCAGGCTTGGCTGAAATGCAAATAAAAAAAATAATTCCGCTATCTATGCGCAGAGCAACGCGGAGCGCATTCAAAATCATTTCACCTGCCCGCGCATTCCAAATCGTCCCCTTCCCTCTTGCATTTTTGGGAAAAGAGGTGTAGAATACAGTCACAATCAAACACAGGGGAGCTCGTGCAGCGGGCTGAGAGGAAGTATAGCAAGCTTCGACCCTTTTACCTGATGCGGATAATGCCGCCGTAGGAAGTCATACCCTTTATGATTTTTTGCAGGAGGAGTCGCGCCGGGTTCCTCCTGTTTTTTTGTACCTCTGCGGAGGTTCCGCAGCCAGCTGAGGGGGAGCGCCCTGAGCCTTGGATGAATGCAGCGATGGGAAGCCGTGTTCCGGCGTGAGAGGAAACCAGTAAGTTTCGACCGCACCTTCCGTACCTGTTCCCGCCTTGTGGCGGGCACGGGCTGTTTTGTTGCGGGAGCGCCGGTGTTCGTCCTGCGCTGCCGCAGATGGTTGAAAAGGAGCCAATTTATCATGAAGAATCTCTCTGTCAAAAAGCTTGCCCTTGCCGGTATGTTCTGTGCCCTGTGCGTGGTGGGCAGCGTATTCAGCTTTCCCATGTTCGGCAGCAAGTGCGCCCCGGTGCAGCACATGGTCAACGTGCTGTGCGCCGTTCTGCTGGGGCCGTGGTGGGGTGTAGGCGTGGCCTTTGTGGCTTCCCTGCTGCGCAACCTGCTGGGTCTGGGCAGCCTGATGGCTTTCCCGGGCAGTATGTTCGGTGCGCTGCTGTGCGGCCTTGCATACCACAAGACCAAAAACCTGATCGCCACCGTGGTGGGTGAGGTGTTCGGCACCAGCATTCTGGGCGGCCTGTGCGCATGGCCCGTGGCCATCTTCCTGATGGGCAAGAGTGCTGCGGATATCGCCTTCTACGCCTACATCGTGCCCTTCCTCATCTCCACCGCCGTGGGTGCGGTGATCGCCGGTGCAGTGGTGTTCAGCCTGCAGCGCTCCGGCGCTCTGCGCTCCATGCAGAACAGCCTTTCCTGAGCGGAGGTGCCGGGAATGCTCAAAACCGCCTTTGAGAACCTGCGCAGCCGCAGCCCTCTCATCCACAACATCACCAACTACGTCACCGTGAACGACTGCGCCAACATGGTGCTGGCCTGCGGTGCTTCCCCCATCATGGCCGATGATGCCGCCGAGGTGGAGGAGATCACCGCCATCTGCGGCGGGCTGAACATCAACATCGGCACGCTGAACAGCCGCACCGTCACCAGTATGCTGCTGGCGGGCAAAAAGGCCAATCAGCTGGGACACCCCGTGGTGCTGGACCCGGTGGGTGCCGGTGCTTCCCGTCTGCGCACCGACACCGCCTTCCGCCTGCTGCGGGAGGTGCAGTTCACAGTGATCCGGGGCAACATCTCGGAGATCAAGACCCTTGCCTCCGGCGCAGGCACCACCAAGGGCGTGGATGCGGACGTAGCCGACAAGGTGACCGAGGAGAACTTGGACAGCGCCGTAGCCTTTGCCAAGGCCTTTGCCGCCCGCACCGGCGCAGTGGTTGCCATTACCGGTGCTATCGACATCGTAGCCGATGCACAAAAAGCCTACTGCATCCGCAACGGCAACGCCATGATGAGCAGCATCACCGGCACAGGCTGTCAGCTTTCTGCCCTGACGGCGGCTTTTGTCACCGCCAACCCCGGCCACCCGCTGGAAGCTGCCGCTGCGGCGGTATGCGCCATGGGTCTGGCGGGCGAGGTCGCCCACCAGCGGCTCACTCCGCAGGACGGCAACGCTACCTACCGCAATTACATCATTGATGCCATTTACAACATGACCCCCGAACAGCTGGAGAAAGGCGCAAACTATGAAGTGCGATAAACACACTATGCTCCTGTACGCGGTGACCGACCGCGCATGGGTGGGCGAGCAGACGTTGTATCAGCAGGTGGAAAGTGCCCTGAAGGGCGGTGCTACCTGTGTGCAGCTGCGAGAAAAGCAGCTGGGCGACGCAGATTTTTTACAGGAAGCCATCCAGATCCACGCCCTGTGCCAGCAATACGGCGTGCCGCTGTTCATCAACGATAACGTGGAGGTGGCCTTGCAGTGCCACGCCGAGGGCATCCATGTGGGGCAGGACGATATGGCCGCCGCACAGGTGCGCCAGCGCGTGGGCGAGGGCGTGATGATCGGCGTTTCTGCCCACACGGTACAGGAAGCGCTGGACGCTGTGGCACACGGCGCGGACTACCTTGGCGTGGGTGCGGTATTTGCCACCCACACCAAGACGGACGTGAGCGAGATGCCCCGGCAGACCCTGCTGGACATCTGCAACGCCGTGGATGTGCCGGTGGTGGCCATTGGCGGCATCCACAAGGAGAACATCCTGCAGCTCAAGGGCACCGGCGTGGACGGTGTGGCATTGGTAAGCGCTATCTTTGCCGCAAAGGACATCGAGGCCGAGTGCCGGGAGCTGCGCGCCCTTTCGGAGCAGATCATAAAGTAAGCTATCATCCCGCGGCAAACCGGGGGCACCACCTTGGGCCGCGTTACAAAATTCATGGAGAAAACCAACATGAAAAGCGTATTTTGCGCAGGTGCCGGCATCCAGAGCGTTCTGTTTTTTCTGAATGACGGCTACTTGCCTGCTGGCCGGGAGCTTTCTCCTCGGACACGAATCGGGCCATTCCATCGCCCGCCCTACTGCCTGCGGCAGCAGGGTCCCACCCCAGCGGACGGTCCTCGGAGAAACTCCCGACCGGCGGTTCGCTCCCACATCACTGTATGACCAGCACCCTGCTGTTCAGAGATAAACTGTCATTTGGAGGAACACAGCGTATGCAGACTTATACCACCCAGATGGATGCCGCCCGCAAGGGCATCATCACCCCGGAGATGGAGATCGTAGCCAAAAAGGAATACCGCACCACCGAGGAGATCCGCCAGTGGGTCGCCGAAGGCAAGGTAGCCATCCCCGCCAACAAGCACCACAAGTGCCTGAACCCCGAGGGCGTAGGCTCCATGCTGCGCACCAAGATCAACGTGAACCTTGGCGTCTCCCGCGACTGCAAGGACTACAACATTGAGATGCAGAAGGTGATGAGCGCCGTGAACATGGGCGCAGAAGCCATTATGGATCTGTCCAGCCACGGCAACACCCAGCCCTTCCGCCAGAAGCTGACCCACGAGTGCCCGGTGATGATCGGCACTGTGCCGGTGTATGATTCGGTCATCCACTACCAGCGGGATCTGGCGGAGCTGACTGCACAGGACTTCATCGATGTGGTACGCCTGCACGCAGAGGACGGCGTGGACTTTGTTACCCTGCACTGCGGCATCACCCGCAAGACCATCGAACAGATCCGCAAGCACAAGCGCAAGATGAACATCGTGAGCCGCGGCGGCTCTCTGGTGTTTGCGTGGATGAGCATGACCGGCAACGAGAACCCCTTCTACGAGCACTTTGACGAGATCTGCGAGATCTGCGCCGAGCATGATGTAACCATCTCTTTGGGCGATGCCTGCCGTCCCGGCTGTCTGGCTGACGCCACCGACGTGTGCCAGATCGAAGAGCTGGTGCGTCTGGGCGAGCTGACCAAGCGCGCATGGGCGCACAACGTGCAGGTAATGGTGGAGGGTCCCGGCCATGTGCCCCTGAATCAGGTCGCCGCCAACATGGAGGTGCAGAAGAGCATCTGCATGGGCGCCCCCTTCTATGTGCTGGGACCTCTGGTCACCGATATCGCCCCCGGCTACGACCACATCACCGCTGCCATCGGCGGCGCAGTGGCAGCCGCCAGCGGTGCGGCCTTCCTGTGCTATGTGACCCCCGCCGAGCATCTGGCACTGCCCAATGTGGAAGATGTAAAGCAGGGCATCGTGGCCTCCAAGATCGCCGCTCACGCCGCCGACATTGCCAAGGGCATCCCCCACGCCCGGGACATTGACGACAAGATGGGCGATGCCCGCCGCGTACTGGACTGGGATGCACAGTTCGCCTGCGCGCTGGACCCCGAGACCGCCAAGGCCATCCGCGACGCCCGCCTGCCCGAGGACGACCACAGCGACACCTGCAGTATGTGCGGCAAGTTCTGCGCCGTGCGCAGCATGAACAAGGCACTGGCCGGTGAATACATCGACATTCTGTAAGCTATTCCCGCGCTGAAAGGCGCTTCTTCCTCCGGGACTGCTGCACAAGCGTGCGGCAGTCCCTTTTTTGTAGGACGATTTAAATGCCCTCCGCTTACGCTCTGGGCATATTCAGCGGAAAATTTATCTTAATTTCGTGGTTCAGGAAAGTCTGCGGACTTTCCTGAACCACACTTTCACGAGAAAAGTCGTGAAGATAAACTGCATTTGCCACACTACGTTCGGTTTAGTCAATCCGCACTATCAATATTTTAGATTTTACAATTCTTCTGTGCTGTACTATAATAAAGTAGCAACTTTATTACTCAAAAGTACAGGAGGCTGTTTTCTTGATAGTTGATCTGATCGAAGCGCTTTACCGCCTGCTGTGGGGCGATTTATTCACCCTGCCAGTGGCGGGGGGGGGGGGGGGCTCGCTCCCTGCTGGGGGCTTGACCCACAT
>OATG01001111.1_pt1 | contig 22778 bp, 18 predicted proteins | sample 1516581 | NCBI WGS metagenome assembly OATG01 (sample SAMEA2579930, study PRJEB22360) | human gut metagenome | biome: human gut; feature: human-associated habitat; material: faeces | place: Denmark | collected 2008/2010
GTATCTGCCGATAACTCAACCTGTGTCAATCGAACGCTGCAATGGAGATGGCTGGGAACGCAGAAATTCAGTAATGCAAGCGTAATAGACCTGCAAAAAAAGAAACTGCCCGTGCGAGTATGCGTAAGATGGTGAAGCACTTGCTGAAAAAATATAAGTATGCGCCAACGTCAAGCGGCGTAAGGGCTGCAACAAAAAGACCGTGCAGAAGGACTGGCTGGAAGATCTGGTCGTCCGGGAAACCATGAAGCTGATTCAGGACGATGCGGTGATCGACAAGATCGTTCAATTGGTCATGGATGTCCAGAATCAGGAAAATACCACGATCCCGCTGCTGGAAAAGCAACTGCGAGAGGTCAACAAAAAGCTGGACAACCTAATGAAGGCAATCGAGGACGGCTTGTACACCCGGACAACAAAAGAGCGGCTGGAAGTGCTGGAAATCCAGAAAGATGAGCTGGCTGCAAAAATTGCAGACGAAAAGTTGAAGAAGCCCAGCTTCAATGAGGACTTCATCCGGCTCTGGCTGATGAAATTTAGAAAGTTCGATATTTCGCAGAAAAAGCAGCGAAAAACGCTGATTGAAATTTTTGTAAATGCCATTTTCCTGTATGATGACCGGATGCTGATCACGTTCAACTACAAGGATGGCACCCAAACCGTCCGGTTTGAGGACACTCTGACCACCGATTGCGGAGAAAAAAGTTTGCGTTTGCGAAGCAACGAAAGCCCCAGTGGGGCTTTTGAGCAACAGAACGGTCTTGCGCAAGCAAGATGGAGGGGCCTTGCCCCGACAAGTTCGGATTTGTCCAGTTCTGCTGGACCAAAAATCCAACGATTTCACGTTAGAAATCGTTGGATTTTTTTGTTTATAGGCTGGCCTTATTTGGCTTTGACCACAATTTTGACCACAATGCCCAAGATTTTATCTGGTCGATCGCAGGGGCAAGTGGACTTTTTGCATAGCAGGGCTCTGTACCCCCTCTTCTCTGAAAAAGAGAAAACAATCCCGTTATTCTTATTATCGCAAGTCAAGAAATTAGCGCAACATCAAAACGGCATCTCTGCGATATGCAATTCAACGATGTTGCTGTTGCATTAAAAAGTTGAATTGCTATAGACCTCTGGCGGCGGGCAGCAGCTCTCCCGGGGGATGAGCTTGTGCGGCACGATGATCTTTGTTGCCAGAAGGTTCGGGTTCTCGATGTGGTTGATGGTCTGGCTGGCGGCTTCCATGCCCAGCTGGTAGGGGTTCACGTCCACGGTGGTCAGCTGCGGGCTGGTGATGCGGGAGAACAGCGAGTTGTTGAAGGACACGATGGACAAATCTTTCGGGACGCGCAGCCCCAGCTTGCCGCAGAACTGTTCCAGCACCTCAGCGTCGTCCTGCCCGGTGATGACCGTGTTCACATACCGCCGCAGGTTGCAGAACTGCCCGATGCCGCGGATGATCTCCAGATGAAAGGCGTTTTCGTAGACGTCCCGCTGGGAGGAGGGCAGAATGATGCCGATGGTCTTGGAAAAAGCTTCTACTGGTTCGGCTTCAAAGTTCGGCTCATAGCCCAGCTGCGCCATGATGCGGCGCACCCGCTCCTTGGTCTCCCGGCTGATGGAAGGGCTGTCCTTGCAGGTGCGGGACACCGTGGAGGGCGAGACCCCCGCTGCGCCGCTGCTGGCAGAGACTCCGGCGGGGTACTACCCCTGTCCCGGCAATATGGTGCTGCTGAAAGCGGACAATCACGCCGCAGCCGTGGCAAAAATGCTGGAAGCGCGGGGTGTGCACTACGATTGGAGCTGGCTTCCGGCAAAGGTGGGCTACGACATTTACGATGAGGGCGCGGCGGTGTTCAGCCGTGCGCCCATCACCGCCGCCGAAAACCTGCTGCTGAGCCAGATCAACGATTACAACAACTGGAAGACCCGCCGCACGTTGGGCGTCTGTGCAGGAGATGTCTGGTACTATACGGTGCATCTGGGCTGGTGGAAGGACGAGGTAGAGCCTTTCGCTCCCCAGTGGGAAAAGCTTTCAAAGGCGGCGGGCGCAAAAAAGACTGCCTTTCTGCTGGGCGACTTCAACAGCGAAGCGGACGTGCGGGGCGAGGGCTACGACCTTGTGCTGGGCAGCGGCTGGCAGGATACCTACCGCCTTGCACAGCAGCGGGACGCGGGCTACACGGTGGTGGAAGCCATTGACGGCTGGCGGGATGCCCCGGATGCAGCGGCAAAAAAGCGCATCGACCAGATCTGGTGCTCCAAGGCGGTGGCTGTAAAGAGCAGCCGGGTGGTGTTTGGCGGCCTGCAGGAGCCGCAGGTGTCTGACCATGCCGGTGTTATGATCGAGTTATAAAGGAAGGTAAAAGAAGATGCAGAGAAGTGCAGGCATTTTGCTGCCCATCAGCAGTCTGCCGTCCCCTTACGGCATCGGCTGCTTTTCGCAGGAAGCATACGACTTTGTGGACTGGCTCAAGGAAGCCGGACAGACCTACTGGCAGATCTTACCGCTGGGTGTGACCAGCTACGGCGACAGCCCCTACCAGAGCTTTTCCGCCTTTGCGGGCAACCCCTATTTCATCAGTCTGGACGCACTGGTGGAGGAAGGAGTGCTGACCGCCGCCGAGTGCAAAAAGGCAAACTTCGGCCGCAAGGCAGATGACATTGATTACAGCCGCCTGTATACCGAGCGCGGCCGCCTGCTGCGGCTGGGGGGGCCCCCCCCCGGCCACCGGCCTGCTGTTGGCCGCCTGCTGCGGCTGGCGTACTCCCGCAGCGACATCGGCCACAACGAAGCGTTTACGGCATTCTGCGAGAAAAACAAGTGGTGGCTGGACGATTTTGCCCTGTTCATGGCGGTGAAGGATCGCTTTGAGGGCAAGCCGTGGATCGAGTGGACAGAGGATATCCGTCTGCGCTGGCAGCCCGCCATGGACTACTACCGCCGGGAGCTGTACTTTGAGGTGGAGTACCACAAGTATCTTCAGTTCAAGTTCGACGAGCAGTGGCGCAAGCTGAAAGCCTACGCCAACAGCAAGGGCGTCCAGATCATCGGCGACATCCCCATCTATGTGGCGCTGGATTCTGCGGACGCTTGGGCAAACCCGGGGCTCTTCCAGCTGGACAAGGACAACATTCCCACGGCAGTGGCGGGCGTTCCCCCGGATGGCTTTTCGCCTACCGGTCAGCTGTGGGGCAACCCGCTCTACCGCTGGGAGACGCACCGCGAAACCGGCTATCAGTGGTGGATCACCCGGCTGTGGTACTGCTTTGAGCTGTACGATGTGGTGCGCATCGACCACTTCCGCGGCTTCGATGAGTATTTCTCCATCCCCTACGGCAGCGAGACGGCGGTGGACGGCCACTGGGAAAAAGGCCCCGGCATCGAGCTGTTCCGAGCCGTGGAGCAGGCGCTGGGCAAGCGGGAGATCATTGCCGAGGATCTCGGCTACATGAGCGACACCGTGCGGCAGCTGGTGCGGGACAGCGGTTTCCCCGGCATGAAGGTGCTGGAATTTGCCTTTGACTCCCGCGATACCGGCAGCGCCAGCGACTATCTGCCCCACAACTACCCGGTGAACAGTGTGGCGTACACCGGCACCCACGACAACGAGACGCTGGTCTCATGGTACCAGACCATCTCGGACGCCGAGCGCGCCATGGTGCGGGATTACCTGTACGACTACGCCACCCCGGACGAGCAGCTTTATAAAAGCATGATCGCACTGATTTTGCGCAGTGCAGCGGCAATGTGCATCATCCCCATGCAGGACTGGCTGGGGCTGGATAATGCCGCCCGCATCAATAAGCCCTCTACCGTAGGCCAGAACTGGCGCTGGCGGCTGAAAAAGACCCAGCTGACCAAGAAGCTCCAGAAAGAGATCTGCCAGTTGACCACCCGCTACGGCCGGAAGAACTGGGTATAAGGTGCTCTATGGAGCTTGATTAGCCGGAACCGAAAATTCTGCTAATGGCATTCGCTGGCTGATTTTGGTGATAGGTTTAAAATGAAAAATGCGAAGATCGTCTTTCCCATGGAAAAATGATCTTCGCATTTTTAAGTGGCGTCCCCGATGTGATTCGAACACACGGCCTTCCGCTTAGGAGGCGGACGCTCTATCCAGCTGAGCTACGGAGACAGGAGCCTGCATCCTTGGGGGCACAGGACAGCCGCCCAAAATACAGTACCATATTATAATACCGCAACCGGGGTGTAAAATCAAGTTGAACCTGCGGGCAAAATGGTGTATGCTATAAAGGAATGCAAGGCGGCTGTGTGCTGCGCAGGGAGGATGCTATGGAAAAGATAAAAAATATCCGCAAAAAGCTGCGGCACCAGAGGTCGGTTCGGCGGAGAAAGCTGGGACTGAGCACCCCGACCCAGATCATCTGCGTCAGCTTTATTATCGTGATCGCGCTGGGCACGCTGCTGCTCACCCTGCCCATTTCCAGCAGGCACGGACGGCTGGATGTGCTCAATGCCATGTTCACAGCCACCAGTGCCACCTGCGTCACCGGTCTGGTGGTGCGGGATACATGGACGCAGTTCACGTGGTTCGGGCAGGCGGTGGTGCTGCTGCTCATTCAGGTGGGCGGCCTTGGCCTTGTTACCCTTACCAGCTTTTTTGCGCTGGCCATGCGCCGACGCATGGGCTTCCGGGACCTGCGCTTACTGGGCGAGAGCGTCTCGGCAGACGGCTACGATCAGGCCAAAAACGTGCTGAAGATCGTTGTGGGACTGGCGGCGATGTTTGAAGGCATCGGCATTCTGCTGCTGATGTTCGCCTTTGTGCCGCAGTTCGGGCTGGAGGGCATCTGGATCAGCGTGTTCACCGCCATTTCGGCCTTCTGCAATGCGGGCTTTGACCTGTTCGGACGGTTCGGGGCGTACTCCTCGCTGGTGCCCTATGTCAACAACTACTATGTGCAGGCGGTGATCATATTCATGATCATCTCCGGCGGTCTGGGCTTTATGGTCTGGGTGGAACTGTGCCAGTGGTACAAAAAACGCCGCCTGTCCCTGCACGCCAAGGTGGTGCTGTCCTTCTCGGTGATCTTATGGCTGGGCGGTGCGCTGGGGCTGGGACTGATGGAGTGGAACAACCCCGCCACGCTGGGCGGGCTGTCGGTGCCCGGCAAGGTGATGGCTTCGCTGTTCCAGTCGGTATCCACCCGTACCGCCGGCATGAACACCGTGGACTTGGCTTCCTGCGGTACCTTGAGCAAGCTGCTGATGAGCGTGCTGCAATTCATCGGCGCAGCGCCCGGCTCTACCGGCGGCGGTGTGAAGGTAACCACCTTCGCGGTCATCATTCTGACCATCCGCAGCGTGGCGCAGGGGCGCGACGACTGCGTGATCGCCGACCATCATATCGAGTCTAAGACGGTCTACCGTGCGCTGACCATTATCGTGCTGGGCGCGGCGGCAGCAATCGGCTCGGCCATCGTGGTGTACTACAACACCTCGGACGCGGTGTCGGTGGTGGATGCCATCTTCGAGTCCTGCTCGGCCTTTGGCACGGTGGGACTTTCCGTAGGTGTGACCAGCCAGCTGAATAACGGGGCAAAGATCCTGTATATGCTGGTCATGTTCATGGGTCGTGTGGGCCCGGTGGCCTTTGCCATGAGCCTGACCGCCAAACCGGACGACAACAAGCGCAAGATCATGCCGGTGGGGCATATCAATGTTGGTTAAATGAAAAAACAGGCGGCTGCACAGCACTTTGCGCAGCCGCCTGTTTTTTAATGTGAGATGATCAGCAACTGCCTGCCGCTCAGACCAGATAGCCCTCAAAGCAGTGCAGGTCCTCGGTCTTGACGATGCCTTCCAGATACAGCCCATCCTCCCGGTATTCCTCTGCCTGCACGCTGCCGCGCTCCCGCATGGGGGCGGCAAGTCCCAGCTTATCGTAGGGCAGCAGCACCCGGATGGTGTGCACCCGGTCGCTGAGCACCTCGTCCAGCTTTTGCAGCAGCTTGTCCAGCCCGTAGCCGGTCTTGGCGCTGGTCAGCAGGATATCGGGGTCAAAGCTCAGGGTGTTGGGCTTGTCGCACTTGTTGTACACGGTCAGGCGGGGAATGTCGGCACAGTCCAGCCCGTCCAGCACCTCATCGGTCACAGACAACTGCTCCTCGCGCTGCTCGTCCCCGGCGTCTGCCACCCGGACGATCACATCCGACCATGCGGCCTCTTCCAGCGTAGACTTGAACGCTTCCACCAGATTGTGGGGCAGGCGGGACACAAAGCCGACCGTGTCCACCAGCAGCACCGCCATGCCGCTGGGCAGCACCAGCTTGCGGCTGGTGGGGTCCAGTGTGGCAAACAGCATATCGGCTTCGGCCACGCTGGGACCACACAGGGCGTTCATCAGGCTGGATTTTCCCACGTTGGTGTAGCCCACAAGGCTTACCACCGGCATTCCGGTCTTGGCGCGGGCCTTGCGGCTCTCGCCCCGGCGCTTTTCCATCTCAGCCAGCTTTTCAGCCAGCGCGTCAATACGGGCGTGCACATGACGACGATCCAGCTCCAGCTTGGTCTCACCGGCACCGCGGCGGGCACCGCCGCCGCCGCCACCGCCGCCGCCCTGACGGCTCAGCGCTTCGCCCATGCCCTGCAGGCGGGGCAGACGGTAGCGCAGCAGCGCCAGCTCGGTCTGCAGCTTGCCCTCGTTGGTCACGGCGCGGCTGCGGAAAATTTCCAAAATCAGCATGGTGCGGTCGATGACCTCCAAGCCGCCCAGCGCATTGGAGATGTTGCGGATCTGGCTGCCGGTCAGCTCGCCGTCAAACACAGCGCATTCCGCGCCCAGCGTCTGGGCGGCAAGGGAAGCTTCCTCCAGCTTGCCGCTGCCCAGCACAATGCCGGTCTCCGGGGTCTGGCGTTTCTGGGTGATCTGTGCCACGGCTTCCATGTGGTTGGCCTCGCACAGGGCAGAAAGCTCTGCCAGACTGCGCTCACAGTCCCACAGCCCCTGATCCAGTGCCAGCAGCACTACCTTTGTGGGAGGGGTCTCGGTCAAAATATCATAAAGCTCGCTCAAAGTAAGTCCTTTCTGTTATCATAGCGTTCTTTTGTCAGAAGGTAGCACCGGCATTCCACCGGTGTGCCGTCAAATTTGTGGTAAACATCGTTGTGGTGGTACACAAAACCAGCCTTTTCCATCACCCGGCCGCTGGCGGGGTTCTGCACCGCGTGGCAGCAGGTGAGGAAGGCACCGCCCACCTGTCTGAACCAGAAATCCACCACAGCTTGCAGCGCTTCGGTGGTAAAGCCTTTGCCCCACCACTTCTGCCCGATGCAGTAGCCCGGCTCCCAGATGCCGCCGGAAAGCTCCAGTCCCTGCCATTTGGTCTTTTGCTGCGGCTCACCCAGCAGGGCGTTGTACACGGAGAGGGAGCCGAACACCTGTCCGGTGGCCTTTTCCACTATGGCCCACTGGTAATAATCCGGGTTCGGATACAGCTCTGCCCACGCCGAAAGCAGTTCCTGGGTCTCGGCAGGGCTTTTGTGCGGTTCCCAGCGCAAAAACCGGGTCACAGCCGGGTCGTTTGCCCAGTTTTCGTACATCTGCAGGGCATCCTGCGACAGCAGGCGGCGCAGCAGCAGACGGTCAGTTTCCAGCTCAAGTGTGCCGGTGTGGCGCATGATCCATCCTCTCCCTTTTATAAAAACTTATTCCTTGGGTGTATCTGAAAAGTCGAAAATTTAGTCTATTTCTACAAACACAGCTGGATTTTGCGTTAAAGAGCCTTGAAATCCACAAAGGATTCCTGCGGCTATTTGCCTTAAATCCCGCTTGTGTTTGCGAAATATTCGTCATTTTCTTTGTTTTCAGATACACCTTAAGATAGCACAAAAACAGCCGCGCCGCAAGATAAATCAGGAAAACCGCTTGACCGGATGAGTGAACTACGATAAACTGAAAGATGAAATCTTTTATAGGAAAGGGAAAGTACCGATGTTAGATGTGCGCAAACTGTTAGCCCAGCGTCCGCTGCTGTTCGATGGCGGCATGGGTACCTATTATAAAGCAAAGCCGGGGCAGGAGTGCGAGCAGGCAAACCTGACCGACCCGGATGGCATTCTGGCGGTGCACCGGGCGTATCTTGCCGCCGGAGCGGACGCCATCAAGACCAATACCTTCAGCCTGCCGCGTCTGGCGGCGGCGCAGCAGCCGGGCTGGGAGCAGCTGGCGGATGCGGGCTGGCAGCTGGCAGCAAAGGCTGCAGGGGAGACCGGCGCGGCGGTGTTTGCCGACCTTGGCCCCGCACCGGATACCGAAAACCTCCCGGCGGAGCAGGTGTATCTTGCTGTGGCAAAGCGCTTTGCGCTGCTGGGAGCACGGAATTTCCTGTTCGAGACTCTGAGCGCCGAGGACGGTGTGCTGGAAGCGATTCATGCGCTGAAGCAGACCGTGCCGGAGGCCTTTGTACTGGTATCCTTTGCGGTGCTGCCGGACGGCTACACCCGCGAGGGCCGCTACTGCGCAGAACTGGTGCGCCGCATGGCACAGAGCGGCGTGGTGGATGCCGTAGGTCTGAACTGCGTGTCTGCCCCGGGCGCGATGCGGGCACTGGTGCAGCAGCTGGGAGATGTGGGACTGCCCCTTTCGGTCATGCCCAATGCGGGCTACCCGGTGGTGGCGCGGGCACAGGTGCGCTATCAGGGCAAGCCGGCGTATTTTGCCCGGGAACTGAGCCGCCTTGCCGCCGAGGGTGTGCGCATTCTGGGCGGCTGCTGCGGCACGACGCCGCAGCATATTGCTGCCCTGCGCACCGCGCTGGATGCTTTGCCGGAAGCGCTGCCCGCCGCCCCGGCGGCAAAGCCCGCCGCTGCGGCAAAGCCTGCAGTGGAAACGGACGATGCCTTCTTGCGCAAGCTGCGCACCGGACAGCGGGTCATCGCGGTGGAGCTGGATTCCCCCAAGGACGCTGACCTGACCGCGTATCTCGAGGGTGCCCGCCGTTTGCAGGCCGCCGGTGCCGACCTGCTGACCATTGCGGACTGCCCCATTGCCCGGGCGCGGATGGATTCCTCGCTGGTGGCCTGCCGGGTGCACCGGGAGCTGGGCATGAACGTGCTGCCCCACATGACCTGCCGGGACCGCAACCTGAACGCCACCAAGGCACTGCTGCTGGGACTGTACGCCGAGGGCGTGCGGGAGGTACTGGCCATTACCGGCGACCCCATCCCCACCGCCGAGCGGGACGAGGTGAAAAATGTGTACCAGTTCAACTCCCGCAAGCTGGCACAGTATATCGTGTCGCTGGCCGGAGAGGGGCGGGAGATGCCCAGCCCCATCACGGTGTTCGGTGCGCTGAACCTGAACGCCCGCAATTTTGAGGTGGAGCTGCGCCGCGCCGCAGAAAAGCTGGAAAACGGCATGAGCGGCTTTCTCACTCAGCCGGTGCTGTCGGCACAGGCGGTGGAAAACCTGAAAAAGACCCGCGAGACGCTGGGCGAGCGGGCAAAGATTCTGGCAGGCATCCTGCCGGTGGTCAGCCAGCGCAACGCCATCTTTATGGAAAACGAGGTCAACGGCATCCATGTGGACGAAGCCATTATCCAGAAGTTTGAAGGGCTGGACCGTACCGCAGGCGAGGAGCTGGGCTTGGAAGTCTCGGTGCAGGCCGCCAAGGCGGCTGCGCCCTATGCGGACGGCTTTTACCTGATGACCCCTTTTAACCGGGTAGCGCTGATGGAGCGGCTCATTGCCCGCCTGCGCACCGAGGTGACGGATTGAAAATAATAGGGAGGAACACACTGTGCCCTGCGAAAAACCATTGCTCAGCATCATCGTGCCGGTGTACGATGTGGAACGCTATCTGCCAAAATGTATTGATTCCATTCTGGCGCAGACCCTTACGGACTTTGAGCTGATCCTTGTGGAGGACGGCTCGCCGGACAATTGCCCTGCGCTGTGCGATGCCGCCGCCGCGAGGGATGCCCGCATCCGGGTGATCCACCAGAAAAACGGGGGGCTTTCTGCCGCCCGCAACGCCGGGCTGGACGCGGCAAGGGGCAAGTGGATCGGCTTTGTGGATTCCGACGACTATATCGCGCCGGAAATGTATGAAGCACTGTACAAGGCCGTGCAAAGCACCGGGGCGGACCTTGCCCTGTGCGATTACGCCGAGGTGGACGAGACGGGCGCGCCCTGTCTGCCGCCGTACACCGGGCTTGCACAGCGGATCTTTACCGGGCGGGAACTGCTGAAAAGAGCTACGAATACGATGGCGCAGCCTGCGTGGAACAAGCTGTACCGCCGTGCCATCTTTGCACAGCTGCGCTACCCGGAGGGTAAGCTGAACGAGGATCTTTTTCTGATCCCGAAAATCTGTTTGCAGATCCAAAAGGCCGTGGTGGTGCCAAATGCACTGTATTATTATGTGCAGCGCGGCAGCAGCATTATGAACGGAAGCAAAACACTGCGCCATTTTGATGCTGCCGAGGCCGCACAGCGGTATTGGGACTGCCTTGTGGAAAACGAGGTGAACGATGCGCTGGCAAATGCGGCAAGATTTACGATGGGCAGTGTGAGCCGGGTATACCGTCAACTGCCCCCGGCGCTGCGCAAGGCACCCCGCAGCCGGGAAATGCTGCGGATGCAGTTTGATGTGGTCGACCGCACCCGGCGGTACTGCACCGTCCCGGGTGGGCTTTGGCTGCAAAGCTGGCTGCTGTGGCACTTCCCGCAGACATACAGTCGGCTGCGGGAACTCAAGGGCTGAGGAGAAAGAGAAAAACGCATGAGAACACGCTATACGCTTATCAATATGCTGGTCAACATCGGCGGGCAGTTTTTGACGATGCTGCTGTCCTTCATCAGCCGGATGGTGTTCATCCGCTGCCTTTCAGCAGCCTATCTGGGTGTCAACGGCCTGTTTACCGATGTGCTCAGCATCCTTAATTTTGCGGAGCTGGGCATCGGTACGGCCATGGTGTTCAGTATGTACGAGCCGGCCGCCCGGGATGACACGCAGAAACTGTCACGGCTGATGAACCTGTACAAGTGGATGTACCGGGCGGTGGCGGCATCGGTGCTGCTGTTCGGGCTGGTGCTGCTGCCATTTCTGCCGCACCTCATCAAGGGCGGCGAGGGCATTGAGCATATCACCCTGATCTACATGATGTATGTGCTCGGTTCAGCAAGCTCCTATCTGCTGAACTATAAAAGCTCCATCTATCAGGCTTATCAGAAGGGATATATCCGGGCTGGATGGAACATGGTATGCGAGTGCATAAAAACGGTTTTGCAGATCGCTGTATTGCTGCTGACCGGCAACTTTATCCTGTATCTGGCGGTTCAGCAGGTGGTGCAGTTTTTGCCCAACATTATGGTTTCCCGCAGGGTGGATAAGGAGTTCCCTTACCTGAAGGAATGCCGGGAGCTGCCGGAAAAGGAGGAACGGAACGGCATCCTGAAAAACATCGGCGCCATGAGTATGCACAAGCTGGCTACCGTCATCGTGCGCAACACGGACAGCCTGCTGATGTCCTCCTTCATCGGTCTGGCGACGGTGGGACTTTACTCCAATTACCGGCTGGTGCTCAACGCGCTGAACAACCTGCTGAACAAGTTTGCCACGGCTTTTTCCGGCAGTGTGGGCAATTTTGCGGCGCTGGAAAACTCTGACCGGCTGTATCGGGTATATAAGGAGATGGACTTTCTCTTTTTTGTGCAGTCCGCCTACCTGACCGGCGGGCTGATGATGCTGTTCAACCCGCTTATCGCCCTGCTGTTTGGCGGGGAATACTGTTTTCCGATGACCACCGTGGTGATTATTGTGACAGAGTTCTATATCTCGCGGATGCGGCAGACGAACCTGCTGTTCCGGGAGGTCATGGGGCTGTTCTGGAACGACCGCTATAAGGCTGTGGCGGAGTCCATCATCAATCTGGTGGCCTCGATTGCACTGGTGCAGCGGTACGGTGTGGCCGGTATCGTTGGGGGAACGATCATCAGCAGTCTGTGCACCTGTGTCTGGGTGGAACCGTACATCTTTTTGAAATACGGCGTTCAGGATGAGTGGCAGAAGAAGCTCCGGGATTATTTTGCAGAGTATCTGAAGCGGATGCTCCTCACGGCAACACTCTCGGCGGCGGGTGTGCTTTGGGTGCAGCGCTTCCCGGTGAGCAATTTCGGCATTTTTATTCTGGATGGGTTGCTTTACACGGCCGTGTTCGCAGGGGGAATCGTACTGGTCTACCATGGCAACGCAGAGTACGCAGCCCTGAAGCAGCGTGGGTTGGAGCTTCTGAAAAGGAATAAAGAGTACACCTGAACGAAAAAACTGATTGACAAATCCCACAAAAAACGCTATATTCTTTTTATAAATGCGTTGAAAAAGAGTGTGCATCGTCTGGGACCGCACAGAGAGCCGGGGGCAGCTGAAAACCCGGCGGGATACCGGCGGGGCACTGTCACTTTGGAGCAGAAGCGGTGAGCTGAGCCGGTAAGCCGCTTTCGGGTCTGCCCTACGTTACAGGGGCATCAAGGGGCGCGGAATTTTCCGCGCAATTTGGGTGGTACCGCGGTTATGTATTTACAGCCGTCCCATGGAACGCTCCGTGGGGCGGCTTTTTGCGTCCCACTTCATCAAATTTTTTGGGAGGACACTATGAAAGAACTTGCAAAGCAGTACGATCCCAGTCAGGTGGAAGATCGTATCTACCAGTTCTGGCTGGATGGCGGCTACTTCCACACGAAGGCCGATCCGGACAAGAAACCTTACACCATCGTGATGCCGCCGCCGAACGTTACCGGTCAGCTGCACATGGGTCATGCGGTGGATAACACCATGCAGGATATCCTCATCCGCACTAAGCGGATGCAGGGCTATGCCGCCCTGTGGGTGCCCGGCACCGACCACGCTTCCATTGCTACCGAAGCCAAGGTGGTGGAGGCCATGCGCGCCGAGGGCCTGACCAAGGAAATGGTCGGCCGCGACGGTTTTCTGGAGCGCGCCTGGGCATGGAAGACCAAGTACGGCAACCGCATCGTCAGCCAGCTGAAAAAGCTGGGCAGCAGCTGCGACTGGGAGCGCGAGCGCTTTACCATGGACGAGGGCTGCTCTGAGGCTGTCAAGGAAGTGTTCGTGCATTTGTACGACAAGGGGCTGATCTACCGCGGCAACCGCATGGTCAACTGGTGTCCCCACTGCAACACCTCCATCTCCGACGCCGAGGTGGAGTACGAGGAGAAGGACGGCAGCTTCTGGCATCTGCTGTACCCGGTCAAGGAGACCGGCGAGATGCTGGAGCTGGCTACCACCCGCCCCGAGACTATGCTGGGCGATACTGCTGTGGCTATCAACGGCGAGGATCCCCGCTACGCCCATCTGCACGGCTGCCATGTGGTGCTGCCCCTGCTGAACAAGGAGATCCCCATCGTCTGCGATGAGCACGCCGATATGACCAAGGGCACCGGTGTCGTGAAGATCACCCCCGCCCACGACCCCAACGACTTTGAAGTTGGTCTGCGTCACGACCTGCCCATCGTGCGCGTGTTCACCTACGACGGCCGCATGACCGGCGCTGCCGACAAGGCTGCCGCCGATGCCCTGTTTGCCGCCGGCAAGAACACCGTCAACGAGCCTCAGGTGCTGGATTGCGGCAAGTACGCAGGTATGACCACGCTGGAAGCCCGCAAGGCCATTCTGGCTGACCTGAAGGAGGGCGGCTTCCTGAAGGAGATCGAGCCCCTCAAGCATGAGGTAGGCACCTGCTACCGCTGCCACTCCACCATCGAGCCCATGGTCTCCAAGCAGTGGTTCGTCAAGATGGAGCCGCTGGCAAAGCCCGCCATCGAGAGCGTGGAGAAGGGCGAGATCAAGTTTGTGCCAGAGCGCTTTACCAAGAACTATATGAACTGGATGAAGAACACCCGTGACTGGTGCATCAGCCGCCAGCTGTGGTGGGGTCATCAGATCCCGGCCTGGTACTGCGATGACTGCGGCGAGACCGTGGTGGCAAAGTCTGCTCCCTGCAGCTGCCCCAAGTGCGGCGGCGCAAAGCTGACGCAGGACCCCGACACGCTGGATACCTGGTTCTCTTCTGCCCTGTGGCCCTTCAGCACGCTGGGCTGGCCCAACGAGGACAGCGCCGACCTCAAGTATTTCTACCCCACCAATACGCTGGTCACCGGCTACGACATCATCGGCTTCTGGGTCAGCCGCATGATCTTCTCCGGTCTGGCCTACACCGGCAAGGCACCCTTTGACACCGTCTGCATCCACGGCATCGTCCGCGACAGTCAGGGCCGCAAGATGTCCAAGAGCCTTGGCAACGGCATCGACCCGCTGGAAGTCATTGCCCAGTACGGCGCAGACGCCCTGCGCTTTATGCTGGTGGATGGCTCTACCCCGGGCAACGATATGCGCTATATCGAAAAGAAGGTGGAGGCTGCCCGCAACTTTGCCAATAAGCTGTGGAACGCCACCCGTTTTGTGCTGATGAACCTGCCCGAGGACTTTGAGCCGGGTCTGCCCAGCGAGGAGCTGCTGGACATGAGCGACAAGTGGGTGCTGACCAAGCTGAATCAGGTGGCCGGTGCTATGACCGATAATCTGGAGCACTACGAGATGGGTCTGGCTGCTGCCAAGATCAACAGCTTTATCTGGGATGTCTACTGCGACTGGTTCATCGAGATCGCAAAGCCCCGCCTGAACTCCGGCGATGCACAGCAGGCAGATACCGCCCGCCGTGTGCTGGTGTATGTGCTGGATAAGGCACTCAAGCTGCTGCATCCCTTCATGCCCTTCATCACTGAGGAGCTGTATCAGGCACTGCCCGGCTCTGCCGAGACCATCATGACGCAGGCTTGGCCCACCTTTGACACCGCTCACAACTGGGCCGCCGAGGAGGAAGCCTTTGAAAAGGTGATGGATTATATCAAGGCTGTGCGTACCATGCGCACCGAGATGAACGTGCACCCCGCCAAAAAGACCAGCATGATCATCGAAACTGCCGATGCCGCTCCTTTCCAGAACGCACAGGTCTATCTGGCTAAGTTCGCCTTTGCCACCGATGTGACCTTTACCGAAAAGTACGAGGGCAGCACCGACGGCATGGTGCAGGTGTCCACCCACGCCGCCCGCGGCTTTATCCCCATGATGGAGCTGATCGACCGCGAGAAGGAGCTGGCACGCCTGAACAAGGAAAAGGCCAAGGCTGAAAAGGAAATGGCCATGTTTGGCAACCAGCTGAACAACCCCAAGTTCGTGGAGCGTGCCCCGGCGGCTCTGGTGGAGGAAATCCGCGCAAAGTTCGCCAAGAGTCAGGACAAGCTGGCCAACATTGAGCAGAGCATCAAGGCGCTGGGTTGAGACTGTGGAACGCTATAACGATACGGAACGCACCTCGTTGTGGGTCATTGCGGGGCGGGTGATCTTTACCGCTGCACTGATTGCCTGCATCTGGTTCATCTTTTCCAACTCCATGGCGGTGGCAACAGTCTCCACCGGCTCCAGCGGCCGGGTGCTGGCATGGATGCGCATTATCCTGCGCCGCTTGGGTCATCCGGGACTGGCTGACCGCCTGACCATGCACATCGTGCGCAAGCTGGCACACTTTTGCGAGTATATGCTGGAGGGCTTTCTGCTCATGCTCTGTATGCGGGTGTACAGCCGCCACCCGCTGCGGCATATCACCGTGCCCATGCTGGGCGGTGTGCTGACAGCGCTGACCGATGAGACCATTCAGCTCTTCTCGGAGGGGCGCAGCAGTCAGGTCACCGATGTGTGGCTGGATTCTGCCGGTGTTCTGGCAGGCATCCTTGTCGCCATCGTGCTGCTGCTGGCCTGCGAGGGGCTGTATTATCACATGAAAAGGAGACACGAATGACCATCCAACAGGCAAATCAGTATTTTGCAGCTCTGCCGGACGGCTTTGCCGACCCGGAACAGCTGGGCGCGCTGCTGCCCGCTTCGGTGCAGCAGGTGCAGTTTGTGGGCGTGGCAGGCACTGCCGGTAAAACGGCGGTGGCGCGCCTGCTGACGGCTATCCTGCAGGCGCAGGGCATTCGTGCCGGTGTCTATCATGCCGGATGCGAGCCCCTTGCGGCCCGTATCCGGGTGGCGGGCGAGCCGGTGGACGAGACACTGCTGTGCCGCGCCGCCGATGCTCTTGCCGCCCATGAGGAACTGCCTATGCAGGCGGCGGAGCTTGCCACCGCTGCGTACTGCTTTGGCGAAGCCGGCTGCACGCTGGCGGTGGTGGAGTTGCCGGACGCGGGTCTGGCTGCGGCACTGCCCCAAATGCCGGTGTGTGCTGTCACAGCGGTGGGGCCGGACGGCGTGAGCCGCTCGGTGGAGCGTCTGGCTGCGCTGGCAGGCGGCGTGATGCGCAAGGACAGCATCTGCGTCACCGCGCCGGAACAGCTCAAGGCGGTGCTCAGTGAGCTGATTGTTGCTGCGGGCAAGTGCGGCTGTGAGCTGGTAGTGCCCGACCCGGAGGATATCACCTTTTTGGAAGCAGAACAGTTCGCCAGCCGGGTGGACTACGGCGGCTATACGGTGCCGCTGGCCTTTCTGGGGCGTCACGCCGCAGGCAACGCCGCCATGGCGGTGGAGCTGGCACTGGCGCTCTGCCGCAAGGAGGTGGATATCTCCGACGAAGCGATTTTGGATGGCATTGCTGCCGTGGACAACCGCTGCAGCATCCGGGTGCTTTCTCAGCGCCCGCTGGTCATTCTGGATGCCTGCCGCACCCCGCAGCAGGCTGCTGCACTGCTGCGCGTGCTGAACATGGCTAAGGTGCGCCACATGAGCGCCATCATCGGCCTGACCGAGGAGGAGGGCGCCGAAGCCTTCTTCTCCGCGCTGGAAACCGGCCTGAGCCCCGAGGAACAGAAAAAGGATAAATCCACCATGCTAGGCATGAGCGAGAGTCCCTTTGATAAGGTGTATCTCGTCACGCCCGCCGGTGTGGAGGAGCAGCTGACACGGCGTCTGACCGAGAAGGCAAAATATCACTTTGACGCTCAGCTCTGCACCAGTCTGGATGAAGCAGTGCAGCTGGCGCACGCCAACACCCGCCGCGGATTACTGGTCTGCGGCAGCGAGGCGGCAGCACTGGAAGCTGCCGAGCTGCTGGCAAAGGCATAAACCGCCGACAGCTTTTTCTAAAAAATAACCCGAAGATCCCGTACACTGAAGCTATGTGTACGGGATCTTTTATTTTGCAAAAAAGGAGATGGACAAGCAATGGCAACGGTGACCTTCAGCGCGGCAGGGGAGACCCTGTACGCCTATCTGGCGGGCGAGATCGACCACGATGCCGCCCAGAGCCTGCGGATGCAGCTGGACGATGCACTGGTCAGCCGCAGCCCGCGTACCTTGATCGTAGACCTTGGCGGGGTGGGGTTCATGGATTCCTCCGGCATCGGGCTTATTCTTGGGCGGCAGCGCTGCGCCCGCGTTCTGGGCACGAGCCTTCGGCTGCAGCACGCCCCAGTGCAACTGCAAAAAGTCCTGCGGCTGGCAGGCATCCCTTGTACGGAGAACATAGAAAAGGAGAATGCGCAATGAAAGCAGAGAACAGTACCCGCATCCAGTTCGATTCCCTCAGCAGCAACGAGGCATACGCCCGCGGCGTCACGGCGGCCTTTCTGGCACGGTACGACCCCACCGTGCCACAGCTTGCCGACCTGAAAACGGCAGTGTCCGAGGCGGTGACCAACTGCATCGTCCACGCCTACCCGGAGCGGATCGGGCCGGTGTGCATGACCATAGCGGTCTATCCAGACCGGGAGGTGCACATCACCATTACAGATAAGGGCATCGGCATCCCCAATGTGGAGCAGGCCATGCAGCCCTTGTTCACCACTGGCAACCCGGAGGAACGCTCCGGTCTGGGCTTTGCAGTGATGCAAAGCTTTATGGACAGGGTCAAGGTCACCTCAAAGCCCGGCAAGGGAACAAAGGTGCTGCTGGTCAAGCGTCTGTCCCGGCGGGAGCCTACATAAAAAAGAAAGGCGGTCCGGTATATGGTAGCGGATAAGACCCGGCGGGAAGCATTCATCACACAGAATCTGGGGCTGGTGCACGCCTGTGCGGGCAGATTCCGTGGGCGCGGCATGGAGTATGACGATCTATACAGCGCAGGGTGCGTGGGACTGATCAAGGCCTACGATAATTTTGACGAGAGCCGGGGCGTGTGTTTTTCCACCTATGCCGTGCCGGTGATCCTTGGCGAGATCAAAAAGCTGTTTCGGGATGGAGGTACGGTCAAGGTGAGCCGCTCCCTGAAGGAGCTGGGAATGCGGGTGCAGGCAGCACGGGAGCATACCATGAAGCTGTGCGGCTCAGAGCCTACCTTGCAGCAGCTGGCAGAACAGCTGGATGAACCGATAGAGAATGTAGCCCTTGCCATACAGGCTGCGCAGCCCGCCATGAGCCTGACCCCGGAAAATGGCGAGGACGGGGACCGGCAGCTGGATATCCCGGTGGAATCACCGGAGGAGGAGCTGGCGGATAGGATCAGTCTGGCGGAGGTGATCGAAGCGCTGCCGGAGCAGGATAAGCAGCTGATACGCCTGCGCTTTTATGGCAACCGCACCCAGAGCGAGACTGCAAAAGCACTGCACACGACTCAGGTGCAGATCTCCCGGCGGGAACGCAAGATCCTGATCCGGCTGCGCACCCGGCTTTTGGAGGAATAAGGGAGGAAGTGTCTATAATAAATGTAAAAAACTGGGCAAAAAGTCAAAAGAATGATTTTAGTGTAAAAAATGTAAAAAAATGCTTGCTTTTTGAAGGATGCTGTGCTAAAATACATTACTGTCAGGCGGACGTCCGACAGAATGAAACACTTCAAAATGAACGTCAAATAGAAAGATTCGACAGAATCAAAAATGAATCTCGAAAATCTTTCAAAAAAGTGCTTGACAACTTATCACGAAAGTGATAAAATAACTAAGCTGTCAGCCACTAAGGCTGCGGCGCACAGGACCTTGAAAATTGAACAATATCGAAAGAACTTGTAACGGAACCTATATTCGTGTTGGAAAAACACGGTAAACAATTCCAAACAAAGTAATTCACACAGGACGCAAGCGATTGCGTGCTGAGCGAAACAAGATTTAACACTTTTAAGTGATAAATATCATTTATAAAGAGTTTGATCCTGGCTCAGGACGAACGCTGGCGGCGCGCCTAACACATGCAAGTCGAACGAGCGAGAGAGAGCTTGCTTTCTCGAGCGAGTGGCGAACGGGTGAGTAACGCGTGAGGAACCTGCCTCAAAGAGGGGGACAACAGTTGGAAACGACTGCTAATACCGCATAAGCCCACGGCTCGGCATCGAGTAGAGGGAAAAGGAGCAATCCGCTTTGAGATGGCCTCGCGTCCGATTAGCTAGTTGGTGAGGTAACGGCCCACCAAGGCGACGATCGGTAGCCGGACTGAGAGGTTGAACGGCCACATTGGGACTGAGACACGGCCCAGACTCCTACGGGAGGCAGCAGTGGGGAATATTGCACAATGGGGGAAACCCTGATGCAGCGACGCCGCGTGGAGGAAGAAGGTCTTCGGATTGTAAACTCCTGTTGTTGAGGAAGATAATGACGGTACTCAACAAGGAAGTGACGGCTAACTACGTGCCAGCAGCCGCGGTAAAACGTAGGTCACAAGCGTTGTCCGGAATTACTGGGTGTAAAGGGAGCGCAGGCGGGAAGACAAGTTGGAAGTGAAATCCATGGGCTCAACCCATGAACTGCTTTCAAAACTGTTTTTCTTGAGTAGTGCAGAGGTAGGCGGAATTCCCGGTGTAGCGGTGGAATGCGTAGATATCGGGAGGAACACCAGTGGCGAAGGCGGCCTACTGGGCACCAACTGACGCTGAGGCTCGAAAGTGTGGGTAGCAAACAGGATTAGATACCCTGGTAGTCCACACTGTAAACGATGATTACTAGGTGTTGGAGGATTGACCCCTTCAGTGCCGCAGTTAACACAATAAGTAATCCACCTGGGGAGTACGACCGCAAGGTTGAAACTCAAAGGAATTGACGGGGGCCCGCACAAGCAGTGGAGTATGTGGTTTAATTCGACGCAACGCGAAGAACCTTACCAAGTCTTGACATCCCTTGACAGGCATAGAAATATGTTTTCTCTTCGGAGCAAGGAGACAGGTGGTGCATGGTTGTCGTCAGCTCGTGTCGTGAGATGTTGGGTTAAGTCCCGCAACGAGCGCAACCCTTATGGTCAGTTACTACGCAAGAGGACTCTGGCCAGACTGCCGTTGACAAAACGGAGGAAGGTGGGGATGACGTCAAATCATCATGCCCTTTATGACTTGGGCTACACACGTACTACAATGGCGTTAAACAAAGAGAAGCAAGACCGCGAGGTGGAGCAAAACTCAGAAACAACGTCCCAGTTCGGACTGCAGGCTGCAACTCGCCTGCACGAAGTCGGAATTGCTAGTAATCGCAGATCAGCATGCTGCGGTGAATACGTTCCCGGGCCTTGTACACACCGCCCGTCACACCATGAGAGCCGGGGGGACCCGAAGTCGGTAGTCTAACCGCAAGGAGGACGCCGCCGAAGGTAAAACTGGTGATTGGGGTGAAGTCGTAACAAGGTAGCCGTAGGAGAACCTGCGGCTGGATCACCTCCTTTCTAAGGAGTCAGGCAATGACAGAGCATCTAAGATGGTCAGTCATTGGAACAGGTGACAAGTTAAAGTTCAAGTAGATATTGTTCGATTTTGAGGGCCCTGAAAAGGACACTCAAAGACGTACCTTGAAAACTGAATAATAACTGCGAAACAAAGATTATAGTAAGTTCTTTTTTAAGAAATATTACAATTTCAAAAGGAAGGGTAACAATAATCTTCGTTGGCAAGAGAGAATCAAGAGGATACCAAATGTTCTTAAAGAACGTTTGAAAGGTCAAGCGAACAAGGGCGCAGGGCGAATGCCTTGGCACTGGGAGCCGATGAAAGACGTGATAAGCTGCGATAAGCTTCGGGGAGCTGCAAATAAGCATTGATCCGGAGATTTCTGAATGAGGAAACTCACCTGGGTTCATACTCAGGTACGTTATACTGAACTTAAAAATAGGTATATCGAGGGAACCGCCTGAACTGAAACATCTAAGTAGGGCGAGGAAGAGACATCAAACGAGATTCCGTAAGTAGTGGCGAGCGAACGCGGAAGAGGGCAAACCGGAAGTAGAAATACTTCCGGGGTACGGACCGCATTTAGGACTTGAGTTGTTAACCGAACGGCATGGGAAGGCCGGTCAGAGAGTGTGAGAACCACGTAGGTGAAAACGACAAGAGCTGAGCGAGTTCCAGAGTACGGCCAGACACGTGAAACCTGGTCGGAATACGGGGGGACCACCCTCCAACCCTAAATACTACCCAGTGACCGATAGCGTATAGTACTGTGAAGGAAAGGTGAAAAGCACCCCGGGAGGGGAGTGAAAAAGAACCTGAAACCCTGTGCCTACAAGCACCTAGAGCACGTCAAAGTGTGATAGGGTACTTTTTGTAGAACGGTCCGGCGAGCGATTGTATGCAGCAAGGTTAAGGACTTAAGGTCTGGAGCCGAAGCGAAAGCGAGTTTGAAAAGGGCGTTAAGTTGCATACAATGGGCCCGAAACCGGGTGACCTACCCATGGTCAGGTTGAAGTGGAAGTAAAATTCCATGGAGGACCGAACCGACCTCCGTTGAAAAGGCGGCGGATGAACTGTGGGTAGCGGAGAAATTCCAATCGAACCCGGAGATAGCTGGTTCTCCCCGAAATAGTTTTAGGACTAGCCTCAAGTTAGATACCTGGAGGTAAAGCACTGAATAGCCTAGCGGCCGAGAGGTTAGCGAAGCTTATCAAACTCAGAATGCCAGAGTATTGATGCTTGGGAGTCAGACAGTGTCAGATAAATGTCATTGTCAAAAGGGAAACAGCCCAGATCTACAGCTAAGGTCCCAAAGTCAGGTTAAGTGGAAAACGATGTGAAGATACGTAGACAACCAGGATGTTGGCTCAGAAGCAGCCACACATTCAAAGAGTGCGTAATAGCTCACTGGTCGAGCGTCTTTGCGCGGAGAATTTAACGGGGCTAAACCTGACACCGAAGCTTAGGCAATACAGCAATGTATTGGGTAGGGGAGCGTTGTATACGCGGTGAAACAGTAGCGCAAGCGGCTGTGGAGTGTATAGAAGTGAGAATGCCGGAATGAGTAGCGCGAATGCAGTGAGAATCTGCATGGCCGAAAGCCTCAGGTTTCTGGAGGAAGGTTCGTCCGCTCCAGGTTAGTCGGGAGCTAAGGTGAGGCCTAACGGCGTAGCCGATGCACAGACGGTAGAGATTCCGTCACCACCAAAAGAGTTAAACACAGGGACACATATGAAGTCTCGGAGCCGGGTGTTGGTTCCGGTAGCGATCGAGGGAAGTTAGTACCGAAGTCCGGGATGGAAGATGGCGAGAAAAGCTGTGTGTATTTCTGCGGTGCCCGTACCGCAAACCGACACAGGTAGGTAGGAAGAAGATTCTAAGGCCAACGGGAGAAGGGTTGTTAAGGAACTCGGCAAATTGACCCCGTAACTTCGGGAGAAGGGGTGCTCCAGAGATGGAGCCGCAGAGAATCGGCCCAAGCAACTGTTTACCAAAAACACAGGTTTGTGCTAAATCGAAAGATGACGTATACGAGCTGACGCCTGCCCGGTGCTGGAAGGTTAAGAGGAGATGTACAAGCATTGAATCGAAGCCCCAGTGAACGGCGGCCGTAACTATAACGGTCCTAAGGTAGCGAAATTCCTTGTCAGGTAAGTTCTGACCCGCA